>Ga0315912_10002661_pt1 | contig 18705 bp, 21 predicted proteins | sample VfabasoilMG_FD_204469 | JGI IMG/M metagenome (GOLD analysis project Ga0315912, IMG submission 204469) | Garden soil microbial communities collected in Santa Monica, California, United States - V. faba soil | ecosystem: Environmental > Terrestrial > Soil > Garden | place: USA: California...
ACCATCATCAAACATGGGCGTGACAATAGCAACCAAACTACCTTGCAACATATTAAAGTCTGCCAAATTAAATAGCGCTTATTTTAACCGAAACTGTCTGCATAATGCGAAATGCAAATAGAATCAAGCCAAAATAAATGGCTATAACTCAAAACTATAAAAATATATTTTTCAATTGAATATAAAAATTTAGTAATTATTCATAAAAAATTTTTAATATGGTAACGTGCCAACACTCATTTTGGTTGAATTTGCTTAGTTACATATAGTCTAAACGCGTTATAATCGCTCAAAATCATTGCTAATTTATTTATGTCAGAAAATTACATTTTGATTCTAATTAGCACCGTGTTAGTTAATAACATTGTGCTGGTAAAAATATTAGGCTTGTGTCCGTTTATGGGGGTTTCTAAAAAACTGGAAGCCTCAATCGGCATGGGTGCAGCTACTGCATTCGTTCTCACAATCGGTTCAATGACAAGTTGGGCGATTAATCATTATTTCCTTGAACCAAATCATGTCGAATACCTCCGTACGCTTTCATTTATTGTGGTGATTGCTGGTGTCGTACAGTTTACCGAAATCGTCATGGAAAAAAGCTTTCCACTGCTGTATCAAATGCTCGGTATTTTCCTGCCACTTATCACAACCAATTGCGCAGTACTTGGCATACCATTACTCAATGCACAGGCCAGTAAAGGTTTTGTAGAATCTGGCCTGTATGGCTTTGGGGGGGCGGTTGGTTTCTCCATGGTACTTATTCTGTTTGCGTCGCTACGCGAACGCCTAGAGGCCGCCGATGTACCTAAAGCGTTTCAAGGCTCCGCGATTGCCATGATTACCGCTGCGTTAATGAGCCTCGCCTTTATGGGCTTTGCCGGTCTCGATAAATATTAGGTCTAAGCATTAATTCATGTTGACTGCTTTGTACATCATGCTTGGTCTTGCACTGGCTTTGGGCGTAGCGTTAGGATATGCCGCACTCAAATTTAAAGTTGAAGGCGATCCCCTTATTGCTAGAATCGACGCCATTTTGCCACAAACACAGTGTGGCCAATGTGGTTATCCTGGTTGCAAGCCTTATGCTACGGCCATTGCGAATGGAGAAGCTGATATTAACCAGTGCCCCCCTGGTGGTGACGCTGGTGTACGTGCTTTAGCCGACTTAATGGGTGTGGAATACAAGCCGCTCAATGCTGAAAATGGCGTAGAGAAACCTAAAGCGGTGGCTTTTATCGACGAAGATATTTGTATCGGATGCACTTTGTGCATTCAGGCTTGTCCTGTAGATGCGATTTTGGGTGCGGCAAAGCATATGCATACCATTATCGCAAGCGAATGCACCGGCTGCGAGTTATGTGTGGCACCCTGCCCTGTTGATTGTATTACCATGGAGCCGATTGCCGAAACGCCTGACAATTGGAAATGGAAATATCCCACCATTCCGATTAAGCCAGTGATGACATTGTAATGAACGCACTTGTTAATTTTGCAAAGATATTTAAGTTTCACGGTGGAGTGCATCCGCCTGAAAATAAAGCACAGTCTACCCAGCTTGCGATTGGTCAACTGTCACTACCCGACAAACTAGTATTACCGTTGCGGCAGCATGTCGGCAATATCCCTAAAATTAAAATCAATGTAGGTGATCATGTCCTCAAAGGTGAGCTCATCGCAGAAGCCGAAGGCACGGTATCTGCAGCCATCCACGCCCCCACTTCCGGTACCGTTACGGCGATTGAAGATGCAATTATTCCCCATCCTTCAGGCTTACCTGATCGTTGCATTACCATCACGCCAGATGGTAAAGATTCGTGGATTGAGCGTAAGCCACAAGATTGGCGTAACGCTGACCGCAAGACGCTGGTTGCTAGTTTGCGCCTATCGGGCATCGTTGGCTTAGGCGGCGCGACATTCCCTACGCACATAAAACTACGCGCTGACGGCAAATCCGGTGTACATACATTGGTGATTAATGCTGCTGAATGTGAGCCTTATATTACTTGCGATGATATGCTCATGCGTGAACGCAGTGAACAAATCGTCAAAGGAATAGAAATCGCTCAGTATCTGCTTGGTGCAGAAAAAGTCGTCATTGGTATTGAGGATAACAAGCCAGAAGCAGTTGTAGCGATGCAAACCGCCACAACTAACACCGCAATGCAAGTTATCGTTGTACCAACACTCTATCCAAGTGGCGATGCAAGACGACTAGTACACCTTGTGCTAGGTCAAGAAATTCCATTCGACAAGCGCTCTACCGAAGTTGGTCTGCAAGTGTTCAACGTAGCTACTGTATTGGCGCTTTACCGTTATTTTGAATTTGGCGAGCCAAGCTTAAACCGTATTGTTTCCATGACTGGGAATGTGCAGACGCCGCAAAATTTTGAAGTATTGTTTGGAACTCCCCTTCTGCATTTAGTAGATGCAGCAGGAGGTATTAAATCTGGTACCACACATTTCATTATGGGTGGTCCAATGATGGGTTTTGATTTACCTGATGACAATGTGCCTATTACCAAAGCCGCCAATTGTATTATTGCAGCTTCACCCACTTTATTTGCACCACCCCCACCAGCGATGCCGTGTATCCGTTGCGCACGCTGCGCTGACGCATGCCCGGTGAGCTTGCAACCGCAGGACTTATATTGGTTTGCCAAGTCCGATAACTTTGAAAAAGCACGAGACTATAAATTGTTTGATTGTATCGAATGCGGGGCATGCTCTTATGTATGTCCAAGCAATATTCCGTTAGTGCAATATTACCGCTATGCAAAAAGCGAAATCATTGCAGCGGACAGAGCGAAAGAGGCAGCCGATATTGCCCGTGAACGCAATGACTTTAGACTCGCACGAATCGAGCGTGAAAAATTAGAGCGTGCGGCAAAACATGCTGAGCGCGCCCAAGCAGCCAAGCAAACAACTGCAACTGCATCAAATGAGCTTACAGGCACTACTCCGGAGACCAATAAAGACGCGGGTTCTGGCGATGCACAAAAAACAGAAAAACAAGCAGCAATCGCTGCTGCTATTGAACGTGCGAAAGCCGCTAAAGCGGCAGCAGCAGCTGTAGGTGAAGTACCGAAAAATGTAATGGAAACTTCTTCGACTGTAAAAGCAGAAATCGCCGAGATTGAAACAAGGCGGGCCAGCGTCGGATTAGCAGAAAAATCAACAATCGACGAAGACAAGCAAGCCAAAATAGCTGCTGCGATTGCTCGGGCAAAAGCACAAAAAGCCGCCGCAGAAGCCGCAAAAAATAAGGACTAAGTTAATGAATCGCTCACCTTATATTTCTGATGCACCCTCCGTCAGCAACATCATGTTTAAGGTGTTAGTAGCACTCGTGCCCGGTATTATTGCTTACGTTTGGGTTTTTGGTGGTGGTGTACTAATAAGCATTGCTCTGGCAACCGCAACTGCATTGGCCTCTGAAGCGGTGATGTTAAAACTGCGCAAGCGCCCGATTCAACCTTTTTTAATGGATTACAGCGCGGTTGTCACCGCATGGTTATTGGCACTTGCCATTCCTCCGCTAGCTCCGTGGTGGTTAATTGTGGTCGGTACGCTTTTCGCCATCGTAGTCGCAAAGCAGCTTTACGGAGGACTAGGCTACAACCCATTTAACCCTGCCATGATTGGTTATGCGGTGCTTCTGATCTCGTTCCCAGTACTCATGACCAAATGGCCTGCAGCATTGAGTTTAGCGCAAACAAAACTTAGCTTTGCTGACCAGCTTCATTACATTTTTGGCGGTCTTTTGCCGCAAGACGTAAAAATTGACGCAGTCACTTCGGCTACGCCTTTAGATTATTTAAAAACGCAACTCACTTTAAAACACGATATTACTAGCATCAAAGCAGCCCCGATATTCGGTGCGCTGGGTGGAAAAGGTGGTGAATATGTGACTATGGCTTATTTGCTTGGCGGAATTTATTTGTTACAACAAAAAATTATTACTTGGCATTTACCCATCGCCTTCTTAAGTGCATTAGCACTGATTTCCGGTATATTTTGGATAGCAAACCCTGCACATTTTGCTAATCCACTGTTTCATTTATTTAGTGGTGCCAGCTTACTTGCAGCATTCTTTATTATCACCGACCCAATAAGCGGCCCTACTACCCCTAAGGGCAAACTTTATTTTGCAGCGGGTATTGGCATTATTACTTACCTTATCCGCGTTTATGGGGGTTACCCAGATGGTGTTGCATTTGCTGTGATCTTTATGAATATTTGCGTACCACTGATTGATGCTCATACTCAGCCACGTGTGTTTGGTCACGAAAAATAAGATATGTCAGAAACAATCCTTAAACATGCCAGTAAAACTGCATTTACCTTAATTGCATTTGCGTTTGTTTTCACCTCGCTATTAGCCTATGTTTTTAATGTAACCAAAGCACCCATTGAAAAAAGCGAGGCTGCTGCACGCTTGGCTTTATTTCGCCAAATTGTACCTAAAGACATGCATGATAATGATATTCTGAAAGACACGATTAGTATTGCGCCGAATGAGTTGCTAGGTAATACACAACCCATTCTGGCCAATCGAGCACGCTTAAATAATAAACCTTCTGCGATCATTCTAGAAGCGATAGCACATGATGGTTATTCTGGTGATATTAAGTTGCTCATTGCAATTAAAACTGATGGCAGTATTTTAGGCGTTCGCGTCCTCGCACATAAAGAAACGCCTGGCTTGGGAGATTATATTGACATCGCTAAAGCTAAATGGATTAAACTCTTTGATAAAGAATCACTCTTAAAAACAAGTAGTGAAAATTGGAAAGTGAAAAAAGACGGAGGTCAATTCGATTATATGGCTGGCGCTACTATCACACCACGTGCAGTGGTAAAAGCCGTACATAAAGCGTTACAATATTTTGAAATAAACAAAACTGCTTTATTTGCATAAATCATAACGAAGGAATGCATATAGTTAGGTCAGAATGATGGGTCAATATAAAGAAATCGCCGTAAACGGCTTATGGAAACAAAACAGCGGTGTAGTACAGCTTTTGGGCTTATGTCCAACCCTTGCCGTCACCACTTCTGCAGTCAATGGCTTAAGCCTAGGCATAGCCACTGCACTAGTGATGGCTGCATCTAATGGCTCGGTTTCGCCTGTACGCAAATATGTGGCTTCAGAAATTCGTGTACCTGTGTTTATTCTGGTCATCGCAGCACTGGTCACAGTCATTGATTTAGCAATTCACGGTTTTGCAGAGCCATTGCATAAAGTTTTGGGCATTTTCATTCCTCTCATCGTTGTGAATTGTATTGTATTGGCCCGCGTTGAGTCATTTGCCGCAAAAAATCCACCTTTACCGTCGATGTGGGATGGCTTTATGATGGGTTCTGGTCTGGCTTTAGTACTAGGCTTGCTAGGTGGTATCCGCGAGCTAGTAGGTAAAGGTACACTGTTTTCCGGGATTGATTTAGCCTTTGGCCCAAATTTTAAGCAATATGTAATTACAGTAATCCCAGATTATCATGGATTTTTACTGGCTATTTTGCCTCCAGGTGCATTTTTAGGCCTGGCTTGTTTAATTGCTGCACGCAATTGGGCAGGACAGCGGCAATCGAGTGAAACCCCGAATCCTGGCGGTTCGCTTAAACCTGCACTTTAAATACTTAAGCTTTTCATGAATGCAGAAAAGCGCTTTGAGATTTTTAAACGGCTAAGTATTGCAATTCCACATCCAGCTACAGAACTGGAACACACTAGCACATTTGAGCTATTAATTGCAGTTATCCTGTCAGCACAGGCTACAGACAAAGGTGTGAATATTGCAACGCGTAAGCTATTCAAAATCGCTAACACACCGCAAGCTATTTTTAATTTAGGGATTGCAGGGTTAGAAAGTTTCATCAAAACCATCGGCTTATATCATGCCAAAGCAAAAAGCGTGATTGCTTGTTGTGAGATGCTCATTAACAAACATAATAGCGAAGTACCAAACACGCGCGAAGAGTTGGAAGCTCTACCTGGTGTAGGTAGAAAAACTGCAAATGTAATTTTAAACACCGCTTTTGGGCAACCGACAATAGCAGTGGATACGCACTTGTTTCGATTAGGCAATCGGATCAAACTTGCCACTGGCAAAAACGTGTTAGAGGTCGAAAAAAAATATCTCAAAACGATTCCCAAACAATTTTTACAAGATGCACATCATTTGCTAATTTTACATGGCCGTTATACCTGTACTGCACGCAACCCAAAATGTGGCGAATGCTGTATTGTTGATCTGTGCGAGTATTCGCATAAAAATATTCCAAAACCGCATCTTATGGCTGGTGAGACATGATTAAGGTCGCGACAGGTTTAGCAACAGGTACTTCTGCCAAGCCGGAGCTTGCTGCTCAGGCCGTACAAGCAGCTATGGCTAAAGCTAACATCCATACGCCTTCCAGCGTTCTCTTATTTTTAACTTCAGAGTTCGCATCTGATCCACAATCAGCTATTAAAGCAGCTGCCAAGGCAGCCAGCTGCACCCAAATCATTGGATGTTCCGCCTCTGGAATTTTTACTGAAGAAGATTGGGTGCTGGACGGACCAGCAGCTGCGGCAATGGTATTTAGCGGTGATATTGTATTAACAGTAGCCGAAGAAAACGCCGGACTTACAATGACCCTAGCCGCACCTAACGCCATTAATAGCACATGGCTAAATAAGCCCGGTTTAAGATTTGGCGGGGTTTCTGGTGATGCGACTGGTCAGGGTGCATTTTCCGTATGGCAGAATGGTAAAGGTGTGACTCAAGGTTACTGCGAACTTGTTATTCACAATACCCAGATAGCAGTTGCAGCCTCGCATGGCCTGAAAAGCATTTCCAGTCCACGCAAAATCACACAAACCAATGGATATGACATTCTCTCAGTCGCCAATATCAATGCGCTTTCCAGTCTATCATCAGCATGGCGGAAGCAACATAAATTAGATGAACCGATACCCTATCATCGATTAATTGCAATGGTCGCAAGCAAAGCGGCACAACTTGAACGTGGTGAATACAATGTTGCATCTATTATTTCGGGAAATGAAGAGAACATGTCTGTCACACTTACCAAGTCCATACAGGAGGGAGATTGGTTAAGCTGGGCGGTACGAGACGTGGATGCAGCACAAATTGATATTGTGAAAACTGCTAGCACACTAAAACAACAACTGGAGACAGAGCCAGCATTTGCATTGTTATTTTCCTGCTTAGGGCGTGGCCCTTATTTTTATAACAATACCGATCAGGACTTGGCACTTATAAAAACTTTATTTCCTCAACTGCCAATCATAGGATTTTACGGTAACGGAGAGATCGCTCCGATTGATGGTGTAAATGAGTTATTGCAATATTCTGCCGTACTTGCCTTATTTGCGCATGAACCCACTTAAGTCATGAGTCTGTTCAATCCTAGCCGCGATACAGTACGTGATTTCTTTTTTGAATCCTGGGCAAAATTTAAGCAGCAATTACCACTTAGTGATTTGGAAAAAATCGGGTTGAACGTCATACATATGCATCCCGAATATCACAGTATTTTGGACTCACCTGAGCAGTTCAAACATCAATCTTACTTTCCAGAAATGGGTGAAACTAACCCGTTTTTGCACATGAGTTTGCATCTGTCTATCTTTGAGCAAATTAGTATCAATCAACCAGTCGGCATTACCGCTATTTATGAAAAAATAAAATTAAAACATCAAGATGAACATCAGACCCAACATGATGTACTGGATTGTCTGGCAGAAACTATTTGGCTGGCACAGCGCAACAATACTGGACTAGATACAGAGCATTATCTACAATTGCTGCAACAAAAGGCAACACAACAATGACAACAGCTAATATCCATGACTGGCTTAACGAGCACAGTGATTATTTATATCGTTTTGCATTAGTGCGGCTTCGTGATCCGCATCAAGCAGAGGATGTAGTGCAAGAAACATTTATTGCAGCAATTAAAAGTTCAAGTTTTGCTGACCAATCTACTCCGCGTACATGGTTGACAGGCATTCTAAAACACAAAATCATTGATGTGATGCGAAAAAGCATGCGTGAAATTGCTGCTTCTGATTTAATGAATGATGAAGATGGCAATATGGACGATTTCTTTGATGACACAGGGCATTGGCTAGACACACCGCAAACATGGGAGATGCCTGATAATGCACTGGAGCAAAAGCAGTTTCTTGGTGTATTGCAAAATTGCATGGACAAGCTCCCGACTAAATTAGCTACCTTGTTTTTAATGCGTGATGTGCATGAAACAGATAATGAAGAAATTTGTAAGGAACTGAATATCACTACGACCAATGCTTGGGTAATGTTGTATAGAGCCCGGATGGGTATTAGGAAATGTTTAGAAATCAACTGGATAGGAGCTTGAAGTAAATAATGGATTGCAAACAAGCCAGCCAGCTGATTTCACAATCGTTAGACCGCAGACTATCTCTACGCGAACGCCTAAGGCTACACTATCACACGTTTATTTGTGAAGCCTGTAAGCGTTTTGGTCAACATTTGCATACTTTGCGCGTTGCAATAAAACGCATGAACGAAAATGTTGAAAACGATACTAACGTCACGATGCCATCCGAAACAAAAGCGCGTATTGCAAAATCAATTGAATCTTTCGTTGACTAGCCCACGTATTTTTTAAAACAATATTTATTTTTACTAAAGGAAAAAACATGAACGTTACTAAAAAATCACTCGTATTAGCTGTTGGCGGCGCCTTCGCTTTATCAATGGGTACTACAACAAGTTTCGCTACTGAAAATCCATTTGCAATCAAATCTCTATCTCACGGCTATCAAGTAGCTGATGCCGAAAAAATGAAAGATGGAAAATGCGGTACTGGCAAATGTGGCGCAGACAAGAAAAAGGCTGCGGAAGGTGGTTGCGGTGCTGAAGGAAAATGCAGCGCAGATATGAAAAAAGCGCACGATGGCAAATGTAGTGCCGAAATGAAAGGTAAGGAAGGCACATGTAGCGCGGAAAAAGCCAAAGAAGGCAAATGCGGTCACTAAATTTGTTCTTACTTTGTCAACATTAGCTGACATTCAAGGTGTAGGTTTGGGGCTTAAGCGCGAGCTGATGCCCCAAATTCAAAATCTCTACCCAAACCCATCTGTCACCAATATCAATTTTGTTGAAATCGCCCCGGAAAATTGGATAGGTGCGGGTGGCAAAGCCGAGCACGATTTAGCATGGTTTACTGAACGGTACCCGATTGCATGTCATGGTTTGTGCTTATCTTTAGGTGGTCCAGACCCACTCAATATAAACTTTCTAAAACAAGTTAAAACTTTCTTGGCCACATACAAAATTCCACTCTACACCGAGCATTTGAGCTATTGCAGTGATATTCAACACGGCAAAGCGGGATATTTGTATGATTTATTGCCAATCCCATTTACCGAAGAAGCTGTACATTACGTCGCCAAACGTATTCGCCAAACACAGGATATTTTGGGACAACGTATTGCGGTGGAAAATACTTCTTACTATGTCACTGCACCCATTTCCACCTTGGATGAAATCACATTTTTAAATGCCGTACTTGTGGAAGCTGATTGCAACTTGCATTTGGACATCAACAATATTTACGTTAATAGTATTAATTTTGGGTTTGATGCACACGCTTTTTTACATAAAATTCCCAAAGAACGCATTGTCTATAGCCATATTGCAGGACACTATCAAGAAGCACCTGATTTGTTGGTGGATACGCACGGCGAAGATATCATCGATCCCGTGTGGAAATTGCTGGAAGAGGCCTACCAACTATTCGGTACCTTTCCAACATTACTAGAACGGGACACTAATATCCCACCATTGCCGGAACTTATGACAGAAATAAACAAAATCACAGCGCTACAAGCGAGTTTTAGGTAAGCATGCTAGATTTTCAACGTTACCAGCTCGAATTTACTGCACACATTCGTTCGCCAAAAACGGCTAAAAAGCCCATGAAAGTACCAGACGCACGCATGGGGGTATATAGTGAAATCGTATTTAATAATATTTATAATTCCGTCTCAGCCTGCTTTCCGGTATGTCGAACTATTCTTAGTAAGAGTGCTTGGTTAAAACTTACCCGTCAATTCTTTGCATTACACCAAGCAACCACGCCTCTGTTCAGGGAGATTCCACAAGAATTCTTAAAATTCATTACTTCTGTTGCAGACCTACCTATTTACTTTCAGCAACTTGCACATTATGAGTGGGTAGAGCTTGCTGTTAGCTTGCAGACAGTAATAACACCAAAACTGAGTAAAAAGACGGATCTGCTCAACGAAAATCCCATTCTGGCTCCGGCTAATATGCTGCTGGAATATGATTATCCGGTGCATAAGATTTCTGCGGAATTTAAACCCAAAAAGAAAGAAAGCACTTACCTATTAGTATTTAGAAACACCGATTTTGAAGTGAGGTTTATTGAACTTAACCCCATGACGTTTCAATTGTTAAGATTAATACAGGAAAGCAAGATGACAGGGGAACAGGCATTAATAAGCCTCGCAGAACAAATACCACATTCTGAAACCCATGCCGTCATTGCATTTGGATTAGAGATTTTGCAAAACTTAATTGAGCAAGGGGCGCTCATCGGTAGTGTAAAAAACACTAACTGAGAGAAGGTTAATCAAAAAGTTGAGCCTGTCTTCGGTCTGCTTTATCAACTATTGTCTGTTTACCCGCAGCATCTAAATCCCACCATTGCTGAATCTCTTCAAGCGTGCGGTAGCAACCCATACATAAGCCGGTAGCTTCATCCATAGTGCAAATACTCACACAAGGAGATTGAACTTCTTGTTGCTGCATTTTAGGTTAGCGCACCATGGCATTGTTTGTATTTTTTGCCTGAGCCGCAAGGACATGGGTCATTACGACCCACTTTTACACCTTCGCGCACTATAGGTTGACCACTTGTAACTGATTCATCAGCAACAGGAGGATTCGCGAGCGCTTCATCATAATCTGCATGCTGATACTGCACGTTCCCGACCTCTTGCTGTCTTTCGACTGCTTCCATCTCATCTTGCATTTTCACTTGTACCAGCATGGTGATTTTAGTCACTTCAGATTTCACCGTATTGAGTAAGCTCTCAAACAATTGGAATGCCTCGCGTTTGTATTCTTGCTTAGGATTTTTTTGTGCATAAGACCGTAAGTGAATGCCCTGACGCAAATGATCTAGCGCAGATAAGTGCTCACGCCAATGCAAGTCCAAGCTTTGCAACATCACCGAACGTTCAAATTGACGCATCGTTTCAACGCTTGCGAGCTGTTCTTTAGCTGCATAGGCACTATCAACCGTATCAAAAATACGCTCACGAAGCGTTTCTTCGTGCAAATCCGGATTCTCTTCTAGCCAATTTCCAACAGGCAATGCAAGGCCAGTCTCTGCTTCCAAATTTTTCTCCAGCTCTGGGATTTCCCATTGCTCTTCCACGCTGCCAGGTGGAATATGTGCAGAGAATATATCAGTCAGTACATCATGCCGCATAGCAGTTATCGTTTCGCCAATATCTGCCGCCTCTAGCAACTCATTGCGCTGTTCGTAAATCACCTTGCGTTGATCGTTCGAAACATCATCAAACTCTAGCAATTGTTTACGAATATCAAAATTTCGTCCTTCAACCTTGCGTTGCGCATTCTCAATCGCACGTGTCACCATGGCATGTTCAATAGCCTCACCTTCTGGCATTTTCAGGCGTTCCATAATGGCTGAAACACGATCGCCAGAAAATATACGCAACAATTGGTCATCCAAAGAAAGATAGAAACGACTCGAACCAGGGTCGCCTTGACGACCAGAACGGCCGCGCAATTGATTATCCACGCGACGTGATTCGTGACGTTCAGTACCAATGATGTGTAAACCACCAGCAGTCACTACTTGCTCATGAAGTTTTTGCCAATCAGTTTTAATTTTTGCTACTTTGGTTTCTTTTTCTTTATCACTTAAGCTTGCATCTTCTCGAACTGCATGAATTTCAGGTTCCGGATTACCACCGAGCACAATATCCGTACCACGGCCTGCCATGTTAGTTGCAATGGTGATCACATTAGGGCGCCCTGCTTGTACGATGATATGCGCCTCACGCTCATGTTGCTTGGCATTCAAAACTTGATGCTCAAGTTTAGCTTCAGTCAATTTGCTCGAGATAAGCTCTGAGTTTTCAATGGACGTTGTACCGACTAATACCGGCTGACCACGGCTTTGGCACTCTTTAATATCTTCAATCACTGCCTTATATTTTTCATTGGCCGTCCGATATACTTTATCCATTGCATCTTTACGCTGCATTAAACGATGTGTTGGAATTACTACGGTTTCTAGGCCATATATCTGATTGAATTCGTAAGCCTCGGTATCTGCTGTACCTGTCATACCGCTCAATTTTTCATACATACGGAAATAGTTTTGGAAAGTAATCGAAGCTAATGTTTGATTTTCTTTTTGAATTGCCACACCTTCTTTAGCTTCTACCGCTTGATGCAAACCATCCGACCATCTACGGCCTGGCATCATACGACCAGAAAACTCGTCCACAATCACGATTTCGCCATCACGCACCACGTAGTGTTGGTCGCGATGAAAAAGATTTTGTGCTCGTAACGAAGCATATAAATGATGTACTAAAGTAATATTGGCAGCTTCATATAGACTAGAACCTTCTGGTAATAAGCCGGATTTTGTTAAAATTTCCTCAGCATTCTCGTGACCGATTTCAGACATGGTTACTGTCTGGGCTTTTTCGTCTACCCAAAAGTCACCTGCACCATCTTCGGTTTGCTGCTTGGTAAGCTGCTTAGCAACAGCGTTGATTTGATTATATAAATCGATACTATTTTCAGCCTGGCCAGAAATAATCAGCGGCGTACGTGCCTCATCAATAAGAATAGAATCCACCTCATCAACTAATGCATAGCTTAAACCGCGTTGCACACGTTCGTCCGCGCTAAATACCATGTTATCGCGCAAATAATCAAAACCAAACTCGTTATTGGTACCGTAAGTAATGTCAGCTGCATACGCAAGCTGTTTTGCATCATGCTGCATTTGCGATAAGTTAATGCCAACGCTCAAACCTAAAAAGTTATAGAGTTTGCCCATCCATTCTGCATCACGCTTGGCAAGATAATCGTTCACTGTCACCACGTGTACACCTTTGCCTGTAATTGCATTCAAATAAACAGGTAATGTAGCTACCAAGGTTTTACCTTCGCCTGTGCGCATCTCGGCAATTTTTCCAGCATTAAGTACCATGCCACCAATCAATTGCACATCAAAGTGACGCATTTCTAGCGCACGCACACTCCCTTCACGCACCACTGCAAATGCTTCCGGTAATAGTTTTTCTAGAGTCTCTCCACTCTGGTAACGTTGTTTAAACTCTTCAGTTTTTGCCCGTAAGGCATCGTTAGAAAGAGCTTGGATACTGGATTCTAGCGCATTAATTTGTTTAACAATTTGACTATAATTTTTAACTAATCTATCGTTACGACTACCAAAAAATTTTCTGAACAACTTGGATAACATGAAAGGGCACCGATTTTCCGAAGTTTCGGAAACCTTAATTTAGATTGGAATTTAGTTTAAGCTGGGGATATTAATTTTTATTTCAATACGTTAAAACAATTCATCCTGCATTTCTTTGTAAATATTGTCGCGGATCTAACGCACTACCATTCAAACGAATCTCGTAATGCAAATGCGGTCCTGTGGAGCGCCCCGTACTACCGACTTCTGCAATAATCTGGCCTTTTATTACGCGCTCACCGGCTTTTACCAACAGTTTGGATGCATGTGCATAACGTGTTTCTAAGCCCGCCCCATGATTAATTTTCACAATATTACCATAAGCAGGAGTACGCTCTGCTGACATGACAATCCCATCTGCCGCAGCACGTATGGGTGTGCCGGTATTTGCCGTAAAATCCAACCCTTCGTGAAATGCGTTATTTCCTGTAAAAGGATCGATACGCCAACCATAACTGGAAGAGTTATATGAAGCCCTTACAGGACTACTATTTGGCAACATGTCTTTTAACACGCTCTGCTGTAATATTTTTGCCTCAATACTACTCAAGTAATCATCGCGCAGATCAACCGCGCGGGTGAGGTCTAGAATCGCCGCATCTAAATCTTTCTCGGTCATTGGTTTAGGGTTAATAAGCGGACCGCCGCTACTTGGCGGAGGTAATTCACTCAGCGGTTTTACTTTAGCCCTATTCGTTACTTTGGTATCTTTTTCACCTGCTAATTTTGTCAAACGCTGATTTTGAGCATCGAGCCGCATGATACGGGCTTGCAACTCACCCAATTCCTTGGCATAAGCATCTAAATGCAATTGTGTTGAGCTGATTGAGTTTTTTAACTGCACTGGCAGAATCGCCTTGACGCCTTGCTGCTTGATACTACTTTTAGGTGTAATGAATAGCAGTGTCAATAAAACAGGTATGAGTACAAGACCAGCTAATAATCCCACAGTTTGCCAAATAGACAAACTTTTTGCTTTTGCCATCTTGTTAGAAACCAAGATAATATTCATGGGATAATATTCATCGTGTATTTATCAGTCATACTCTAATTAATGCGCAAAATTAATGTATTGTTTAACGAAAAATCGGATGATAGCCAATTTAGTCAATTAGCTAAACATGCAAACGCGCATCTTAATTTACAACAATTTTGGGAAGCTATCGCACCCAAAATATTAAGCCAATCAAGTTTTGCGGGTAGCCTAAATAACGGGCAACTTATCGTTTACGCTTACAATGCCAGCGTGGCCACTAAAATCAAATTAACCAGCACTAGCTTATTGACCCAATTACAAAATTTAGCCACTAGCGACCCCTTTTACAGGGAATGTAAAGTTACTTCAATTACAGTAAAAGTGCAAGTAAAATCTCAACAAAAACCTACCGTAAAAATGCAGCGCAAGCTTTCTAACAAGGCTGCGAGCTGTCTAAAAAATCTTGCAAATAAACTGGGTGATACAACGCTTTCAATCAAACTTAAGCAATTAGCCAGCAAAGAATTAAATTAAAGTATTTTGCAGTTATTCCGCCATAAAAATTAGTGCAAAAAAACCTATTAGATACTCTAAAAAAACCTAATTGAAGAAGAGGCTAAGTGGTTGTCGCCTTTCACTATTAATGCCATAATGCGCCACGGTTGCAAAAAATCCACACTGTTCTGTGCGATCACTTTTAAGCAATTCATCAATTCAAAATAAATTAGGGAGAAGTCATGTCAGTCGCACTAATAATCGCCATTGCTGCTGCAATTCTAGCAGTGCTGTATGGCGTCGTAATGAGTAAATGGATTACCAACTTACCTGCAGGCAACGCGCGTATGCAAGAAATTTCTGGCGCGATTCAACAAGGCGCAGCTGCCTATTTGGCCCGCCAATATAAAACAATCGGCATTGTAGGTGTCGCACTTGCTATTTTAATTGCAATATTTTTAGGTAAAGCAACTGCAATCGGTTTTGTAATCGGGGCATTACTATCTGGCGCTTGTGGTTTTATCGGCATGAACGTATCGGTTAAAGCAAACGTGCGCACTGCACAAGCAGCGACTAACGGTATTGGCCCTGCATTAGACGTTGCTTTCAAAGGGGGTGCGATCACCGGTATGCTTGTGGTTGGTTTGGGTCTACTCGGTGTCGCTGGCTTCTACTGGTTTTTGGGCGCAGAAAACGCAACTGACTTGAATCCATTAATTGGTCTTGCTTTCGGCTCATCTCTCATTTCTATTTTTGCTCGTTTAGGCGGCGGAATTTTCACTAAGGGTGCAGACGTAGGTGCTGATTTGGTTGGTAAAGTAGAAGCTGGTATTCCAGAAGATGATCCACGTAACCCAGCTGTGATTGCCGATAACGTTGGAGACAATGTAGGCGACTGCGCTGGCATGGCAGCCGATCTATTTGAAACTTATGCAGTAACGCTCATTGCAACTATGGTATTAGGTAATCTCGTTGCGGCTACTGCTGGCGCCAATGCTGTGCTTTACCCGCTTATGCTAGGTGCTGTTTCTATCGTAGCCTCCATCATCGGGTGCTTCTTTGTTAAAGCTTCCCCAGGCATGAAAAACGTGATGCCTGCACTTTATAAAGGTTTAGCAGTTGCTGGCATATTGTCACTCGCCGCATTCTATTTCGTGACCATGAAAATGTTCCCGGAAGGTATTGTTGCGGGAGAGTCGACAATTTCTGCAAACGCATTATTTGGTGCATGTGCAGTAGGTTTAATCTTAACCGCAGCATTAGTATGGATTACCGAATACTATACAGGCACTGATTACGCACCTGTGCAACATGTTGCACGCGCTTCAACTACCGGCCATGCGACTAACATCATTGCTGGCATTGGCATTTCTATGAAATCAACCGCTTGGCCCGTACTTTCAGTATGCTTAGCTATCTGGACATCCTTCCATCTCGGCGGCCTTTATGGCGTTGCAGTAGCTGCGACAGCCATGCTGAGCATGGCAGGTATCGTGGTGGCTTTAGACGCTTACGGACCGATTACAGATAACGCAGGTGGCATTGCAGAAATGGCAGAACTACCCAGCAGTGTACGTGATGTGACAGATCCATTAGATGCGGTTGGCAATACCACTAAAGCAGTCACTAAAGGATATGCGATTGGTTCTGCAGGTTTAGCTGCGCTTGTGTTGTTTGCCGACTACACTCACAAATTGGAAGGTGCTGGCATTACAGCGAGCTTTGATTTAAGCAATCCTATGGTGATTATTGGCTTATTTATTGGTGGTCTTATCCCATTCTTATTTGCCGCGATGGCGATGGAAGCAGTTGGTCGTGCAGCTGGTTCAGTGGTCGAAGAAGTGCGTCGTCAGTTCCGCGATATTAAAGGTATTATGGAAGGTACTGCCAAACCTGAATACGGTAAAGCAGTGGATATGCTCACAACAGCGGCGATTAAAGAAATGATGGTGCCATCACTCCTACCTGTCGCCGTGCCGATTGCAGTCGGTTTGCTATTAGGCCCGGTTGCGCTTGGCGGCTTGCTCATGGGGACAATCATTACTGGTTTGTTTGTGGCAATATCCATGTGTACAGGCGGCGGCGCTTGGGATAACGCTAAAAAATATATCGAGGACGGTAACCATGGCGGCAAAGGCTCAGACGCACATAAAGCAGCCGTCACTGGTGATACTGTTGGCGATCCATATAAAGATACTGCTGGCCCAGCTGTTAATCCGCTGATTAAAATTATTAACATCGTAGCTTTGTTGATTGTGCCACTACTGCACTAATCTTTTTTAGTTATACTAGGTCAATTAGAAAAGCAGCTACGGCTGCTTTTCTATTATTAATCGCTAACCAGTTATAATTAGTCTATGTTAAGACGCTCTCAATTTTTATGCTGAAGCATTCGGAATTCCATCGTTCACATCACATCGGCTGGCTACGTGCGGCTGTATTGGGTGCCAACGATGGTATTGTTTCCACAGCGAGCTTAATCATCGGCGTCGCGGCGGGTCATGCCAATCATTACACCATTTTGTTGACGGGTGCCGCCGGATTAATTGCTGGCGCCATGTCCATGGCCGCTGGAGAGTACGTTTCGGTCAGTTCACAATCAGACACGGAAAGCGCAGATCTGGCGAAAGAACGATTAGAACTCGCCACAGATCAAGATAGCGAACTGAAAGAACTGACTGGTATATATATCGGGCGAGGCTTAACGCCTGACTTGGCACATCAAGTGGCGTTACAACTCACAGCACATGATGCCTTAGGGGCGCATGCGCGGGACGAATTAGGCATTACTGAAATAGTGAGCGCTCGCCCAGTGCAAGCTGCACTTGCCTCAGCAAGCTCATTTGCAATCGGGGCAGCACTTCCCTTAATCATCGCCTTCTTAGTACCCAAGTCACAATTGATTGCATGTGTCGCTACGATGTCTTTGATATTTTTAGCCGTTTTGGGAGGCCTAGCTGCCAAAGTGGGCGGCGCAAATTTGTGGCTGGGGGCTGCACGTATGACATTCTGGGGAACTCTGGCAATGGCAGCGACTGCTGCCATTGGTAGTTTGTTTGGTACGCCAATCAGCTAGAACGCAGGCTTCACGTCTGCATTGTTATAACGCGTCACGCCATCCATAATTTCTTTGTGTGCCTCATCAATACCAACCCAGCCTTCAATTTTTACCCATTTGCCCTTATCCAAATCTTTGTAGTGCTCAAAGAAGTGTGAAATCATTTCCAACCGCCATGGTGAAACATCTTTATAAGTTTTCTGATAGGCATATAAACCACATACCTTTTCAATCGGCACTGCTAGCAACTTGGCATCTCCGCCTGCTTCATCAGTCATTTGCAACATACCCAATGCACGACAACGTACCACCACCCCTGGTAACAATGGCACCGGCGTAATCACCAGCACATCTACTGGGTCGCCGTCATCTGCCAGCGTGTGAGGGATATATCCATAATTACATGGATACTGCATGGATGTTCCCATAAATCTATCAACAAAAATCGCACCAGATTCTTTATCTACCTCATATTTCACAGGATCGCCCTGCATGGGGATTTCGATAATAACGTTAAAATCGTGCGGTAGGTTTTTTCCGGAAGGGACTAAATTAAGTGACATTGCTTTTTCCTAATCATTGATTGCCGCGCATTATAGCAATTGCGACCATGAAATGTATG
>Ga0315912_10002662_pt1 | contig 18704 bp, 21 predicted proteins | sample VfabasoilMG_FD_204469 | JGI IMG/M metagenome (GOLD analysis project Ga0315912, IMG submission 204469) | Garden soil microbial communities collected in Santa Monica, California, United States - V. faba soil | ecosystem: Environmental > Terrestrial > Soil > Garden | place: USA: California...
TGAAGAGGAAGTGCGGCTCGATCTGCGCCTGCAGCGCGCGAAGCGTGGCGAGCGTCGCCTCGCGCTCGACCCGCTCGGCCCTTCCGCGCTCCGCCTGGAGCGCCGCCTCCGTCCGCGCCTGCCGCTCGCGCGCGAAGAAGATCGCCGAGATGATCACGGAGATGAGGAAGCTCGAGAACATCATGATCCCGACCCAGCGCGGGCTCTTCAGCCAGTTGAAGTACTGCCGCTCGTCCATCGCCTGGGCGATGATCAGGAACCCGACCGCGACGCCCGCCGTGCTGATGAGCGTGTAGTACAGCGTGATCGCGATGCTCCCGGCACTGCGCGCCCGCAGGTCGAGGCGGGTCATGTGGCCCACCAGGAAGAAGACGTGGATGCAGTAGCCGATCGAGTTCGCGACGAGGAGGTTCCATCCGAGCACGGTGATGCGGGCGTTCGCGGCTGCGCCGCCCAGCGCGATCGCGATCAGCCAGAACACGAAGCCGAGCGAGCAGTTCCAGATGAACGTGAAGACGATGTCCCGCACGATTCCCGGCTTGAACCGGCGGAAGTACGGGATCAGCTCGAGCGGATGGTAGTCCTCGACGGACACGCGGGCGGTCATGGTCGGCATTCTGCCGTTAGAATGGCGACCGAGCGCGGGTGTAGCTCAATGGCAGAGCAGAAGCTTCCCAAGCTTACGACGAGGGTTCGATTCCCTTCACCCGCTCCAGTCCTAGGGCTGCCTCGCATCGCGGCGCTCCAGGTACTCGCGAATCTTCCGCTCCTCCCAGCCGGCGCCGAACCAGCCGCCGAACACGAAAACCACGACCCCATGCGCCGCGAGGCCGATGCCCCAGGCGAGCGTCGCCCACGGGAAGAAATGCTGGGCTCGCGGGGAGATGAGGCCGAGGGCCAGCATGCCGAGGTTCACGCAGATGTAGACGGCGGCGTGGGTGTAGAAACCCTTCAGCTCCTTCACATGGCGCCGCGCTTCGCGGTAACCCGGATGTTCGGCCAGCGGGTCCATCGGGGGTCTCCTGGGCTCTCGATGACCCGAGCGTAGGCTACCGGCCCGGCTGCCGGATGCCTCCCTGCGACGAACGGCAATCCCGTGGCGCCAACCGTCGCCGGCGGCGCCGGGCGGGGCCGTCGTGATCCTTTCAGCCCATGCCGCGGGCACCCTGCTCTTCGAAGAGGATCCCAACGGCGGCACGCGTGTGCAGGTCGAGCTTTGCTACGTGCCGATCGCGGGCGCCCTGGGCCATGCGGTCGCGCGGGCCTTCGGCTCGGACCCGAAGTCCGAGATGGACGCCGACCTGATGCGCTTCAAGACTCACATCGAAGCGCCACCGGCGGGAGCGTCGCGGCCCTAAACTCCGGGGGTGGCGACATCCCCTTTTTCGTCCCGCATCACGCGCTGGCAATCGCGGCACGGCCGGCACGACCTGCCGTGGCAGCGCACGCGCGACCCGTATCGCATCTGGATCTCCGAGATCATGCTGCAGCAGACGCAGGTCTCGACGGTCATTCCCTACTTCGAGCGCTTCATCGCCCGTTTCCCCGATGTTCGCGCGCTGGCGGCTGCAAGCGACGACGAGGTGATGGGGCTCTGGAGCGGGCTCGGCTATTACGCTCGCGCGCGCAACCTGCTGGCCGCCGCACGCCAGGTGGCGGAGGATCGCGGCGATTTTCCCGCCACGTTCGAAGCCCTGGTGGAGCTTCCGGGAGTCGGCCGATCGACGGCCGCGGCCATCGCGGCATTCGCCTCGGGCGAGCGGCGCGCGATCCTCGACGGCAACGTGCGCCGGGTGCTCGCACGGCACGCGGGTGTCGCGGGCGATCCCTCGAATGGGAAGGTGATCGGAAAGCTCTGGGAGGTCGCCGAGTCTCGCCTCCCTGCGCGGTCGATCGAGTCCTACACCCAGGGACTGATGGACCTTGGCGCCACGGTTTGCGCGGTGCGCGAACCCGCCTGTGCGTCGTGTCCCGTCGCTGTCGACTGCGTGGCGCGGCTCGAGGATCGCGTCCGTGAGCTGCCCGGACGCAAGCGCCGGGCGAAGGCTGAAACGCGACGCGTCGCAATGCTCGTCGCGATCGATCGCGGCGAGGTCCTCCTCGAGAAGCGGCCGCCCAACGGCATCTGGGGCGGGTTGTGGTCGCTGCCCGAATGCGAAGACGGCGATGTGCCGAAGGGAGCCGAGCGCCTCGAGCCCTTCACGCACGCCTTCACGCACTTCACGCTGCATGTCACGCCGTGGCGCCTGGAGGGACGCAGGGCCCTCGATCGCGGCGCGCGCCTCCTCTGGCTTCCGCTCACGGAGATCGAAGGCGCAGCCCTGCCCTCGCCCGTGAAGAAGCTCCTCAGGCGATCAGCTTCTGCTGCTTCAGGAAGCGGTGCAGGACCGCGAGGCGCATCGAAGCGTCGGTAAGCTCGAGGAGCTTCTGCTTCACGTCGGGGCGCAGCGGCAGGATCTCCGCCAGCCGGAAGCCGACCCACGACGCGTCCTCGAACTTGAGCGGCTCCGAGAAGCGCGCGACGCCGATGCCGGTGATCGCCTTGGCGAGGAAGTTCGCGCACTCGGGAAGTCCCGGGGCGTCGGTCACTTCCGGCTCCCGCGCGAGCCGCTCGACGGTTCCGACCACGAGCCCCTGCTTGTTCGTCTCGGTGTCGACGATGCGAAACCGCTCGATGCCCTCCGCGACGATCTTGAGGATGCCGAGCTCTTCCATGTCGCACTGGGCGATCTTCGCGAAGCAGCCGATCGTTTCGGGAACCGCGGGAGCGCCCACCTCCTGTCCCTCGCGAATGAGGCACACGCCGAAGGGCGATCCGTCCTTGAGGCAGGCCTTCGCCATGTCCATGTAGCGGACCTCGAAGATTCGCAGGGGCAGCAGCATGCCGGGGAAGAGCACGGTCTGCAGCGGGAAGATCGGGACCGTCTCGCGCTGCTTTCCCGCCGCGAAGAGATTGAGGATCAGCAAGTCAGCCCTGCTCCAGGTCTCGATGCCGGACGACGACCTGGTACTCGGCCTTGAACCGTTCGGCGAGCTTCTCGGTGACGTAGACCGAGCGGTGGCAGCCGCCGGTGCAGCCGATCGCCACGTTGATCGAGGCGCGCTGCTCCATCTGGAACTTGGCGAGCCACTTGAGCAGGAAGCGCTCGATGTCGTCCACGAACTCGACCGCTTCGGTCTCCCGCTCGAGGAACGCCGCCACGCGAGCGTCGCGGCCGGTGAGCGGCCGCAGCGCCGGATCGTAGTGCGGGTTCGCGAGGAATCTCGCGTCGAAGACGAAATCCGCGTCGAGCGGAACGCCCGTCTTGTACCCGAACGACTGGAAGGAAAGCGTGAGGCGCAGGGGGTCCACCGCGAGGATGTCCCGAACGCTCGTGCGGAGCTGCGGCGGCGTGAGCCCGCTCGTGTCCAGGCGCTGCCCGAACTCCGCGAGCCATGCGAGAAGCCGCCGCTCCCGCGCGATCGACTGCTCGATGGATTGGCCGTCCACGGCGAGCGGATGCGGCCGGCGTGTCTCGGCGAAGCGGCGGACGAGGCTCTCGTCGGTCGCATCCAGGAAGATGACGCGCACATCCGTGCCGAGCGCGCGCTGGCGCTCGACGATTTCCGGAAGGTGGCCGAGGCTCTCCTGCGCCCGGGCGTCGGCGCCGATGGCGACTTTCGGCTCGTTGCGAGCGAGGGCGTAATCGGCGAGGGGCGAAATGAGCTCCGCGGGCAGGTTGTCCACGCAGAAGAAACCGGCATCCTCGAGCGACTTGAGCGCGAGGCTCTTCCCCGACCCGGACACTCCCGATAGCACGACGAGCAGCATCGACGCGCCTCAGTCGTCCTCGCGCCGGCCGCCGGCCTCGGCCTTCATCGCCAACTCCTGCCGGGCGATGAATTCCTTGGTGGAATCGAGCCCGCGCGTGAGCAGGATGTGGTTGCGCACCGCCGCCTCGACCAGCACCGCGAGGTTGCGGCCCGGCGCCACCGCGAGCGTCACGGCGGGAATCTCGACGCCGAGGATGTTCTGTGTCCCGGCATGGGCCGCGAGCCGGTCTCGGCCCTTTCCGTCCTCGGGCCCCTCGAGGTTCACGATGAGGCGCAGCGCCTTGCGCGGCCGGACCGCCGTCTCGCCGAAGATCGACCGGATGTTGAGGACGCCGAGCCCTCGCACCTCGAGGAAGTCGCGCAGCATCTGGGGGCACCGGCCCTGGATGGTTTCCGGACCGATCTGCTGCAGCTCGACCACGTCGTCGGCGACGAGGCCATGGCCACGCGAGACGAGCTCGAGCGCGAGCTCGCTCTTGCCGATCGAGGAATCGCCCGTGATGAGCACGCCGATCTCCAGGACGTCGAGGAAGACGCCGTGCAGCGTCGTCACCTCTCCGAGCTCTCGCTGCATGTAGGGCCGCAACACGTTGATCACGTGCTGGCTCGGTTGCGTCGATGTGAGGAGGGGCGTGCCGGCGCGGCGCGCCGCATGGGCGAGCACCGGCGGCACCGTCAACCCTTCGCAGATGATCACGAGCACCGTGTCCGCGCCGAAGATGTGCTGCGCCGTCTGCTCCTGCGCGACGGCAGCGAGCGAGGCCACGTACTCGACTTCGCCGCGTCCCATCACCTGCGCGAGCAGCGGGTGGATCAGGTTCAGGTGACCGATGAGGCCGACGCCCGGGCGCGCGAGCATCTCGCCGGTGAATTCGCGCGCCGAGCCCGAGGCGCCCGCGGCCCACTCGAGCCCGAGGCGCTCGCGGCGATCGTCAAACAGCTGCTGAACGCTGAGCCGGGGCATAGGGCGACCATTCGGTGATCAGCCGGTGGGCCGCCTGCGCGTCGGGGGCGCCCAGGAGCGCCTCGCGCATGGTGGGATCGGAAAAGAGCTGCGCGAGCTCCGAGAGGATCTCGAGGTGCGCCTCCGTCGCGTGCTCCGGGACGAGCAGCGCGAACACGAGGCGCACCGGCTCCCCGTCGGGCGATTCGAAGGCGATCGGCTGCGCCGCGCGCACGAACGCGCAGGCCGGCTCCTTGATCGTCTTGATTCGACCGTGGGGAATCGCGACCCCGTATCCGAGTCCCGTCGATCCCAGCTTCTCGCGGTCGAAGAGGCTGTCGAACACCCGTGCGCGCGGGATCTGCTTCGAGTTCTCGAAGGCGAGGCCGATCTGCTCGAAAAGCCGCTTCTTGCTGCTCACGTCCAGGTCCAGCAGGACGTGGGCCTGCGGCAGGAGGCGCCCGAAGCGGTTCATCTTGTTGTGGTTGTTTTCCGTCGGTGGGCGGCTACGCCTGCGGAATGCGCTTGATCCCCGGCGCGTGCCGGGTCTGGAAGCGCTCCTTGTGGCGGATCACCTGGCGGTCGAGCTTGTCGATGAGCGAGTCGATGGCGGCGTACATGTCCTCCTCGCTCGACTGGACGTGGATGTCCTTGCCGGAGAGGTGGACGTTCGCCTCGATCTTCTGGTCCAGCTTCTCCACCGTCATGATGACGTTCACGTCGATGACATGGTCGAAGTGCCGGCTGATCTTCGCGATCTTCGTCGTGACGTAGTCGCGGATGGCCGGGGTGATATCGACGTGGTGACCGGTGAGGTGGAGATTCATCGACAACTCCTTTATCAGATCGATTTGCGGAGATTGGCGGGCTGTATGTGCATCGCCTCGCGGTACTTGGCGACCGTGCGGCGAGCCACCTGGATGCCCTGCTGCGCCAGGATGTCGGAGATGCGGTGGTCGGAGAGCGGCTTCTTGCCGTCCTCGGCGGCGACGAGCTGCTTGATGAGCGCGCGGATGGCGGTGGCCGAGCAGGCCCCGCCCGTGTCGGTCGACACGTGGCTGCCGAAGAAGTACTTGAGCTCGAAGATGCCGCGCGGGGTGAGCATGTATTTCTGGGTGGTCACGCGCGAGATCGTGGATTCGTGCAGGCCCACGGATTCCGCTATCTCGCGAAGCACGAGCGGCCGCATCGCGACCTCGCCGTGCTCGAAGAAATTCTTCTGCCGGTCCACGATCGACTGCGTCACGCGCAGGATCGTGTCGAAGCGCTGCTGCACGTTCTTGATGAGCCAGCGCGCTTCCTGGAGCTGGCCGGAGAGGTGCTTGCCGCCGTTCTCGCGCGAGGCCTGCAGGATGTCGGCATACATCTTGTTGATGCGCAGCCGCGGCATCGCGTCGCGGTTGAGCGTCGCCGTCCAGCGGCCGCCGGACTTGCGCACGAGGACGTCCGGGACGACATAGCGCACGTCGCCCGTGCCGAACGCGCGGCCCGGTTTCGGATCGAGCGTCAGGACCAGCGCGCGGATGTCGCGAAGCTCGTCCTCGCTCACCCCGAGGGCGCGCCGCAGCCGGTTGAAGTCGCGCGCCGCGAGCGTGTCGAGGTGGCGCGTGACGAGCGTGATCGCGGCATCCCGATGCGGCGTGGCGGCGGGTAGCGCGCGCAGCTGCAGCTCGAGGCATTCGGCCGCGTCGCGCGCGCCCACGCCCGTGGGCTCGAGGTTGTGCACGTGCCTGAGCGCGATCGCGAGGTCTTCGGCCTCGATGTCCGGGAACGCCTGCAGCGCCGATTCGCGCATCTCCTCGAGGTCGTGCGGGAGGTAGCCATCCTCGTCGAGGTGCCCGACGAGGAGCGCCGCGATGCGCTTGTCGCGCTCGGTGAGCCCCGTGAGCGCGAGCTGCTGCAGCAGGTGTTCCTGCAGCGTCGGCTCGGCGGCGGCGAACTGCGTGAAATCGTCCCGGTCCTCGTCGCGCGCGCGCGACCCGGAGCCCGAGCCTTCGTCGCCGAACCCGGACGCGTCGCCGAAGTCGGATGAATCGTCGCGCGATTCAGGCTGGGGGGCCGGCGCCTCGGAAGCGGAGCTGCCGTTGACCGGCGGAGGACCGGAGGCGCTCTCCTCGAACTCGGCCCGCTCCAGGAGCGGGTTCTCGGCGAGGTAGCGTTCCAGCTCCTGGTTGAGCTCGATCGTCGAAAGCTGCAGCAACCGGATCGATTGCTGGAGCTGCGGCGTGAGCGTGAGATGTTGCGATAGCTTGAGCTGGAGGCTGTGTTTCATCGAAAGCCGTCGGGGCGGTGCTACAGCCGGAAATTCTCCCCGAGGTACACCTTTCGGACGGCTTCATTATAGATGATCTCCTGCGGCTTCCCGAAGGCGAGGACGCTCCCCTGGTTGATGATGTACGCGTGGTCGCAGATGCCGAGCGTCTCGCGCACGTTGTGGTCGGTGATGAGCACGCCGATGCCGCGCTCCTTGAGGAACCGGATGATCTGCTGGATGTCGAGGACCGCGATCGGATCGACGCCCGCGAAAGGCTCGTCGAGGAGGATGAAGCGGGGCCTCGTCGCGAGCGCCCGCGCGATTTCGACGCGACGCCGCTCTCCGCCCGAAAGCGACAGCGCCGGGCTCGAGCGCAAGTGGCCGATATGCAGGTCGTCGAGAAGACCTTCCAGCCGGGCGTCGATGTCGCCTTCTTCCAGCCCCTGCAGCTCGAGCACGGCGCGGATGTTCTGCGCGACCGTGAGCTTGCGGAAGATCGACGCCTCCTGCGGCAGGTAGGAGAGCCCGATGCGCGAGCGCCGGAAGATGGGCAGGTGCGTGATGTCGCGGCCGTCGAGCGTGACGCTGCCGCTGTCGATCGGCACGAGGCCCAGGATCATGTAGAAGCACGTCGTCTTGCCCGCGCCGTTGGGGCCCAGGAGGCCGACGACTTCGCCGCTCTCGACGGTGAGCGAGACGTCGGAAACGACGACGCGCTTGCGGTAGCGCTTCATGAGCCCGTCGGCCCGCAGCACGGCCGTCGCCGGCTCGGGCTTCACGAGCGTGAGGTGCTGCGTGGTCGCCGGCTCCCGCGTCGCGGCCACTACTGGAGCTCCTTGTCGGTCTTGAGCATCGCCGCGTCGCCGGCGCCCTCGTCCTTCTTCGCGCCGTCCTTCTGCGGGACGATCCTGATCTTCACGCGCGGCGCCTCCCGGCCCGATGGCGGCTGCTGGCCGGGCGGCGCGCCGGTCACCTCCGCGACCTCGCGCCGCATGTCGTACGTGATGTACTCGCCGGTGAGCTCGTTCTGCGCGCTCTTCACCTTCGCGCGATTGAAGAGCTTCACGACGTCCGTCCGGTCGTCGAATTCCGCGCGCTCGGCGGTGCCCTCGATCCACTCGTCGGCCTTGTCGCGCTTCTGGCGGAACGTGACGGGCGCGCCGTATGCCACGTAGTACTTGAAGTTGTCCTTCTCCGAGAGCGTCACCTTGCTCGCGGTGACGCGCATCGTGCCCTGCGTGATGATGACGTTGCCCTCGAAGGTGCTCACCTTCCTGTTGTCGTCGGCGACGCCCTTGTCGGCGAGGAGGACGATCTCCTTCTCGCGATCGGCGCGCTCGGCGAGGGCGGCGGTCGCCACGCATGCGGCGAGGGCGAGCAGCATCGCGCGCACCGCGTTCATTGGACGGCTCCCGCGCGCGGGCTCGGCTTGTACGTTGCCCGCACGCGCTCGAGCTTGATCGTGCGGGCGTTGTTGTCGAGCTCCATGCCTTTCGCATGGGCCACGCCCTGCGGGTTGGTCAGCGTCACGTCCGAGGTGGTCCGGGCCTTGCCTTCGTTGGGGAGCACGAGGAGCTTCTGGGTGGTCAGGGTGGAGGCGCCGACCCGCGCGTCGCCGTCGCGCACCAGCACGACATTGCCCTCGATCCACACGCGGTCGCCTCCCTGCTCGAGGCGGCCGCGATCGGCGGTCGCCGTCATCTTCGGTTGTTTCGGCTCGTAGGCCTCGACCTTGACGGTATCGAGGTGCGCCGAATCGTCGTCGGGGTAATGCACCATCTTACGCGCGGCCAGCGTGTAGCGCACAGTGCCGTCGGGATCGAGTTTGCGCGCGCTGAAGTTCTCGACCATGAGGTCCGGATCGTGGCGCGTCGAGCCGTCGGCCCGCGCCTCGCGCGGCTGCACGAGCTGGTTCAACCAGAGGGTGAGCCCCACCAGGAGACCGAGCACCACGAGGGGAAGCCACGACGTCGGACGCACCATGCGTCAGACCGTCCGCGCCGCCGTGAGTTGCGCGCGCGCGCGGATCACCATCTCGCAGAATTCGCGCACCGCGCCGTGGCCGCCCGGCGCGAGCGTGACGTAGTGGCACGCCGCCTTCACTTCGTCGACCGCGTTGGCCGGCGCGACCGCGAGGCCGCACGCGCGAAGCACGCCCAGGTCCGGCAGGTCGTCGCCCATGAACGAGCACTCCTCGGGGCGAGCGCCGCACTTCGCGGCAAGCTTGCCGAATGCCTCGACCTTGTCATCGGATCCCTGCACGACGTGGCGAATCGAGAGCTCCGCGGCGCGCTTGACGACGGACTCGGAGCTTCGGCCGGAGAGGATCGCCGTCGCGATGCCCTGCTGCTCGAGCATCTTCAGCCCGTGCCCGTCGAGGATGTTGAACGCCTTGAAGACCTCGCCCTGGGGACCGATCCAGAGCGTGCCGTCCGTGAGGACGCCGTCCACGTCGAAGATCGCGAGGCGCACGGCGCGCGCCCGCGCCAACAAGTTGTCGGATCCTGCCCCCATCAGAGCGGGGACCCCCTCACACGACGCCCGCGGCGAGCAGGTCGTGGTAGGTGACCACGCCGAGCAGCGCGCCCTCGGGCGACGTGACCACGACGCGGCCTCCGATCTTGTACGTCTCCATGACTTGCGCCGCCTCGGCCGCGAGCTTCTCCGGCGCGATCGTGCGCGGGTTCGCCGTCATCACCTCCGCGACCTGGAGGTTGCGGATGACGTCGTGCTTCTCGAGCGTGCGGCGCAGGTCGCCGTCGGTGAAGATCCCGAGCAGCCGGTCGCGCTCGTCGACGACGCACGTCATGCCGACGCCCTTCGCGGACATCTCGAGGATCGCGGCGGGCAGCAGCGTATCGGGGCGGCTGCGCGGAAGCTGGTCGCCCTTGCGCATGATGTCGGCGACGTGGACGAGGAGCTTGCGCCCCAGGGCGCCGCCCGGGTGGTGCTGCGCGAAATCCTCGCTCTGGAAGCCGCGCGCCTCGAGGAGCGTCATCGCGAGCGCATCGCCGAGCGCGAGCGTCGCGGTGGTGCTCGCCGTCGGCGCGAGCTCGAGCGGGCAGGCCTCCTTCGACACGCGCGCGTCGAGGTGCACGTCGGCCTCGCGGGCGAGCGTCGAGGCCGCGCGCCCGGTGATCGCGATCACCTTCGCGCCGCGGCGCTTGATCACGGGAAGGATGCGCGCGATCTCGTCCGATTCGCCGGAATACGAGATCGCGATCACGACGTCGTCGGCGGTGATCATGCCGAGATCGCCGTGGCTCGCTTCGGCCGGATGCATGAAGAACGCGGGCGTGCCGGTGGATGCGAGCGTCGCGGCGATCTTGTTGCCGATGTGGCCGGATTTCCCCATGCCGGTCACCACGACGCGCCCCTTCGTCGCGAGCATCAGGCGATGGGCCGCGAGAAACGCCTCGCCGAGCCGGTCCTTGAGCGCGCGCACCGCATCGGCTTCGATGTCGAGCACGTCGCGCGCGAGCGCGAGGAGGCGCTCGGAATCGGACAGCGCGTGCGGTTGTAGTAGATTCGTCACAACGAGGGAAATTATAAGCTCATGACCGATGCGCTCACCGCCGCGCTGATCCTCCTCGCCTCGGCGGTGGCGGTGGTCGTCGTCTTTCGCCTGCTCGACATGCCGGCGATCCTCGGATACCTCGTGGTCGGCGCGCTCGTCGGGCCGAACGCGCTCGGGCTCGTCGCCGATACGCAGGACCAGCGCGCCCTCGCGGAATTCGGCGTCGTCTTCCTCATGTTCTCGGTGGGCCTCGAGTTCAGCCTGCCGCAGCTCACGTCGATGCGGCGCGTCGTGCTGGGGCTGGGCGGGGCCCAGGTCCTCGCGTGCGGGCTCATCGCGTTCTTCGCGTCGATGCTCGCCGGCCTCGACTGGCGCGCAGGCCTCGTGATCGGCGGGACGCTCGCGATGTCCTCCACGGCGATCGTCTCGAAGACGCTGGCCGAGCGCATGCAGCTCCATACGCCGCACGGCCGCCAGATCATGGGCGTGCTGCTCTTCCAGGACCTGGCGGTCATCCCGCTCCTCGTCCTCGTGCCGGCGCTCGCCACGCGCGACTCGGCCATCGGATCGCTTCTCGGCGTGGCGCTCGTGAAGGCCGCGGCGGTCCTCGCGGTCGTGCTCCTCGTCGGACAGCGGTTCATGCGGCCGCTCTTCCACCTCGTGGCGCGGCAGAAGTCTTCCGAGCTCTTCGTGCTCTTCGTGCTCTTCGTCGCGTTGAGCCTTTCCTGGCTCACGCACGGAGCCGGACTCTCCCTCGCCCTGGGCGCGTTCCTCGCCGGCATGCTGATCTCCGAGACGGAATACCGCTACCAGGTCGAGGACTACATCAAGCCGTTCCGCGACGTGCTGCTCGGCCTCTTCTTCGTGACGATCGGCATGCTCGTCGACTGGCGCTCGATCCTCGGCAGCTTCGGATGGATCGCGCTCGCCTTCGTGGCGCTTCTCGGCATGAAGTTCATCGTCGTCATGGCGCTGGGACGCGCCTTCGGGACGGAGCGGCCGACGGCGCTGCGCACCGCCATGGCGCTCGCCCCCGCGGGCGAGTTCGGCTTCGTGCTCGTCGCCCTGGCGCAGCGCGACGCGATGTTCGAGGAGCGCGTGTTCCAGGTCGTGCTGAGCGCCGCGCTCCTGTCGATGCTGGCGGCGCCCCTCATCCTCGCGCGCATGGAGTCGATCGTCCTCTATTTCGTCGAGAGCGAGTGGACGCAGCGCGCCCTCGCCCTGCACTCGCTCGCGGTGAAGTCGATGGCATCGAAGGGACACGTCATCGTGTGCGGCTATGGACGAAGCGGGCAGGCGCTCGCGCAGTTCCTCGAGCGCGAAGGGATCCCCGTGATCGCGCTCGACGCGGATCCGGAGCGCGTGCGCCAGGCCGCCGCCGCGGGCGACTCCGTCGTGTTCGGGGACGCCTCGCGGCGCGAGGTGCTGATCGCGGCCGCGCTCACGCGCGCGACCGCGGTGGTGGTGACCTTCGCGGATACGCCGCGGGCGCTCACGATCCTCGCGCACGTCCACGAGCTTCGTCCCGAGCTGCCGGTGATCGTGCGCACGTTCGACGACAGCGACGTCGGCCGCCTCAAGGAAGCGGGCGCCGCGGAGATCGTCGCCGAAGTCGTCGAGGGATCGCTCATGCTCGCGACGCAGACGATGATGCAGCTCGGCGTCCCGCTCAATCGCGTGCTGCTTCGCCTTCGCGACGTTCGGGCCGAGCGCTACCAGTCGATGGGCGGCTTCTTCCCGGGCGCCACGGATGCGGAGCTCGCCGACGGCGAGCAGCCTCGCCTGCGGACCGTGATGCTGGGTCCGGATGCCGCGGCCGTCGGCCGCACGCTGGCGAGCCTGCACCTCGAGGCGATGGGCACGCGCATCACGGCGATCCGCCGCAAGGGCGTGCGGGAAGTGAACCCGAAGGGGGAGACGCGGCTACGGGAGGGGGATGTGGTTCTCCTGCTGGGAACGCAGGAGAACCTTGCGAAGGCCGAGATCCGGTTGCTGCAGGGCTAGCGGCCCGCTGCTAGAAAGTCATGCAGACCGTGTAGATCGTCGCGTCGTCGATGTCGGGGCCGGTGCAGGATGCCGGTGCGTTCGCCCCCTTGACCGGCGTCGCGCCGAGCGCCGCGCCGTCGGCGACGGCGCGCAGGCTTCCCGTGCACGGCTGGCCGTCGTCCATCTGGAGGTCGAGCTGCTTCACGAACTTGCCGAGAACGCCTTTCGAGCACACCTGGTAGGTCCCCGTCATGCCCGCGACCTGGAGCTGGCCGCTCGTCGCGCTGTTGACGCCGATGTCGCCGCCGAGCGCGTTCTTCGGGACGTACGTGGTGGGATCCGTGGTGTTCGTCGAACCGGAGGCGAGGTTCGCGAGCCGCACGTGCTGCCAGAAGAGGTATGCCTCGTCCGTCTGCGTGGTCGCGAAGATCACCCCGTTGATGACGCCGTTGCCGATGCTGCCGGCGGGCGTCGTGGGATTCGTGCCGCCGGTCACGTGCTTGTCGGCCGCTCCATCGTCCCCCGGCAGGGCCTTGTACTTGTCCTGGTATGCGTAGATGTACGTGGGGATCACGCGGAAGTCGTTCGCCAGGTTCTTGACCTTGGCGCTGTTGATCAACTCCTGCCCCTTGAGGATTCCCCCGAGCAGCAGGCCGATGATCACCAGGACGATGGCGATTTCGACGAGCGTGAATCCGGATTGCTGCGATTTCATGTGCTCCCCTTTGCGCTTCGGCCTGACGGGCCGGTTTCTGCCGGTCTCAAATGCAAGCGGCGTGCCATGTCAGGAAGATATTGTTTTTCCGGGCTTCCCGGCAATGATTATCCCAAAAAAGTGATTTGAGTCACACTGCCCGCTGTCCATGAACCCGACACCCGACGTCGGCCGGCCGACAGGCACGCGCCTCGCGAGCGCGCAGCGCTGGATCGTCCCGGCGATGCTCCTCGCCCTCCATGGCGCGCTGCTCTCGGAACCGGGGAGCGCGTTCCTGCGCACCTGGATGCTGGTGCATTTCGGGCTCTTCCTCCTGTGGCAGCCGTTCTTCTCCACGCGCCGGCGCATCGAGCCGATGAAGGCGCTGCTCCTGTTCGTCATCGTGGCGGTCACGGTGTACTTCCTCGCCGCGTGGATGATCGTCGCGTGGGTGCTCATCCTGCTCGGGATCCTCGGCGGGCGGGTCTTCATGACCCCGGGGACGGCGCGCGAGCGCTTCTACCTCGTCGCGTTCGGCTACCTCCTCGCCGTGCTGCTGCTCTGGGCCGTGCCCCACCTGCTCCTCCAGCAGCAGGTGCCCGACTTCGTCTCGCGATTCGCGCGCTATGGCCTGCCCTGGACGCTCGCGCCGCTCCTCTTCCTTCCGAAGCCCCAGGAGCAGGCCGAAGGACAGGTCTTCGATTTTTTCTACGCGGTGCTCGTGCTCCAGCTCGGCCTCGTGCTCGTGCTCGGACCCCTCGCCTCCATGCGCTTCACGGGTGAGCAGTATTTCGCGGCGGTCTTCGTGACGGTCTCGGGCTTCGGCATCGCCCTCTTCGTCCTCGCGGTGCTGTGGAGCCCTTTGCGCGGCTTCGGCGGGCTGCGAACGTACTTCTCGCGCTACCTGCTCTCCGTGGGAATGCCCTTCGAGCTCTGGATGCGGCGCATCGCCGAGCTCGCGGAAACAGAGCCCGACTCGCGGCGGTTCCTCGAGCATTCCCTCGACGAGCTCGGGCGGTTGCCGTGGGTCGTCGGCGGGCGCTGGCGCTCGCCCGACGGCGAAGGCTCGTTCGGAAAGCCCGAGGGCATCCCCTCCACCTTCTCCCAGCACGGGCTGGAGCTGGTGGTCCACACGCGCGATGCGCTCTCGCCGGCGCTCACGCTTCACATCCGCCTCCTCGCCCGGGTGATTGCCCAGTTCTACGAGGCGAAGCGGCGCGAAGTCGCGATGCGTCACAGCGCGTACCTGCAGGCGACCCACGAGACGGGGGCGCGCCTCACGCACGACGTGAAGAACCTGCTCCAGTCGCTGTACGCGCTGATGTCGGCTGCGCCGCGCGATGCCGCCGACGGCGGCTACGCACAGCTGCTGCAGCGACAGGTGCCGCAGCTCACGCAGCGCCTCAATGCGACGCTCGAGAAGCTGCGCGCTCCCGAAACGGCGACGACGGAGCTCCCGATGCCGGCGGCCGAATGGTGGGCCGCGCTCGAACGGCGATTCGCCGGCTCCGGCGTGAAGCTCGAAGGCGACGTGCAGGCGGGCGGCTCGATTCCGGCGCCGCTCTTCGACAGCTTCGTCGAAAACGCGATCGAGAACGCGCGCGCGAAGAGCGCGGCCGACCCCGAGATCGAGATGGTCGTGAAGTTCCGCGCGGACGGCGAGGATGTCGAGCTGGAGGTGCGCGATACCGGGAGCGCCCTCTCCGCGCTCCACGCCCAGCGCGTCTTCCACCAACCGATCGAGCGAAGCGGCGGCCTGGGCATCGGGCTCTTCCACATCGGTCGGCAGGCGGCGGCCGCGGGTTACCGCGCCGAGCTCGCCTCGAACGCCGAGGGCGACGTGCGCTTCAGGCTCTCACGCGAGCGCTGACATCGCCTCGCGCAGCGCCTCGCGCCAGCCCGTGAGGCGGACCCCGAACGCGGCTGCGAGCTTCTCGTTCGACAGGCGTGAATTCGCGGGGCGTTTCGCCGGTGTCCGGTACTGCGCCGTCGGGATGGCGACGACGCGCGGCGCGGTGAAGGCCTGCCCCGCACGGCGCGCGCGCTCGTCGAAGATCGCCTGCGCGAACTCGAACCACGTGCACTCGCCGCCTGCCGTCGCGTGGTAGAGGCCGCTCGCGGCGCGCCCCCGCGCGAGGTCCGCTTCCTCGATCGGCCGCTCGCGGTCCTGTCCCAGGAGGATCGAAGCGACCGTGTCCGCCAGCTGCCGGCTCGAGGTCGGCGCGCCATGCTGGTCGTCGACGACGCGGATCTCGGGCTGCGTCGCCGCGAGCCGCAGCATCGTCAACAGGAAGTTGCGGCCGTGCGGCGCGTAGACCCAGCTCGTGCGCAGGATGACGTGGTCGCAACCGGAGCGGGCGACGGCGAGCTCGCCTTCGAGCTTCGTGCGGCCGTATGCGTTGATCGGGCCCGTCGCATCCGATTCGAGGTACGCCGTGGGCTTCGTGCCGTCGAACACGTAGTCCGTCGAGAAATGGACGAGAACCGCTCCCGCGCGCTTCGCTTCCTCGGCGAGGATGCCGGGCGCGCGTCCGTTCACCGCGAGCGCCAGCTCGCTTTCGGTTTCCGCGCGGTCCACGTTCGTGTACGCGCCGGCATTGAGGATGAGTTGCGGACGCGCATCGCGCACGGCGTTGCGAATCGAGCCTTCGTCGGCGAGGTCGAGGCTGGCGCGATCGTGCGCGAGGACCTCCGCCCTGCCCTCGAGCATGCGCACGAGGTCGACGCCCACCTGGCCGCGGCTGCCCGTGACGAGCGCGCGGATCACGGAAACGTTTCGGCTTTCGCGAGCGGCAGGCCCGCCGCGTCCCTGGGCTTGAGGAGCGGCGCGCCGGCGAACCGCCAGTCGATTCCGAGCGCCGGATCGTTCCAGAGCAGCGTGCGCTCGTGCTCGGGCGCGTAGAAGTCCGTCGCCTTGTAGAGGACCTCGGCCGTTTCCGACAGGACGACGAAACCGTGCGCGAAGCCTTCCGGCACCCAGATCATCCGGCGGTTCTCCCCCGAAAGCGCTTCGCCCGTCCACCGGCCGAACGTGGGCGACGAACGGCGGATGTCCACCGCCACGTCGAAGATTTCACCCGAGATCACGCGGACGAGCTTCCCCTGCGTGTGGGCGACCTGGTAGTGCAGGCCGCGCAGCACGCCACGCACGGAGCGCGAGTGGTTGTCCTGCACGAACTCGACCGGGCGCCCGACGAGCGCGTCGAAGCCGCGCCGGGTCCAGCTCTCGAAGAAGAAGCCCCGCTCGTCGCCGAATACCTTCGGCTCCAGCACGAGCACGCCATTGAGGTCGTTGCGCAGGACCTTCAACCCGCTACCTTCAACCTTCTGCCCACCTTAGTACACCTTGTCCCTGAGGATCGCCAGCAGGTATTCGCCGTAGGAATTCTTCTTCATCGGCTGCGCGAGCTTCTCGAGCTGCCCCGCGTCGATGTAGCCCATGCGGAACGCGATCTCCTCCGGACAGGCGATCTTGAGGCCCTGGCGCCGCTCGATGGTCTCGATGAAGTGCGCCGCTTCGAGCAGGCTCTCGTGCGTGCCGGTGTCAAGCCACGCGCTGCCGCGTCCCATGACCTCCACGGAAAGCGCGCCCGCTTCGAGGTAGCCGCGGTTCACGTCCGTGATCTCGAGCTCGCCGCGCGCCGACGGTTTCAACCGGGCCACGATCTCGTGGACGCGGCGATCGTAGAAATACAGGCCCGTCACCGCGTAGCGCGACCTGGGTTTCGCCGGCTTCTCCTCGATGCTGACGGCCCGGCCGGAGTCGTCGAACGCGACGACGCCGTAGCGCTCGGGATCCTTCACGGGATAGGCGAAGACCGTTGCCCCGCTCGCCGTCGCCGTCGCCCGCTGCAGCGTGGTCGCCAGGTCGTGCCCATGGAAGATGTTGTCGCCGAGGATCAGCGCGCTCGGGTCGTCGCCCACGAAGTCGCGGCCGATGAGGTAGGCCTGCGCGAGTCCGCCCGGATGCGGCTGCACCGCGTAGCTGAGGGAAAGGCCCCACTCGCGCCCGTCGCCGAGGAGCTCGCGGAAGCGCGGCGTGTCCTGCGGCGTCGAGATCAGGAGGATCTCGCGGATTCCCGCGAGCATGAGCGTCGTGAGCGGGTAGTACACCATCGGCTTGTCGTACACCGGCAGCAGCTGCTTCGACACGACGCGCGTGGCGGGGTAGAGGCGCGTGCCCGACCCGCCCGCGAGGATGATTCCCTTTCGGCTCATGCGCGTTCGCGAGTCCCGTAGTTGGTTTCGATCCACCGGCGATACTCGCCGCTCTTCACGTTGGCAACCCATTCGCGGTTGTCCAGGTACCAGCGCACCGTCCTGGCAAGCCCCGTCCCGAAGCTTTCGCGGGGGCTCCAGCCGAGCTCGGCGCGGATCTTGTCGATGTTCATGGCGTAGCGGCGGTCGTGGCCGGGACGGTCGGTCACGAACCTGATGAGGTCGCGATAGCCGCCTTCGCGCGGGACTTCGCCCTGCAGCGTGTCGCAGATGCCGTGCACGACCTCGAGGTTCCGCCGCTCCGCATTACCTCCAATGTTGTAAGTCTCGCCCACGCGACCACGTCCCAGCACCACGCGGATCGCTTCGCAATGGTCGTTCACGTAGAGCCAGTCGCGCACCTGGCGGCCGTCGCCGTAGACGGGGAGCGGCTTGCCTTCGAGCGCGTTGGAGATGGCGAGCGGGATGAGCTTCTCCGGAAACTGGCGCGGGCCGTAGTTGTTCGAGCAGTTCGTGGTGAGGGTCGGCAGCCCGTACGTGTGGTGGTACGAGCGCACGAGGTGGTCGGACGAAGCCTTCGATGCGGCGTAGGGACTGTTCGGCGCGTAGGGCGTCGTTTCCCGGAATGCCGGATCGTCCTCCCGCAGCGTGCCGTACACCTCGTCCGTGGATACGTGGAGGAAGCGGAAGCCCTCCTTCTCCTCGCCCTCCAGCGCCTGCCAGTAGGCGCGCGCGGCTTCCAGCAGCCTCAGGGTGCCCACGACGTTCGTGTCGATGAAGGGCGCCGGGCCGTGGATGGAGCGATCCACGTGGCTTTCGGCGGCGAAGTGCACCACGGCACGCGGGCGGTGCGCCGCGAAGAGACGGTCGAGCAGCGCCGAATCGAGGATGTCGCCCCGCTCGAGCTGGTGGCGCTTGTCGCCCGCGAGCGATGCAAGGTTGGCGGGATTGCCCGCGTAGGTGAGCTTGTCGAGGTTCACGACGCGCTCGCCTTCGGACGCGATCCAGTCGAGGACGAAATTGGAGCCGATGAAGCCGGCGCCGCCGGTCACGAGGATCGTCATGGGGCGTGCTTCTCCAGCCGCGACTTCACGTCGCGCTCCCCGCGCTGCAGCTCGATGAGCTTGAGGTACTTGAGGAACGTGCTGTGGCAGCCGATCACGATGTGGGCGAATCCCGGACCGCCGTCGAGGAAGCCCAGCCGCACGATGAAGAACTTCACGAAGCGCGCGAGCGGGCTCGCGAGGAGCCGCCACGCGCTCGCGAGCCCGCTCGCGCG
>Ga0315912_10002663_pt1 | contig 18702 bp, 21 predicted proteins | sample VfabasoilMG_FD_204469 | JGI IMG/M metagenome (GOLD analysis project Ga0315912, IMG submission 204469) | Garden soil microbial communities collected in Santa Monica, California, United States - V. faba soil | ecosystem: Environmental > Terrestrial > Soil > Garden | place: USA: California...
CGATTTTTCGTATCATTCGCTTCATCATGGCACAGTACGTTTACACCATGCGGCGGGTTTCCAAGACCGTGCCGCCCAAACGGACCATCCTCAAGAACATCTCGCTCAATTTTTTCCCGGGCGCGAAGATCGGCGTGCTCGGGCTCAACGGCTCGGGAAAGTCGTCGCTGCTCAGGATCATGGCGGGCGCCGATGACAACCACGAGGGCGAAGTGATCCGCATGCCGGGCATCCGCGTCGGCTATCTCGAGCAGGAACCGGCGCTGTCGAAAAACAAGACGGTTCGCGAAAGCGTGGAAGAGGCCCTGGGCGAAACCACGGCGGCGAAAAAGCGGCTGGAGGAGATCTACGCCGCCTACTCGGAGCCCGACGCCGACTTCGACAAGCTCGCCGAGGAGCAGGCAAAGCTCGAGGCCATGCTCAACACCGGCGGCGCCGATGAGCTCGAAATCGCCGCCGATGCGCTGCGGCTCCCGCCATGGGAGCAGAAGGTGGATGTGCTCTCGGGCGGCGAGAAGCGGCGGGTCGCGCTTTGCCGGCTGCTGCTGTCAAAGCCGGATCTATTGCTGCTGGATGAACCGACCAACCATCTCGACGCCGAGAGCGTGGAATGGCTCGAGCAATTCCTGCAGCGCTTTCCGGGAACGGTGGTGGCGGTGACGCACGATCGCTACTTTCTCGACAACGCCGCCGGGTGGATCCTCGAGCTCGACCGCGGCTATGGCATTCCGTGGGAGGGCAACTACTCGAGCTGGCTCGAGCAGAAGCAGAAGCGCCTGCAGGTCGAGGCGAGCCAGGAAGCGGCGCGCATCAAGGCGATGCAGGCGGAGCTGGAATGGGTCCGGCAGAACCCCAAGGGAAGGGGAACGAAATCCAAGGCGCGGCTCGCGCGGTTTGAGGAATTGTCTTCCCAGGAAACGCAGGCGAGGAACGAAACGCAGGAAATTTTCATCCCGGTTGCCGAGCGCCTGGGTAACGAAGTGATCGAGTTCAAGGACGTGTCGAAGGGCTACGGCGAGCGGCTGCTGATCGACAAGCTCTCGTTCCAGGTGCCGGCGGGCGCCATCGTCGGCATCATCGGCCCGAACGGCGCCGGGAAATCCACGCTGTTCCGCATGATCCTCGGCAAAGAGAAGGCCGACAAAGGCAAGATCCTCATCGGCAAGACGGTGAAGATCGCGCACGCCGACCAGGCGCGCGATGAATTGCAGAGCGACAAATCGGTGTTCGAGGATATCTCGGGCGGCAACGACACCATCCAGGTGGGCAAATTCCAGATGCCGGCGCGCTCGTACCTCGCGCGCTTCAACTTCCGCGGCGCCGACCAGCAGAAGCAGGTCGGCCAGCTCTCGGGCGGCGAGCGCGGCCGGCTGCACCTCGCGCGCATGCTGATGTCCGGCGCCAACGTGCTGCTGCTCGACGAGCCGTCGAACGACCTCGATGTCGAGACCCTGCGCGCGCTGGAGGAGGCGCTGCTCGAGTTCGCCGGCAGCGTGATGGTGATCTCGCACGACCGCTGGTTCCTCGACCGCATCGCCACCCACATCCTCGCCTTCGAGGGCGACTCGCAGGCGGTGTTCTTCAACGGCAACTACCAGGAATACGAGGCCGACAAGAAAAAGCGCCTCGGCGAAGAGGCCGCCAAGCCGCACCGCATCAAGTTCAAGGCCTTGAAGTAGCCCGCTCGTCGCGCTCGCGCAGCAGCCAGTAGGTCACGCCGAGCACCAGGCTGACGGCGGCGAGGCCGATCAGCTGGTCGGCGGAGACTTCCTTCAGGTCGAGGATGATGAATTTGCGCGCCAGGGCGAGCAGCGCGATGAGCAGCACCACCTTGGTCTGGATGATGCTCTGCTCGCGCGCGACGACGTACTGCAGGGTGTGGTTGAACTCGAGCGCGATCAGCAGCGTCATGATGTCGCCGAACACCAGCTGGAAGACCTTGTGGTCGAGCGGGTCGAACACGCCGAGAAGCAGCGCCGCGGTCACGTTGGCCGCGAGCCGGTAGAGCGCGACCAGGACGATCAGCGCGACGATCAGGGTGAGGACCAGCGCGACGCTGCTCTCGAAGCGCTGATAGTAGGAATGGACGGCCCAGTTTTCCCTTAGATGCTTCCAGCGCCCGGACATCGTGGCTCCCTCATAGAAAAGGCGCGAACAGGCGCGCAGTGCCGTCGCGCAGCTTGACCGGCAGCGAGCGCCGGTTCATTTCTTCCAGCGTGACGCGCCGCGCGCCGTTGATGCGCGCCTGCACCAGGCCGTCCATGTGTGCGCCGAACGCCACGTTGTAGCACTCGACGTTCAGCTCGAAGTTGAGGCGCAGGCTGCGCGCGTCCCAGTTCGCCGAGCCGAAAAGGGTCCAGGCGCCGTCGACCACCATCAGCTTGGAATGATCGAAGGGCCCGGGGTTGAGCCAGACGTGGCAGCCGTGGTCGAGCACCTGCCAGAGCTGACCGAATGCCGCCCATTGCACGTGGGGCAGGTCGCTCGACTGGGGAAGCACGATGTCCACGTGCACGCCGCGCAGCGCGGCGGCGTTCAGCTCGGTGATGAGGGAGCCGTCGGGGATGAAGTAGGGCGTGAGGATGCGCACCGAGCGCTGCGCCGCCGTCAGTCCGCCGACGATCGCCCAGCGCGCGCGCTCGAACGCCTCGTCCGGCCCGGCCTCGATGCCGCGCACCAGCCCCTCGCCCGGCAGCGCGTGCGACTGGAACCAGGGCGCGCCACGCAGCGCCTCGTCGGTGGCGAACTGCCAGTCGTCGGCGAACACCTCGGCGAGGTGCGCCACCGCCGGGCCGCGCAGGCGGAAGTGCAGGTCGCGGAACGCTTCGCCCGGCGCGTCTGGCCGCCAGTAGCGCCGGTCGATGTTCATGCCGCCGGTGAATCCCAGCACGCCGTCCACCACCAGGATCTTGCGGTGGTTGCGCAGGTGCATGGCGTTCAGCCGCGCCGGCACGAACGGCGGGTTGAAGATTGCCACCGGGACGCCGGCCCGCTTGAGCGGCTTGTTCGCCGGGTTGCGCGAAAAGCGTACGTCCACGTCGTCGACCAGCACGCGCACCGCGACGCCGCGCTGGTGCGCGCGAATCAGCGCGCCGATGAACTCGGCGCCGATGCCGTCGGAATGGAAAATATAGGACGCGAGCATGACCGACGCGCGCGCCGACTCGATCGCCTCGAGCATCGCAGGGTAGGCCTGCGCCCCGTCCACCAGCACGTCGACCTGGTTGCCGGCGGTGAGCGGCCGCTCGATCACCTGGCTGACGAGCCGCGCGAGCGGCGCGAGGTGGGTGCCCGGCTCCTCGGCGCGGATCGCGGCTGGGGAGCGGAAGCGCACCGTGTCGCGGCGCAAGCGCTTGGCGCGGCGCTGCACCCGGTTGATGCCCATCAGCAGGTAGAGCATGGGCCCGACCGCCGGCATGACCCAGATCAGCACCACCCAGATCGCCGCCGAGCGCGAGTCGCGCTTGTAGATCACGGCGTGGCCCGACGCCATCAGCGCGGCCACCAGCACCGCGATGCCGAACGCGATATCGACCGGCTCACGCATGGGCAGCATTCCAGCATGCCGGCGCAAGGACGGGGAAGAATCTGGCTGGGGGCATGCCTACGCTGGGCGATGGTACAGAACTGATCACCGACTGGGCCACCGCCAATCCGCGCATCCGCCGAGCCTGGCTCTCCGGCGGGGAGCGCGGGGATTGCCCCGGCGGATCGGGGTCTCGATCAGCGACCGGCTATTCGCTTCTTCTCGCCCCGTGCGTATTTGCGGGTGCCGCGAGGCGAATTACGACCTCAACGGCCTGCTCGCGGTTGGCTTTGTCTCGTACGCATCGCTGCCTTAAGGGCGGCGAGCATGGCGTCCACCCGGTACGACCCGTCGTAGCGCGCGCCGTTGATAAAGAACGTGGGCGTGCCGTTCACGCCGCTGCGCACGCCGCCCAGGAAGTCGCTGCGCACACGCGGCTCGTGCACGCCGGTGAGGAGCTCGCTCGTGAAGCGCGCCACGTCGAGGCCGAGCTCCGCGGCATATTCGCCGAGCGAGGCCTCGTCGAACATCGGCTGGCGCGCGAACAGCAGCTCGTGCATCGGCCAGAACGAGCCCTGCGCGCCCGCGGCTTCCGCGGCCTCCGCGGCGCGCTGCGCCTGCAGGTGCACCTGGGTGAGGGGGAAATGCCGCCACACGGTGCACAGCTCGTCGCGCAGCATGGCGCTCAGCTGGTCCACGAGGGGCTGCGCCGCGGCGCAGGCCGGGCACTCGAAGTCGCCGTATTCGACCAGCACCGCTGCCGCGCGCGGCAGAGATCCGCGCATGTGGTCGCGCCCGCTGACCGGCACCCGGAGGCGGCTCATCGCGCGGTCTCCCGGTTCTCGAGCTGCTCGAGCGCGTCGAGGATGCCGTCGGCGCCAGGATTCACGCCGATCGGCGAGAGATGGCTCCAGCGGATGATGCCGTCCCCGTCGAGCACGAACAGCGCGCGCTCGGCCACGCCCTCGGACTTCCGGTACGCGCCGTAGCTGGCGGCCACCGCGCCTTTCGGCTCGAAGTCCGACAGCAGCGCGAAGCGCAACTTTCGCGCCTTGGCGTACGCCAGGTGGCACCACACGCCGTCCACCGACAGGCCGAGCAGCGTGGCGCGGTGCCGCCGCCACTCGGACTCGAGCTCGTTGTAGATCGTGAGCTGGTCGCCGCAGACCGGGCTCCAGTCCGCCGGATAGAACACGAGCACGACGGGGTTGCCGCGGAACTCGCGCAACGACACCGTCTGGTCGGGGGTGCTATGCAGGCTGAAATCGGGCGCCTGGGTGCCGGGCTTGAGGATCATCGCAGCATCGTACGCAGTCGCGGCCGCCAGTTCTTTCGTATTCGTGCCGTATCAGGTTCGCACGGACGCGGAAGATTCCGGCCCGCGCGGCTTCTAACCTTCCGCAATGCACGTCGGCATCGTCCCGCCGCGCCGTACCGCCTGCATCGACCGTGAGTCGAGCGTGGCCCAGGCCTGCCGCCTCATGCGCGAGCAGCGCCTGGGCGAGCTGGTGGTGACCGAGAACCTTGACGGCAAGCCAGTGCCGGCGGGCGTTGTCTCGGCGCGCGACATCGTCACCCGCATCATCGCCGTGGAGCTCGATCCGGCGACCGTCACGATCGGCGACATCCTGTGGATCTGCGCCCGACCGGCGACCCCGGCGGACTCGGTCCCCGACACCGTGGAGCGTCTTTTCGCGTCAGGCAGCGATGCGTTGGCGGTGCTCGATTTCAGCGGGAAGGTCGCCGGCGTGGTGTCGCTCGACGACCTGCTGGTCGCGCTGGTGAGCGCCGGGGCGCGCGCGCATCCGCGCATACCCTAGACTCTCGCGCAGCCGCGCCAGGCTTTCACGCCGCGCCTGGTAGCGCTCCTGCAGCGCGCTTGGTATGTGTGCCGAAACCCCCCGCGCGACGCGAGTAGACTCTTACCGTGAAGCACGTCAAGGGCGCGGCAACGGCGCAGGTCTGCGTCGATTATTGCGTCTTCGTCGTCGACGACGACGCTTCCGTGCGCGAAGCGCTGTCGAGCCTGCTGCGCTCGGTTGGCCTGCGCGTGCTGACCTTCGCCTCGGCGGGCGATTTCCTCAGCGCGCAGCGCCCCGACGCCGCGGCCTGCCTGGTGCTCGACGTGCGGCTGCCCGGGGTCGGCGGCCTTGAGCTGCAGCGCGCCATGTCCGCCGCGCGCGATCCGCTTCCCATCATCTTCATTACGGGACATGGCGACATCCCGATGAGCGTGCGCGCGATGAAGGCGGGGGCGGTCGAGTTTCTCACCAAGCCTTTCAGCCATCGCGACCTGCTCGATGCGGTGCGCCACGCGCTCGACAGCGATCGCCTGGCGCGGCGACAGCGCGCGCTGGATCTGGAGGTCAAGACCCGCTACGACTCGCTGACCGCCCGCGAGCGGCAGGTGCTGCGCCAAGTCGTTGCCGGCAAGCTGAACAAGCAGATCGCCGCGACGCTCGGCGTCGCGGAAATCACGATAAAAGTGCACCGCCGGCGCGTAATGGAAAAAATGGGCGCACCTACGCTTGCCCAGCTGGTGCGCATCACCCAGCGGGTGGGCTATACCGAAGGTTAATATCGGGTCCGGCACACGCGTGCTAGGCTTTCTCGCTTGCGCGGGTTATTGGACCCGGTACCTGAAGAAGACCGGCTGACCGCGGCGCTCGGCGCGATCTCCGCGCCGCACCACGTTTGCTCGGTCTGCGAAAATTCCGATGAGCGCGACGCGATTGCGATGCGCTTCCTGCGCGTCGGCGTCGGGCGCGGCGAGAAATGCCTCTACGTCACGGAGCGGGAGCGACCGGACTTGCGCGCGGCGATGCAGGCGCCGGGCCTCGAGGTGACGACCTGGGGCGAGACCTACCTGCAGGGCGGAGTGTTTGAGCCCGAGAGGATGTGGGCCTACTGGGCGCAGGCGGCGCGCGAGGCGCGCGCACAGGGCTTCAGCGGGCTGCGCTGCATCGCCGAGGTCGACTGGGTGGCGCGCGGCGCTCCCGGAGCCGCGCGCTGGATGGAGTACGAAAGCCGGCTGGACGAGGTCGCGGCCCAGGCGGGGTGCACGCTGCTGTGCCAGTACAGCCGCGCGCTCTTTGCGCCCTGGATGGTGCGCGACGCCATCCGCACCCACCCCCTCGTCATTTACCGCGGCACGCTTTGCGGCAACATCCACTACGAGCCGCCCGAGGAGTTCCTCGGCACGGACCGGCGCAGCCGCGAAGTCGAGCGGCTGCTCGAGCAGATCCGGCAGCACGCGCTGGTGGAGGAAAAGCTGCGGCGAGCGGACGCGGGGAACGCCATCATCCTCGAGAGCATCACCGACGCATTCACCGCCTTCGACCGCGACTGGCGCTTCGTCTACGTGAACGAGCGCGCGGTGCAGCTACTCGGCAAGCCGCGCGAGGCGCTCCTCGGCCGGGTGGTGTGGGAGATGTTTCCGGATGGCATGAGCGTGGAGGACCGCCAGGTGTTCCTGCGGGCGATGGCCGACCGCATGCCGGTGATCCGCGATGTGTTCGCCCCGCCGTCGGGCAAGTGGTATTCGAATCACGTCTATCCCACGCCGGACGGCCTGGCGTTCTACTGGGACGATGTGACCGAAGTGAAGCGCGCGCAGGAGGAGTTGCGCCGCAGCGAGGCCTACCTCGCCGAGGGGCAGAAGATCAGCCACACCGGCAGCTGGGCCTGGAACGTGGCGAGCGGCGAGATCTTCTGGTCCGCAGAGCACTTTCGCATCTGCGGCGTCGACCCCCGCACGTTCACGCCGCACATCGAGAGCTGGCCGAGGGTCATCCACCCGGACGATGCTCCGGCCAACCGCGGGATCTGGGAGAGCGCATGGCGCGGGAAGCGCGAATACGAAGCGGAGTTCCGGGTGCTGCGCCCGGACGGGACGATCCGGCACGTGCGCAGCCTGGGCCATCCGGTGCTCGACGCGGCGGGAGAACTGACCGAGTACGTGGGGACGATCATGGACATTACCGAGCAGAGGCACTCCGCAGACCGGCTCGCCGAGTTGCAAGTCGCGCTGTTGCGCGTCGCCCGGGCCACCACGCTGGGCGAGCTCGCCGCGTCGATCGCGCACGAGCTCAATCAGCCGCTCGCCGCGATCGCGACCGACGCGGGCGCCGGCGAAAGCTGGCTCGCCGCCACGCCGCCCAATATCGGCGAGGCCACCGAGTCGTTGGGCCGCATCAACCGGGATGCGACGCGCGCTGGGGAGGTGATCGCGCGCATCCGCGCATTGCTGGCACGGCGTCCGTCGCAGAAGGCGGAGATGCGGATCGAGGATGTGTTGCGCGACGTGTGCCTCCTGGTGCAGAGGGAGGCCGAGGCGAAGCGCATCCATGTGCAGGTTCTGCCGGTAGCCGAAAGCCTGGCTGCCGTGGTGGGCGATCGTGTCCAGCTGCAGCAGGTTTTGCTCAACCTGGTCATCAATGCCTTCGACGCGATGAGCGAGATCGAGACCGAACGCCGGCTGGAGCTGCGTGCCGAGCGCTATGGCATTGGCGAGGTGCTGGTCTCGATCGCCGACACTGGCGCGGGCGTCGAGCCGGAGGTGGCCAGCCGGATGTTCGACGCCTTCTTCACCACCAAGGCCGATGGCATGGGCATGGGCCTTGCAATCAGTCGTTCGATCGTCGACGCGCATGGCGGTCGGCTGTGGGTGAGCGGCAATGACGGTCCCGGCGCCACCTTGCGGTTCACGCTGCCCTCGTCGCAGCGCGACACGCCTTCACCGGACCTGCGACATACGCAGGTGTAATGGCGCGCGCGCCGGCGGTTCCCTACGCTGGCGCATGAACCCAATTCACCTCAACGTCGAAGGCAGCGTCGAAATCGTCGTGTCCGCGACCGAGGACGCGTTCGAGCCGCGCGCGCGCGTCTGTGCCCAGGAAATCGCGGACAAGCTCGGCCTCGGGCCGCAGCGCGCCACGGCCGCCAACGTGGTGAAGGCGCGCCTGCCGCGGCATAAGCTCGAGCGCGTCAACGCGTTCATCGAAGCGAACCTCTCGCGGCGGCTGCACGTCGAGGATCTGGCCGCCGTCGCGCATATGAGCCCGTTTCACTTCACCCGCCTGTTCAAGCAGGCGACCGGCCTGTCGCCGCACGCCTACCTGACTTTCCATCGCATTGAGCGCGCCAAGCGGATGCTGGCCGAGAGCGGCCTCGCGCTGGTCGAGGTCGCGGCCTGCGTCGGCTTCCAGACGCAGGGGCATTTCACTGAGGTATTCCGGCGCCATGCGGGGATTACGCCGCGGCGGTTCCGGGTGCGCAGGGAAGCCGGTGCCTAGCGAGCCGGTGCCTGGCGCCGAGGACCACCTCGAGGAGCTGCTCGACGAGGCGCTGGAGGAGACGTTTCCGGCGAGCGATCCCCCAGCGCCGTTCCGGCCCGGTTAGTAGCTGATGGTGATACGGTTGTCTACCTTTCGAACCCCGGGCGCCAACCAGGCCGCCCGCTCTGCCTCCTCGCGCTCCGCCCACGAGCGCACGGTGCCTTTCAAGATCACTTCGCTGCCGTTCGCCTCGACGCTGACGCGATTGGCATCGATCTCGGCGTTGCGCCTGAGCGCGTCCTGGATCTTGCGCTTGACGTCGATGGGGTCGACCTTCGGCTTGATGGTGACGAAGTTGGAGACGCCCTTGATGCCCTTCACCCGGCGCACCGCGGCTTCGGCGCGCTCGCGCTGATAGTTCCACTCCACGTCGCCTTCGAGAGTCACCCAACCGTTGCTCACCACCGCCTTGATCAGGCTATGGGAGTAGGGCAGCTCCGACTTGATCTCCTCGACCACCTCGCGTGCGATTTCCGGGTCCGGCTTCTGGTGGATGGCCGGCAGTCGCACCTCGAGGTCGTTGGCCACCGCCATTACGCCCTCGACGCGCTTCGCGTCGCGCTCGGCCTGGTATTTCTGCGTGTAGCTGCGCACGAACCCCGACAGCGTGACGACTCCGTTCTTCACCGCGACCCCGATATCGCTAGGGTCGATATCCGGGTCCCAGCGCAGTTCGTCTTCCACGTCTCTCTTGATGTCCTCGTCCGATTTCATGGTCTCTCTCCGGGGTCAGGCGACGTACTTGAATACCGGCAGGTTGCGCAGCGCTTCCTTGCTCGCGCCCGGCAGCACCACTTTGTCGCCACGCTGGTCGACCCGCAGCGACTCGTAGGGCACGGCGACCAGCTTTTGGCCGATACCGAGGAAGCCGCCGACCTGCACCACGACGAATGTCTTGCCGTCCTTGCCGACGATGAGGTCGTCGACCTCGCCGACGCGCTCGTTCTTCTCGTTGAATACTGCCTTGTCCTTCAGCTTGCTCGCCCGATAGCCGCGCTCGACCACCTTGACATCGACCACGGCGAGCTCCACCGGCTGCGCGGTTGCGGGCGCCAACGGCAGCGCCAGTGCTGCGCCCAGCGCGGCGCTGGTCAGGAAGATCGGAAATCGTTTCATGCGCATACCTCTCTCGATCATGGGTGACGGAGAGGCGAGCTTAGGCTTGCGCGCACGCGCCATCTTCCGCAAGCCTGCGCACTGCTGCGGGATTCCTGCGCTGCTGTGATTACTACTTAGTGCACCGTGGCCGCGTCGTCGGCGACCTGCGCCATCAGGCAGGCGTGGAGCAGTGCGAAGCCCTGCATCGCGGCGAGATAGCTCGCGCCCGGCTGCCGCGAGGCGAAGGAATGCGCCATCTGCAGCAGTTCCGGATTGCTGCGCTCGAGCTCGGCGATGGCGTCGCGCGTGAACGCGTCGACGCCTTTTTCGTCGATGGTGCGCGCCACGCGCTCACGCGTCTGTGCGCTCACCCGCGGCAGGAGCTCGAAGCGCAATGCGCGAGCTTCGGCCGCCAGCAGGCGGTAGAACATGCCGAAGCCGACCATGAGTTGCGCGGCGTCGCCGAGGTCGGCGGCGCAGCGCGACGCCATGTCGAGCACCTCGGGATTGCTGCGGCGAAGCTCGTCCAGGATCTCGGCGATGCAGGCCTCGGGGCCGAGATTGTCGAACTCGCGCGACACGCGTTCTCTCGTGCGCTCGCCCACGCGCGGTAACCAGCTCATTCGTTCTCCCTCTTTGCTTGGTTGAAGCGCGCCCATTTTCTCATGGCAGGAACACGCAAAACCGGCGCAGGGACCGGGAAGAAGCCGCGCCCGGGGGTCCCTAGACTGTGGCGTTACTTCGGAGAAACGGTATGGAAACCCTTGCGTACCCATCGTGGTGGATGCTCGTTCTGCGCGGCACGGCGGCGCTGGTCTTCGGCGTCCTCGCCCTGGCTTGGCCGGGCATCACGCTGCTCGTCCTGGTCGCCCTGTTCGCGGCCTACGCGCTGATCAGCGGCGTCGCCGCCGTGGCGGGCGCGATCCGCGCACGCGCCACCGACCGGCGGTGGTGGGTGGTGCTGCTGCTCGGGCTGGTCAGCGTGGCGGCGGGGGTGCTCGCCGTGTTCATGCCGGCAATAACTGCCCTCGCGCTGGTACTGCTGATGGGGGCGAACGCGCTGGTGACCGGCGTACTCGAGATCATCCTGGCGGTCCGCCTGCGCCGCCAGATCCGCGGCGAATGGCTGCTCGGCCTCGCCGGGCTGCTCTCGGTCGTGTTCGGCGTGCTGGTGCTGCTCTTCCCCGGGCCGGGCGCCCTCGCGCTGGTCTGGCTCATCGCCGTCTGGGCAATCGCGATCGGCATCCTGCTCCTCGCCGCGGGCTTCAGCCTGCGCAAACGTACCCGTGCCGCGGAGCGTCGGTTTGAAGGCACGCCGCGACACGCCTAGGAAGCGCGTCAAGCGGCTGAAAGATCCAAAACAAGCGGCGCACCGTCCCGCGGGGCTGGCAGTCGGCCCCGATGGTGCGCTCTATATCAGCGACGACCAAGGGGGCCGCATCTGGAAGGTAACTAGGAGATAGGAAATGGCCGAGCAGCAAAAGCAGAAGAAGCAGCAGAAGCAGCAGGAGCAGCAAAAGCAGCAGGGGCAGACGCAAGAGCAGAGCTTGAACGGAAAGAAAGTCGCAATACTGGTCACCGACGGCTTCGAGCAGGTCGAGCTCACCGAGCCGCGCAAGGCGCTCGACGCGGCCGGCGCGCAGACCAGCATCGTCTCGCCGAAGAAGGACAAGGTGCGCGGCTGGAACATGACGAACTGGGGCGAAGAGGTCAAGGTCGACGTGCCGCTCGAGCAGGCGAAGCCCGAGGAATTCGATGCGCTCCTGCTCCCGGGCGGAGTAATGAATCCCGATACCCTGCGCATGGACGACAAGGCGGTTGAGTTCGCCGCGGCGTTCTTCGACGCCGGCAAGCCGGTGGCGTCGATCTGCCACGGGCCGTGGATGGTGATCGAGACCGGCGCCGCGATGGGACGACGAATCGCCGCCTGGCCCTCGCTCAAGACGGATCTGGCCAATGCCGGCGCCGAATGGGTCGACGAGGAGGTGTGCGTCGATGGCAACCTGGTGACCAGCCGCAAGCCCCAGGACATCCCGGCGTTCAACCGCGAGATGCAGAAGCTGTTCGCCCGCTCTCCGGAGGAGCTCAGGCAGGAGGCGGGTGAGGCGGAGGAAGACGCCGGCGTGGCGCTGTTCGTGCGGCTGGAAGCCAAACCCGGCCGCGAGCAGGAGGTGGAGAACCTGCTGCGTGGCGGGCTGCCGATGGTGGAAGCGGAGCCCGAGACCACGTCGTGGTACGGCATGCGCCTGGGCGATTCGACCTTCGGCATCTTCGACACCTTCCCCGACGACAACGGGCGGCAGGCGCACCTCGCGGGACGCGTGGCGCAGGAGCTGCAGCAGCGCGGCCCGGATCTTTTCAGCCGGCCGCCGGTGATCGAGCGCATCGACGTGCTCGCCTGCAAGCTCCCGTAGAGTGGAGACTCGCGTCCAGGAAGCGGTGATGGAACAACGTCGGTTCGGCCTCACGCAGCGCGAGGTTCCGGTGGTCGGCCAGGGCACCTGGTACATCGACGACGGGCCTCGTCCGGTTGCCATCGCCGCGCTGCGCGCGGGCCTGGACCTGGGCATGACGCACATCGACACGGCGGAAATGTACGGCGAGGCCGAGCTGGTGGTGGCCGCGGCGATCCAGGACCGGCGCGAGGAGGTTTTCCTGGTGGACAAGGTGCTGCCGCAGAACGCATCGGCCAGGGGCACGATGCTCGCCTGCGGGCGCTCGCTGCTGCGGCTCGCGACCGACCGCCTGGACTGCTATCTGCTGCACTGGCGCGGCGAGTATCCCCTGGAAGAAACCTTCGGCGCGTTCGAGCAGCTTCGCAAGGCCGGCTCGATCCTTTCCTGGGGCGTGAGCAACTTCGACGAGAACGATCTCGATCAGGCCTGGCGCGCCGGCGGCAAGGGCCATCTGGCATGCAACCAGGTGCTCTATCATCTAAAAGAGCGGGCCATCGAGCATGCGGTGATTCCCTGGTGCGAGAAGCACGGCGTCGCGGTGGTCGCCTACGCTCCGTACGGGCACGGCTATTTTCCCGGCCCGGACACGCCGGGCGGCAGGGTGCTGCAGGAAATCGCCGCCCACCATCGCGCCACCCCGCGCCAGGTCGCGCTGCGCTTCCTGCTTCGCTGGCCCAATCTTTTCACCATCCCGAAGGCCTCGTCACTCGAGCACGCTGTGGAGAACGCCGGCGCCGGCGACCTTCGCCTGAGCAGCGCCGAGCTGGCGCGGATCGACCAGGCTTTTCCGCTGGGGCCCAAGCCGCGCAGGCTGCCGGTGATCTGACAATGGGTCACGGTGCAGCATGAGCCAAGTCGCTACCCTTTCTGAAGAGCTGGCGCCGCCGCGCACGGTCGCGCACACCATGCGCGCAGTGGCGATCGAGCGCTTCGGCGGACCGGAAGTGCTCGCGCTGCGAGAGCTGCCGGTGCCGCGGCCGAAGCCCCACGAGGTGCTGATCAGGCTGCACACCGCGGGCGTGGGCGAATGGGACGCGTGGCACCGGCAAGGCGGCGACGCGCCGGACAAGCCGCGCTTTCCAATGGTGCTCGGCACCGACGGCGCCGGCACGATCGCGGCGCGCGGCGCGCGCGTGCGCCGTTTCAACGAGGGCGACCAGGTCTATGCCTACGACTATGAGAAGCGCGGCTTCTACGCCGAGTACGTGGCCGTCACGGCGAGCCACGCCGGCCACCTGCCCGCTACTCTCGATCTCGGACGCGCCGGCGCCGTCGCCTGCATCGGCCTCACGGCGCTGCAGGGAATCGATGACGCGCTGCGCGTCAGGTCTGGCGACAATGTCCTGATCCATGGGGCCTCCGGCGGGGTAGGGCACCTTGCATTGCAGTTCGCGAAGCTGCGCAGAGCGCGCGTGATCGCGACCGCCTCCGGCGACGACGGTGTGGCGCTGGTGCGCAGCCTCGGCGCCGACGAGGCGATCGACGGCAAGAAAGAGGACATTGCCGCCGCTGCGCGGCGCTTCGCACCGCAGGGCATCGACGCGGTGCTCGCGCTGATCGGCGGCGCGCCGGTCGAGCGCTGCCTCCACGCGCTGCGCGAGGGCGGACGGCTCGCCTGGCCGACCGGCGTCGAGCCCGAGCCGCAGAAGCGCCCCGGCATCGACTTCATGACGTACGACGGCGTCGCCGGCGTGCGCGAGTTCGCGCGCCTCAACCGCGCCGTCGAGGCGGCGCAGCTCAAGGTCCACATCGGCGCCGAGTTCCCTCTCGCCGAGGCGGGCCGCGCGCACCAGCGCATCGCCGCCGGGCACGTGCTCGGCAAGATCGTGCTGCGCATGTGAGCGCGGGAACTTGGCGCTGAGCGCTGAGTCATTGCACAGATGACCACGGCGTTCGCCGGCAGCGAGAAGATCTTTGTGTGCGTGGAGCCGCGCCACCGCGACGGCATCGAGGACGACGAGCACCTCGTGCTGCCGGCAGCGGCAGCGGTCAAGGCGGGGTTTCCGCACGACCTGGTGCAGACCGAGCTGGGCCAGGTCGAGCCCGTGACGGCGCCGGAATGAGGCCCGCATGAGGGTGCTCGGCCTGCTCGTCGCGGCGCTGATCGGCGGCGTGGCGGTCTGGCAGCTGCGCCCGTGGCTCGAGCAAAGAAGCGATCCGGTGGTCGTGGCGGAGCCGCGCACCGTTGCGCCGGCGGGCGACCTCGCGGCCGACGAGAAGGCCACCATCGAGCTGTTCGAGCGCTCGAAGGGCTCGGTGGTGTTCATCACCACCACCCAGCGCGTGCTCGACCTGCGCTCGCGCAACGTGATGCAGATTCCGCGCGGAGCCGGCTCGGGCTTCGTGTGGGACACCGACGGCCATGTGATTACCAACAACCACGTCGTGATGGGCGCGGGTGGCGCCAAGGTACGCCTGAACGACGGCCGGGATTACGACGCCAAGCTGGTCGGCGCCAGCCCGGCGCACGATATCGCGGTGCTGCGCATCGCCGTGCCCGACCGGCGGCCCGCCGCGCTGCCGATCGGCACCAGCACCGACCTCAAGGTCGGGCAGAAGGTGTTCGCCATCGGCAACCCGTTCGGCCTCGACTGGTCGCTCACCACCGGCGTGGTATCGGCGCTCGACCGCTCGCTGCCGGCGGAGGACGGGCGCACCATCATCGAGCACCTGATCCAGACCGACGCCGCGATTAATCCCGGAAACTCCGGCGGCCCGCTGCTCGACTCGAGCGGCCGGCTGATCGGCATCAACACCGCGATCTTCAGCCCGTCGGGCGCCTACGCCGGGGTGGGCTTCGCGGTGCCGGTGGACACCGTGAACCGCGTGGTGCCGCAGCTCGTCGCCAAGGGCAAGTACACCCGGCCGGTGCTCGGCGTTGAGATCGACGAGCGGCTCAGCCAGCAGGTTGCGGCCCGTTCGGGCGCGACGGGGGTGGTGGTGGCCAACGTGACGCCCGGTACGCCCGCCGAGGCGGCCGGGCTGCGCGCCGGCGACATCATCGTCGCCTTCAACGGCAAGCCGGTGACCAGCGCGGCGCAACTCGTGAACCGGCTGGACGAGCAGAAGGTCGGCGACACCGTAAAGCTCACCGTGCAGCGCGACGGCAAGCCGGTCGAGCTCACCGCGACCCTCAAAGCCTGAAGAAGTCCTCCCCGCGAAGGCGGGGACCCATTTCGTGGCGGGAACGCCGTCGCGTCTCGCGTCATCGAATCTCTCGCAAACCCGCTTAGCAACACTCACCAAGAGAGGTTCAAATGTCTTCATTCCTGACCATCGCCAATCCCGATGCCGCACGCCGCGTGTTTCTCGGGCGTTCCAGCCTTCTTCTCTCCGGCGCCGCCGTGGCGCTACTCGCCGGGCGCGACGTCCTCGCCGCCAAGGCCGGCGGCAGCACTGCGGCCGACGCGCAGATCCTCAATACCGCGCTCGCCGCTGAGCTCGAGGCCATCGCGGCCTACCAGGTCGGCGCGGAAAGCGGTCTGCTGCAGAAGCCGGTGCTCGACCTCGCGGTGCAATTCCAGGGTCATCACAAAGAGCACGCCGACGTGCTCGCGAAAACCGTGCGCCAGCTCGGCGGCAACCCGGTGGCCGCCAAGAGCAAGTACAGCTTTCCAGTGGAAGGGTTGAAGAACCAGGCGGACGTGCTGCGATTTGCCGCCAGGCTGGAACAAGGCGCGGTCAGCGCCTATCTCGGCGCGGTGCCGCTCTTCGCCAACCGCGATCTATCCAAGGCCGCCGCCAGCATCCTCGGCGACGAGGCCATGCACTGGGCCGTGCTGCGCAACGCGCTTGGCGAAAACCCGGTGCCTTCGGCATTTGTGGCCTGACATGCTTCGCGTCACCCTAGCCGCCGCTTTCGCGCTTTCCGTGGGCGCGGCAGTGGCGGCTGACGCGAAGCGTGGCGAGGAGCTCTACGCACGCTGCGCCGCGTGCCACGCGCTTGGCTTCGACCGCGTAGGGCCGCGCCACTGCGGTTTGATCGGGCGGCGTGCCGGCGGCGTCCAGGGCTTCGAATACTCGGCGGCGATGAAGAACTCCGGGATCATTTGGAACGCCAAGACTTTGGATCGCTTCATTGCCGACCCGCTCAAAGCGCTGCCGGGCACGACGATGACCTACGCCGGGATCAAGGATCCTGCGGAGAGAGCCGATCTGATCGCGTATCTGGGGTCGGTTGGTTGTCCCTGAACTACGCCAGCAGCCGGCGGTCTGTTTCTAGTTGAGGATCGAAGATTACGCGCTGATCGGCGACTGCCAGACCGCGGCCCTGGTCGGCCGCAATGGCTCGATCGACTGGCTGTGCTGGCCGCGGTTCGATTCGCCGGCGTGCTTCGCCGCGCTGCTGGGGACGCCGGAAAACGGCTATTGGCGCATTTCTCCCCTCGATCGCTCGGCGAAAGTGCGGCGCGCCTACCGCGCCGGTACGCTGGTACTGGACACCGAGTTCGAGACCGGCGAGGGCGCGGTCACGGTGACGGATTTCATGCCGGTGCAGAGCGGCCAATCGGACCTGGTGCGCATCGTCAGCTGCCGGCGCGGGCGCGTGGCGATGGAAACCGAAGGCGTGCTGCGCTTCGACTACGGCGCCTCGGTGCCCTGGCTGACGCTCGGCACCGACGGGTTGTCGGCGCGCGCGGTCGCCGGGCCCGACATGGCGCTGCTCTGCTCTCCGATACCGCTCGAGAACCGCGAGCGGCGCACCTGGGCGAAGTTCGAAATCGGCGCGGGCAAGGAGCTCGCTTTCGTGCTCACCCACAGCGCGTCTCACCTCGAAGCGCCTCACAAGGTGGATCCGCACGATGCGCTGGCGCAGACCGAAGCGTTCTGGAAGGACTGGAGCGCACGCTGCAAGGTCGGCGGCGAATGGTCCGACGCGGTGTGCCGCTCACTCATCACGCTCAAGGCGCTGACCTACGCGCCGACCGGGGGCATGGTCGCCGCGCCGACCACTTCGCTGCCGGAAAAGATCGGCGGCATGCGCAATTGGGATTACCGCTATTGCTGGTTGCGCGATGCCACGCTCACCCTGCTCGCGTTGATGGACGCCGGGTACTACGAAGAGGCGCGCGCGTGGCGCGAATGGCTGCTGCGCGCCGTCGCCGGCAGCCCCGGGCAGATCCAGATCATGTACGGCATCGGCGGCGAGCGCCGCCTGCCGGAATTCGAGCTTCCCTGGCTCGCGGGCTACGAAGGCTCAAAGCCGGTGCGCATCGGCAACGCCGCCGCGGCGCAGCTGCAGCTCGACGTCTACGGCGAATTGATGGACGCGCTCTACCAGGCGTGCAAGGGCGGCCTCGCCGGAAACGACCTCGCCTGGAGCCTGCAGCACGCGCTGCTCGAGCACCTCGCCAAGGCCTGGGTGCAGCCCGACGAGGGCATCTGGGAAGTGCGCGCGCCGCCGCGGCATTTCACCCATTCCAAAGTCATGGCGTGGGTGGCATTCGACCGCGGCATCAAGATGGTGGAGAGCTTTCAGCTTTCCGCGCCGGTCGAGCGCTGGCGCGAGCTGCGCGAGCGCATTCACGCCGACGTCTGCAGAAACGGCTTCAGCCGCAAGCGCAACGCCTTCGTGCAGAGCTACGGCTCCGAAGAGCTCGACGCGAGCCTGCTGCAGATCGCGCTGACCGGCTTCCTCCCGGCGAGCGACCCGCGGGTGGTCTCCACGGTCGAAGCCATCCGCAAGGAGCTCACCGTCGACGGCCTGGTGATGCGCTATCGCTCGCACGAGTCCATCGACGGCCTGCCGCGCGGCGAAGGCGTGTTCCTCGCCTGCAGCTTCTGGCTCGCCGACAACCTGTGCCTGCAAGGGCGCTGGGACGAAGCGCGCGAGCTGTTCCAGCGCCTGGTCGGCCTCGCCAACGACGTCGGCCTGCTCGCCGAGGAATACGACCCCGTGGGCAAGCGCCTGCTCGGCAACTTCCCGCAGGCGTTCTCGCACGTCGGCTTGGTCAATACGGCGATGAACCTCGGCAACCGCGAGAAGCCGGCGGAGCAGCGCGCGGAGAAGAAAGCGGCCTAGCGGAGATCTGAAGAACCCGTGGAAGCCCTGAGAAGTCGTCCCCGCGAAGGCGGGGATCCAGTTTGAAACTTTTATTTTTGCGGCGAGCCGCCTAGCGGCTTGAGTGGTCACTGGGTCCCCGCCTTCGCGGGGACGACTATTCAGCACTTTTCAGAGCTTCCCTAGGCGGTCGCCTTGGCGCTGATGGGCGCCTTCGGCAGGCGCGCCTCCCCGGGCTCGATCACGAACGTGAACTCCAGCCGGTAGCTCCCGTCCGGCTGCTTC
>Ga0315912_10002664_pt1 | contig 18697 bp, 17 predicted proteins | sample VfabasoilMG_FD_204469 | JGI IMG/M metagenome (GOLD analysis project Ga0315912, IMG submission 204469) | Garden soil microbial communities collected in Santa Monica, California, United States - V. faba soil | ecosystem: Environmental > Terrestrial > Soil > Garden | place: USA: California...
CATCGGCCTGATCACGCCGCCGGTGGGGCCGACGCTGTTCGTCGGCTGCGCCATCGGCAAGGTGACGATGGAACAGGTGTCGCGTGAGCTATGGCCGTTCTATGGCGCCATGTGTCTGGCACTGCTGATCATCACCTACGTGCCGGCGCTGTCGCTGTGGCTGCCGGGGTTGACGAAGTAGCCACGCTGCACGCCGGGCCGAACGGAGGAACGGCGATGGGCGAAAGCCTGCTCCTGCTGGCGACGAACTTCCTCTGGGGTGCGTACCACGCCATCCAGCCCGGGCACGGCAAGACCATCGCCGCCGCCTACATCGTCGGCGCGCGCGGGCGTCCGGTCGACGCCTGGATCCTGGGCATCTTCGTCACGCTGTCGCACACCAGCGGCATCGTGCTGGTCGGCGTGCTGGCCTCGCTGGGGTTGCCCGGCCTGGAATCGCACCGCGTCGAGGTCTGGCTCAAGGTGCTCACTGGAGTGCTGATCGTCGCGATCGGCCTATGGACGCTGTGGACGCAGCGATCGCTGCTCGCAGCGAGAGCGCCCCATCGGCACGACGGCCTTGCGGCTCACCGTCACGATCACGGCCACGACCACGGTGTGCAAGTCCACGCGGATGGCTCGCACAGCCACGGCTTCGGCGTGCGGCACAGCCACGACCTGAGTGGCGTGATGCAGCGCCGGCCCAGCCTGCTGATGCTCGTCGGGCTCGGCATTGCCGGCGGCCTGGTGCCGGACCCCGTGGCATTGAGCCTGCTGATTCGCGCGCTGACCGACGGCCAGGTGATGCTCGGACTGATCGGCGTGTTCGTCTTCAGCCTGGGCTTCGCCTCGGTGCTGGTGGCCGTCGGCGTGGTGGCGGCCGCGGTCGGCAAGCGCCTGCTGGACTGGCTGACCGGGCCGCGCGCCGCCGTGCTGCAGATCGGCATGTCGCTGCTGATCGTGGTCGTGGGGCTGATCCTGAGCGCAATCGCCATCACCGAGATGATGCAGCTCGAAGGCGCCGCCGCGGCGCGTTGATCGCTGCGTCAGCGCCTGGCGTCGCGCGCCGGCAGCATGCCGACATAGCCGCTGATGTCGGCATACCAGACGTTGCCCGCGCGGTCGATCGCGACGCTGTAGGGCCGCGCCCGTTCGCGCGGCAGCTTGAACTCGGCGACCTTGCCGTCACGCAGCCGACCCAGGCTGCCGGCGCGCAACATGCCGAACCAGACGTCGCCTTCGGCAGAAACAGCCAGGCCGCTGAGGCCGGGTCGCGTCTGCGGCAGCGGCAGTTCGTCGAACCTGCCGTGGTGGAAGCGGCCGATGCGGTCGGCACGAAACTCGAGGAACCAGACCGCACCCGCGGCATCGACAGCGATGTCGGTGGGCGAGACGCCGGGGCTCGGGATCTCATGCTCGCTCACCGTGCCGTCGGTGCCGATGCGCAGCAGCGCATTGCCGCCCTGCAGCGTAGCCCAGACGGTGCCGTCCGCCGCCACCGCCACGCCATAGGGGCCACCACGCAGCGACTCGATGCTGTGGCGTGTCAACGTGCCGTTCTTCAGCTGCGTGATGCTGTAGGCGCTGCCTTCGGCAAACCAGACGGACCCATCCGGCGCAGCCGCCATGCGGCCCAGCCGCGCGATCGGCGTGCCCAGTTTGATCGATTGCACTTCGCCGCCGGCCGACACGGCGAGGATCGACACGGCGGCGGCATCGGTCACCCAGACCTTGCCGCTCGTATCCACCGCAATGCCGATCGGCTCCGTGCTGCGTGAGCCCTTGGGGATACGCTCGAGCCTGCCGGTGCGCACCACGCCCACCGCATCGGAGAAGTCGATGCTGAACCACACGCTGCCATTGGGCGCCACGGCCACGGCCGTGGGTATGTCGGTCGGCACGGCCATCGGATACTCGATGAAGCCGGGGCGGTGCGCACCCAAAGACCCCCATAGCCACACGGCGGCCACGGCCGCCGCCAGCAGCGCCGCCCACGGCAGGATGCGGCGATGTACGCGCTGGGATCCATGCAGCGGTGAGGTGGGTGCGGCAGTCGACGGATCCATGTTCAGCCCTCGCGATAGGCCCGCGCCAGCGCCCGCGCGCCGAACCCGCCGCCGATCAGCAGCAGCAGCAGGAATGCCACCGCGCCGGCGACGCTGATCGGGTCGAGGCGCGACAGCAGACTCGTCCCCTGCTCGGCGCGGCGGCGCAACTCGGCGTAGGGCACGATCGAGAAGCCGGCATACAGGCTCTGCGCATCGTGCGGGTCGGCCACCAGCGGCCCGGCCTCCAGGTGCACGGGCAGCGTGCCCTCGACCTGCGTCCAGCTGTGGCCGCGGTCGATGCTGCGCAGCAGCCCCTTGTGCGTGCTCAGCACGATGCACGCGCCGGCCTGCGCCGCGACCACGCCATGAATGGCGAGCGCGCCGTCGCCGATCGGCCGGCCCCAGCCACGCCAGTGCTCACCCAGATCGTCACTGACGTGCAACTGCCGGGCGGAAGCCGCCCACAGGCGCCCGCGCTGTTCGCGATCGGCGGCGAGCGCCTGCAACTGCGCAGGAGGCAACCCGGCATCGCGCGGTGCCCAGGAACGACCGGCGTCGCGGCTGGCCCACAGCCGGCCTTGCTGGACCACGAACAACACTTCAGGACGGGTGGGCAGCACCAGCAGCGCATGTCCTGCGGCATCGGGCAGGTCGGGCTGTCCGATGCGCACGAAACTGTGCCCGCGGTCGCCGCTGGCATACAACCCTTGCGCGCCCAACAGATAGACCTGGTTCGGCCGCCCGCCGGGCACCAGCGCACGCGCCGGAATGGCTGCGTCGGGCACGTGGCTGCGGCTCCAGCCGCCCCCGCCATCGGCAAAGAACACGCCGGCCGGCGTCGCCGCCCAGGCGCTGCTACCGTCGGCCGCGAAAGCCACGGCCAGCGTCGGGCCGTGGAACAGCTGCGGCGCCTCGACGGCCCAATCGCGCCCTCCGTTGGTCGAGCGCAGCAGGCGGGTGTCGGTAGCGTACAGCAGGTGATGGGCGTCGGCCGGGCTGACCGCAAGCGCGAGCGCCGCACCGACGAACAGGCCGGCGTCGACGGACAGCCAGGCGGCGCCGTCGTCGCGCGAGCGGAACAGGCCGCCCCATGCGCTAGGATCGTGCGCCAAGCCCGGCGCGGCGCATGCCATCAACGCGGCAGCAGCCATGAAGCGCAGACGACGTCGCACCGCAACGCAGGCCGGCGAGCAGGAACTGCGAGCCACCGGCGGCGTCCGGCGTCTCGCAGTCCTCGATCCGTCCGCGCCCGAGTTACTTCTTGCGCGAGGGCTCGCCCGGCGCCAACGCAATCTCGGCCAGCCGCGCGCCGTTCATGCCGACCCAGGCGTTCTGCGTCAACGGGTACTTGGCGCTATACGACAGCGGTTCATGTGCCGCGACGCAGTTCTGGTAGCCGCCGGTGATCTTGTAGCACTTCTCGTAGGCCAGGAACTGCTGCACCGAATCGGTCTGCTGCACGTTCGCCACTTCCCAGTCGCGGATCGCCTCCCACGACGAATAGGCATCCGACCCGAACACCAGCTTGCCGACGCTGGTCGGCACCTCCAGCAGCTGCGAGCCGGCCGTGTGGGCACGGAACGCAGGGTGGATCTTCACGCCGGGAGAGATCTCCATCTCGCCGTTGACGATCACCGCCTTGCCGCGCAGCACCTTGCTGTAGATCGTGTCCACGGTCTTCGGCGGATAGCCGCAGGCGGGCGTGCGGTTGCAGCCACCCTTGTCGACGTTGGTGGCGCGGATGCGCTCGTGGCCCGGGTAGTTCAACGCCCACTCGATGCCGCGCAGTTCCTCGCCCTGGATGTAGATCATCGCGTTGGGGAACTCGTCCAGCGACCCGGCGTGGTCCCAATGGCCATGGCCGAGCACGATCTTCGACACATCGCTGGCCTTGAAGCCCAGCTGCGCGATCTGCTGCGACAGCGGCGACCAGTGCGCGGTGCCGGTGGCCTTGTGATAGTCGGTCTGGTTCCAGCCGTTGTCGTACAGGATCAGCTCCTGCCCGCACTTGATCACGCCGACGTTGACCGGCAAGTCGACGGTGTTGACGTTGTTCTTCGGGTCGGTACTGCCCTGGATGAAGGAACGATCCGGGTGGAACATGCCGAAGGGCACGCCCATGAAACGGCTGTTCTCGACCAGCCATACCGAGCAGTTCTGCGCCTGGGCCGCCCCCGCGCCGAGCGCGGCCGTCGCCGCCAAAGCCGCGCTCACCAGCGCCTTGCGTACGCGTTGTCTCATGTGCTGACCTTTCGTCCTTGGTTGTTGTTGAACGGTGAGCCGCTCGTCAGTTCGGCCTGATCTCCCCCGGCCAGAGCTGCTCACCCACCTCGAGAAGGATGTCGGAGCCCTGCTCCGACATCTCCTGCGCCCGCAACAGGTGTGCATCGCTGCCGTCCTGCGCCACCTTGATCATTTCCTGCGACGCCTGCCGGTACAGGGCCAGCGCGGCCATGTAGCGGCTTCGCGTCGGCTGCATCGACACCGGACCGTCGAGCGCGAGCAGCGCCGCCTCGGCCTGGCGGAATACCTCCATCAGCGGCGCGACCTTGCTGGCGACGCTGGTGCGATCACCGTCACCCATCTTGTAGGTCAGGCCGGCAAAGCTCATGCGCACTGCCGCCGTGCGCACGTCGGCATGGATGGTCCACAACGCCTGCGAGAAGCGCTCCTCGGCGGCGCTCTGCGCAGGGCGCCGCTCGCCGAAATCTTGCGCCGTCGCCGGTGCGTACAACGGCGGCGCAGCCTTGCGCATTTCGCGCCACGCGGCGAAGGCCACGAAAGCCGCAAGCGCCGCCAGCACGACCCACAGCCCGAGTGTCCTCGCACCGCCGGCGCGGGGCGAGCCTCGTGCTACTTCGAACGTGCTCATGACTTCGATCCTGACGTCAATGCGCGCCCGCCGCGACGAACAGCCCACCGGCCATGCCGAGCTGCCAGGCGAGGTGGCCGCCCAGACCTACGCTGAGCAGACCGGCGACCACCTGCAGGCCAAGGTTCAACGCCGGCAGCCGCTTGGCGCGCATGAAGGGCACGGCGATCACCGAGGTCACGAGCATCATTCCCGCCGTCGTGCCCGCACCAAACAGCAGCAAATAGGCCGTCGCCCACCACGGATCGCGGATCTGCGCCAGCACCAGCAACGCCACCGCCGCAGAACCCGCCAGTCCGTGCACGATGCCGATCGCCAAGGGTCGCAGCGCCCGGTACGGACCGAAGCCCTGCGCATGCCCATCCAGCCAGCTCAGCGGCGTGTTGTCGTGTCCGTGGCCGGCCGCCGCATGGCCGTGCCGGTGCGTGTGCACGTAGTCGCCATGCGCATGCACGTGCAGGTGTTCCGGATCTGTCGCCGCGCCATGCGCATGCTCGGACAGGCCCGCGGCCAGCGCCACCGCGAGGTGGCCGCGCGCCTGACGGCTCACCCGGGACAGCGTGAGCACGCCGAGCGCGATCAGCATCAGCGCGACGCAGAACTCCATCGCCTGTTCCAGCCGCGGCGGCACTGCCAGGTTGAACACGATGATGGCGCTGCCCACGACGAAGATCGTGAAGGTATGGCCGACACCCCAGAACAGCCCTACACGGGCAGCGCCGCGCACGCTGCGCTCGCGGCTGACGATGGTCGACACCGCGACGATGTGGTCCGCGTCCGTGGCATGCAGCATGCCCAGCAGAAAACCCAGCAGCACCACCGGCAACGACTGCACACGCATCCCCCTGAGGCCGCGGGTCTTCGCGGCCACCGTCGCAGGACTCACCGAGCTTTGCTAGCGCGTTCACACCCTCCCCCGGAGCAGCACGGCCCAAGCGGGGAAACCCCGATGGGATCGCAAGTGTAGAACGATACAGTAAAACGATCTAGTAGATCGTTACACCAATGACATTCTTGCCCGTCGTGCGGTCGGCACTGGACCGGCTCTTCAAGGGCATCGACGTCCTGCTCGCGATGCTGCTGCTCGGCATGGTGTTGATGGTGTTCGGCAACGTCGTGCTGCGCTACCTCTTCAACTCGGGCATCGTGGTGTCCGAGGAGCTGTCGCGCTTCTTCTTCGTCTGGCTGACCTTCATCGGCGCCATCGTCGCGGTGCGCGACGGCAGCCACCTGGGCATGGACAACGTGGTGCGCAGGCTGTCGCGGCGCGGCCAGCTCGTCTGCCTGGCGGTCAGCCAGGCACTGATCCTGGCGTGCTGCGTGATCCTGCTGTGGGGCACCTGGCGGCAGCACGACATCAATGCCTCGGCGACGGCGCCGGTCACCGGCCTGTCGCTGATCTGGATCTTCGGGTTGGGTTATGTCTGCGGCCTCGGCATCGGCGTCCAGGCGCTGCACCAGCTGTGGCGCATCGCCACCGGGCGCATCGCCGAGGACGAGTTGGTGCAGGTACGCGAAGATGAAGGCGCGCCCGGCCTGGCGGCACCGCGATGACCGTCGCGGTGTTCACCTTCACGCTGCTTGGCGCGATGGCGCTGGGCATGCCGGTAGCGTTCGCGCTGCTGGTGTGCGCCGCGGCGCTGATGCTGGCGCAGGGCCAGTGGGACAGCACGATCCTGTCGCAGAAGCTGTTCGAGGGCGCGGACAGCTTCCCGTTGCTGGCGATCCCCTTCTTCATGCTGGCCGGCGAGCTGATGAACGCCGGCGGCATCTCCAAGCGCATCGTTGCCTTCGCGCTGGCCTGGGTCGGCCACATCCGCGGCGGGCTCGGGTTGGTGGCGATCTTCGCCGCGGTGATGATGGCGGCGATCTCGGGCAGCGCGGCGGCCGATACCGCCGCCCTTGGCGCGCTGCTGATTCCGATGATGCGCCGGGCCGGCTACAACGTGCCGCGCGCCGCCGGGCTGATTGCTGCCGGCGGCGTGATCGCCCCGGTGATCCCGCCGTCGATCGGCCTGATCATGTTCGGCGTCATCGCCAACGTCTCGATCGGCAAGCTCTTTCTCGCCGGCATCTTTCCCGGGCTGATGATGGGCCTGTCGTTGCTCGTCGCCTGGTTGTGGGTGGCGCGCCGCGAAGAGGCGACGGTGCTGCCGCGTCAGCCGATGGCCGCGCGGCTGCGCGCCGGCGTCGACGGCCTGTGGGCCCTGCTGATGCCGCTGGGCATCGTCGCCTCGCTGAAGTTCGGCATCTTCACGCCCACCGAGGTCGGCGTCGCAGCCTGCGTCTATGCCTTCGTTGTCGGCACACTGGTCTATCGCGAGCTGCCGTTGCGCCAGTGTTATCCGTTGCTCGTGTCCGCTGCGCACAGCACCGCGGTCGTGGTGTTCCTGATCGCGGCGGCGCTGGTGTCGGCCTGGCTGATCGCCACCTCCGACGTACCGGCGCAGGTCGGCGCGCTGCTGCAGCCCTTCATGCACGACAAGACGCTGCTGATGCTGGTGATCATGGTCGTGGTCGTCGTTGTCGGCACCGCGCTCGACTTCGCGCCGACGGTGATGATCCTGACGCCGGTGCTGATGCCGGTGATCAAGCAGGCCGGCATCGACCCGGTGTACTTCGGCGTGCTGTTCATCATGAACAACGCCATCGGCCTGATCACGCCCCCGGTGGGCATCGTGCTCAACGTCATCTGCGGCGTGGCCAAGATTTCGCTGAGCGACCTGATGAAAGGCTTGTGGCCCTTCCTGTGGGCCGAGCTGATCGTGTTGCTGTTGCTGGTGCTGTTCCCGGCGCTGGTGATGGTGCCTTTGAAGTGGCTGATGTGAGACGCAAGGAGACACCGACATGAACCCACGCACGATGAAGCTGTTCACCCTGGCGGCCGCCGCCGCGCTGTGCACCGCTCTTCCGACACAGGCCCAGTTCCAGGAGCGCACGCTGCGCCTGTCGGTGCCTGTGCCGAAGGAACACCCGCAAGGCCACGGCGTGGCCAAGATGATGGCCTGCACGCTGGAAAGGAGCGGCGGCAAGCTGAAGGTGCAGCCCTTCTACGACGGGCAGTTGGGCAACGACATCGCCGCGACGCAGAGCGTGCGCACCGGCACGCTCGACATGGTGATCACCTCGACCGCGCCGCTGGTCGCCATCCTGCCGGCTATCGGCGTGTTCGACCTGCCCTTCCTGATCAGCAACGAACGCGAGGCCGACCAGCTGCTCGACGGCAAGGTCGGCGACTGGTTCACGACCAAGCTGCTGGACGTCGGGCTGGTGAACCTGGCGTGGTGGGAGAACGGCTTCCGCCACACCACCAACTCGAAGCGCCCGATCACCAAGGCGGAGGACTTCGACGGCGTGAAGATGCGGGTGATGCAGAACACCATCTTCATCGACACCTTCAAGACGCTGGGCAGCAACGCGGTGCCGATGGCCTTCTCGGAGGTCTATTCGGCACTGGAGACGAAGACCGTGGACGGCCAGGAGAACCCGTTCGCGAACATCGAGAACATGAAGTTCTACGAGGTGCAGAAGTACCTGACGCTGACCAAGCATGCTTACAGCCCGCTGGTCATCCTGCTGTCGAAGAAGACCTGGGACGGCCTGTCACCGGCCGAGCGCAGCGCGCTGCAGGAATGCGCCGCGCGCGGCCGCGACGAGGAGCGGCGCGTCAACCGCGAGCAGGCGGTGCAGAGCGTGGCCAACCTCAAGTCCAAGGGCATGCAGGTCAACGAGATCAGCGCGCCCGAGATGCAGCGCATCCGCGAGAAGACCAAGGTGGTCTACGACAAGCACGCGAAGGACATCGGCGAAGAAGCCATGGTCCTGGTCACGGGCGAGCTCAAGCGCATCCGCGGCAACTGAGGTGGGTTAGCGCTAGACTTTCGATCATTGTTGACCCTTCATCCGTTTCCCGCAGCGTGCGCGGTCGTCCGCGCGAATCCGCCATGAGCACCATCCAGGACGTGGCGCGCCATGCGGAGGTGTCGGTGAGCACGGTGTCGAACGTGCTCAACGGCCGCGCCGACCGCATGCGACCGGCGACGCTGGCACGGGTCGAAGCGGCGATCAAAGCCCTGCAGTTCCGGCCCAGCCGCTCGGCCCAGCACCTGAAGACCGGGCAGACGCCGTTGCTCGGCCTGCTGGTGCCGTCGATGACCAACCCGATGTACGGCTACATCGCGCGCGAGGTGGAGTCCGTGGCGCAGGAGCGCTACGGCCTGCGCCTGCTGATCGGCAGCACCTACCGCGATCCGCTAAAGGAAAGCGCCTTCTTCGACGACCTGCTGTCGCACGGCGTACGGCGGGTCATCGTGATCTCTTCGCTGGCCGACGAGCGGCACCTCGAATCGGCGGTCGAACGCGGCCTGGCGGTCGTCAGCTATGACCGCGGCGCCACCCCGGGCCGGCGATCGAAGGTGGCACACGTCATGCCCGACAACTTCGAGGCCGCGCGCATGGCCACCGCGCACCTGATCGACAAGGGACACCGGCGGCTGGCCTTCGCCACGGTGGCCGGCATGACGATGAGCCGCAGCGCGAAGATCGACGGCTTCCATGCCGCAGCCGAGGCTGCGGGCCTGCGGTCCGCCGCGCAGGTGATCGATGGCGGGCCACTGAACGAATACGGCGACTCGGTCATCGCCGAGGTCGGCCGTGCGATGGCGGCGCGGATCGCGACCGCCGCGGCGCGGCCCACCGGCATCGTGGCCCTCAACGATCTGATGGCGCTGGGCCTGATGGCGGGGCTGCGCGATGCGGGGCTGCACGTGCCGCAGGACGTCTCAGTGGTCGGCATCGACGGCCACTTCCTGTCGGCGTTGTCGAATCCGATGCTGACCACGGTGCAGCTGCCGGTGCCCGAGATGGCACAGGCGATGGTCGACCGCGCGATGCACCCGCAATCGGACGCCATGCTGGACGAGCACAGGAAGGTCTTCGCGCCGAGCCATTTGCTCGAGCGCGAATCGGTCGCTGAGGCGGCCGCGCACCGGCCACGCCCGGCAGCTGCCCGCGCAAAGAGAGCCACGACATGACCACGGTGCTCGTCACGCATCCGCAGGACAAGCTCGACCAGTATTTCGGCGCGAATGCGGCGCGTGCCTTGCAGGCGATCGCCGACGTGCGCTTCAACAGCCAGGCGCGCGACCTGTCCACCCCGGAGCTGATCGACGCGGCACGCGGCTGCGATGCAATGATTGCCTACCGGCAGACACCCGGGCCGAAGGCGCTGTTCGACGCCCTGCCGCAGCTGAACGCATTCATTCGCTGCGCGGTCGACATCCGCACCGTCGACGTCGCCGCGGCCAGCGCGCAGGGCGTGCTGGTGACGCAGGCCAGCCCTGGCTACGTGCCCGCGGTCTCAGAATGGATCCTCGCCGTGATGATCGACCTGGCCCGCGGCGTCAGCCGCTACGCCGAGGCGTACCACGGCGGCCGGCCGCTGGCACCGTTCATGGGCCGGCAACTGCACGGCGCCACGCTGGGCATCATCGGCTTCGGACACATCGGCCGCCATCTGGGCGAACTGGCCTTGGCCCTGGGCATGCAGCTGCGCGTGACGACCCCCCATCCGGTGGCCGGGCGCGAAAGGCTGCAACAGGTGGAACTGCCTGCGCTGCTGGCCGAATCCGACTTCGTCGTCTGCCTGGCGGCGGCCACCGAGCAGACCCGCAACCTGATGGATGTGCAGGCTTTCGCGGCGATGAAGGCCGGCGCCTTCTTCATCAACGCCTCGCGCGGCGAGCTCGTCGATGAAGGCGCGCTGCTGCAGGCGCTGGAGTCGGGTCGGCTGGGCGGTTGTGCGCTCGACGTCGGCCTGGGCCCCGACCAGATGCCGACCGCGGCGCTGGCGCGCCATCCGCTAGTGCTGGCCGCGCCGCACATCGGCGGGCTGACGCTGCAGGCCATCGAGCACCAGGCGCTGGAGACGGTATCGCAGCTGGCGATGCTGCTGCAGGGCAAGCTGCCGCAGGGCGCCGTCAATGCCGGCGCGGCGACTCGGCTGCGGCGCTGGGGGCACACCATCGCGGCGCGCGCCTAGGGCCGCGCCGTGGCTACACCGCCTGCGCTGCCCGACGGTGCCTGTGACTGCCACATGCATCTGTTCCAGCCGCACTTTGCGGACCCGCCGAAGACCGGCACGCCGCTGGCCGGCATCGACAGCTATCGCGCGCTGCAGGCGCGCCTGGGGCTGCAGCGCGTGGTGGTGGTGCAGGCCAATGCCTACGGCGACGACAACCGCGGCGTGCTTGAGGCGTTGGCCGCCTTCGGCGCCGCTGCCCGCGGCGTCGTGGTCGCGCGTCCGCACGTGAACGAGGCACAGCTGCAGGCGATGCACGCCGAGGGCGCGCGCGGCGTGCGCTTCCACCTGCTGCCCGGCGGCACGCTCAGCTGGGACGACCTGGACGCGGTGGTCGCACGCATCCGTCCGCTGGGCTGGCACGTGCAGGTGCAGCTCGACGGCTGGCAACTGCCGCAGCACGTGGACCGGCTGCGCGCGCTGCCGGTGCCGGTGGTGGTGGACCACATCGGCAAGTACCTGGCGCAGGGCGTGCCGCGGCCCGAGGGCCCCGCGTTCCGCGCACTGCAGCAACTGCTGGACGCCGGGCATGCCTGGGTGAAACTCTCTGCGCCCTATGAAAGCTCGCGCAGCGGCGCGCCGGGCTACGACGACGTGTCGCGCCTGGCGCGGGCGCTGGTCGCCTCGCACCCCGAGCGCTGCGTCTGGGCCAGCAACTGGCCTCACCCGGGGCGCGCGCCGGCACCCGACGACGCCGCGCTGCTGGGCCTGCTGCAGCATTGGGCGCCGGACGAGGCCCGCCGCCGGCAGATACTGGTCCACAACCCGGCCGTCTTGTACGGATTCGACAGCACGAGAGGACAACCATGAACTCGACGATGGGCAGTGAGGTGCGCGTGCCGTTCCAGCCCAGCGCACGCTACCCCGACCCGGCCATCGAGGTGCTGGACCCGGCCTTCCTGAAACTGCGCCTGTTCAGCGCCGGCGTCGAGCAGCTGGCCAGCGGCTGCCGCTGGGCCGAAGGGCCGCAGTGGTTCGGCGACGCTCGCTTCCTGCTGTTCAGCGACATCCCCAACAACCGCATCCTGCGCTGGGACGAATGCAGCGGCACGACGGCCGTGTTTCGCGCGCCGTCGAACAATGCCAACGGCCTGGCGCGCGACCGCCAGGGGCGGCTGCTGGCCTGCGAACACCTGACGCGGCGCGTGACGCGCACCGAATACGACGGGGCTATCACCGTGCTGGCCGACAACTACCGGGGCAAGCGCCTGAACTCGCCCAACGACATCGTCTGCGCACGCGACGGCAGCATCTGGTTCACCGACCCGCTGTTCGGCATCGCCGGCCATTGGGAAGGCGCGCCGGCCGACAGCGAAACGCCGTGGGCGGTGTACCGCATCGACCCGGCGAGCGGCGCGCTGCAGCGCATGATCGACGACCTGGCCGCACCCAACGGCTTGGCCTTCACACCCGACGAGCGCGCTCTGTACGTGGTGGAAAGCCGCGCCGAGCCGCACCGCAGGATCTGGCTTTACGACCATGCGGCCGACGGCCGGTTGTCGAACAAGCGCCTGTACGTGGACGCGCAGGGCCCCGGCGCCTATGACGGCATCGCGGTGGATGCACAGGGCAACGTGTGGTGCGGCTTCGGCGGCAGCGGCGCGCCCGGCACCGACGCTGCGGCGCTGGACGGTGTGCGGATCTACGACCCGTCGGGCAAGGCCCTCGGCCACATCCATCTGCCCGAGCGCTGCGCCAACCTGTGCTTCGGCGGCGCCAAGAACAACCGGCTGTTCATGGCAGCGAGCCATTCGCTGTATGCGCTGTTCGTCAACGTGCAGGGCGCGGTCTGAGGCGGATCTCCAACCTCATGCACCGGCACCTCGCGCCGCAAGCGCCATCGGATTGGGCGTCGGCTCGGCGATCTTGTGCAGGCGGTTGCGGTCGATGTGATGGAAGGTCTGCGCCAGGCCGGGAATGACCAGGTGCGTGTCCTGCTCGTAGGACCACGTGCCGGCTTCGTGCAGATCGACCTTCATCGTGAAGCGTTCGGTGCGAAACGCCTGCTCCAGAAAGGGATTGGAAACGATGCCGTTGGTGAGCGAACCACGTACGGCTTCGAGCGTGAATGACCTGGCATCGGGCGCCGCCGTGCCGACCGCCATCGCGGTCTGGCCGCGCGGGATCGACAGCGTCAGCAATATCGTTTGAGTGGCCGGCTCCCACAGCCAGTAGCCGACCTGGTCGTGAAAGGTCTCCGGATCGTCCGGCTTCACGATCCGCGTGTGATAGCGCAGCCCGTAGAACAGTTGCGGCCCGTTGGTCTGGGCGTCGATCGGCTGGAGTTCGTAGCGCTCGATGAATCGCTGATGTTCGGGACCGTCGGCCTTGGGGTTGATGTCGAGTCCGTCGTCGCCGGTCCAAATGCCGGCCATGCCGGCGAGCGGCCCGAGTCTTGCCAGCGTGTCAGGATCCGGCTCGGGCTCCGTGTAGATGTCCGCGGGGTATCGATGCATGAGGGCTCCAGACGAAGATCGGGTTGCAGCTGCAGGATAGGCGCGCCACGTGCGCCGCATTTTCGGCGCTCGCGCGCTTCGCGGTAGGCTTCGCCCTCCCCCATCGCCAAGCAGTGCGCGCTGTGTCCGATGCCCTGTGGTCCTGGTCCGCGCAACGCCTCACCGCCGCCATCCGCAGCGGCGCCGTGTCCGCCCGCGAGGCCGCGTCCTCCAGCCTGGGCCGGGTGCGCTCCGTCAACCCCGCGCTGAACGCCATCGTCGACCTGCTGGCCGACGAGGCGCTGGCCGCGGCGACGCGCTGGGCCCGCTGCACGGCGTGCGGTGACGGTGCGCGCCGGCGCGCTGATCATCGGCCGCACCAACACGCTGGACTTCTCGGTGCGCTGGTTCACTCAGAACGACCTGCACGGCCGCACGCTCAACCCCTGGTCGCGCGCACACGCCGGGCGGCTCCAGCGGCGGTGGCCGCCGGCATGGGCGCCAGCGCCCACGGCAACGATCTGGCGGGTTCGGTGCGCTACCTGGCCTACTGCACGGGCGTATGCGGGCTGCGGCCTTCCTTCGGCCGCGTGCCCGCCTATCTGCGCAGCGCCAAGGAGGAGCGCCCGATCTCGATGGCCACGATGTCGGTGCAGGGCCCGCTGGCGCGCCACGTGGCCGACCTGCGCCTGGCGCTGCAGGCGATGAGCGTGGGCGATGCGCGCGATCCGGGGTGGGTGCCCGCGCCGCGGGCCGGCCCGGCGCCGCCGCGGCGCGTGGCGCTGACGGTCAACTGCCAGGGCGTACCGGCCGACCCGGCGGTGGTGGCGGCCGTGCGCCAGACCGGCGCCTCGCCCAGCCTGGCCCGAGGCGCGCAAGTTCATGTGGCCGGCCGTCGAGCAGCTCGGCGACGAGGGCGTGCGCCGCTCCTTCGGCTGGATGCTGGCCGTCTCGCCGGTGCTGGACCACGACGCGCACCTGAAGGCCTTCGCGAAGCGCGCGACGCTGCTGCGCCGCTGGCAGCTGTTCCTGGAGCGCTATCCGCTGATGCTGTGCCCGGTGTCCGGCGAGCCGCCGTTCGCCTGCGGTCTGGACGTGGAGAGCGAGGCCACGATGAAGCGGCTCATTCTGGCCGGCGCGCTGCCGATGGGCGTGCAGCTGATCGGACCGCGCTTCCGCGAGGACCTGCTGCTCGATGCCGCCGAGGTGATCGAAGCGTGCTGCCCGCCGCTGACGCCGATCGACCCGCGGGGTGCCTGAGCCATGTACGACGCGTCCGCCTTGCTGCACGCGCGGCAGGGCTTGCACAGGCCGGCCCTGTCCTACAGGCTCACGGCACAGGATCCGGCCGACAGCGGCCTCGTGCCATCGCAAGATGCAGTCACGGCATGCACGGAGCATGCCCCATCTGCAAGGAGACCCTGATGAACAGCACCACGACCGCGAGCGCCGTCATTTCTTCGGACCATGTCGAAGGCACGAAGGTCTACAACACGAGCGGCGACAAGCTGGGCTCGATCGACGACCTGATGATCGACAAGGTGTCCGGCCAGGTCCGCTATGCGGTGTTGGAGTTCGGCGGCTTCTTGGGCATCGGCACCGACCGTTATCCCCTGCCCTGGAACATGCTGAAGTACGACACCAGCAAGGAAGGTTACGTCGTGCCGCTTGACAAGGACCGTCTGGACAAGGCGCCGCGCTACCCCTCTGAGCAGAGGCCGGAGTATGACGATGCCTATGGGCGCCGCGTCAACGACTACTACGGCGTGCCCTACCTGTAATCCTGCAGCGACGGTCGGCAATGCGCAAGAATCGCGCGCATGCCGACCCCGCTGCCGCAGCCTGATTTCGCGCTCGCCAAGATCCAGCCGCCGCGGCTGCGCGTCGGGCTGATCGAACGTCCGGCGCTGGAACGGGCGCTGAGCCGCGCGCTGCTCGAACAACGGCTGGTGCTCCTGCTGGCGCCGGCCGGCTACGGCAAGACCGCCGCGCTGACGCGACAGATCCGCCAGTTGCCCGCAGGTACTGCGCTGGCCTGGGTCTGCGCCGACGAGGACGACCACCTGCAGCGCTTCCTGGCCTGCTTGTGCACCGCGCTCGAACCCTACGACCTGCCGTGGCGCATGGCGCCCGACGCGCTGCCGACCCTGGCGCTGGGCGAGCGCGGCCTGCGCGATGTGGCCGTGGAGCTGGTCAACGCGCTGGCCGCATCCGAACTGCAGCGCGGCCTGATCGTGCTCGACGACCTGCATCGCATCGGCGACCCGCGCATCTTCGAGTTGCTGCAGTGGCTGATCGAGCGCCTGCCCGAACATTGGGCGGTGGTCATCGCCAGCCGCACCGAGCCGCCGCTGTCGCTGGCGCGGCTGCGCGTGGCCGGCGAGCTGGCCGAGTTCCGCCAGGACGCGCTGAGTTTTGCTGTCGACGAGGTCGCGGCACTGCTGGCCGCACTGCCGCCGGACACGCCGGCGCCGGATGCGCAGGAGCTGCTGCAGCGCACCGCCGGCTGGCCGGTGGGCCTTCGCCTGAGCCTGACCGTGCCCGCCGGCGTGCATCCGCGGCGCCTGGCCGGCGTGACGCAGCGCCATCTGTTCGACTACCTGGCGGCCGAGGTGCTGGACGAGATGCCGGACGAGCTGCAGCAGTTCCTGCTGCGCTGCTCGGTGCTGCCGGAGATGACGGCCGCGCGCTGCGCCCATGTCAGTGGCATGGCGCAGGCGGCACGGCTGCTCGATGAGCTGGAACGGCGCAGCCTGTTCGTCAGCGTGCTGCAGGCCGAGGAGCTGACATTGCGCATGCACGACCTTGTGCGCGATTTCCTGCAGGACCGGTTGCAGCGCGACCACGCCGCCGAGCTGCCGGCGCTGCTGTGCCGCGCCGCCGCACACGAGCCCGACCTGCAGCGCGCGGTATCGTGGCTGGCGCGCGCCGGCGCCTGGGAGCATGCCGCAAGCACGCTGCTGCAACGCGGCGAGCCGATGTTCATGCGCGGCAGTGGCGCCACGGTGGAGCAGCTGCTGGCGCTGTTCCCCAAGGCCGAACGCGACGCACGGCCCGAGCTGCAATGGTTGCAGGGTCTGGCCGCCATGCAGCACCTGGACTTCGACGCGCTGCTGCAGGCCATGCAGCAAGCCGCCACCGGCTTCGAGCGCGCCGGCGACGAGCGACTGGCGGTGCTGGCCCAGGCCTATGCCTGCCTGGGCCTGCAGCACGCCGGCCGGCTGGACGAGGACGCGCAAGCGCTGCAGGCGCTGCGCGCGCGGGCGCTGGATGCGCCGACGCGCGCCTTCGTGTTCTGCGCCAGCGTCTGGTCGGCCTATGCGCGGGCCGAGGCCGCGGCCATCGCGCCGCTGTACGAGCAGATGCTGGACGCGCTGGAGCAGGTGGACGACGCCACGCTGTGGCACCGCTGTGCCATCGTCTCGGTACTGGTCGGCCTGCCCGGCATGACGCCGCTACTCGAGCGCTTTGCGCACGGCAGCCTGCGCATCGCCGGCGAGCTACCGAGCGAACTGCAGTGCTCGGCACTGCACCTGCATGCCGGGCTGGCGCTGGCCTCGGGCCGCATCGACGAGGCGCAGCAGTGGCTGGCGCGCGCCGACGAGGCCTACCGCTGGCTGGGCGTAACACGCGGCATGAGTCACAGCAACGCCATCCTGCACCTGATGTGCGACGCGCTGCGCGGCGAGCGTGCGGCCTGCCACGCCGCCGCCGAGCGGCTGACGCAGGACCTGCAGCAGCTGAGCCCGGCCAGCCACCGCCGCACCAGCGAATACCTGGTGCTGGCCGCGCACAGCCAGGCGAGCTGGGTGCTGCAGGACGCGGCGGCCGTACGCGCACTCGACGCCGCGCTGGCGCGCGCCGCCAACCCGGCCGAATGGCGCGTCGCCGCGCTGTGCCGGCAGCTCAGCCAGGCCTGCGTCGCGCTGCTCGACCAGCGGCTGGACGATGCCTGCGCGTTGCTCGAGCCGCTGGCGGCCGGCCCCAACCGCGGCACCTACTTCCAGGCCGACATGGCGCACATGCTGCTGGCCGATGCGCTGCTGCGGCTGGGGCGGACCGACGAGGCCGCAAGCACGCTGCAGCGCGCGCTGAACGCGGCGCGCAGCAGCGGCCAGATCTGCGGCGCGCTGCTCGCCGGCGCACCGCTGCTGCAGCGTCTGGCCGCGGCCGACTGGGGCAGCCGCATCGATGCCGCCGGCCGTGCCGTGCTGGCCGCCTGGGCGGCACCTCGCGGTGCCACCGCTGCGCCGGCGCCGCCGCCCATGGCACTGGCGCCGTTGAGCGAGCGCGAGCGCGAGGTGCTCGCGCTGCTGGCACGCGGCGACAGCAACAAGCTGATTGCCCGCACCTTCGACCTGAGCCCGCACACCGTGAAGCGGCACGTGGCCAACATCCTGGACAAGCTGGGCGTGGACACGCGCGGCCAGGCGGCGGCGCGCTGGCGCGAGGCGGCGCAGACGCCGCGCTGAATCGCCGACTCGAACCTGTTGAGTGACGTCGGTCAGCGACGGCCGACATCCGAGGAAACCCGCTCCTCATGCGGCAAGGCGCGGCGCAAACTCGGCCACCCCAGCCGGCAGGCTCGTGGGATTCCGCAAGCATCACAGGAGACACAATGATCGCGACGATGACTATCGCTGGGCGTGGCTCGTGCCCAGTGCCGGGCTGGCGATGGGGGTGTGCCATGGGCTTCGCAGCCCTGGCCGGCACCGCCCAAGCCGCCGTGGACTGTGCCGGCCTCACTGCCGTGACTACCGCCGATGCGACGATCACGTCGGCTGCCATCGTCGACCCGCCGACCACGATTGGCGGCGTGGCCGTCACCGTGCAAGTCTGCCGGGTGCAAGGCGTCGCGCAGCCCTCGTCCGACTCGGAGATCAAGTTCGAGGTGTGGTTGCCACCCACCGCCACCGACTGGTCCCGGCGCCTGAAGGTCAACGGCACCGGCGGCTATGCAGGCTCGATTCCGTATGCACGGTTGTCGCAGGATGTGGGCGACGGGTTCGTCAGTGCAGGCAGCAACATGGGCCATGACGGTGGCGAATCGGCAAGCTGGACGCTCAACCGCCCCGAGAAGGTCAAGGACTGGGGCCTTCGCGCGCACTATTCGGTGGCTACTGCGGCCAAAGCCGTGAGCCAGGCCTTCTACGACAGGCCCGTCGCGTATTCGTACTTCGAAGGCTGCTCCAACGGCGGGCGGCAGGCGATGATGATGGCGCAGAACTATCCGGAGCTGTTCGACGGCATCGTCGCGGGTGCGCCGTCCCAGTGGTACCCGGAC
>Ga0315912_10002665_pt1 | contig 18693 bp, 18 predicted proteins | sample VfabasoilMG_FD_204469 | JGI IMG/M metagenome (GOLD analysis project Ga0315912, IMG submission 204469) | Garden soil microbial communities collected in Santa Monica, California, United States - V. faba soil | ecosystem: Environmental > Terrestrial > Soil > Garden | place: USA: California...
CCGCGCGGCGCGGGGCGAGCGGCATAATCCACACTCCATCGCCACCCTACGCATTCTCATCGCCCGATCGCTCATTCGAAATCTTCCCTGCTGCCCCTTTTCTTGTCAACTCAGGTTATAACACAGTAGTACTAGCCGCTGCCGTATCTCGCGCAATGTCAGGTCCGGTTGCTGGCTGATCCAGCCCCGCAACTGTTCGCGTATTTCCGGCGTCAGCCGACTGCGGGGGCCGCGTGGCCCTGCAGCGGGCTTCTCCATTCGCCCCGTGCTTCGCTTGCTCGCCGAGATTCGTTTGGCCCAAGTTACGCTCACTCGAAACCGTGCCGCCAGGTCCGTCAAGCTTCCTTCTTTTTCCTGGTGCGCCTCCAGTAGTTTCCGACGTAGATCATCCGAATAGGCCTTCGCCATTTTCAGTCGCCAGCCGAGTTCCCAGAGCAGTCTCTATTATCTATAGAAATACTCTAATGACGGTTTGTTTTAACGGCCAGCAATTGTTTGAGGTCGAGGACGAATCGTTTGGCGGGACCGGTAATGCCGGTGTCTGGACAAAGGCCGACAGCGTCACGTATTTTGACGATTTTCGCTTTCGCGGTAAGTAGTAGCGCCTATTCCGACCGGAGCGCGTCCATCACATCGACTCTCGCGGCTCGGGCGGCGGGTACGAGCGAGGCAATCAGCGCGGCGGCGACGAGCAGGAGCGCCGATGCGGCGAGGGGGCTGAGCCCCGGCATCTTCACTCCGGCGATGTAGCTGCCCGCAATTTGCGCCAGCGCGTAGCCTCCGAGAATTCCAGCTAAAATGCCGCCGCCGGCGATCACCGCGCCTTGCCCCAAAACACCCAAAAGCAGGTGCGATGGCCGGGAACCGATGGCGAGGCGAATTCCGAATTCGCGAGTGCGCCCGGTGACGGAGAATGCCAATACTCCGGCCACACCGACTACGGCGATGGCGAGAGCGACGGCGGCGAATCCGCCGAAGACGATGGTGTTCAAACGGTCCGGGGCGAGTACTTCGGCGCGAATATCTTCGAGCGTTGCGGGGCGTTCCACGGGCTGATCGGCCGAGAGGCCGCGGATGGTCTGGACCACGGGATTGGTTAAGGAGTGCGGATCGACACTGGTTCGGACGAAGAGGTTGCCGGCCCAGAGTTGCTCCTGAGTCAATGGGTGGTAGACGGCCATCGACGGGCCGGGAACGACGTGTTCGTCGTCGATGTCCGGAATGACGCCGACGATGCGGCGGGGCTGGGTGCTGATGTCGACAAACTTGCTGACCGGATCGGTCCAGCGCAGGTGCCGGTTCACCGCGTCCTGATTCGGAAACATGCGCTGGGCGATGCTTTGGCTGACGATCACGACGAGTTCTCCGTCTTTGCGGTCGGATTCGTTGAATTCGCGGCCCGCGATGAGCGGCACGCCAAGGGTGGCGAAGTAATCAGGTGTCACGTTGCGGAATCGGGCACGCGGATCTTCTTCGCCATTTTCCGCGACGCGGCCTTCGACGGTGAACTGGAATCCCGGGCCGAAGGTTCCGCCGTCGCGCCACGGCATCAGGATGCCCACGGCCGCCTTCTCCACTCCGGGGAGAACGGAAACACGCCGAATGGTCTCGGTGTAGAAGGCGCGGACCTGTTCCGGTGTCTTGCCGAAGGACATGACGGGCACTTTGAACGTCATCACGCGGGAAGGATCGAAGCCCACGGCGGCGGTCTGCATATCGATGAGTGTCTTGATGAGCATTGCCGCACCGGCGAGCAGGACGAAGGACGCGGCGATCTGCACAACGGCGAAGACGCGGAGGCGGCGGTTGGCGCTGCCGGTCATGCGCGCCGAGCCGCTGGATAGGCTTGAGCCCTGCCCGGAGTCCGCTGAGGGCAGGCGAGGGACGAAGGCCAATATAACGGCGGCTATTAGTGCGAGGATGACGCCGACCCATAGCATGCTGGGCTCCATGGTGAGGTCGAGCGCGCGAACGGAGTAGCGGGAGGCGTATCGAGCCAGAACGTTGAGCATGGGATAGGCGATGACGGCGCCCAGTGCCGCACCCGCGCTGCAAAGGAGGAGGCTTTCGGCCAGAAGCGTGCGCCGCAATGCGCCGGTGCCGGCGCCGAGGGCGGCCCGGACCGTCAATTCGCCTTCGCGGCGAACGGTTCGGGCGAGGATCAGGTTGGCGACGTTTGAACAGGCGATAACAAATACGAGTACGGAAGCTCCGAGCAGTACGAGCAGAATGGTGCGGGCTTTGGAGGTGATCTGGTCGCGAAGCAGCTTCGCGTCGATGCGGAAATCCGACTTTACGGGGTAGGCGTCGGCGTGTTCTTTCAGCATGGCGCCGTGGACCACGCGGAGTTCGGCCTTGGCGGTTTCGAGGTCTGCGTTGGGGGCGAGCCGGCCAAAGAGTTCGGTCATGCGGTGAACCCGGCCGGTGACCATCGTCGCCGAGAGATGATGCGGGCTGGTGACGACGTTGGCGATAATTTCGGTTTCGCTGGGGTAGGGAACGGCCGGTTCCATGACACCCACAACGGTGGCTGTGCGGCGACCCAGGCGAATCGTTCTGCCGAGAACGGAGGGATCGGACTTCATCTGCGTTGTCCAGAAGCGATGGGTCAAGACGCAGGCGCCGGTAGCGTTCGGCCCGTCGTCATTCTTGTCGAGCAGCCGGCCGATTGCCGGGCGGAGCCCCATCACGGAGAAGTAGCCGCCGTCGACGACTCCCGCGCGGACTTCGCGCGGTTCACCGAGCCCGACCATAGTGAAGCCGATGGTGGAGAACTCGCCGAAATCGGCGATCGATTTCATCCGGGAGCGTAGGTCCTGCACTTCCGGGACCGAGAAGGCCATGTTTTCGGCGTTGAGCCCGGGGGCGCTTTGGCGAATGTAGATGAGGCGGTCCTCGCCGCGATTGGTGAGCGGAGCGAGGAGCACGCCTCGTACGAGGGTGAAGATGGCGGTGTTGGCGCCGATTCCCAGGGCCAGGGTCAGGACGATTGTGATTACGAGTCCCTTGGTTCGAGAGAGCGAGCGGATTGCGTATTTCAGATCGCCGAAGAACGGAAGGAAAACATTGTCAATCATGAGGAGCGGTCCTTACATGGAGTCTATCTCCATGAGGATAGCGCTTACTTGGCGGGTACGGGTTCCAGTGTGGCGGCCAATTCCCGCAGGAGCGCTGCGCCATCGCCCCGATAGGCGCTGCCGTGCTGGCACGCGAGCATCCCGGGGTTCAAATTCGCCAAACGTTCGAACGTGACAGCGGATGAGGCCGCGTGGGCGTAGTAGTCCATCATGCCGCGCATGCCCTCGCTGGCAGTGAGGATCTCGGACTCGGTGACGGGAGGCATGTCGGAGCCCGCCTGGGTGAACAGGTCGCCGCAAAGCAAGGTTCCGGTCGAATCGTCGAAGAGGATGCCGCAGTCCCAGCCGTGGGGAATGTGCGGCGTGTACATCCACTTCATGCGGCGGCCGCCGATGGAGAACTCCTCTCCGTCCAGTAAGCCGCGGGCGGGCCGGATGGCGAAGTCATTGAGGGAGGTCAGGACACCGATTTCGGCGCCGAATGCGGTGGCTTGCGGGGCGGCGGTGAGCAGTTCGTTCAGCGCGCCGAACTCATCGCCTTCGAAGTGCGAGCCGCCGATCCAGCGGAGTTTTTCGGCGGGCATGACTTTTCCTATGGCCTCCAGGGTTATTGGGAACAGCTTGCGATAGCCGGTGTGGAAAAGCAGGGGCTCATCGTCGTCGATCAGGTAGGAGTTGAAGGTGAATCCCCCGGGGATGACGTCCATCGGGGTGCAGATGCGATAAATCCCGTTTGCGACCTCGTCCACACGGGTGCCGGTTTGTTGGTTTGTGATCATTCTGGTTTCTCCAACCCGGAAGTGTAACGAGTTGCTGCGACGTTACACATAAAATATGTGCTGATGGATGTTGAACTGGACGATGCGGAACTGGTGCGGCGGATCGGCGCGGGAACCGGCCGAGAGGCCGAGGCGGAGTTGTTCCACCGGTTGGCTCCGAGGATTCGGTTGTATGGCCTGCGCCATTTGCGGAATGCGGCTGCGGCGGAGGACCTGGCACAGAACGTAATGATCACGACGATTGAGGCGCTACGGGCGGGACGGCTGCGTGAGCCGGAGAAGCTGGTGTCTTTCGTGCTGGGGACGTGCCGGATGACAGTGCTTGAATTGCGCCGCGGCGGACAGAGGAAGGAGCGGCTGCTGGAACGCTTTGGGGCGGACATGTTAGCGCCGGTTCAACCGGCGATGCCTCGTGTTGACGAGGAAAAGCTCAGGCGGTGCGTGCAGAATTTGAGCGAGCGCGAGCGGGCGGTTGTCGTCTTGACGTTTTATGATGAGCGGACGGGTGCGGATCTGGCCCGTTTTCTGGGCGTGTCCGAAGCGAATGTGCGGGTGATCCGACACCGTGCGATCCACGGGTTGCGCCAGTGCATGGGGGTGGCCGCGTGAACTGCCAGAATCCAATCGACGCCGCGATTTTGGCGGACTACTGGCTGGGCGTAATGACGGAGCCCGAAGAAGAACGCGTTGAGCTGCATCTGCTGGCTTGCGACGCTTGCGGAGAGCGGCTGCGCGAGGTTATTGCGCTGGGCGAAGGGGTGCGTAGGCTGGCGCGCGCGGGATCGTTACGGATGGTGGTGAGCGAGTCGTTTCTGCGGCGCGCCGCGGAGGAGGGATTGCGGGTTCGTGAGTATGCGCCTCCGACCGGGGGTGGTGTGGCTTGCACGGTCACGGCAGAGGACGATATTCTGATCGGGCGCCTGGCGGTTAACTTGCGCAATGCCGGGAGGGTGGACCTCAGCATCTGCGACGAGCGGGGCATCGAACAGAGCAGAATGCGGGATATTCCGGTGGATTCCGAGGCGAGCAGCGTTGTTTACCAGGAATCGATTACGTTCGCCAAGGCGATGCCGGACAACAAAATGATTGCCCGGCTGATTACTGTCGATGCGGCTGGGGGCGAACGACTGCTGGGTGAGTATTTGTTCAACCACACGCGGTCGATGCCGGGACCTGGCGTTTAGGGAGCTGATTTAAGTCCGGTGGCCGCCCTCGCGGGCGAGGAGCGCCATTTTCTTTTCCAAGCCCCAGCGGTAGCCGCCGAGCTCGCCGGAGGAGCGGATGACGCGGTGGCATGGGATAGCTAGCGCGACCGGGTTGCGGCCACATGCGTTGGCGACGGCGCGGTGGGACTTGGGGCGGCCGATGGCGGCGGCGACGTCGGCATAGGAGCGGGTTTCGCCGGCCGGGATGGTGCGGAGATAGGTCCAGACGAGGGCTTCGAAGGCCGTGGCGCGGATGTCGAGGGGGAGGGGTGGGAGATTTGCTCCGTGGTGGATGGTATTGAGAATGGCGGCGTGCCATTCGCGGAGGGCGGGTGTGCCGGAGTCGGACTCGATCAGATTGGCGGCGGGGAACTCGGTTTGGAGACGTTTGTGGAGCGCGCTTTTGGAATCGCCGAATTCGACGAAGCAGAGGCCGCGGTCGGTGGCGCCGATGGCAATCGGGCCAATCGGGGTTTCAAGGGCGATCCAGGAGATTTCGAGTCCCTCTCCGCGGGCCTTGTATTGGGCGGGCGTCATTCCGAGGTTGGCGGTGGATTGTTCGTAAAGACGGCTGGAGGATGAGTAGCCGGCGCCGTACATGGCGGTGGTGACGGAGTGTCCTTTACGGAGCTGGGACTTAAGCCGGTCGAGGCGGCATTTGGTTTGAAACTGCTTCGGCGTGACGCCAAAGGCTGCCTTGAATTTTCGTTGCAAGTGGTAAGGGCTGTAGCCAGTGAGCCGGCTCATTTGATCGAGCGAAATGGGAGCGTCGGCATTGGCTTTGAGGTAGTCCGAGAGGACGGCAAGCGGGTCGAGGGTGGCCGTTGACTGCATGGTTTGAGATTACACTGGGTGGCTTAGGGGGAGATATCCGAATGTTGCGAAACGGCCTAATTCTAGCGTTGATCGCAGGGAGCGGCCTGGCGGCGCAGACGGGTGACACGGGTAAACGGGCGTATCTGGCGCGGTGCGCCGGTTGCCACGGCGAGGACGGGAGCGGGGGCGGGCATGGCCCGGGGTTTTTGAGCGTCCGGACGCTGCGGGCGACGTCTCGGGCGGCTACTTTGGAATTGATTCGGAGTGGGATCCCGGGGGCGGGGATGCCGGCGTTTCCATTGGCCGCCGAGGAGTTGGCGGCGATTGCGGATTATGCCTGGGGGTTGAAATCGGCTTGGCGGGCGACCGGGCAGGCGGCGGGGGATGTGTCGTTGGGCGAGCGGTTCTTTGCGGGCAAAGGGCAGTGCGGCGGATGCCACATGGTGCAGGGGCGGAGCGGCGTGTTGGGGCCGGATCTGACGACGGTGGGGCGGGATCGGACGGTGGCGCAGATCATGGAAGCGCTGCGGGGCGGGAAGGGGAAGTCGATGACGGTGACCCTGCGGGATGGGCGTGTGGTGAAGGGGATTGCGAAGAATCAGAGCCCGTTTGATGTTCAGTTGCTCGGGGTGGACGGGCGGCTGCATTTGCTGCGGGAGGGGCAGATTGTTTCTCGGGTGGAGGGGCCTTCGTTGATGCCGGCGGTGGTGGCGAGTTCGGAAGAGTTCAACGGGCTGGTGGCTTATTTGAGTTCTTTGAAGCAGCCGGCTGGTATAGGGATGGGTGTGTTGGGGGAAGGGGTTTCGTTTGCGGATGTGGCGCGGCCGCGGAAGGGGGAGTGGCCCAGTTATAACGGGCAGATGAGCGGGAACCGGTTTAGCGATTTGGATGAGATCAAGCCAGGGAATCTGGACCGGCTGGCGCCTAAGTGGATGTTTACCGTGGCCGGCGCGCCGGGGGGATTGCAGACGACGCCGGTGGTGGTGGATGGGGTGATGTATGTGACGAGCGTGAATGAAGCGATTGCGCTCGATGCACGGACGGGGAGGGAGATATGGCACTTTAAACGTCCGCGGACGAAAGAGTTGGCGGGCGATGCGGCGAGCGGGATTAACCGGGGAGTGGCCGTGCGGGGGGATCGCGTTTTTCTCGTGACCGACCACGCGCATTTGCTGGCGCTGCATCGTTTCACCGGCCAAGTAATTTGGGACGTGGAGATGGCGGATTACCGGCAAAACTATGGGGCTACGGGGGCGCCGCTGATTGTGAACGATTTGGTTATTTCGGGGATCTCAGGGGGTGATGAGGGGGCGCGGGGATTCCTGGATGCATACAAGGCTTCGACGGGGGAGCGGGTTTGGCGGTTTTGGACGATTCCGTCGCGTGGCGAGCCGGAGGCGGCTACTTGGGTGGGTAAAGCGCTGGAGCATGGTTGCGGAACGACCTGGTTGACCGGCACGTACGATGCGGAGACGGGGCTGCTTTATTGGCCAACCGGAAATCCGTGCCCGGACTATAACGGCGATGAGCGCAAGGGCGATAACTTGTACACGGATTCGGTCGTGGCGCTGGATCCGGCTACGGGGAAGTTGCGTTGGCACTATCAGTTCACACCGCATGATTTGCATGATTGGGATGCGACCGAGCCCCCGGTACTTGTGAATGCGGGGGGAAGAAAATTGCTGGTGCAGGCGAATCGGAATGGCTTTTTCTATGTGCTGGACCGGGAGACGGGGAAGCTTGTGCGGGCGGAGCCATTTGTGAAGAAGTTGACGTGGGCGAGCGGTATTGGCGCGGATGGGCGGCCGGTTCTGTTGCCGGGGAATGAACCGACGGCAGAGGGTCAGCGGACTTGTCCATCGGTGGCGGGGGCAGCGAATTGGACGTCGACGGCGTTCGATTCCAGGCGGGGGTGGTATTACTTCTTTGCGCAGGAGTCGTGCACGATTTATTCGAAGAACGGGGAAGGCTGGACGGCGGGGCAGTCGTATTATGGGGGCGGAACGAGGCGGTCGGCTGCTGATGGAAGCGAGAAGTTCTTGAAGGCCGTGGATGTGCAGACGGGGAAGGCTGTGTGGGAGATTCCGAATATCGGCGGCGGGATTCTGGGGAGCGGGATTATGGCGACGGCGGGCGGGCTGCTGTTCTATGGTGACGGGCGCGGGGCGTTTGTGGCGGCGGATTCTTCAAACGGAAAACCGCTGTGGCATTTCAATACGGGCCAGAACTGGCGGGCCGGGCCGATGACGTATCTGGCCGATGGGGTGCAACATGTGGCGATTGCTTCGGGGACGACGATTGTTTCGTTTGCGGTGCGTTAGCGCGAAGCCTTCGGCCAGACGACGCCCTGGTCCTTCTTCGCGACGGGGGCGAGGCCGCGGAAGTTGAACTTCTGCACGCGCTGGCCGCGGTAGGTTTCGGTGGTGTAGATGTTGCCCTTGGAATCCGTGGCGATGGAGTGGACGGCGTAGAACTGGCCGGGCTGGCGGCCGCCGTCGCCAAACGTTGTCAACACTTCGAGCGTTTCACGGAGGAGGATGTGAATCTTCATGTTGGAGCCGTCGGCGATGTATAGATACTTCTGTTCGGGGTCGCGGGAGAGTGCGACGTCGAAGGCGGCTCCGTCACCCAGAGTAGGCTTGGCGACCCAGGCTTCCTTTACGTAGGTGCCGTCGGATTTGAAGGCTTGAATGCGATTGTTGGTGCGGTCGCAGGCGTAGAGCATGCCGTCGTTGGCGAGAGCGACTCCATGGACGGGGGTGCGGAACTGTTTGGGGACCGGCGCATTCGGGTCGTAGGGGCCGAGGTCGGTGTCGTCGGGTTTGTTGCCGTAGGCTCCCCAGTGGCGCTTGTATTTGCCGGTGTCGGCGTCGAAGACGATGACGCGGCGGTTGCCGTAGCCGTCGGCGACGTAGAGTTCGTTGGTCTTGGGATCGACAAGGGATTTGGCCGGGAGGCGGAGGTTGGCGACGTCGTTGCTGCCCTTGCTTTGGAAGGGCTTGCCGATGGCCATGAGGAACTTGCCGGACTGGGTGAACTTCAGAAGCATCGAGTCATGGACCGCTCCGGCGGCGGACATTTTGCTTTCGTCGTGAGCGAGGGCGGCGGGGAGTTTGCCGCGGCCATTGCCGCCGATCCAGACGTTGCCTTTATGATCGACATCGATGCCGTGGTTAGAAGAGGGCCATTCGTAGCCCGGGCCGTCTTGACCGCCCCAGTGGGCGATGAGGTCGCCGGCGGGACTGAAGGCGAGGACGGGAGGCGCGGCCACACAGCATTCGGACGCTTTGGGATTCCAGGTGGCGTAGTGCTCTTTTTCCTCGAGGGAGCCGGGGCGATGGACGATCCAGACATTATCCTTGGCGTCGACGCCGAGACCGATGGTGGCGCCCAGGATCCAATGGTTGGGGAGGGGCTTGGGCCACATGGGATCGACTTCGAAGCGCGGGGCCTGGGGGCCGGCCGCTTCAACGGAAGCGCGCTGTTCCAGCAGGAAGACGCCCCCGGCGAGGGCGACGAAAATTCCGAGGAATGCGGCGATTTTGGCGTGCGAACAACACATGACTATTTTCCCTCCAGGATGAGCGTTCGTTATGATACACGATTCGACTGTGAAATCGTGGTTGGCACTATTGTCGGTGGCGGCGGCGTGGGGGCACGATGCACCCGCGCAGGTTACCGTGCGCATGCAGTTGCGGCCGGAAGGCCAGGCGATGCGGGCGCTGGTGCGGATACCGCTGGAGGCCGTGCGGGACGTTGATTTTCCGGCATCGGCGGGCGGGTATCTGGATGTGGAGAAGCTCGCGCCGCGGCTTGGCGGGCTGGCGAAGATTTGGGTGGCCGATAAGGTCGCGCTAGCGGAAAGTGGGGTTTTGACGGGGCCGGCGCGGATTGCAGCGACGCAGATTTCGATCGAGTCGGATAAGTCATTTGCCAGCTTTGAAGCGGCAGACGCACGCCTGCGGGCGTCGTTACCGCGCAATGAGGAGAAGCTGTTCTGGAAGCAGGTTTTCTTCGATGTCGCGTTGGAGTTCCCGATTCGCGATGCGGCCTCGAAGTTCTCAATCCGGCCGGGATTTGCAGACCTGGGGGAGCGGGTAGATACGGTGCTCCATTTTCGGGAGCATGCGTATTATGTGAGCGGCGAACAGGAGATGTTTCCGCTTGAACCGAGCTGGTTGCAAGCGGCGTGGCTATTCGTGCGAATGGGGTTTGTGCACATTCTGGATGGCACGGATCATTTGCTGTTCGTGTTGTGCCTTGTCATTGCCGTGCGGGACTTGCGGGCGTTGGTTTGGGTGGTGACGGCGTTCACGGCGGCCCATTCGATCACGCTGGCGGCGTCGGCACTGAACATGGCGCCGGATGGTTTGTGGTTTCCGCCGCTGGTGGAGTTGGCGATCGCGGTATCGATTGTCTTCATGGCGCTGGCGAATATTGTGGGATGGGCGGGGCACCGTTCGTGGATGCTGGCGTTCGGATTCGGGCTGGTGCATGGTTTTGGGTTTTCGTTCGCGCTGCGGGAGTCGATGCAGTTCGCGGGCGGGCATTTGGCGGCGGCGCTGTTGTCGTTCAATTTGGGGGTGGAATTGGGTCAGTTGGCAGCGCTGGCTGTGATGGCGCCGGCTGTGATGGCGCTGTTCAAGTATGCGGTAGAGCCTCGGATCGGCACGATCGTGCTGTCGGCGTTGATCGCGCATACGGCATGGCACTGGATGTGGGAGCGTGCCGCCGTGGTGGGGAAGTATTCGATCCCGATGCCGGAGTTGGGGTTCGTGTTTTTCTTGAAACTGGTGCTGGTTGGGATGGCGGGCTATGGTGTTTGGTGGTGGAGAAAAAGGAAAGCATGAATCGACGGGCATTTTTGGGGCTGTGCGGTGCGGGACTGCTTTCTGCTGAGGCAGCGCGACCGAACATTGTACTGATCTATGCGGATGACATTGGCTACGGCGACCTGAGCTGTTACGGGGCTACTGCGGTCAAGACGCCGCATTTAGATCGGCTCGCGGCGGAGGGGCTTCGTTTCACGGATGCGCATTCTTCTTCGGCGACTTGTACGCCGAGCCGGTATTCGATGATGACTGGCGAGTATGCGTGGCGAAAGAAGGGAACGGGTGTGCTGCCGGGGGATGCGCGGTTGATCATCGACCCGGGGCGGGTCACGCTACCGGCGATGCTGCAGAAGGCGGGGTATAAGACGGGCGTCGTGGGCAAGTGGCATCTGGGGCTGGGGACGGGAAATATCGATTGGAATGGGGAGATCAAGCCAGGGCCGCTGGAGATCGGGTTCAACAAGGCGTTTCTGCTGCCGGCGACGGGAGACCGGGTGCCTTGCGTCTATGTGGAGGATCATCGCGTGGTGGGGCTGGACCCCGCCGATCCAATCCGCGTCGATTATTCGAAGCCGATTGGAAATGAGCCGACGGGGAAGAAGAATCCGGAGCTGTTAAAGGTGCACCCGAGCCACGGACACGATATGGCGATCGTGAACGGGGTGAGCCGGATCGGCTATATGACGGGCGGGAAGAAAGCGCTGTGGGTGGATGAGGACATGGCCGATGTACTGACCGGCAAGGCGCTGGAATTCATTGAAAAGCAGAAGGCGGAGCCATTCTTCCTGTTCTTCGCGACTCACGATATCCATGTGCCGCGCGTGCCGCATGCGCGATTCGCGGGCAAGACTTCGATGGGTCCGCGCGGGGACGCCATTGCGGAGTTGGACTGGTGCGTGGGGCAGGTGCTGAGGAAGCTGGACGCGCTGGGGTTAACAAGGAACACGCTGGTGCTGTTTTCGAGCGATAACGGACCGGTGGTGGATGACGGGTACAAAGACGATGCGGTGGAGAAGCTGGGCGGGCATAAGCCGGCGGGGCCACTGCGAGGCGGGAAGTACAGCAACTTTGAGGGGGGTACGCGAGTCCCGCTGCTGGCACGATGGCCGGGGCGCGTGAAGCCAGGCGTGTCCGGGGCGTTGATTGGGCAGCAGGATTTGCTCGCTTCGCTGGCTCGGCTGACGGGCCAGACGCTGCCCGGTGACGCGGCCCCGGATAGTGTGGATGTGCTGGCCGCGCTGCTGGGAGATTCCAGGAAGGGGCGAAGCGCCATCGTGGAGCATGCACGGGCGCTGTCGTATCGTGAGGGCGATTGGAAGATGATTGAGGGAAATGATGGACCGGCGATGAACCGGGGAACGAATACGGAGTTGGGGAATGCGCCGGCGGCGCAGTTGTTCCATGTGGCTAAGGATCGGGGCGAGCGGGTGGATTTGGCGGTAAAGTATCCGGAACGGGTGCGGGCGATGGAGGCGGCGCTGGAAAGGGTTCGAGCGGGCCGTTAGCGCCAGGGTTCGCAACTTACGGTGCGGGAGAGATTGAAGCTCTGACCTTTGATGTCGCGGCCGGTCTGGCCATCGAGGAAACCGCCCTGGAATGCGATGGTCCCGGCGGTCTTATCGTGGGTGTAGCGGCCGGCCCTTTTTTTGTCGAGATCGACGTATCCGCCGTTGGCCTCTAATTGGAATCCCATGCCGGTCATGAGGCGGCCACCGGTGCCGTAGCAGGCCCATTCGCCGATGTGCAGTTCGAGTTGGCCCGGCGCCGCGGTGGCGGGCTTACCGGCGGGCGCGGGAGTACCCGCAAGGGTTGCCAGGGGGATACTGGAAGCGCCGGCGGCGGGATTTTTTTCGCACCGACGGCCGTCTGTGACAGTCATGCGGCCATCTACAACCCATTCGCCCGCCGCGCCCTGGGCGAGGTTGAAGACCCAGCCATCCATTTTGCCGACGCAGGTTTCGCCGAAAAAGCCGTTAGGGGGATAGCCGGTGCCGTAGTCGCGGATCAGCGCCGTGACCCGGAAGGGGTAATACGCTCCATTTTTCGGAGCGGCAGTGACGGATTGAAATACTACCTGGCGCTCCTTCATGCCGGTGGGGGTGAGGGTGAGCAGGCGTTTTTCGAGGACCTGTTTCAGCACGTCAACGGACGGCGCCTGGGCAAGGCAAACGGCGGAAATTGCGGAGATTAAAAGAGCAGTACGCACGGCCCAATCATACTCTATGCGAACTACGAAGATCTTCGTTGACACTACGAAGGTCTTCGTATATTGTCTATTCATGAACCGAATGCGACCGACCCCCGGGGAATGGGAGATCCTGCAGGTGTTGTGGAAGCTGGGGCCATCGACCGTGCGCGAGGTGCATGAGACGATTGCCGCCGAGCGGCCGGGGCACTACACGACGACGTTGAAACTGATGCAGATATTGGCGGAGAAGGGGCTGGTGGAGCGGGACGAATCGGCAAGGGCTCACCTTTATAGGCCGGCGGTTGCACGGGAGGAGTTGCAGGCCGACGCGGCGGAGGAACTGCTGGAACGGGTTTTTGGGGGTTCGGCGACCGAGTTGATGCAGCGAGCGTTGTCGCGGAAGAAGCCGAAGCGGGGGGAACTGAAGGAGCTGCGGCGGATGATAGAAGCGTGGGAGGCAAAGAAGAAATGACGATCGATCTCTTGACTCCGATCGGGAATGCAATTCTCGATTCTTTCTGGTGGATTTCGGCAGTGTCGGCGGTGTTGGCGATCCTTCTACGGCTCTCGTACGGGCAGCCCGCCGGACAGCGGTACGTGATGGCGTTCATGGGGCTGCTTGCAGCGCCAGTCGCGTTTCTTGCCGTTCTCCACTTGGAAGCCGCTGCCGGCGAGGTTCTGCTACCCGCCGGTGCCCGCTTCGATGGAACGGATTGGGCGAGGGGTCTGGCGATCGCGTGGTGCTGCGGGGTCGTAGCCTTGTCGCTGCGGACGCTAGGCGGCTGGATGTATCTTCGATCGGTGATTGGGAGGGCGGTGCCGAGCGGATCAATCGAAAGCCTGGCCCGGCGAATGCGTGTGTGTCGTCCAGTGGAGTTACGGACAACGGTGCGCGGCGATTCGCCGTTTACTGTGGGTTGGCGGCGGCCGGTCATCGTGGTGCCGCTGGCGACGATGTCCGGCCTCCCGGCGGACCAAATGGAGGCGATTCTCCTGCACGAATTGGCGCACATCCGCCGGTTCGATTACGTCGCCGAATGGGGATTACAGGCGATCGAGACACTGTTCTTTTATCATCCCGCGGTCTGGTGGATGACTGCTATGGTGCGGAGGGAGCGGGAATATAGCTGCGATGAGATGGCAATTGCGGCGGGCGCGGACCCGGCCTGCTATGCAAGGGCACTCGTTAGCATGGAGGAAATGCGGGTTCCGATGCTGGCTGCCGGCTGGGCGAACGCCGACGTGCGGAGCAGGGTTGCGCGCATCTTGGGCGACACTCCGCGTCCCGCGGTTTGGCCCGTGGTGTGTCTGTTGGCGCTGACGCTGGTGGCCCAGCAAGTGCCCACGGCTTACCAGAGGTGGGTGGCGGAGGACGTGTTTTATCTGATTCAGCCAGAGGAACGGCGCGCGTTTGAGCAACTGCGCACGGACGAAGAGCGGGAGCGGTTCATCGGCCAGTTCTGGGAGCGGCGCGATCCGACGCCAGGCACTCCGGCGAATGAAATGAAGGAGGAGCACTACCGGCGGATTGCTTACTCAATTGCGCGTTTCTCCGAGAGAGATAAGGCGGGCTGGCGGACCGAGAGGGGGCGAACCTACATTCTCTTTGGACCCCCGGATGAGATTGAGAGCCACCCGATGGAGAACTACGAAAAGTGGTTCTACAAGTACATGCAAGGGGTGGGACCGAAGGTGACGCTAGAGTTCGGCGGCCGGGTCGCAAAGTAGTCAGGCCGGGTATACTGGCGGCATCTACCAATGCCGGAACAAAGCTACAAAAACCACACGAAGTGGGATCCGCCCGTTCACTTTTTCGTGATGCCCGTGATCGTGGCGACGCTGATCTTTTCAGTCGTACACGCATGGGATTACCCCAATGGCATCACGCTTTGGCTGGTATTGCTGAGCGTGGCGTTGTGCGTTTGGGTGGTGAAGACGCGTACCTACGCGCTGGGCGTTCAGAACCGGTTGATCCGGTTAGAGGAACGCCTGCGAATGGAAAAGCTGCTGCCGGTGGAAGTAATGCTGCGGTTCGACGAGTTAACGGTGGGGCAGATTGTCGGGTTGCGGTTCGCGTCGGACGGCGAGTTGGCGGAATTGACGCGGCGCGCGCTGGATGAACGATTGACGCCGAAACAGATCAAAGAGGCGATCCGAGATTGGCGCCCGGATCATCTGCGAGTCTAGCGATAATTTGATTGATGAAACCATTTGGCGAGGACAACTTGGATGTCCTGCAGAATATCGAATTCCAGATTGTTGAGGCGTATAGGGTAAACGAGGCGATCACAGATTTTGATGTGACTGACGCTCTCGATGCGTTGACCCGGCACTATACGGCGGAGATGGCGGAAAAGCGGCCTTCCGCCATTTCACTCGATCCTCGGGCGGAGGCGGTCTATCGAAATGTGCGGGAAATATGCGAATGGCGTCTTGGGCGTGCGGAAAGACGCCCACCACATGGGCAGATTGATTTGCAAGGCGTGATTTCGGCGCTTCGCACGATTATGAAATCGATCCGGCGCTGGAGCGGCCGCGGCGGCAAACGCGGATATTTGGACTTCGTTAAGAACTACCTGCCGTAGGGTCCCTTGCGGAAATATTGAGAATTCCGCGGGGATCGGGGCTGGTCTAGATTCCTTCGCCTCGCTCGAAGCGGTCCTTGCGGCGAAGGACGCCGAGGTCTTCCAGACGCTTGATGATGACTTCGACGGCATCCTCATCGCGGGCGGGGAGTTCCTTGGCAGGCACTTCCAGGAAACGATTCGGGGCCGCGAATCCGGCGGCGCGATCGCGTTCGGCGGGGTCCGGCGAAGCGATGGAACAGATGGCGATGAGCCCGGCATTGCTGAGCACGCGGGAGAGCTCGGGGAGCAGGTGGCTTTCGCTGTCGTCGGCGAGGACGTGCACCTGGCAGCCGAGATCGAACAGGCGCCGTTCGAGCAGATAAGCAACGCCGCGGCGCGCGGTAAGCCAGACGGTGGCCGGATAGTGGCCGGCGCGGGCGAAACGCTCGGCATTGGTGAGCTGGCCTTCGTTGCCGGTTTCGACGGCTTCGCCGGTGAACTCGAGGTTGCGAAGTTGCAGGGGCTTGACGAGGTCCGGAGTTGACTCCTCGATCATGCCCGCGGCGACTGTTAGGTTCGAGATGGGGTCGATGAGGATGAAGCCGCCCATGGCGCGGTTCTTCGTGTAGGCGTCGAAGTAGAGCGGCCGGCGGGTCTCCATGATGACCGCGGCGATTTCGTTGAGCGAGAGCTGGTCGGCGGGGACGTTTTCGAGCGTGTTGATGTCGACGCGGTGACGGATCTGGCGGATCTCGGCTGGGACCGTCTGCGTGGCGTGCTTTAGAAGGTAAGTCCGGTTGGGGCCGCCGACGTCATCGAGCATCCACACGAGCTTCGCGGCGAAGCGGCGGCTGACGTGGGGAACGCGATTGGGGTCGACGAGCATGTCACCGCGGCTCAAGTCGATTTCGTCCTCGAGGACAACCGTGATCGACATGGGCGGAAAGGCTTCGGCGAGCGGGCCGTCAAAGGAGGGGAGTTCCTTGACGCGCGTAATGCGGCCGGCGGGGAGGGACATCACCTCGTCGCCGGGCTTGAGGACTCCGGCGGCGAGCTGGCCGGCGTAGCCGCGGAAGTCGAGCGTCGGACGAATGACGTATTGGACAGGGAAACGGAGTTCTTCGAAGTTCCGGTCCTCGGCGACGGGGACGGATTCGAGGTGCGTTAGGAGCGGGGTGCCGGTGAACCACGGCGTGCGCGTGCTGGGGTCGACGATGTTGTCGCCGTCGAGCGCGGAGATGGGGAAGAAGGTCAGGTTGCGGAGGCCGATTTCGGCGGCGTAGGCGGAGAAGTCGGCGCGGATCTGGTTGAAGACGGACTCGCTGAAATCGACGAGATCCATTTTGTTCACGGCGACAGCGATGTAGGGAATGCCGAGGAGGGAAGCGATGTAGGCGTGGCGGCGGGATTGGGGAAGGACGCCTTTACGGGCGTCGATGAGGACGATGGCGAGGTCGGCTGTGGACGCGCCAGTGGCCATGTTGCGGGTGTACTGCTCGTGGCCGGGGGTGTCGGCGATGATGAACTTGCGCTTGGGCGTGGCGAAGTAGCGGTAGGCGACGTCGATGGTGATGCCCTGCTCGCGTTCGGCGCGCAAACCGTCGGTGAGCAGCGAGAAATCGATAGGGCCGGTGGAGCGGTTTATGGTCGATTTCTGGATCGAGGCCATCTGGTCCTCGAAGACACCTTTAGCTTCGAAAAGCAGGCGGCCGATGAGCGTGGACTTACCGTCGTCCACGCTACCCGCGGTGGAGAAACGAAGGAGCTGCGATTCGGCCATGACCTAGAAGTAACCCTCGCGCTTCTTCAATTCCATGGAGCCTTCCTGGTCGTGATCGATGATGCGGTTTTCGCGTTCAGATCGGCGGAACTGCACGAGTTCGCTGATGATTTCGGGCATGGTGGTGGCGTCACTGCGAATGGCGCCGGTGCAGTAAGTGCAGCCGAGCGAGCGCATGCGGCTCATGACCATTTGCGGCTTTTCGCCGGGCGCGAGCGGCATGTTGTGCTCGAGCGGAATGAGCTGGTTGCCGCGGACGACCATTTCGCGCTCCTTGGCGTAATAGAGCGGGACGATGGGGATGTTTTCGAGATCGATATAGCTCCAAACGTCCATTTCGGTCCAGTTGGAGAGCGGAAAGACGCGGATGGATTCGCCCTTTTCCACTTTGCTGTTGTATATATTCCAGAGTTCGGGGCGCTGGGTTTTGGGGTCCCATTGGCCGAACTTGTCGCGGAACGAGAATACGCGTTCTTTGGCGCGGGATTTCTCTTCGTCGCGGCGGGCGCCGCCGAATGCAGCGTCGTAGCCGCCGGCTTCCAGGGCGTCAAGCAGGGCGCGGGTCTTCAACAGTGCGCAGCATTTGCTGGTGCCGAGTTTGAATGGATTGGCGCCTTCCTCGATTGCTTTGCGGTTGGTGTGGACGATGAGTTCGGCGCCCAGATCCTTGGCAAACTGATCGCGGAATTCGATCATTTCCTGAAACTTGTAGGTGGTGTCTACGTGCAGGAGGGGGAAGGGCAGTTTGCCGGGGAAGAAAGCCTTCTGCGCGAGGCGGACCATTACCGATGAGTCCTTGCCGATGGAATAAAGCATGACGGGTTTGGCAAACTCCGCCACTACTTCCCGCATGATGTGAATGCTTTCGGCTTCCAGCGCTCGCAGATGGCTGAGAGTACGCGAGTCCATGTTACCTTTTCAAGGTAGCAGCCCAATGGCCCTATTGTCCATGGGAATGGCGGTATTTGGGTCTATGGGTCGAGCCTTCGCTTGAGCTCGGGGAGCGTATCCGGGTACTTCGCCATGACTTCTTCCCATCGGCGACGGTGGATCAACTCCGAGGCGATTAGCCTGGCGATGTCGGGCCGTTCGTTGGCGAGAGGGATGAGTTGGCGCACCGGTTCGGACTGGGCTTGATAGCCAGGCACTGGGGGCAGGGCTTGGAGGAATTCGCTTATTTCGACGCCGGAGAGCGGGTTGATTTTCCAATAGTCGATGCTGTTCTCGAGCACGTCCTGCACCAGTTCCAACACATGGTTTTGGAATACCAGGTGTTCCTTTTCGAGAAGAGCGGCGAGGGCGTCAATGTGCATGACTCCTACCCTAAACTAAATGTATGGTGCGTCCTGAAAGACGTATTGTTCTCGCGGGTGAAAGTCCCGTTCGGGTAAGCGCCGTAGCGCCCGGTAGCAGACTCCAGCCGGGAGGAGAGATCCGACCGCGCCGAGC
>Ga0315912_10002666_pt1 | contig 18692 bp, 19 predicted proteins | sample VfabasoilMG_FD_204469 | JGI IMG/M metagenome (GOLD analysis project Ga0315912, IMG submission 204469) | Garden soil microbial communities collected in Santa Monica, California, United States - V. faba soil | ecosystem: Environmental > Terrestrial > Soil > Garden | place: USA: California...
GGCGGTGGCGAAAACCCGTGAAATCATGGTCGCCGCCGGGCAGGTGCCGGCGACGGTGAACAAGGAAATGGACGGTTTCGCGCTGAACCGGCTGCAGGGCGCACTGCTGGCCGAAGCCTTCCGCCTGATCGACGACGGCGTGATCAGCCCGGAGGATTGCGACGCGCTGGTGAAGCACGGTCTCGGCCTGCGCTGGAGCTTCATGGGGCCGCTGGAAACCATCGACCTGAACGCGCCGGGCGGGCTGGCGGATTACTGCGAGCGCTACGGGCCACTGTACCAGCGCATCCAGGAACAGGCGACGCCGCGGACCTGGACGACAGAACTGGTCGGCAAGCTGCATAACGCGCAGCGCGCCAGGCTGCCGATGGACAAGCAGGCGGATCGGCAGGCCTGGCGCGATGCGCGGCTGATGGCGCTGCTGGCGCACAAGGCGCGGCAGGCGGATTGATCAGGCATGGCCCGTGCACGGGTGCACGGGCCAGCCGTTAACCTCAGTGACGCGCCTGCGTCGCGTGCCGGCCGGTATCCCGTGCCGCCAGCTTGCTGACCATCGGATAGGTCTCCCGCGAGGCATGCGTCGCGAGGTCGGAGAGCGTCAGCAGGCCTACCAGCCGCTTGCCGCGGTTCAGCACCGGCAGATGGTGGATCTGTTTGCTCTCCATGGTGCGGATCGCGGCGTCGATCTGGTCGTCGTCGAAGCACCAGGTGATGCCCTTGGTCATGATGGCACTGACCTTCGTCGCCTTAGGGTCGGCGCCGTCGGCGCAGGCGCGGCAGGCCAGGTCACGGTCGGTCAGCATGCCGACCAGCCGGTCCGCGTCTCCCACCGGCAGGCAGCCGATGGCGTGGTCGCGCATCTTCCGCGCGGCTTCCTGGATCGAGGTGGTGGGAGCGATCCATTCGGCGTGGTTGCTCATCGCGTCACGAACAAACATGGTGAACTCCTGCTGTTATGACTTCTGTCGGCACAATCCCGCCGGGGCACGGCGTCCAGCCGCCCTCCCGGCACCCGGCCACGTTGGGTCACCCGCGGCTCCACCCAAACCACATCGGCGCGAGGCATGCCGGGCTGGAACGGTCTTGCGCGGCGGCCGGCAATAGGTATGTTATATCATAACATTTCCCAGAGACGATCCCGGACCCCATGCTCCCTCGCGCCACCACGCTTCTGCCGGCTGCCTTGCTGCTTCTCGCCAGTGCACCGGCCGACGCGCAGATATTCCAGCAGGGGCCGGTGGAAACCCGCGACTACCGCAACCCCAACCTCGCCCCGCCGGCCGACGCGCATGCCCACGACCAAGGCATCGAGACCGAGAACATGTTCGGCTTCACCCTTGGCTCCGACACGGATGAAGCCGGAAGCTGGGGCATCGCGAGCGAAAACGTGGTGCGCTGGGGCCGCGCCGGAAACCGCTACCTCGCCTACGGCACCAAGCTGGAGGTCGCCTACGGCGTGGCGGACAATTTTTCCGTCTCCGGCAGCCTGCTTGGTGGCTACCGCTCCATCAGCGTGGTGGACGACCTTCCCAACACCAACAGGGCCCGCTTCGACGGCATCGGCGGCGAAATCCGCTGGCGCATCCTGCAGCGCGGGCCGAATCCGATCGGCGTCACCCTGCACCTGGAACCCGCCTTCCGCACCGCGGACGAGGTCTCGGGCGAGGGCGGACGCGGCTTCTCGTCGGAAAACAAGCTGATCTTCGACACCGCGCTGGTGCCGGACAAGCTCTTCGCGGCCATGAACATCATCTATGATGTGGAGGCGTTCCGCCCGTTCGGCGCCGACAGCACGGAACGCGCCTCCGCTTTCGGGGTCTCGGGCGCGGTGTCCGCGCAGGTCGCGCCCGGCCTGTTCCTGGGCGGGGAGCTTCGATACCTGCGTTCCTATGAGGGGCTGGGGTTGCAAAAGTTCCAGGGGCAGGCGCTGTACGCCGGCCCGAACCTTCTCTGGCACAGCGGCGGCAATGCCTGGGTTTCCGTCGGGTATGTCACCCAAGTGGCCGGCCGTGCCCTGGGTGCGCAACGCGGGCTGGACCTGACGAACTTCGATCGCCACGCCGTCCGCCTGAAAGTGGGGGTGCACTTCTGATGCCCGGCATGAAAATCTCCCGCCGCGCCGCCCTGGGCTCGGCCATGGCGACGGCGTCCGCCACCAACATCCCGTCCGCGGCGCGCGCGGCGGACCCGATACCGGTGGTGGCCAGCTTCTCCATCCTCGCCGACCTCGCCGCGCAGGTGGGCGGCGCCAACATCCGCGTCACCTCCCTGGTCGGACCGGACCAGGACGCGCACGCCTACCAGCCCCGGCCGTCCGATGCCCGCGCGGTGGCGGGCGCCCGGGTGATCGTGATCAACGGGCTGGGCTTCGAGGGCTGGGCGGAACGGCTGGCGCAATCGGCAGGCTTCAAGGGCACGGCGGTGGTGGCCAGCCGCGGCGTGAAGGCCCTGCGCGCCTCGGAAGCAGGCCACAGCGATGCCGGCCATGGCCATGGCGCCAGTGGACGTGACAGCGGCGGGCATGGCGCGCTGGACCCGCACGCCTGGCAGGAAGTGGCCAACGTCAAGCTCTATGTCGGCAACATCCGCGATGGACTGGCCGCTGCCGACCCCGCCAATGCCGGTGCCTACGCGGCCAACGCCAACGCCACACTGGCGAAGCTGACGGCGCTCGAAGCGGAAATCACCGCTGCCCTGGCCGCCATCCCGCGTGGCAACCGGCGCATCGTCACCTCCCACGACGCCTTCACCTACTATGGCGATGCCTATGGCGTGGACTTCGCAGCGCCGCAAAGCGCGATCAGCGCCAACGACCCCACGCCGCGCGAGATGGCGGCGCTGATCGCGCAGGTCCGCAAGGAGAATATCCGCGCCCTGTTTCTGGAAAATATCTCCGCCGGCCAGGTGCTGGCGCAGGTGGCGCGGGAAACCGGCGCGCGCATCGGCGGTCGGGTGTATTCGGATGCGCTATCGGCGCCAGGCGGCCCGGCCGGCACGTATATCGACATGATGCGCCACAACACGCGGATGTTCGTGCAGGCGCTGCGCTAGTATCAGCCCGCGCGGGCCCGGGTGCGTCGCGGCAAGGGCGGGCGCGCCGCGTGCGGACGGAAACGCCAGTCCAGCCGCCAGAACGGGCGGCGCGGCGCGTCCGCGTCCATCAGGCGCGGCCAGTCCGGTTCCGGCCGGTAGGTGCCGAACACGCGGTCCCACCAGTCCACGCTGATGCCGAAATTGCACGTCTCCTGCCCGCGCCGGTGATGGATGTAGTGCACGGGCGACCCTTTCATCCAGGTCAGCAGGCGGGGGTCCTCGTGCTGCGCCTGGTGGCACCAGGCGGCGAAGATGGCGTGCAGTATTCCGCCGGCGGCGGCGCCGATGGAGAATATGCCGCCGGTGACAAAGAAATAATCGACCGGCGCGACGACAACCATCGCGGCCAGGGTCCCGATGGCATAGTCCCGGAACTCATACAGCACGCCCTGGCCGGTACCTTCCTTGTGGTGCTCCCTGTGCACCCCGGCCAGCACCAGCCCGACATGCATGAACCGGTGGATCCAGTATTCCCCCAGCGTGCCGACGATGAAGCCGGTAATGATGCCGTCCAGGATGATCGCGGCGGTCAGCAAGGCATGGAATCCATGATGATCTCGGTCGTCCGAGCATTGTCGCGCGATCGGCGGCGCGGGTGAAGCGCTTTCCGCGCTGACTCGCCATACGCGCGGGGGCAATCCCAAGATGGGACGTATCCCTGGCCTGTCGCTCTGGCGACACGCCGGATTCCCCGCTAAGCACGCCGCCCATGCTTGCCCTCTTGACCCGCATGAGCGACCGGCTGCCTGCCCCCCTGCAGCGCCGCGCAACGCCGGAACGGCTGGCCCTGTTGGCGCAATTCCTCTCCTTCGGCTGCGTCGGCACAATCGGCTTCCTGATGGATGTCACCACGGTATATGCCCTGAAGGGCTGGCTGGGGTTGTACGGGGCGGGGATGGTGGCCTATGTCGTCGCCTCCACCGGCAACTGGGCGATCAACCGGGCATGGACATTCCGTGGCAAGCACCGGGAATCGGCCCATGTGCAATGGGCGCGCTTCATGGTGTTCAACCTGTTCGGGCTGGTGCTGAACCGCGGCGCCTACATCCTGCTGGTCACGTTTTCCGCCTTCTGTGCGGAATACCCCGTCTATGCGGTCGCGGCCGGGGCGATCGCGGGCATGGGGGTGAATTTCATTCTGTCGCGCAATCTCGTGTTTCGACGCGGATGAACACCCCAGCCACAAAATTTCACCACTATAAGTTGAATTTGTCCATTGTTAACCCGTCCTGATTGAGGCAGCGTAGCCCGAGAACTGGCTTGCCGGTTGGGCATGGCGTCCGGGCAACGGGGAAAAGGGGACACGCACGGAGAATGCCGAGCGAGACCGACATCTCAGACCTGCGGCTGTTCCGTCGGGTGACGGCGGATATGGCATCGCGGACGTCCGCCTGGGAAGGGTCGGTGGCGGTGCCCGGGCAGCTGCCTGTCCTGACAGCGCCGTGCTGCATACTGGCGGCGGAGACGGCGGCGTGGGGCGCGGCAATGGCCGCCACCGGCGCGTGGCCGGCGCAGGTGCTGTTCCTGGCATTGGCGCTGTGGCTTCTGGCACGGGAAGGCCGCTACCGACCCGGCGCGCCTGGGGTAACTCTGGCGCACGCCGCCAGCGCACTGGGCCAGGCACTGGCGGCATCCCTGCTCGCAGAGTTGTTGCTCTGCGGGTTGGCGCGGTTCCCGGAGGCGGCCCGACACTTGGTTGTCTGCGCGTTGGCGATGTTGGCGGGGCGTGCCCTTGCCTGGTTGATCCTTTGCCAGGTGGCGCGGGGCAGGCTGGTACCACGGGCCGTGCTGATCGGCGATGCCAGTGCCATCGCGCCCGCGCTCGCCGCCTGGCGTGGTGATCCGGCGGAGCCGCGCCTGCTGGGGTTGATCGACACCGGTGGCGGCCCTGCCCCGTCTGGCGTTCCGGTGCTGGGCGGGATGGCGCGGCTTGAGCACATGGCGCGGGCCGGCGCGGTAGATCAGGTGATCCTCGCCTTTGGGGCGGGCACCGCGGCCAGTGAGGGCATGGTCCGTCGCTGCGCGTCGCTGCCGGTGGAGATCCGCGTTGCCCGGGCGGAGCCCCACGGACGGCAGACACGGCTGGGCGCTTGGGCACTGGCGCATGCGCTGGATCCGCCGGTTGTCGGCTGGTCCGGGCTGGCCAAGCGTGCCGAGGACCTGCTGCTGGGCGGCCTGTTCCTCTGCACCTTCGCGCTGCCGATGGCACTCCTGGCGGTGGCGATCCGGTTGGACAGCCCTGGCCCGGCCCTGTTCCGCCAGCGCCGCATCGGCTTCCGGGGTCAGGTGTTCGAGATGCTGAAGTTCCGCACCATGCACCATGAGCCGGCCCCGGCGCCCGGCTGCGTGCAGGCCGTGCGCGACGATCCGCGCGTGACACGCCTGGGCGCCTTCCTGCGCCGGACATCGCTGGATGAGTTGCCGCAACTGCTCAACGTGCTGCGCGGCGAGATGTCCCTGGTCGGCCCGCGCCCGCATGCGCCCGGCACCTCCGCCGACGGGCGGGTGTTCGAGGACGTGGTGCCATTCTACGCCGGGCGGCACCGGGTGAAGCCCGGCATCACCGGCCTGGCGCAGGTGCGCGGCCTGCGCGGGGAAACACGGACGGAAGCGGACGTGCTGGACCGCGTGGAGGCGGACTATGAATACATCCAGCGCTGGTCGATCGGGCTGGACCTGTCGATCCTGCTGCGCACCGCGCTGGCGGTGCTGAGCATGCGCAATGCCTACTGACTACGACGCGGACATCCTGATCCTGGCGCTGGACCGCGTAGAGGACACGCTGGCGGCCATCGCCTCGTCCCTGGCGCAGCAAGGCGTGCGCCGGCGTGTGATCGTGCTGGACCAGGGATCACGGCCCGAGAACCTGGCACGCCTGCAGGAATGCGCGGCACGTCATGCGGACGTGGTGCTGGCGCGCGCGGAAGCGAACCTCGGGGTGGCCGGCGGGCGCAACCGCGCCGCGCTGCTGGGCGACGCGCCGGTGATCGTCGGGCTGGATAACGACGCGGAATTCGGCGACCCGCATTGCGTCGCACGGGCCGTCGCCACGCTGCATGCGGAACCCGCGATCGCGGCGCTGGGATTCCGCATCGTCCGCTTCGAGGATGGCGCGGATGACCTGTCCTCCTGGGGCTATCCGTGCACCCTGCTGCCACGCGCCGGGGACAGCTTCGATGCCTGCACCTTCGTTGGCGCCGGCCACGCGATCCGCCGCGCGGCGTGGGAACAGGTGGGCGGCTACGATCCGGCGCTGTTCTTCTGCTGGGAGGAATTCGACTTCTGCCTGACCGCGCTGAAACTCGGCTGGCGGGTGCGTTACCGGGGCGACATCGTGGTGCGGCACAAGGTCAACGCCGAGGGGCGCTTCCTGTGGTCCGAGCGGCGCTGGTTCCATTTCGTGCGCAACCGCATCTTCATCGGCCGCAAGCACGGCGCATCCTGGCCGGCGCTGCTGGCGCGCTGGGCGGCCTATACGCTGCGTGGTCTGCGCAACGCCATGCTGCTGCCTAGCCTCCGCGCCCTGCCCGCGGCATGGCGCATGGCGCGGGGCGTGGCGCCGTCACCGCTCAACCAACGGGCGCGGGCCTATCTGCGCCGGCACGACGCGGCGCATCGCGGCATCTGGTTGCAGCGCATCCGCACGGAAATCCTGGCGCTGCTACCCGGGCACCACACGCCCGGCTAGGCTGCCCCCAAAGGACGGGGGACCTCGCCATGAAACACGGCATTATCTGCGCGCCGCAGCCGGAGGCGGTGGATGTCGGCGCCATGACCCTGCGCGCCGGCGGCAACGCGGTGGATGCCGCCATCGCCTGCGCGCTGACGCAGGGCGTGGTGGACCCGATGATGTGCGGCATCGCCGGCTTCGGTTCCATGCATCTCTACCTGCCCGGTCGCGGCGTACACGGCCTCATCGACTTCCACGGCAAGGCCCCCGCCGCGACCCGGCCCGACATGTGGGAACACCTGATCGAGGGCGAGACCCGCGACGGGTTCGGCTTCATCCTCAAGGGTCGCGTCAACGACCTCGGCTACCAGGCCATCACCGTGCCAGGCAGCCTGAAGGCCTACCATGAGGCGCATAGCAAGTTCGGCCGCCTGCCCTGGGCCGATATCGTCGCCCCCGCCATCGCGCATGCGCGCAACGGCTGGGTGGTGCGCCCGCATGTGACCTACTGGTGGTCTCAGGAAGCCCAGCTCGGCCGCACGGACAACGCGGACCGGTTGCGCTTCACGTCATCGGGCCGCACCCTCTATTGCCGGCCGGACGGCAGCCCCAAGCGCATCGGCGACACTGTGCGCAACCCCGACCTTGCCGCCACGCTGGAGACCCTCGCCCGCGATGGCGCTGACAGTTTCTATAACGGCGCCATCGCCGCCGCCATCGCCGACGACATGCGTGCCAATGGCGGCCTGCTCAGCGCCGCCGATCTGCGGGACTACCGCACGATCTGGCGCGACCCGCTCTGGGGCAGCTATCGCGGCAAGCGCATCGCCACCAACAACCCGCCCGGCGGCGGCATCATGCTGGTGCAGATGCTCAACATGCTGGAGAACTTCGACCTCGCCGCCATCGGACACAATACGCCGGAATATGTCCGAGTGGTTGCCGAGGCGATGAAGCGCGCCACCATTGACAAGGACGCCTTCGTCGGTGATCCCGCGTTCGTCGATGTCCCCATCTCGCGCCTGACCGACAAGGCCTATGCGGCGGCGCAGGCCGCGGAAATCCGCGCCGGCATCAAGGCCAATGTCGCGCGCCTGCAATCCCCGCCGGTCTCGGAGGACACGACCCATATCAGCGTCGTGGATATCGACGGCAACATCGTCTCCATGACGCATACGCTCGGCATGCCCTCCGGCGTCGTCACCCCGGGCCTCGGCTTCATGTACAACGGTGCCATGGCGGTGTTCGACCCGCGCCCCGGCCGCGCCGGATCACTGGCGCCCGGCAAGGGAAGGTTCTCCTCCCTCTGTCCCTCCATCCTGTTCGACGGCAACGCACCGTTCATGGTGATCGGAGCACCAGGCGGCACCAACATCGCCATGGGCGTGCTGCAGGCCATGCTCAACATGATCGACCACGGCATGCCGCCGACCGAGGCGGTCAGCGCCGCTCGGCTCTCCGCGACATCGAACACCATCGACGTGACCAACCGGATGTCCCGGCTGGTGACGGACGAGGTGGGGGCCATGGGCTACATGATCGCCCGCAGCCCGATGAGCTACGCGATCGCCGCGGTACACGCGCTACTGAAGCGCGATGGCCGTTGGACCGGCGCCGCCGACCCCGGGCATGACGGCATGGCCGTTTCCGTCTGACCTTCTGCCGGACGCTCCGCCGCACGCTGGCATATCGCTTGCATCGCTCCACCCGTCGCCGGCCCCTTGCCGGCAGGAGGGCTTTGCGTGACCGACCCCGCCCCGGCAACGGGCGCAACCTTGCAACTGGACCACATAACCCACCGCTACCCCGGCGGCGCGGTGGCGGTGGAGGACGTGTCGCTGGACATTGGCGGCGGGGAACTCGTGTCCCTGCTGGGCCCATCCGGCTGCGGCAAGACCACGCTGCTGCGGATCATCGCCGGGTTCATTGCCCAATCCGAGGGCAGCGTGCGGGTGAACGGCGCGGCCATTGATGCGGCACCGCCGAACCGGCGGCCGGTGGGCGTCGTGTTCCAGAATTACGCGCTGTTCCCGCACATGACCGTGGCCGGCAACATCGCCTACGGCCTGGCGGCACGCGGCGTCGGGCGGGCGGCGCACCAGAAGCGCGTGGCGGAGATGCTGGAGTTGGTGCAGATGGCGCACCTGGCGGAGCGCATGCCGCGCCAGCTTTCCGGCGGGCAGCAGCAGCGTGTGGCGCTGGCGCGCGCGCTGGCCGTGCAGCCCTCCATCCTGCTGCTGGATGAGCCGTTCGCCGCACTGGACAAGAATTTGCGCCTGGACATGCAGATAGAGGTGAAGCGCCTGCAGCGCCTGTCCGGCATCACCACGATTTTGGTGACGCATGACCAGGAAGAGGCGCTGTCGCTTTCCGACCGCGTGGCGGTGCTGAGCCAGGGGCGGCTGGAGCAGTTCGCGCCGCCGACCGAGGTATATGACCGGCCGCGCACCCTGTTCGTGAACGGCTTTGTCGGCGCGGCCAACATGCTGCGCGGCAGGCTGCTGGGGATGGAGGGCGAGGCCGCCGCGGTGGAACTGCCGGGCGGGGCACGGCTGTTGCTGCGCAAGCCGCGCCTGTTCGTGCCGGCCGGCGGCGCGGTGACGGTGTGCCTGCGGCCGGAGCATTTGCGCATCCTGTAACCCGGCGATGCTGCCCAGGAAACGGGCATTCCAGGCATGGTGACGCTGGGCCTGCCGCTGGGCCCCACCATGGTGCACGAGGTGGCGCTGGACGGCACCACCAACGTGAAGGTCGCCCAGCCGCGTGCGCCCGGCGCCGCTCCCTACGCTCCGCATACCGCTGTTCGCCTGGCACAGGCACCGCCGGGGCCGGACGGGCTGCCGCCCGGCGCCATTTTTCCTGCTTCCTGAAGGACAACAGAATGAACCTGAATCGACGGTCCCTGATGACAACCGCGCTGACGCTGGGCGCCATGCGCGTGTACCCCGGCATCAGCTACGCGCAGGCGCGGCCGCTGGTGTTCGCCACCTTCACCGGCAGTTGGGAGGAGGCGCACAAGGCCGTGCTGGTGCCGGCCTTCCGCAAGGCCACCGGCAACGCGCAAATCGTCCTGGACCCGATGCTGTCCGTCGACCAGATCGCCAAGATCAACGCCGCCAAAGCCAACCCGCCGATCGACGTGATGCTGCACGATCCGGGCCCGGCGTTGGTCGCGGTCGGGCAAGGGTTGGCGGAGCCCTACCCGGTGGAGAAAAGCGCCTACTATAAGGACCTGATTCCGGTGGCGCAGGAGAAGATGGGGCCGGCGCCGTTCTTCCAGGTGGTCGGCCTTACGTACAATCCAGAGACGGTGAAGACGCCGCCGAAATCCTGGGCCGATTTGTGGAACCCGGCCTTCAAGGGCCGTGTCGGCATCACCAACCTGAACTCCACCTTGGGCACCGGCTTCCTGGTGGAAATCGCGCGGATGCATGGCGGGTCCGAAGCCAATGTGGATGCCGGCTTCGCGGCGCTGGACAAGCTGAAGCCCAATCTGGCCGCGGTGGCGGCGAACCCCGGCGCGCTGGCGACGCTGTTCCAGCAGGGGCAGATCGACATTTCGCCCGGCAACTTCAACGCCATCCAGATCCTGAAGGCGCGCGGCGTGCCGGTGGAGTTCGTCGCACCGAAGGAAGGAGCGATCGCGTTCAAGACCACCATCCATATCGTGAAGAACGCGCCGAACCAGGAGCTGGCGTTTAAGCTGATCGAGGCAGCCTTGTCCCCCGAGGTGCAGACGGAGTTGATGAACCCGCCCTACCTGATCGTGCCGACCAATTCCAAGGTGAAGATGGCCGGGGAGATCGCCAAGGTGCTGGCGGCGAGCCATGCGGAAATGGAGAAGAAATTCGTCTTCCAGGACTGGGCGAAGATCAACGAACAGCGCGCCGCCTGGATCGACAAGTTCAACCGCGAGATCAAGTTCTGACCAATGGCCGGCGGCGCGCCCATTAGCCAGAACGACCCGCGCCTGGCCTGGCCGCTGGCGCTGGTTTTCCTGGTACTGTTCGTCGCGCCGCTGGCGATGCTGCTGGCCCTGAGCCTGCAAGGGCCACAGGGTGGCGCGCTGGGCGTGGGCCAATACGCGCGATTCCTGGGTGATCTGTTCAGCCTGGGTGTGCTGGGCGGGACCCTGTGGCTGGGCGTGAAGGTGACACTGCTGTGCCTGCTGCTGGGCTACCCGCTGGCGTGGCTGTATGTGCGTGCACCGGCGGGGCTGCGCGGGCCGATGATGCTGGTGATTTTGCTGCCGCTGCTCACATCCGTGGTGGTGCGCACCTTCGCCTGGATCGTCATCCTGGGTCGGCAGGGCATCGTCAACGAAACGCTGATGGGGCTCGGCTTGACGGCAACGCCGCTGAAGCTGTTGTACACCGATGGCGGGCTGGTGGTGGCGCTGGCGCAGGTGCAGATGCCGCTGATGGTGCTGCCACTGATCAATTCGCTGTTCCGGGTGGATCCGAACCTGGCCGATGCCTCCGCCATCCTGGGCGCGGGGGCGTGGCGCGGCTTTTTCCGCGTGCTGCTGCCGCTGACCCTGCCGGGGATCATCGCCGGCTGTCTGCTGACCTATGCCGGGGCGATCACCGCCTTCATCACGCAAAGCCTGGTGGGCGGCGGGCAGATGCTGTTCATGCCGGGTTATCTGTACCAACAGGCCTCCACCCTGCAGGACTGGCCGTTCGCGGCGGCGATCGCGATGATCTTCCTGGTCGCGGTGCTGGCGGTGGTGTCGGTGTTCAACACGCTGGGCCGCCTGTCGCGCGGCTACGCGCAGGCCTAGGCGATGGCGGTAAGGCAGCAACGCGGATGGGAGGCTTACAGCTTTCAGGCCGTGATGGTGGTGCTGGCGGTGCTGGCACTGGTGCTGCTGGTGGCACCGACCTTGGTAGTGCTGGTGGTGTCGATGACATCGAGCTACTCGCTGCGGTTTCCGCCGCCGGGTTACTCGCTGAAATGGTACGTGGCGCTGCTGGATGCGTGGCAGCTGCATTTCGCGGCGTGGAACAGTTTGCAGGTGGCATTCTGGACCACGCTGCTCTCCGTGGTGCTCGGCGTTGCGGCGTCGCTCGGCATCGCACGGTCCGCGACATTGACCTCGCGCGTTCTAGACAGCCTGTTCATGTCCCCGCTGGTGCTGCCGGCACTGGCGTTCGGCCTGGCATCGCTGATGTTCTTCACCGCCGTCGGCCTACCGGTTTCCGCCACCACGCTGGTGCTGGGCCACACCGTGGTCTGCGTGCCCTACGTGGTGCGCAACACCGTGGCGGCGCTGGCACAGATGGACCCGACCTTGATGGAGGCATCGGCCAGCCTGGGCGCGGGCCGGTGGTTCACCTTCCGCCGTGTGACCCTGCCGCTGATCCGGCCCGGCATCATCGCCGGCGGGTTCATCTGCTTCATGGCGTCCTTCGACAATGTGCCCGTCTCCCTGTTCCTGCGCGACGCGGCGACGGACATGCTGCCGATCCGCATGTGGCAGGATCTGGAAGGGCGGCTGGACGTAACGATCGCGGCGCTGTCGGGTGTGCTGATCGTGGCGACGAGTGCGCTGCTGCTGCTGATGGAGCGGTTCACCGGGTTGTCACGGCGATTGGGTGGGTGAGAATGGCCGCATGACACAGACCCTGACCCTCGATGACGTCAACGCCATGTCCCAGGCCGAATTCGTCGCGGCGCTGGGCGATATTTTCGAGCACGCGCCCTGGGTGGCGGAAAACGCCTGGCATGTACGGCCGTATGAGACGGTAAAGGAACTGCACCAGGCGATGTTCAACGCGGTACGCGGGCGTGGGCCGACGGACCGCATCGCGTTCCTGAACGGGCATCCGGACCTGGGCGGTGCGCTGGCGCGGGCGCGGGCAATGACTGCGGCATCCAACTCCGAACAGGGTGGGTTGGGGCTGGACAAGCTGGATGACGCGCGCTTCGCGCAGTTCGAGGCGATGAACGCTTCCTACAAGGAACGCTTCGGCATTCCCTTCATCCTGTGCGTGCGCCGGCACACGCGCGCGTCCGTGCTGCGGCAGTTCGCGCGACGGCTGAAGAACCCGCTGGCGGTGGAACGCGACGCGGCGATGGGAGAGGTATTCTTCATCACCCGCCTGCGCGTGGCGGACCGGGTGAACGGGCCGGGCATGCCGGCGGTAAATGGGCGGTTTTCCACCCATGTGCTTGACACGACGACAGGCAAGCCGGCGGCCAACATTCCCATCACGCTGTTCGAGCTCGACGACGGCAACGCGCTGCCGGTGGCGGAGGCGGTGACCAACGCGGATGGCCGCACCAATGCGCCGCTACTCGGTGGTGCGCCATTGCGTATCGGGCAGTATGAGTTGCGCTTCGACATGCGCGCCCATTTCGCCGGCAGGCCCAGCCTGGCCGATCCGCCATATTTCGACACCATCCCGATCCGCTTCGCCGTCGCGGAACCGGAGGGGCACTACCACGTGCCCCTGCTGGCCGCGCCGTGGAGCTACACGACGTATCGCGGGAGTTAACCGTGCTGTCAGGCGCCCCGGAACAGAGAGAAGCCCCAGGGCGTGAACTTCAGCGGCAGGTGATATTCCACCCCCGCGTCGGCGACGCCGAAGCGGAAGCTCGCCACATCCAGGAACGGCGGTTCCGGCAAATCCATGCCCCGCGCCCGAAGATGCGCGCCGATATGAAACAACGCCTCATATTGACCAATCCCGCCACTCGGCGCTTCGAACGTCCCGTTGGCGGCCAGCGTGCCCGCCCTCAGCAGTTGCCGCGTCGGGCCGATACGCCAGATTTCCACGCTCATGCCCCGTGCCGGCTTTCCCGCCGCGACATCCACCGCGTGCAGCGAGATTTTTCCGCTATCCTGCATCCCATCCTCCGTTGCGTGCCGCATGTTCGCGGCGTCACCGGTGGCAATGCAAATCCTGGGCCGGGACCGGTCCCGCGACGACAGAAAGGGGCATCCGATGTCTGATTACGACCTGGTCATTGCCGGCGGCACGGTTGTCACCGCATCCGACGTGTTCCGCGGAGATGTCGGCATTAGCGGCGGGCGCATCGCCGCCGTCGGCCTTGGCCTGAAAGGCACCCAGCGCATCGAAGCCGATGGCCTGCTGGTGATGCCCGGCGGCGTGGACACGCATTGCCATATCGAGCAGCTACAGGAAAACGGCGGCGCGGACGAGGAAAGCTGGACTTCGGGTTCCACCTCCGCGCTCGCCGGTGGCACCACCAGCGTTGTTACATTCTCCAACCAGTTCAAGGGCCAGGGCGTGCTCGCCCCGCTGACGGAGTACCACCGCCGCGCCAAGGCCGGCGCGATGGTGGACTACTCCTTCCACCAGATCATCTCGGACGCCTCCGACAAGGTGATGTTCGAGGAAATCCCCCAGGTCATCGCGTCCGGTGTACGCAGCCTGAAAGTGTTTCTGACCTATGAGAACAGCTTCATCGACGACAAGGGCTTCATCCGCGTCCTCGCCGCCGCCCGTCGCCACGGCGCCCTCGTCACCGTGCATTGCGAGAACTACGAGGCGATCAACTGGCGCACCGCCGCCCTGCTCGCCGCCGGGCATGTGGAACCGAAATACCACGCCTGGTCCCGCCCGCCGATGATCGAGCGCGAGGCCACGCACCGCGCCATCGCCCTGGCGGAGATGGTGGACACGCCGATCCAGGTCTTCCACGTCTCCTGCCCGGAAGTCGCCGCGGAGATCGCCCGCGCCCAGGCGCGCGGCCTGAAGGTGTGGGGCGAAACCTGCCCGCAATACTTCGTCCTCTCCGCCGCCGACATGGACCGCCCGGGCTTCGAGGGTGCGAAATTCATGTGCAGCCCATCCCCGCGCGACGCGGCGGCCAGCGCGGGACTGTGGGACATGATCCGCGTGGGCACGCTGGATGTCGTGTCCTCCGACCATTCCGGTTGGGGCTACATGTCCCCCGTGGGCAAGCGCGTGCATGGCACTAACGCGCCGTTCAGCGACATTCCCAACGGTGTGCCGGGCATCGGCTCCCGCCTCGCCATCCTGTTCAATGAGGGCGTGAACAAGGGCCATATCGACCTCTGCCAGTTCGTCCGTCTCACCGCCTACAACCCCGCGAAGCTGATGGGCCTTGCCCCGCGCAAGGGCACCATCGCGCCGGGCGCCGATGCCGACCTGGTGCTGTGGGACCCCAGGAAGAAAATGACCATCACCAACGAGGTGGTGCAGCACGTGATCGACTACACGCCGTATGAGGGGATGGAAGTGACCGGCTGGCCCGTCGCCACCATCCGTCGCGGCGAGGTGGCGATGCGGGACGGCAAGGTACTGGCCGCGCCTGGCACGGGTGAATTCCTGTCGCGCGCGCCGTATGATCTCATCAAGCCGACCGGGCGCCTGCCCTTCGGCTTCGATGCCAGCGCGTACGACATCTGAAGGAATGCACCATTGAGCGACGTCATCATCAAGGCCGGCCCCCACAGCTTCAATGCCCGTTTCGAGACGGCGGCGGCCCCGAAGACGGTGGCGAAGTTCCGGTCCATGCTGCCCTACAAGGAACGCATCATCCATGTGCGCTGGAGCGGCGAATCCTGCTGGATCCCGCTGGGCGATCTGGACCTGGGCCTGGGATACGAGAACGCCACCAGCTACCCGGCGCCCGGGCAGATCCTGCTGCATCCCGGCGGCATCAGCGAAACCGAAATCCTGTTGCCCTACGGGTCCTGCCAGTTCGCCAGCAAGGTGGGCGTTCTGGCCGGCAATCATTTCCTCACCATCACCGACAAGCTCGACGAGCTCGTGACGCTGGGGAAGATGGTGCTGTGGCAGGGCGCACAGGAAATCGTGTTCTCGGCGGCCGGTGGTTAGCGAAATGGCGATCCCGCTCTGGCGCCTGTCCGCCACGGAACTGGTGGGTTTGTTCCGTCGGCGCGTGATCACGCCGGCGGATGCGCTGGACGCGGTACTGGCGCGACTCGAGGCAGTGAACCCGCGGCTGAACGCGGTGATCGCGCTGGCGGGCGATTCAGCCCGGGCAGCGGCGGCGGCAAGCTCGGCGCGCTGGGTCAAGGGCGCGCCATTGAGCGCGTTGGACGGCGTACCGTTCACGGTGAAGGACAACATCCCCGTCGCCGGCACGCCCACCGCCTGGGGCAGCGCGGCGTATCGCGCGATCGCGCCGACGGAAGACGAACTGCCGATTGCGCGGCTGCGCGCGGCGGGCGCCGTGGTCGTCGGCAAGACCAACGTCCCGGAGTTCACCTCCCAGGGCTACACGGACAATGCGGTGTTCGGCGTCACACGTAATCCGTGGAACACGGACCTGACGCCCGGCGGCTCCTCGGGCGGCGCGGTGGCCTGCGTGGCTGCCGGCATCGGGCCGTTCGCCATCGGCACGGATGGCGGCGGGTCCATCCGCCGGCCGGCATCGCATGCCGGGCTGTTCGGCCTGAAGCCGAGCCGGGGCCGTGTGGCGCGCTGCAACGGGCTGCCGCAGATCCTGCTAGACTACGAGGTGATCGGCCCGATCGCCCGCAGCGTGGCGGACCTGGCCGCGGTGATGGAGGTCATCGCCGCGCCCGATCCGCGCGATCCGCTTTCCACAGGCATGCCCGCGTTCGCGGTTCCGGCGCCGCGCCCGTGCCGCGTGCTGTATGTGCCACGCTTCGGCGCGCATCCCGTGGACCCGGAAATCGCCGCCAGCACGGATGCGGTGGCAGCCGCACTCACGGCGGCCGGGCATACGGTGGAAACCGGGCCAGCGCCGTTCGACGTGGATCTGGTGGCACGCATCCAGGGCACGGTCAGCCAAGCCGGGCTCGCCTGGCTAGGGCAGGATTTCGGCATCACCCCGGCCTCCCCTTCCCTGCGGCAAATGGCGGAAAGCGGCGCGGCGATGAACGCGGCAATCCTGTTCGCGGCGCTGGATGCGGCCGCGGGATTGCGGCGGACACTGTCGGAATTCTTCAGCCACTACGACCTGCTGCTGACCCCTGCCGCCGCCGCGCTGCCCTGGCCGGCGGCGGAGACGCACCCGACGAAGATCGCCGGGCAGGATGTCGGGCCGCGCGGGCATGCGGTGTTCACCGCCTTCGCCAACATCACCGGCCTGCCGGGCATCACGCTGCCGGGGCCACGCTCCGCGTCAGGATTGCCGATCGGTACGCAGCTTATCGGCCCCATAGGTGCCGATGGCCTACTGCTGACGATCGCGGCACAGATGGAGGCAGCGCATCCGGAATTCCTCGGCTGGCCGCCGATTTAGCGGCAACCCAACCGGAATAGCCGCCAACCAGTTGCCGGCGTTACGCCATAACCGCAATGACATGCGTCATGCCCAATTTTGCGGCATCATACTTGCCGGTTTTGCGATCGATTTTCCCAGTTCCCGTGCGCCATAACCACAGTTCCGCTCTCCAGGCAGTTGGCATGTCCCTTGCTTAGCTCTGTTTGAATGCAGGATGCCCTGATCATGGTTAGGCCAGCTTGCATCGCACAGGCAAAGAACAGTCAGGGAGAGAGCGGTGTCCGCCAGGAAGTCCTTTCATCGCATGTGGCCCTTCGGCACGGGCCATTGCCCGTGCGGCGCGCATCGGTCCGTCACGGAACATGAACTGGCCGCCGATGATGGGGAAGGCGCATCCCCGCACGCCACGACCGATGAGAATTTCCTGAGCCAGTTGGTCGGCACCGCCGTGATGCGCGGCCTGTTCCCGAACGAGGCGAACCGGCGCGCTTTCCTCCGCGCCGTCGGCACCTCCACCGCCATGGCTGCCGTTGCCGCCGCGTTCCCCATTGCCACGGCGACGGAGGTGTTCGCGCAGGGCGGCACGCCGGAAAAGAAGGACTTGAAGGTCGGGTTCATCCCCATCACCTGCGCCACGCCTATCATCATGGCGCACCCGATGGGCTTCTACAGCCAGCAGGGCCTGAATGTGGAGGTGATCAAGACCGCCGGCTGGGCGGTGATCCGCGATAAGACCCTGAACAAGGAATACGACGCGGCGCACATGCTCTCCCCCATGCCGCTCGCCATCACCATGGGCGTGGGGTCCAACCCCATCCCCTACACCATGCCGGCGGTGGAAAACATCAACGGCCAGGCCATCACACTTTCCATCCGTCACAAGGACAAACGCGACCCGAAGCAGTGGAAGGGCTTCAAGTTCGCGGTGCCGTTCGACTACTCCATGCACAACTACCTGCTGCGCTATTACCTGGCGGAGCATGGGCTGGACCCGGACACGGATGTTCAGATCCGGTCCGTGCCGCCGCCGGAGATGGTCGCCAATTTGCGCGCCGACAACATCGACGGCTACCTGGGCCCGGACCCGTTCAACCAGCGTGCCGTGTATGACGGCGTCGGCTTCATCCACATACTGTCCAAGGAGTTGTGGGACGGCCATCCATGCTGCGCCTTCGCGGCCTCGAAGGAATTCGTCACCACCATGCCGAATACCTATTCGGCGCTCCTGAAGGCCATCATCACCGCCACCGCCTATGCCGCGAAGCAGGAGAACCGGAAGCAGATCGCGGAAGCGATCGCGCCGGCCAACTACCTGAACCAGCCGCAGACGGTGCTGGAGCAGATTCTCACCGGCACCTACGCCGATGGCCTGGGTGGCGTGAAGAAGGATCCCAACCGCATCGACTTCAATCCCTTCCCCTGGGAATCCTTCGCCATCTGGATCCTCACGCAGATGAAGCGTTGGGGCCAGGTGAAGGGCGACCTGGACTACGCGGCAATCGCCAGGCAGGTGTACCTGGCCACGGACGCGGCAAAACTGATGAAGGAGGCCGGCCTGACCCCGCCGGAAGCATCCAGCAAGGGTTTCTCCGTCATGGGGAAGGCCTTCGATCCCTCCCAGCCGGAAGCCTATATCAAGAGCTTTGCGATCAAGCGCACCTAGCATGTCCCCCCTCACCGCGCGCGCATCGCTGGTAACGGCGCTGATCCTGCTTCT
>Ga0315912_10002667_pt1 | contig 18679 bp, 11 predicted proteins | sample VfabasoilMG_FD_204469 | JGI IMG/M metagenome (GOLD analysis project Ga0315912, IMG submission 204469) | Garden soil microbial communities collected in Santa Monica, California, United States - V. faba soil | ecosystem: Environmental > Terrestrial > Soil > Garden | place: USA: California...
TCGCACCTCGCGGACGCAAGTCGTGCCCATTGGATTCCGGTCGCTGTGAAGGCGACGCCCGACCCCTCGCTCCAGACGCCGACCCGCCGGGTCGCGTAGCCCGATCGCAAGACATGGCCAGAGCGCTCCCGACCACGATCGCGCAGTACATCCAGGCGGTCCCACGCGCGGCCCAGCCGCACCTGCGCCGGCTGCATGCGATCCTCAAGAGCGTCGCGCCGCAGGCGCAGGAGACGATCAAATGGGGAATCCCCTTCTTCGTGGAGCCGCGCTTCCTGTTCGCCTTATCGGCCCACAAGGCGCACTGCAACTTCGCGCCGATGGCGGCGGCACTGGAGGCCTTCCGCGGCGAACTGGCTGCGCACAAGACGACGAAGAACTTCCTGCAGATCCCCTACGACGAACCCGTGCCGGAGGAGTTGATACGCAGGATTGCCGAACACTGTCTGCGGGCCGTGCGTGAACGTGCAGACGACGCTTTCTGGTAGTCCGCCCCGGCAACAACCATGGCAAACCTTCGCATCACCGAAATCAAGGCCTTCGTGCCGTCCATGGACTTCGAGCTGTCCCAGCATTTCTACAAGGACCTGGGTTTCACGATGGCGTCCGAGGGCGGCGGCGTCGCCTACTTCCACTTCGGGCATGTCAGCTTCCTGCTGCAGGACTTCTGCGCCGAATCGCTGGCTCGGAACTTCATGATGCACATCCTGGTCGAGGACGTCGATGCCTGGTGGAACCATGTGCAGGCCAGCGGTGTCGTCCCCAAGTACGGCGTGCGCTTGACCCCCATCGAGGCGCAGCCGTGGAAGATGAGGGACTTCTGCCTGTCCGACCCTTCCGGCGTTCTGTGGCGCATCGGCCAGAACACTGACTGAACCGAGCGGAGCACCCCATGACCGATCACCCCTCGCCGCAAGAAACCGCCGCCTGGCAGAAGCGGCTGGCTGCACAAGCCAACAACCAGGCCTGGTCCTTGGCGGAGTCCGACGCTCGCACGCCCGAGCAGGACGAGGAAATGCTCCAGGCCGCGCATGCGGCGATGTACTTCTGGAAGATCGTCGGCGATGCCAGCCACCGCGCCCATGCGGCCCAGCTCGTCGCCCACGTGTACGCGCTGCTCGGCCTGCCGCGGCCGGCCAGGCACTACCTGCAGCAGTCGCAGCCCTTCTTTCTCGAGCAGGACAGCGCGCCCTGGGAACAGGCCTTCGCCCATGCGGTGGCGGCCAATGTCGCAGCGGCGGCCGGCGACGTGCAGGCACATGCGCTGCACCACGCCCAGGCGCAGCGGCTGATCGCCACGCTGCAGGATGCGCAGGAACAGGAGATGCTGGACGCGACGATGCGCGTCATTCCCCGGCCCGGCGGGGGCGTAGGCCCGGCTCCATGACGACCCAGCAACCGTTCGCGTCGAAGCAGCGCTGCGGCCCTGGCTGGCGGGCGCCATCGAGCACATCGGCAGCACGGCGGTACCCGGCCTGGCGGCCAAGCCGATCCTCGACATCATGGCGCCGGTGGTCTCGCTGGCAGGGTGGTGCCGGCGTCATCCACGCGGTGCGCCGCCTCGAGGCCGACACCCAGCTGCAGCCCGACGGCCCGCGCGGCGCAGGCGGCGGCCGTTCGCTACCATCGGCCGTCTCAAGCTCCCTAGAGCCTTTGCCTGCATGACTCTGGAACTGCGCCAGCTCACCGCGCAAGACCTCGAGCTGATGGACGGCCTGCTGGCAGCCTTCGGCCAGGCCTTTGAGGACCCGCCCACCTACGCCGGCCGACGCCCCAGCGACGACTACCTGCGCAAGCTGCTGGCCGGCGACAGCTTCATCGCGCTGGCGGCGCTGAAGGACGGCGCCGTGGTCGGTGGCATCGCGGCCTACCAGCTGCACAAGTTCGAGCAGGAGCGCAGCGAGATCTATCTCTACGACCTGGCCGTGCGGGCCGCACACCGGCGCCAGGGCATCGCGACGGCCTTGATCCAGCGGCTGAAGGCCATTGCCGCGGCGCGCGGCGCCTATGTGATCTTCGTCCAGGCCGACACCGGCCCCGAGGACCAGCCCGCCATCGCGCTGTACACCCGGCTGGGCGTGCGAGAAGAGGTGCTGCACTTCGACATCGCGGTCGACGCCGCGCCCGTCTCTCCCACCCCTATCGCAGCGCGGAGGCCTTGAGCCATGTTTTCCCACATCTTCGTCGGCGTCGGCGATTTCGAGCGCGCGCTGGCCTTCTACGACCCGCTGATGGCCGCGCTCGGCATCGCGCCGCGCTTCTGCGAGCGCCAGCGTCCCTGGGCCGGCTGGCAGTCGAGCCCCGGGCCGCGGCCGCTGTTCCTGATCGGCGCGCCGTACGACAAGCTGGCGCATGCGCCGGGCAATGGCCAGATGACCGCTTTCCTGGCCGACAGCCGCGCGCGCGTCGACCAGGCCCACGCGGTGGCGCTGGCGCACGGCGGCCGCTGTGCCGGCGCGCCGGGCCTGCGGCCGGAGTACCACGCGCACTACTACGGGGCCTACTTCCGTGACCCCGACGGCAACAAGCTGTGCGTGGCCTGCCATGACGCACCGGTGTAGCAGCGCACCCTGCGCCTGAGCGCCCGATGCTCGCGCTCAAGCTGCTGCTGGTGCCCGCGTTCCTGGCGCTGCTGACGCTGGCCGGCCGGCTCTTCGGCCCCGGCATCGCCGGCTGGCTGGCCGGGCTGCCGCTGGTGGCCGGGCCGATCCTACTGGTGCTGGCGCTGGAAAACGGCGGCGCCTTCGCAGCGCTGGCGGCCACCGCTACCGTGGCAGCAGTGCTGGCACTGCTGAGCTACAGCCTGGCCTATGCCCACGTGGCGCAGCGCGCCAGCTGGCCCGTGGCCCTGACCGCCGGCTTCGCCGCCTGGGCCGTGGCGGCCACGGCACTGGCGCACGCGTCGCCGGGCCTGGGCGCGGCGCTGGCCCTGGCGCTGGCCACGCTGCTCGTCGCGCCGCGGCTCTTCCCCAAGACCCGGCACGAAGGCTCGGGCCGCTTCAGCGCGGCGGAACTGCTCCTGCGCATGGCGGCCGGCGCCTTGCTGACGCTGGCCGTCGCGGCAGCAGCCGCGCGCATCGGCGGCACCTGGAGCGGGCTGTTCGCACTGTTCCCGGTGCTGGGCAGCGTGCTGGCCGTGTTCTCGCACCGCAACAGCGGCGCGGGCTACGCAGCAACCCTGCTGCAGGGCATGTCGCGCGGCCTGCTGTCGCTGGTCGCCTTCTGCGCGACGGCGGCCTGGCTGCTGCCGCTGCAGCCGCTGGCCGTGGCCTTCGGCGCGGCCATCGCGGCCTGCCTGGTAGCCCAGCTGGCCACGATGCGGCGCGCTTCACACGAACGGGGAACCCGATGAAAGTGCTGGACCAGGGCAGCAGCGACACGGCTGTGCGCCGCGTGTAGATGCACCGCATCGCCACCGCCCGCTTGTTGTCGATCGTCGGCCACCCGGCGCTGCTGATGCCGGTGGCCGTGGCGTTCGCTGCCTCGGGCACGGGCGCACCGCCGCAGCTGCTGCGCGTGGCGCTGAGCACCGCAGTGGCGGTGGCCGTGATCGTCGGCCTGGTCAGCTTGTGGCAGGTGCGCGCCGGGCGCTGGGCCCACGTGGATGCCTCGCATCCACACGAACGCAACCAGCTCAATCTGCTGCTGGTGGGCTTGCTGTGCGCCGCCGCCGCGCTGCTGTGGGCGCTGGGCCAGCCGTCGGCAGTGGCCGCGGGGCCCTTGCTGGCCGCGCTGCTGGTGCTGCTGGCGCACGCGCTGCGCCGCTGGCTGAAGGTGTCGCTGCATGCGGCCTTCGCGCTGTTTGCGGCGGCGCTGGTCTGGCCGCACGCGCTGGGTACGCTGGGCATCGGGCTGCTCGCCATCGGCGTGGCCTGGTCGCGCCTGGTGCTGCGCCGGCATACGCTGCCCGAGGTGCTGACGGGCCTGCTGCTGGGCGCGGCCTTCGGTGCGGCCTTGCGCGCGGGCCTCGCATGATCAGGATTGATGGTGCAGCGGCCGCTGCCGTCGCGCGTAAGCGACAGTCGTGGCGGGCCGGCTGACCATAATCTGCGCGCACCGAACAACAACGAGAACAACCGCTCGGCCCTGCTCCTGATGACGTCGCTGGCACCGCCACCCGCGGTCGGCTGCTCCACGCGCGGGGTGCGCCGATGAATACGCAGCCTGCGCACGCCCTGTCCGACAACCGAGCGCGCTGGTCGATGCTGGCGCTGCTGTTCGTCTGCCGCACCGGCCTGGGCTTGCAGTTCCAGACACTGGGTTCGGTGTCCGATTCGCTGGTCGCGGAACTGGGTTTCAGCTACGTGCAGATCGGCACGCTGATCGGGCTGTTCATGCTGCCCGGGCTGGTGCTGGCGCTGCCGGCGGGCTACCTTGGACGCAAGCTATCCGACCGCGTGCTGGTGGGCCTGGCCTTGCTGTGCCTGGCCGCCGGCGGGCTGGTCGCCGCGCTGGCCCAGGGTTTCGGCCATCTGGCGCTGGGCCGGCTGGCCTGCGGCGTGGGTTTCGTCTTCAGCACCATCTACCTGACGAAGATGACGGCCGACTGGTTCGCCGGCAAGGAGCTGGCCACGGCGATGGGCATCCTGGTGATGAGCTGGCCGCTGGGCATCGCGCTGGGGCAGATCGGCCACGTCTGGATCGACCTGCACTTCGACTGGCGCGCGGTGTTCGCAGTGGCGGCGCTGTACTGCGCGCTCGGTGCGGTGGCGGTGTTCATGCTTTACCGACCGCCGCCGACGCTGGCGCCGCAGCCGCCCGGGCCCATCGGGCTGCCGCGCAGCGAACTGCTGCTTACGCTGCTGGCGGCCACCTGCTGGGGGCTGTACAACGCCGGCTACATCGTCTTCCTGAGCTTTGCGCCGCGCGTGCTGATGGCCGGCGGCCAGGGGCCGGTGCAGGCTGCGGCGATCATCAGCCTGGCCAGCTGGGCGATGATCTTCTCCGGCGTCATCGGTGGGCGCATCGCCGACCGCAGCGGCCGCGGCGCGCTGATGTTCTACCTGTGCTGCGTGGTCGGCGTGACGGCGCTGCTGCTGCTGCGCCACAACTCCTGGGCGGTGGCGTTGAGCCTGGTCTACGGCCTGGCCGGCGGTGCGCCGGCCGGCGTGATCATGGCGCTCACCGGCGAGGCCATGGCGCCGCAGCGCCGGGCCTTCGGCATGGGCGTGTTCTTCAGCGTCTACTTCGTGCTGCTGTCGCTGGGCCCGCCGCTGGCCGGCTGGTTGTACGACGCCAGCCGCAACCCTTTCCAGCCGATCCAGTTCGCGCTGCTGCTGTTCGTCGGCGCGGCGCTGGCCTTCGCGCTGTTCCGGCTGCTGAAGCAGCGCCTGGAGGCCGGCGCGCTCAGGACCAGTGCGCCGCCACCAGCGACTTGAGCAGCGCGATCGACTGCTCCATCAACGCACCGCCCGGCCGCTGCACCGAGGTCGCCAGGCGCAGCGTGGCCGCCAGCCGCGGTTTGCCGATGGGCCGCACCTGGAAGCTGGCCTCGTTGCCGCTGCGGCGGATGGCGTTGAGCGTCAGCACCGCATGGAAGCCTTCGTGCTGCACCAGGTCCAGGATGGTCGGCACGCTTTCGATCTCCAGCGCCACGCGCGCCTTCAGCCCGGCATCGGCCAGCGCCGAATCGAGCAGCATGCGGATCGAATGCGGCCGCGGCGGGATCACCAGTTCGCTGGTCGCCACCTGGGCCAGCGTCACCGGTGCGCCCACCAGCTTGGCGCCCGCCTTGGCGGGACGCGCGCCGACCAGGTGCATCGGCTCCACGCGCAGCGGCACCAGCTCGATCGAGGCCGGCGCGCTGCCGCTGTAGACCAAGGCGAAATCGACGCGCCCGACCGCCAGCCATTCGAGCAGGTGGTCCGACAGACCTTCGACGACGCCGAAGCTGGCCTGCGGAAAGTGCTCGCGGAAGGCGCGCACCAGCGGTCCGGTGAGCGTGCGGCTGACGCTGGGCGGCAGCCCGATGACCAGCCGGCCGGTGACCGCGCCACGCTGCTGCTCCAGGTCGAGCCGCGCGCGCTGCACCTGCTGCAGGATGCCGCGTGCATGCTCCAGCAGCCGCTTGCCGGGCTCGGTGAGCGTGACGCCGCGGCCGTTGCGCTGGAACAGCGTCTGGCGCAGCTCAACCTCCAATGCGCGCACCTGCCGGCTCAGCGCCGGCTGCGCCACGCGCAGGAAACGCGAGGACAGCGTGAAGCTGCCGAACTCGGCCACGTGCACGAAGTATTCGAGCTGCTTCAGGTCCATGCCACGCTCACTCGGGCTCGATCTTCGCCGCGCGGATGATCTCGCCCCAGTGCCGGACCTCGCTGGCCAGCAGCGCCTGCAGCTGCTGCGGCGTGCCGCCCTGTGCACGCACGCCCAGCACCAGCAGCCGCTGCTGCACCGCGGCGTTCTTCAGCGCCTCGTTGGCGGCGCCGTTGAGGTGTTCGATCACCGCCGGCGGTGTCTTCGCCGGCGCGGCCAGCGCGTTCCACGACGCCACCTCATAGTCGGATACACCGGCTTCGCGCATCGTCGGCACGTCGGGCAAGGCGGCGAAGCGCCGGTCCGAGGTGACGGCCAGTGCGCGCACCGCCCTGGCCTGCAACTGCGGCAGCATCGGGCCGAGGATCTCGAAGGCGGCGTCGATTTCGCCGGCGCGCAGCGCCGTCAGCACGGCCGGCGAACTCTTGTAGGGCACGATCAAGGCATCGATGCCGGTGCGCGACTTGAACAACTCGGCCGACAGGTTCTGCGTACTGCCCACGGCGATGCTGCCGATCGTCGATTTGCCCGGCCGCGCCCTGGCCTGCTCGACCAGCTCGCGCACGCTCTTCAGCTTCGACTCGGTGGCGACGAACAGCGCCAGGTCGAAGACGCCCAGCAGGCTCACCGGCGCGAAGTCCTTCTGCACGTCGAAGGGCAGCTTCCTGAACAGACTGGCGCTCACCGCGTTGGCATTGCTCATCAGCAGCAGCGTGTAACCGTCGGGCGCGGCCTGCGCCACGGCGGCGCTGCCGACGATGCTGCCGGCACTGGGCTTGTTGTCGATGACGATGGGCACCTTCAAGGTCGCGCTCATCGCCTGGGCCACGGTGCGTGCCGTCAGGTCGGCGATGCCGCCGGGACCGAAGGGCACGACCAGCGTGATCGGGCGCTCGGGCCACGCGGGTTGCACACGCGCCAGGCGCGGCAGGCCCAGCAGCAACGTGGCCAGCACGGCGCGGCGCGGTTCGGCAGGGGTCATGACGGTTGCGGCAAGGGGTTTCACTGCGGAGCATTCTGCCCGCGGCGCCTGTAGACTCGTCGCGAACATGCCCAAGCCGCCATCGCCCGATGCTGCCCAGCGGCTGCAAGCCATCGCCGACTGCGCGTGGGCCGGCCAGCATGCCCAGGCCGTCGCCCTGGCCAGCGAGGCGCTGGCCGCGCCGCGGCTGAGCGCCGCGCGGCAGATCGAACTGCTCGACCGCCGCGCCGAAAGCCGGGTGGCACTGTTCGCCGTGGACGAGGCGCTGGCCGACGCGCAGGCGATGCTGCAGCTGGCACGGCGCGAGCGCAGCGCTGCCATGCACGCGCAGGCACTGTGCCGGCTGGCGGCGGTGCAGCTGCGCCAAGGCCGTTTTGCCGACGCCGCGGCCAGCGCCACCGACGCGCGGGCCGCTGCGCGCCGCGCGTCCCGGCCCGCGCTGCAGGCGCTGGCGCTGCTGCGGCTGAGCGAGGCGCAGTTCCGCCGGTACGACAACCGCGCGGCGCTGCAGCATGCGCAGCAGTGCGCCGCGCTCTTCGACGCGCTGGGTGACCGTATCGGACAGGGGCGCGCGCTGTGGGCGCAGGCCTACGCACATGACCAGCTGGGCCAGCCGGGCGAGCGCGAGCGCTGCGCCACGGCCGCGCTGGCGCTGGCGCGCCACAGCGGCGACCAGGAAGGCATCGGCGCGGCCCTCAACCTGCTGTACCGCGAACATGCCGACATGGCGCTGCGCCTCAAGGGGCTGAAGGAGGCGGTGGCCGCCTTCGTCGCCGCCGGCCAGCCCGAGCGCGCCGGCGCCAGCCTGGGCAACCTGGCGATGGCCTACGGTTCGATCGGCCTGTACGGGCGCGCGCGCAATCCCGGCGGCCACATGGTCGACGTCGAGAGCATCAATGCGCTGCGCCAGCAAACCGGTTACTTCGCCGCCGTGCAGTCGGTGATCGAAGGCCAGCTGGGCCGCGCCGGGCCGGCGCGCCGCTATGCCGAGCTGGCCGCGGCGCAGGCCCCCGAGATCGACGACCCGTGGTTCAGCGTCGTTGCCCAGCTGGTGCTGGGCCGTGCGGCACGCCTGCATGCCGAATGGGCCGAAGCACAGGCCTTCTTCGAGGCCGCGGCAGCGCTGGCCGACGCCTGTGGCGACACCACCTTGCAGGTCGTGTCGCGTACCGAGCTGGGCCACACGCTGGTCGACAGCGGCGATGCGGTGCAGGCGCTGGCGGCCACGCAGCAGGCCGTGTCGCAGCTGCGGGCACGCGGCGACGGGGGCCTGGGCAGCATGTTCACGCCGGCCTCCACCTGGTGGTGGCACGTGCGCGCGCTGCAGGCCAACGGGCGGGCCGCGCAGGCGCGGCACGCGCTCGCCACCGGCTACCGCGTCATGCTCGACGGCGTCGCCAGCCTCAGCGACGAGGGCCTGCGCCGCAGCTGGTTCAACAAGGTCGAGGCCCACCGCGAGCTGATCCGGGCATGGATCGCCGAAGGCCGGCGCCGCGGCCTCGCGCCGGCGCGCAGCCTGGCGCACCTGAGCGCACACACCCAGCTGCGCGAGCCCTTCGAACGCCTGGTCGACACCGGCGTGCGCATGAACCAGCTGCACAGCGCCGCCGGCTTGCACGAGTTCCTGGTCGAAGAGGCCACCGAGCTGAGCGGCGCCGAGCGCGTGCTGCTGGTGCTGGCCGACGGCGACGCGCTGAGCATCGCCGGCGCGCTGCTGCCCCCTGGCGAGGACGCAGCCGCGCTGCTGCAGGCCGTCAGGCCGTGGCTGGACCAGACACGCCACACCCGGCTGGCCAGCCTGCGCCACGGACCCGAAGGCGCTGCAGCCGTGGACCAGCGCTCCTGCCTGATCGCGCCGCTGATCGCGCAGCGGCAGGTGCTGGGCTTCCTGTATGCCGACATCGAAGGCGTGTTCGGCCGCTTCCACGACGCCGACCGCGACCTGCTGGCCATGCTGGCCGCGCAGGCTGCAGTGGCGTTGGCCAATCTGCGTGCCGGCGAAGGGCTGGAAGCCAAGGTGGCCGAGCGTACCGCGCAGCTGGAACAGCGCGCCGGCGAGCTGGCCGTGATCAACAGCATCCAGCAGGGCATGGCGGCGAACTTGAGCTTCCAGGCCATCGTCGAGGTGGTTGGCGAGCGGCTGCGCGAGCTGTTCAGGAGCGACGACATCGCCATCACCCTGCTCGACGACGCATCGCAGCAACTGCACAGCGTGTACGCGGTCGAGCGCGGGCAGCGGCTGCAGATTGCGCCCTTCCCGGCGGCCTCGCAGGCGCGCATCGTCGCCGAGCTGATGAGCGGCCAGCCGGTGCTGGTCAAGGACCGCGCCGCCGCTGCGGCCTACGCGCTGCGCACCGTACCGGGCACCGTGCCCGCCCGCTCCAGCGTATTCGTGCCGGTGCGAGTCGGCGCGGAGCCGCGCCTGGCCATCCGCCTGGTGAACCTGGAGCGCGAGGACGCCTTCGACGCGGCCACGGTGCGCATGCTCAGTACCGTGGCCGCAAGCATGGGGCTGGCGCTGCAGAACGCGCGGTTGGTGGCCGAGACCAAGGAAGCGTTGCAACGCCAGACCGCCACCTCCGAGGTGCTGCAGGTGATCAGCGGCTCGGTGGCCGACACCGCGCCGGTGTTCGACAAGATCCTCGAAGGCTGCGCGCGGCTGTTCGACAGCACCGAGCAGGGCATCGTGCTGTTCAAGCCCGCTGGCCGCATCGAGCTGGCGGCGCATCGCGGGCCGGCGCTGCCCGTGCTGCGGCAGATCTTTGCCGAGCCGCTGCCGACGGAGCAGTTCGAGGCGCTGGCCACGCGCCGCAAGCCGATGCATTTTCTCGATGCCCTGAACCCCGCCACGCACCCTTTCGTGCGTGGCATTGCCGAGCGCCTGGGGGCCAAACCCTATTCGCAGCTGCTGGTGCCGATGATGCGGGAGGAAGTTTCGCTCGGCCTGCTTAGCGTCATCCGCCATCCGGCGACAGGCTTCAGCGCCAAGGAGATCGAGCAGCTGCAGACCTTCGCCGACCAGGCCATCATCGCGATCCAGAACGTGCGCCTGTTCAACGAAACTCGCGAGGCGCTGGAGCAGCAGACAGCCACCGCCGAAATCCTGCGCGTCATCAGCGGCTCGGTCACCGACGTGCAGCCGGTGTTCGAGGCCATCGTCGCCGCCTGTCAGCGGCTGTTCGGCGGCCGCTCGGTGAACCTGCTGCTGCCCGCGGGCGCCGAACTGCTGCGCGTCGCCGTGGCCACCGACGGTCACATGGCCGGCCGCGAAGTCGCCGATCGCTGGCCGCTCGACCATCAAAGCGTCGCCGGCGACTGCGTGCTGTCGTCGAAGCCGATCGTGGTCGCGGACCGTGACCAGGTCGAGTCGCTGTACCCGCGCACGCGCGAGCTGGCACGGGCCATCGGCTGGCGCTCGGGGCTGTTCGTGCCGCTGCTGCGCGACGGCCACGCCAGCGGCTGCCTGGGCATCGTGCGCGCCGCCGCCGGCGACTTCGACGACAAGGAGATCGCGCTCGCGCAGACCTTCGCCGACCAGGCCGTGATCGCGATCGAGAACGTGCGCCTATTCAACGAAACACGCGAGGCGCTGGAGCGCCAGACCGCCACCTCCGAGGTGCTGCAGGTGATCGGCCGCTCGATCACCGACGTGCAGCCGGTGTTCGACACCATTGCCGAGCGCGCCGCGCGACTGACCGGCGCCGACTACGGCTTCGTGTTCCGCCACGACGGCGCGCTGGTCCACATGGTCAGCACCTACGGCATCCGCGAGGAAGGCGTGGCCGCGGCACAGCGCGCGTTCCCGATGCCACCCGGCGAAGGCTCGATCACCGCGCAGGCGGTGCGCGACGGCCGCGTCACGCAGACGCCGGATGTGCTGCAGCTGTCCGACGAGGCCTACAAGACCAAGGACGTGGCGCGCCAGAGCGGCTATCGCGGCGTGCTCAGCGTGCCGATGCTGCGCGACGGCCAGGTCATCGGCGCAATCACGGTGACGCGCTCGCGCACCGGCGCGTTCCCGCCCAAGGAGGTCGAGCTGCTGCAGACCTTCGCCGCGCAGGCGGTGATCGCGATCGAGAACGTGCGCCTGTTCAATGAAACCAAGGAGGCGCTGGAACAGCAGCGCGCCTCGGCCGAGGTGCTGCGCATCGTCAGCGAATCGCTGGTCGACGTGCAACCGGTGTTCGACAGCATCTGCCGCAGCATCGACCGCCTGCTGGCCGGCGTGAGCCTGTCGATCGCGGCGCTGGGCGACGACGGCATGCTGCATTGGCGCGCCGGCAGCGGTGAGTTCCACGAATCGCTGCGCACGCTCTTTCCGCGCCCTGCCCCCGGCGCGTCGCTGCTGACCGGCGAGGCCACGCATTGGCCCGACATCTTGGCGGGCGATGGCGTGCCCGACAGCGTACGTGCCGGCGCGCGCAAGCTTGGCCGCAACGCATCGATGCTCAGCGCCGCCATGGCCTCGCGCGGCCGCGTCGTCGGCACGATCGCGGCCTTCCGCTTCGACATGCGCCCCTTCAGCGACAAGGAAGCGCGCGTGCTGAAGCTGTTCGCCGACCAGGCCGCGATCGCGATCCAGAACGCCCGACTGTTCAACGAGACACAAGAGGCACTCGAGCAGCAGACCGCCACCGCCGGCATCCTGCGCGTGATCAGCGAATCGCCGAACGACATCCAGCCGGTGTTCCACGCCATCGTCGGCACGGCCTTCCGGCTGTTCAAGGACGCGACGGCCATGCTGCTGATGCGCGAGGGCAACAGCTTCCGGGTGATGTCGGTGGCCCGGCCGGGGCGAGCGCTCACCGGCCCGTCGGCCGAGCTGACGCCACTGGACGCGCAGGCGAACTTCCCGTCGCAGGTGATGCTCGGCAAGACGTTGCTGCAGCTGCCCGACTGGCTGGCCGTCGAGCTGCCGCCGCACCAACAGGTCGTACAGGCCACCGAAGGCTTCCGCTCCTCGCTGATGCTGCCGATCATGCAAGGCGACGAATGCATCGGCGCGTTCGGCATCGCGCGCAAGGAGCCCGGCGAGTTCAGCGCCAAGCAGATCGCACTGTTACGCGCCTTCGTCGACCAGGCGGTGATCGCGATCCACAACGTGCGTCTGTTCAACGAGACGAAGGAGGCGTTGCAGCAGCAGACGGCCACCGCGGAAGTGCTGCAGGTGATCTCGCAATCGACGAGCGACGTGCGGCCGGTGTTCGAAGCGATTGCCCAGCGTGCTGCCGCGTTGTGCGGCGCGCGCATCGGTGTCGTGAGTCGCTTCGACGGCGAGCTGTTGCACCTGGAGGCCTTCCACGGTTCGTCGCTGCAAGCGCGCGACGCCATGCGGGCCGCATACCCGCTGCGTCCCGGCAGCGGGACGGCGTCGGCGCGGGCGATTCGCGACCGCACACCGGCCCAGATCGTCGACGTCCTCGCCGATGCCGAGTTCGCGCCGAAAGACGCAGCGCTGCAGGCCGGCTTTCGCAGCAACATGGCCGTGCCCATGCTGCATGACGACCAGGTCATCGGAGCGATCGCCGTGGCCCGCGACACACCCGGGACGTACCCCGACAAGCAGGTTCGTCTGCTGCAGACCTTCGCACGACAGGCAGTGGTTGCCATCCAGAACGCGCGGCTGTTCCGCGAAACCCAGGAAGCCCGCGCCGCGGCCGAAGCCGCCAACGACGCCAAGAGCGCCTTCCTGGCGACCATGAGCCACGAGATCCGCACGCCGATGAATGCCGTCATCGGCATGAGCGGGCTGCTGCTGGACACACCGCTCAACGACGAGCAGCGCGACTACGCGGCGACGATCCGCGATTCCGGCGATGCGCTGCTGACGATCATCAACGACATCCTTGACTTCTCCAAGATCGAAGCCGGGCGCATGGACATCGAGGCCCAGCCCTTCGACCTGCGCGACTGCGTCGAATCGGCGCTGGACCTGATCGCCGGTCGCGCGGCCGAGAAGCACCTGGACGTCGCCTACGTGTTCGAGAACGAGGTGCCGCCGGTGATCGAGGGCGACGTGACACGGCTGCGGCAGATCCTGTTGAACCTGCTGAGCAATGCCGTCAAGTTCACCGAAGCCGGCGAGGTGGTGCTGAACGTGCGCGCCGACGACGACACCCTGCACTTCGCGGTGCGCGACACCGGCATCGGCCTCACCGAACAAGGCAAGAGCCGGCTGTTCCAGAAGTTCAGCCAGGCCGACAGCAGCACCACGCGCAAGTACGGCGGCACCGGCCTGGGCCTGGCCATCAGCAAGCTGCTGGCCGAACTGATGGGCGGCACGATGGGCGTGCACAGTGACGGGCCGGGCACCGGTTCGACCTTCCACTTCAGCATCCAGGCGACACCGGCCGCGCTGCCCGAAGGCGGCGCAGCGCGCCGGCGCCACGTGGTCGGCGAGCAGCCGCAGCTGCTGGGCAAGCGCCTGCTGGTGGTGGACGACAACGCCACCAACCGCCGCATCCTGGCGCTGCAGACCCAGCGCTGGGGCATGGTCTGCGTCGACACCGAAGCCCCTGCACAAGCGCTGCAGCTGCTGCAGCGCGAACGCTTCGATCTGGCCATCCTGGACATGCACATGCCCGACATGGACGGCGCCACGCTGGCCGCGCGCATCCGCGAGGCCGGCCACACGCTGCCGCTGGTGCTGTTCAGCTCGCTGGGCCGGCTGGAAAACACTGGCGGCCTGTTCGCCGCCACGCTGGCCAAGCCGCTGCACCAGAGCCAGCTCTTCGACACGCTGGTCACGCTGCTGTCGGGCGAGCGCTTCAGCGCCGCGGCACCGAGCATGGCCAAGCCGAAGATCGATGCGGCGCTGGCCGCGCGCCACCCGCTGCGCATCCTGCTGGCCGAGGACAACGTCGTCAACCAGAAGCTGGCCTTGAGGCTGCTGCAGCAGATGGGCTACCGCGCCGACCTGGCCAGCAACGGCATCGAGGCCATCGAATGCATCGAGCGCCAGCCCTACGACGTGGTGTTGATGGACGTGCAGATGCCGGATATGGACGGGCTGGAAGCCAGCCGCCGCATCACGGCCCGATGGCAGCCCAATGAGCGCCCGCGCATCGTGGCGATGACCGCCAACGCCATGCAGGGCGACCGCGAGGAATGCCTGGCCGCCGGCATGGACGACTACGTCACCAAGCCGATCCGGGTGGAGGCACTGGTGCAAGCGCTGTTGCATGCCACCGTACGCGCCGCGAGCTGACGATGCGGCACACCGTCCGGCAACCGGCCGACCCGATGGACGCCCTGCTCCACTTCGGCCGCTGCTTGCCGCAGCTGCGGGACCTGCGCTCGCTGGCGCACCAGATGGTGCGGGCCGCGAACCGACTGGTCAAACCCCAGCGCGTGCTGCTCATCGTCGAGAGCACTGCCGGCCGCGAGCTCGTGGGCGTGCGCCTGCCGCGCGGCGAAAGCGCCGCCGCGCTGCTGACGGCGGTGAGCCCGTGGCTCGATAGCGCCGCCGCGCAGCGCGCCCCCACGTTGCATGTCGGCCCGCCGGGTGCGCCGCCACAGGCGCGGCGTTGCTGCGTCGTCGCCCCGCTGTTCGGTCGGGACTCGACGCTGGGCTTTCTGTACTGCGATGCCGAAGGCGGCGGGTGGTCTGCCGCCGACCGCGACCGCATCGCGCTGCTCGCCACACACGCCGCCCTGGTGCTGGACAACTTGCGCTTCGCCCACGAGAACACCCGGGCGCTCGACCACCAGCAGGCTTCGCTCGAGGTGCTGCGCGCGATCAGCGACTCGGCCGCCGACACGCAGCCCGTGTTCGACACCATTCTGCACAGCGGCCAACGGCTGTTCCGCAGCCGGCAGATCGGCATCAACCTGCTCGGCGACGACGGGCTCATCCACGCCGCGGCGTATCAGGGTCGCGGCCGCAGCGCATTCCTGCGGCTGAGCCCGTTTCCATCGGGCGATGCCTCGGGCTCGGGTGCGACGATCCTGCACCGCCGGGTGATGCACTACCCGGATGCGCAGCATGGCGCCGACGTACCGCCAACGACCCGGCGCGCATGCGCGACGATCGGTGTGAGGTCGGTGATCTTCGCGCCGCTGCTGTGGCAGGGCCGCGGCATCGGCGTGATCTTCGTCGGGCGCGCCGAACTCGCCCCCTACTCCGAGCGAGAGATCGCGGCGCTGCAGGCTTTCGCCGAGCAGGCGGTGATCGCGATCCAGAATGCGCGGCTGTTCAACGAGACCAAGGAGGCGCTGCACAAGGTCGAGGAGCGCACCACCGAGTTGAGCGAATCGCTCGAATATCAGACCGCGATCAGTCAGGTGCTGCAGGTCATCAGCGAATCGCCGACCGACGTGACACCGGTGTTCGATGCCATCCTGGACTGCGCAATACGCTTGTTCGGCAGTGCGGTCTCGGCGGTCTACCGTTATGACGGGCGCCTGGTCGATCTGGTGGCCACGCGCAACTGGACGCCGCAGGCGATCGAACTGGCACGTTCGGTCTATCCCGCGCCGCCGAACGAGGGGCTCGTGGCAGGACGGGTGATCCTGCTGGGCCAGACGGTGCGCATGGATGACGCGTTGACGGATCCGAGCTACAACCAGTCGTTTGCCGCAGCCGGTCAATGGCGGCGCATCATGGGCGCGCCGATGCTCAAGGACGGCACACCGGTGGGTGCGATCATGGTCGGATGGACCGAGCCGGGCCGCACGCCCGAACGACAGGCCGAGCTTCTCAAGACCTTCGCCGACCAGGCCGTGATCGCCGTCGAGAATGTTCGATTACTGAAGGAGACGCAGGAGGCGCTGGAGCAGCAGACGGCGACGGCAGAGGTACTTCAGGTCATCAGCAGTTCGGTGTCCTACACCGCACCGGTGTTCGAGAAGATCCTCGACAGTTGTCAGCACCTTTTTGCCACCGATCAACTGGGCATCTTCTTGGTCGGTGCCGACGGCCTGCTGCACACCGGCGCGTTCCGCGGCGCGTTGCTCGAAGGCGTGAAGCAAACCTTGCCGCGTCCGCTGGACGAAACCTCCGCCGGCTTGTCGATCCGCCGACGCCAGCCGCTGTACATCCCAGACATTCTGGGGAGTGCGGACACACCGCCCGTTTCACGGGCCATCGCGGAAGCTGCAGGGAACTACTCATGCATCTTTGCCCCGATGCTCTGGGACGATGCGGGCATCGGCTCGATCTGTGTGCTCAGACAACCGCCGCAGCCTTTCAGCGACAAGGAGATCAACCTGCTGAAGACCTTCGCCGACCAGGCGGTGATCGCAATCCAGAACGCCCGTCTGTTCAACGAGACCAAGGAGGCGCTGGAACAACAACGGGCTTCCGCCGACGTGCTGAACGTGATCAGCAATTCGGTCGCCGACAGTGCGCCGGTGTTCGAGCGCATCCTTGACAGTTGCGAACGGCTGTTCGCCACGGATCAGGCGGCGATCTGCCTGGTGCAGGATGATGAGCAGGTGCATGCGTGCGCGCTTCGCGGCTCGACGATCCACGCCATGATGTCGGTGCTGCCGCAGCCGGTCGAACAAACCGCGACCGGGCGCGCGTTCCGTGAGCGGGGCGCGATCTACGTCCCGGACGCCGGCGCCTTGCCCGACCTGCCGCGCACGATTCGCGACGCGGTCGAACGCATCGGAAACTATTCATGTGTCTTCGCACCGATGCTGTGGGAACAGAGGGGCATCGGCTCGATCTGCGTCCTTCGTCAACCGCCCAGTCCGTTCTCCGAGAAGGAGATCGCGCTGCTCGCGACCTTTGCCGACCAGGCGGTGATCGCGATCCAGAACGCGAAGATGTTCAAGGAAACGCAGGAGGCGCTGGAACGGCAGACCGCCACGGCCGAGGTGCTGCAGGCGATCAGCAGTTCGGTGGCCGACGCGGGGCCGGTGTTCCAGAGCATCCTGCAAGCCACCGGGCGCCTGATCGACTGCAACAGCACCGCCATATTTCTGGCTCCTGGCGATGACAAGCTCCACCTCGCTGCCTTCAACGGACCGCACGAAGAGCAGTTCCGTGCCGTGTACCCGGTGCCGTTGCAGGAGTCAGCCTCGGCGGTCGCGTTGCGCGAACGGCGGCAGATCGTCTATGCCGATGTGTTGAACGACGCGGATGCGCCACCCGCCCTGCGGCGCGGCGTGCAGGCCACGGGCGCCAACTTTGCGTTGGTGCTGACGCCCATGATCTGGGACGGTCGAGGAATCGGCACCTTGACGGTGTCGCGTGAACCGCTGGTGGCGTTCAGCGCGACGGAGTTGGCGCTGCTACGCACCTTCGCCGACCAGGCGGTGATCGCCATCCAGAACGCGCGCATGTTCAACGAAGCCCAGGAAGCCCGTGCCCAAGCCGAAGCCGCGAGGCTTCTTGCAGAAAGCGCCAACGAAGCCAAGAGCGCCTTCCTGGCGACCATGAGCCACGAGATCCGCACGCCGATGAATGCCGTCATCGGCATGAGCGGGCTGCTGCTGGACACACCGCTGAACGACGAGCAGCGCGATTTCGCCGGCACCATCCGCGACAGTGGCGATGCGCTGCTGACGATCATCAACGACATCCTTGACTTCTCCAAGATCGAAGCCGGGCGCATGGACATCGAGGTCCAGCCCTTCGACCTGCGCGACTGCGTCGAATCGGCGCTGGACCTGATCGCCGGTCGCGCGGCCGAGAAGCACCTGGACGTCGCCTACGTGTTCGAGAACGAGGTGCCGGCCGCCATCAGCGGCGACGTCACGCGGCTGCGCCAGGTGCTGCTCAACCTGCTGGCCAACGCGGTGAAGTTTACGCCCGCGGGCGAGGTGGTGCTGGCGATCAACGCCGATGCGCCCTGCCCCGACGGCTCGGTGGCGATCAGCTTCGCGGTGCGCGACACCGGCATCGGCCTGACGAGCGAAGGCCTGGGCAAGCTGTTCAAGAGCTTCAGCCAGGCCGACAGCAGCACCACGCGCAAGTACGGCGGTACCGGCCTGGGGCTGGCCATCAGCAAGCGCCTGGCCGAGCTGATGGGCGGCAGCATGTGGGCCGAGAGCGCAGGCCCGGGCCAGGGCTCCACCTTCCGCTTCAGCATCCGCGCGCCCATTGCCGACAGCGCGCCGTCGGCGCGGCGCGACTTCAGCGGTACGCAGCCCGCGCTGGCCGGCAAGCGGCTGCTGGTGGTGGACGACAACGCCACCAATCGGCGCATCCTGGCGCTGCAGGCCGCCAAGTGGGGGATGGCGGCGCGCGACACCGAAACGCCGGCCGAGGCGCTGCGGCTGCTGGCCGCCGGCGAGCGCTTCGACCTGGCGGTCGTGGACATGCATATGCCCGACATGGACGGCGCCACGCTGGCCGCACGCATTCGCGAAGCCGGCCACACGCTGCCGCTGGTGCTGTTCAGCTCGCTGGGCCGGCGCGAGGCGGTGGACAGCCTGTTTGCCGCCATGTTGGCCAAGCCGCTGCGCCAGAGCCAGCTCTTCGACACTTTGGTCACG
>Ga0315912_10002668_pt1 | contig 18674 bp, 17 predicted proteins | sample VfabasoilMG_FD_204469 | JGI IMG/M metagenome (GOLD analysis project Ga0315912, IMG submission 204469) | Garden soil microbial communities collected in Santa Monica, California, United States - V. faba soil | ecosystem: Environmental > Terrestrial > Soil > Garden | place: USA: California...
GCATAAAAGCATAACCACACGGTTTCCCCCTGAACCCAACGGCTATCTCCACCTTGGCCACGCCAAAAGCATTTGCCTGAATTTTGGCCTAGCATTAAAATATGGCGGCAAAACCAATTTGAGGTTTGATGATACCAACCCAGTGACGGAGGAAGTGGAATATGTGGAGAGCATCAAGGGCGATGTTGCCTGGCTTGGCTTTCAGTGGGCCAATGAATTTTATGCCTCAGATTATTTTGAACAGCTTTATGGATTTGCAATCAAATTAATTGAAAAGGGCCTGGCCTATGTAGACGACAGCACGAGCGAACAAATTGCCGAACTGAAAGGCACACCAACTTCGGCAGGCAAAAACAGCCCATACCGTGAGAGACCGATATCCGAAAACCTGGAACTTTTCATGGGGATGAAAGAAGGAAAGTATAAGGACGGAGAAAAAGTGCTTCGTGTTAAAATTGACATGGGCCATGTAAACATGCTCATGCGCGACCCGATCATTTATAGGATTAAGCACGCTCATCACCATCGCACAGGCGATAAATGGTGTATCTATCCAATGTATGATTTCGCCCATGGCCAGAGCGATGCCATCGAAAATATTACCCATAGCATTTGCACGCTTGAGTTTGTGCCCCATCGCGAACTTTACGATTGGTGCATTAAAAACCTGGAGATATACCCATCGAGGCAATATGAATTTGCCCGCCTCAATCTTACTTATACCATTATGAGCAAGCGCAAGCTCCTTCAATTGGTGAACGAAAAACACGTAACCGGTTGGGATGATCCGCGCATGCCCACACTAAGCGGAGTGCGTAGACGTGGCTATACCCCAGAAGCAATCCGAGATTTTTGCGATAGGATAGGAGTGGCCAAACGTGAGAACCTGATTGACATTGGTTTGCTGGAGTTTTTCGTGCGCGAACATTTAAACAAAGTCGCACTACGTAGAATGGTAGTATTCAATCCATTGAAAGTTGTCATTACCAACTATGAAGTTGGCAAAATGGAAATGCTTAAAAGCGAAAACAATCCGGAAGACCCCAACGGAGGCCAGCGCGACATGCCATTTGGCCGTGAGATTTTTATTGAGCAAGACGACTTCATGGAAACTCCACCTAAAAAATATTTCAGGCTTGCACCCGGTCAAATGGTTAGGTTAAAGAGTGCTTATATCATCAAGTGCGAAGAGGTTGTAAAAGATCCTTCAGGAAATATTTTGGAAGTTCGATGCACCTATATACCCGAAAGCAAAAGCGGGGCAGACACATCGGGAATAAACGTGAAAGGAACCCTGCATTGGGTGAGCGCTCAACATGCTGTGAATGTGGAAGTTAGATTGTACGACCGCCTTTTTAAAGTGGACGATTTAAATTCCATGGACGATGATTTCAGAAATTACCTCAACCCAGATTCTTTGAAGGTGACGAGTGTTTTAGCCGAACCCGAACTGCTGAATGCCAAGCTGGGCGAACCTTTTCAATTTTTGAGGATGGGATATTTCTGTTTGGATGCAGATTCAAAAAAAGAGAAATTAATTTTTAACCGGACTGTGACGCTACGGGATTTGTGGGCGAAGGAGGGGAGAAAAGGATAGAATGTAACGAAAAGCAATTTAAATCGGTTGCATTTTTGATAACCTGAAATGTTTTTCCTTTTTTCGGGCAAAATTTCACTCACATGGCTCAACTAGGTCTATCTCATCTTAAAAATGTAGCTACTCAAATCAGGCGCGATATCGTGCGTATGGTGCATGCCTGCCAGAGCGGCCACCCGGGCGGCTCTCTGGGCTGTACGGAGTTCTTTGTTGCCCTCTATTTTCATGTTATGAAGCATGATAAGAACTTCAATATGCAGGGAGATGGCGAAGACTTGTTTTTCCTATCAAATGGTCACATTTCTCCGGTTTGGTATTCCACATTAGCCCGCTCCGGGTATTTCGATATAAAGGAACTGGCCACTTTCCGCCAGATAAACAGTCGTTTACAGGGTCACCCCGCCACACACGAGCATCTTCCTGGCATACGCATAGCCTCCGGCTCATTAGGCCAGGGTCTGTCTGTTGCCCTAGGTGCGGCTCAAGCCAAGAAATTGAATGGCGATGAGCAGTTTGTGTATGTTTTAATGGGCGATGGCGAACAGCAGGAGGGCCAGGTTTGGGAAGCCGCCATGTATGCGGCTCATTGCAAAGTCGACAATCTTATTGCCACTATTGACTACAACGGTCAGCAAATAGATGGACCGGTAAATGAAATTATGTCACTCAAAAATCTGAAAGGCAAGTGGGAAGCTTTTGGCTGGACAGTTCTCGAGTCGAATGGCAATGATTTAGAAGACGTTATCATTACTTTAGAAAAAGCAAAATCCCTAGCTCGCTTAGGCAAGCCTGTAATGAACCTGATGACTACCGTGATGGGACAGGGAGTTGATTTCATGATGGGCTCGCACAAATGGCATGGTGTGGCACCCAACGATCAGGAGTTGGCCAAAGCCCTGGCACAGTTGGAAGAAACAATGGGAGATTATTAAAATATAGGTAGTGGTTGTTAATGATTGGTTGTTGTTCGTTTCAAACAATCGACCTTAACCATCAACCAACCACAATCAACTAACAACGAAAGAAAAAAATGAAATTTACATTCACAGAAAAAAAAGATACTCGTTCTGGCTTTGGTGTAGGGCTTCACGAACTTGGTAAAACCAATCCTAACGTAGTGGCTTTGTGTGCCGACCTCTTAGGCTCCATGAAAATGGATGCTTTCAAAAAAGATTTCCCAAACCGTTTTTTTCAAATTGGTATTGCTGAAGCAAACATGATGGGGATTGCGGCCGGGCTAACGATAGGAGGGAAGATACCTTTTACAGGAACGTTTGCTAATTTTTCTACAGGCAGAGTGTATGACCAAATCCGTCAATCCATCGCCTATTCCGGAAAGAATGTAAAAATTTGCGCATCGCATGCCGGCCTCACACTCGGAGAAGATGGTGCCACGCACCAGATTTTGGAAGACGTTGGAATGATGAAAATGCTTCCCGAAATGACGGTGATCGTGCCCTGCGATTTCAACCAAACAAAAGAAGCAACCATTGCACTGGGAAGCCACGTAGGGCCGACATACTTAAGGTTTGGCCGGCCAGTGTGGCCAATATTTACCACCGGACGACCTTTTACAATTGGTAAGGCAGATGTTATGGTGGAAGGAACGGATGTAACTATTTTTGCCAATGGCCATTTAGTTTGGATTGCACTTGAAGCTGAATCAATTTTGGCCGAGAAAGGAATTTCGGTTGAAGTAATAAATATTCATACCATTAAACCCCTGGATAAGGAAGCAATACTTAACTCAGCCAGGAAAACCCGTTGCGTTGTTACTTGTGAGGAGCACCAAATTAACGGTGGGTTAGGGGATAGTGTTGCGCAAACCCTTGCGCAGAATTTGCCCACACCGATTGAGATGGTAGCCGTTCAGGATTCGTTTGGAGAGAGTGGCAAACCAACAGATTTATTGAAAAAGTATGGCTTGACGCCTGAAAATATTGTGAAGTCTTGCGAGGCTGTGATGAAGAGAAAGGCTTAGGCCAAATCGCAGTTAACTACTTACTCAATAATTTCTTGATCATCTCAGAAAAGTATTCTCCATAGTAAGGGCCTACCCAATTCATAATTCTTACTTCAGCATTGTTTATGGAGTCGTAATGGGCATCATAAGTGATGTAGCCCGCATAGTTGCCGTTAAAGCTGGTAACGATCAATTGTTTTCCTTGTCGGGCAGCTAAAGATTCCAGGCTATCACGGACAAATATTTCGCCCGAAAAATCGCACGGGGTACCAATCATTAATAAATCACCTAATTGTAAATAGGTCAATTCACCTTGAAGACTGCCAAATAGAGAAGAGAGAACCCAGTCTCTCGCTTTCCAATTTTTTGAAATACGTAATTGTGATGGTCCAAACTCAATTGGGATGTGAGCATAGGAAATGGAGATAGTATCCTTCAGTTTTTCTTCAACGCGCAATGGAACTTTTTCGGAGAGAAGAGCTCCTTCCTTTTCAACTAATTCAAAATTTCGTTCAGGCAAATTCGCATAGTTATGACTGCCCACCATCCCAGCCATAAACATTCCAAAGTCAAACTCTTTTTCCAGTTCACCAATTACTTTTCCCGGATAATCGGCAGACAATGAGAAACTTGTTTTAGTGACAGAGGTTGCGTGAGCGCTGAAGGTGAATAAAGAGGCTTTTGAAGAATCGTTTCGTTCAATAATTAGCCCCCGAAGCTTTCCGTCTTTTTCTCCTTTGTCAAAGGCTATTCGGTTTACCACCAATTCACTAGCATCAGCCTCCCAATAACGAATAAATGCCGGTAGCATCGGCTGAGACAAAATTACATTGACGATTTTATCAGCTGTTGCTTCTATCCATTCAGGATTATAATCTCCCAACACAAATTTTCCAGCAAGACTGTTATCCCATCCGCCTATTCCATTATGAGTATGCGTTGCGCTTAGATAAAGAAATGCCCGGCTATTAGTTTCCTTGATTTTTTCTTCTAATCTGACCTTTAGAGCCGGAGGGAACAATAGTAGATCGACATTAATTAATGCGACAGTTTTGTTTCCTGTTTGAAATAAAATTATTCGGGCAAAAAGAGAATCGTGCACAGAATCAAAATGATCGCGTTGCTTATAGCCAGCCATCGGTGTGCTTTGAGATGGAGTAATATTCACTTTGCCCCAACCAGTCTGAATTTTTCCTTCACCTGAATTTGATGGCTTCACGGTATCCAACCGGGCCATCATTTCAGAGAAGAATGGTTGTTCTCTTAACGGGGTTCTGTCGATAGGTGCTATCAGGGTAAATGTGAGTACAACAAGCAGAGTTATTGAAATCGCAAGCCATTTTAAAACCCTTCTACTGCCCATAATTTATATTTCGTGCAAGATACTTTTTCAGGTTGTAGAAGAATATTTATAGGCGATTTTTTGGAGAAGGACTATGCAAAACTATCTTTGCACCCTTATTCATAAGGTTCGGTAGTTCAGCTGGTTAGAATGCCTGCCTGTCACGCAGGAGGTCGCGGGTTCGAGTCCCGTCCGAACCGCCAAAAAGGCCTCATTTGGTAACAAATGGGGCTTTTTTGCTTTTTGGTGATCAATTTTCAAAAACTGTTCGCTCCTTGCTGAGTATTGATTCCGCAAGAGTCTCATCCATGCGTTTGTTGACCATGGGCAACTTTTCCATAGAGTGAGTATCAATGGTGTATACGCCAAAATCTTCGATCACTTTTCCTCTGATCTCATAAAACCCACGGCCACGAAACGGAAACTTCCTGGCCGAATCAGGAAAATGGACCGTGTCAAATACTTCACCCTTTACATCGTAAAAAGTGCCAAAGCACATGTGCTCTTTTGTTTTCATGGTGTACGCATCTTTGGTGGTGATCAGATATCCAACAATGCGCACCGGTTTGCCATTTTTTTCAGAAAGCTCAAGAGCCAACGCATCTCCATGGTCGGGGGAAGCCAAAAGATCGAAGGGATTGCAAAGAGGAAATCCCAACAACTCAATTTCATCAAAAGCATCTTCCATTCTATTTCGTTTTAATTCAGGCAACGGATATTCTTTTGGCTCCGTATCAAACAGATCAACCGTGGTGGTGGGTTTGGTTTTCGCGTTGCTCAGGAAAAGCATCGATTCCCACAACAATTGCTGCTTGGATTTTTCCGTGAAGCGAAAAGCTCCCATACGAATGAGTATGCGTATCTGTTCGAGTCCGATATCGGGGATGCGTCTCAAAAAATTATTCAGACTTTTATAGTGGCCATTTCTTTCCCGCTCGAAAGCAATGTGCTGGCCTATTTTGGTTTCCAGACTTTTTAAATGGATGAACCCAATGTATATATCATTCTCATAGATCGTAGTCAGATATTCGCTCTTGTTTACACAAGGCGACTCAATCTGAGCTCCATTCATTCGGGCCTCGTGAAAATAAAATTCAGTACGATAAAAGCCTCCGAAATTATTAATGACACCTACCATAAACTCCAACGGGTAATGAGCCTTCAAAAATAAACTCTGGTAGCTCTCTACAGCATAACTGGCCGAGTGGCCTTTGGCAAAAGAATAACCGGCAAAACTTTCGATCTCTTCCCAAACTCGGTTAGTTACTTTTTGCTCATACCCGATCCGGTGGCAGTTTTCAAAAAATTTCTCCCGGATGCGCTGAAACTCTTCTCGTGAACGATACTTACCAGACATACCTCTGCGCAACACATCAGCCTCTGTTAAAGTAAGTTCAGCAAAATGATGAGCTACTTTAATTACATCTTCCTGGTAAACCATTACACCATACGTGTCGTGCATAATTTCATCCATCCTGGGATGTATAGACTGATAAGTGCCTCCATTCCTTTTAATGTGAAATCGCTCAATATATGTTTTCATCATGCCTGAACTGGCTACCCCGGGACGAATGATAGAACTCGCTGCCACCAATGTCAGGTAATCATCGCAACGCAATTTTCCCAGCAGCATTCGCGTAGCGGGCGATTCCACATAGAAACATCCCATAGCTTTGCTGTTGCGCATCAGGTCTTTTATTTTTTCATCTTCCTTGAATTTTTTAAACTGATACACATCAATATCAATTCCTTTATTTCGTCTCACATGTTTTACAGTCTCCTTAATGTGACCCAACCCCCGCTGACTTAAAATATCAAACTTATAAATACCAAAGTCCTCCGCGGCATGCATTTCAAATTGCGACACCGGCAGACTCTTGGGAGGAAACTCTGTGGCTGTATAATGGAAAATAGGTTTTTGAGTGATCAATACACCACCTGCATGAATGGAAATATTAGCAGGCAATTCCTTATTGACAATGTACGCGGCATAAGCCATTACTTTCTGCGCAATGTGATCACGATTGACATTCCTTTCATGCCTACCTTCCACCAATACATCAATTTCTTCCTTAGGGAGTCCAAATACTTTTCCTAACTCACGAAGAATGGATTTACCCTGGTACGTGACGTGCGTTCCCAACAAACAAACATGCTCGGTGCCATGCTTATGGAAGAGATACTCATAAATGGCATCGCGATTATCCCATGAAAAATCGATATCAAAATCAGGAGGAGAAACTCGCTCTTCATTTAAAAAGCGTTCGAAATACAAATCGAGCTCAATAGGGTCTACGTTAGTGATACCCAAACAATACGCTACCGTGCTGTTGGCCCCACTGCCCCGACCCACAAAATCAAAACCCTTTTCCTTTGCATATTGAATTAAATCATACGTAATCAGATAATACGAGGTAAATTGTTTGCGTGCGATAATGGTAAGCTCTTTCTCAATCTTCTCATTCCATATTTTCCTGTCTGCATCTCTAGCCTCATATATTCTTTTGTATCCTTCCAGCGTTTTGTTCCTTAGGTACTGTGAGTCCTTTTCTACACTGGAAAAGAAAGATTTTTTATTCTTATCCACGCCCAACGCACATTCAATAACACATTGATCCAGAATTTTTTTTGCCTGAACAAATAATTCAGGGAAATCATCAAATTCCTTTTGCAGGTCAGATTCTGACAACATGAATTCTTCTCTGCGTGCCTGCCAATGTTCGGGAAGTTTGCTGAGCAAAATATTATTGGCAACACAACGCAATAGCCGGTGTGCATTATGGTCGCGATAAACCATCTTCTCTCTCTGAGTCCTGGCATCTTTCACCTTCTCAGGAGGTAAAAAAGTAACGGGATGAAGAGCCACAAATTTTTGTGGATAGTCTTTTCTGTAAGAATGCGTGGAGAAAATATGAAGTTCATGACTGCATACGCCAATATATTCATAGGGAAGAAGCTGATCGGGTTCAACTTTTCCGAAAGGATAAATAACGAATACGTTATCGATCTCCGGTGGTCGTGACGGTAATTTTTCTTTTTCACGATTATGATAGGAAAGAAACCGGTTCAACTTTTCAAAGCCATCATTATTCTTAGCCAGAATTATGTAAAGCAATTCATTTTCTTCTCCGCGAAATTCAATACCCGCAGCGATTTCGAGGTTGTAAGGAATTTTTCCAAACCTGGTCAATCCGTTTGCCTGCATTTTATTTTCATCGCATATGCGCAACATCTCCAGGTAAGAAGAAACGTTGTTGATTTCGGTGAGCGCCAGTTTATGAATGCCGCAACGCTTGGCTTCCTCAAAGAGAGTTTTAATTGGCAAAGTGCCGTATTTGAAACTGTAACCAGTGTGGCAGTTAAGGTACATCTCCCTGCCTGGTTGTTAGTGGCTATTGAGTAAAGGCAAATCAATATGATGAGCCCACTTTCGTCCCGACTTTCTCAATACCGTAATGTGGTCGCACCAAAAGTCATTGCTGTATGAAATATTTCGTAAAGCCTTCCAGATCTTCAGAAACTCCTCAATCTCCAGGTTCTTGGCTATGGTGATGTGAGGGGTGAATTGACTGCTTGATTGCGTTAACATTTTAAATATTTCACAGATAGGAGTTTTATAGACAATGTCAAGATAGATAGCTCGTTTATCATGCCCTTGCCAAAACACTTTCAGGTTTTTAACGGGAATTATAAAAGGCCTGATCCTGCGCACCTTTTCTTCAGCATCATACAGAAAACTTTCTGCATGCTCCTGGCTGTCCTTTAATAAAGATACATGTGCCTTGGAGAATCGGCTTTCATATTGATGTCCAAGGATATCTTCAACATGCGCTTTCAATCTTGTTACAAAATCAACGATCGGTGGTGAAGGTGAAATCAGATAAAATAATTCCTCCTGCGTTACAGATGTCTTTCTCATACTATTTTCAGCTAATAGTTTATCAAATTCCTGGGCACTTTACCTTTAAACATATTCATCTCTATGCGCACACGCTTGCTCACACCTAGTGTTGTAGCTCGTACCAGCTTCTCCACTCCATATTTATGTTTGATAAAATCCATCTCTTCATATAGATTGATATCTTCTTCGGTATCATCAAACAAACTGATCTGGTGATTTCCATGAACCAAATTGCTGAGCCGCACACCTACCAGGCGAATAAGCATTCTGCGGTTATACAATTTATCGAACAGCTCCAGCACCGTATTTAATATAATGTGATCTGATGATGTATAGGGAATATGTATTTGCCTGGTCTCTGTATCAAAATTGGAGTAACGAATTTTAACGGTTAAGCAAGAGGTGAGCTTCTTTTGCTCGCGCAATTGAAAGCCCACCTTCTCTACCATGGCAATGAGAATGGATTTTAATTTTTTAACATCAATCGTATCGGTTTCAAAAGTAGATTCGGTGGAAATGGATTTCTGCTCACTGTAAGGCACCACAGGCGAGTTATCAATACCATGAGCCTTGTTCCATAAACTGATTCCATTTTTTCCGAACGCGCTCACCAGGAATTTCAGCGGCATCTCACGCAGGGTAGCCACCGTGCGCACGCCCATGTCATACAGAAAAGATGAAGTTTGTTTTCCCACCATCGGAATTTTTTCGATGGGGAGCGGAGCGAGGAAATCTTTTTCATCACCAACTGGAATTTGCTTTTGTGCATTGGGCTTAAACTCGCCCGTGGCCACTTTAGAAACCAACTTGTTAACCGATAAAGCCATAGAGATTGGCAGCCCACTCTCTTTTACGATTTTCTTTTGCAACTCCACCGCCCACTTAAACGTGCCAAAGAACCGGTCCATGCCGCTCGCATCTATATAAAACTCATCGATGGACGATTTTTCAAATGAAGGAGCTTTACTAGCAATAATCTCGGTGACCTCATGAGAGAGTTGACTGTATGCTTCCATGTCGCCCGAAATCACCTTGGCATCAGGGCAAAGTTGAAGGGCCAGGTACATGGGCATAGCTGAGTGTACGCCAAATTTTCGTGTTTCGTAACTACAGGCGGCCACTACCCCGCGCCTGCTTTGACCTCCTATTATCAGGGGTATCCCATTTAGCCTAGGTTCTTTTTTGCGCTCAACGGCTACAAAAAAAGCGTCCAAATCCAGGTGAATAATGCTTCTATCAGCCATGAGGCAATATTACTAAATTTTTTAGCAAATTGTTATTTTAAGCTTCAGTTTTGGAACTAATGAGAAATCAAGCTTACTTAGCTAAAATATTTAGTAATCGTGAAACTGAATAACACCATTCGGGGCCTCCGTAAAAGCCTTGGCCTGACCCAGGAGCAATTTGCCATAGAGCTGGGAATCAAACGCTCACTTATAGGCGCCTATGAAGAGGGTAGAGCCGAACCTCGGCTGGAGCTTCTGAATAAAATGGCGAAAATGGGAAGCATTACTTTGGAAAGCATATTACAAGGTAATATCTCTGAATATCAAGATGATAACTTGAAATCATTAAACCCAAAGAGCAATCAAGGAAATAATATTCAATTGGTTCCCATAAAAGCAGCTGCCGGGTATTTAAAAGGATTTGGCGACCAGGAAGTAATTCGCGAGTTGCCACATTTTAGCCTGCCCATGTTAAGCAGAGGAAATTACCGTGCATTTGAAATTACAGGGGACAGTATGCTACCTCTTGCCTCAGGGACAGTTGTAGTGGGGGAGCAGGTAGAAAACCTTTCTTATTTAAAAAGCGGAAAGACATATGTAATGGTGACTAAGTTAGATGGGATTGTTTACAAGAGGGTATTTAATTATTTAAAAGAGAATGGAAAGCTGTTCCTGGTTTCAGACAATTCTGCCTACAAACCTTATACTATAGACCCTGCTGAAATTATAGAAGCCTGGTCAGCCAAAGCATACATTAGCATTCAGTTTCCTGATAATGATTTTAAGTTTGATCCCAAACCGGAGTAAGCCTACTTGTTATGCACAATGCCACGTAACATGGACTTAACGAACAATTTCCTAACAACTATTTTTGGAGCCAAATCAATAACTCTGACCGTTTTGAGCCATTATTATGATGGAATAACTGCGGACCTACCTGAGGACGACACGGTAAAATTCTTAAGAGAATTATGTTCAGAGTTAAAAATTTCGGACTTGGGACTGAATCTTTTTATACAAATCATAGAAGCCTTGAATGAATTCAGAAGAAATAGAAGTGAAGGAATTACTCAAGCAAAATTCGACTTGATTTCTCAAACTTGCAAGGCGTATGTGAATTGGACTTTCGAAAGTTTCGACTGCTTTCACAAATCTGAAGACGGAACATACATCTATTCTTCGAATTCCTGACCCTAAAGAGTTGTTAACGCTGGAATGTCCCTTTGCCAGCCGACAGTATACAACACGTGGACAAAAACTGAATTGAACAAAGAGCATAGCCTCCAGAAATTTGAGTTGGCAGGCCCATTAGCCCACAACAGAAAGTATATAAAACATGCAGGCACGTTTTATATACAAGTGTAAAGGCAAAAAAAGCCTCTGAATAATTTTTATCCAGAGGCTTTTTAGTTTCGTTTTAAGCTCCTTTAACAATACTCATCAAACACTTCCACTAAGTGTTGGCCAATCATTTGAGCATTCCTGCCTGCAATGTGGTGCCGTTCAATAAAGTGAACGAGTTCTCCATTCTTAAACAGAGCAATGGCTGGTGAAGAAGGTGGATAGGGAAGCGTGTATTCCCTTGCTTTAGCAACAGCCTCCATATCAACTCCGGCAAATACGGTAGTAAGCTTAGAAGGCTTTTTAGAAGAATTTTGCAATGCCCATTTGATCCCTGGCCGGGCAGCACCAGCCGCACAGCCACATACAGAATTAATTACCAATAATTTTGTGCCCTGTTGGTCAGTCAATTCCTTGTCAACTTCACTGGCTGATTTAAGTTCAGTAAAGCCAACACTGGTTAAATCGCTGCGCATGGGGGCAACAAGATGTTCAGGGTACATACTCATATGGATTATATTTAGATTTTTTGATTTAGTTTATACTTAACAAAATTACATAAATCCCAGTTCCAGCTTTGCCGCTTCGCTCATCATATCCTGCGAGTAGGGTGGATCCCAGGTTATTTCCACTTTCACATCATTTACGCCCTCAATGGTTTTAACTTTTTGCTCTACTTCAGATGGAATAGCCTCTGCCGATGGGCAGGAGGGAGAGGTTAGTGTCATCTGGATATGTACATTATTGACGGGGAATACATTTATTTCATAGATCAAGCCCAATTCGTAGATATCAACGGGAATTTCAGGGTCGTAAATGGTTTTTAACATACTCACGATCTTTTCCTTTAAATCCGGAATGTAAGTGTCTTCTACTTTAGGCGCCACTGTTGGTTTCTCTTCCATCATGCCGTTTCCATTTTGGTTTTGAAAGCCAGGGCATACAATTTCATTTGCTTGATCATAGAAGCAAAACCATTTGAACGTTGCGAGCCGATAAACCGATCCATTTTTATTTCCGTCATAAAAAATAAATTGGCTTGAAGTATGTCATCCGGTTTTTGGTTTGACAAAACCCTGATCAATAAACTCACCAAGCCTTTGGTAATGGCCGTGTTGCTGTCGGCCTGAAAGACAAGCTTATCATCTTTCATTTCAGAGGTTAACCATACTTTCGATTGGCAACCTTTCACTATGTTTTCTTCAGTTCGGTGCGCTTCAGGTAAGGGCGCGAGTTTCTCACCTAATTCAATAATGTAAAACAAAGTCATCTCCATATCTCCATCTAATAAGGAGAATTCGTCAATGATTTGCTTTTGAATGGCCTCTATGGTCACTTAGTCATTATTTTGATAGTACGCTCCAACCCCTTCACCAATTGATCAACTTCATCTTTAGTATTATAAACAGCAAATGAAGCCCTAACAGTTCCTTCAATTCCAAACCTATCCATTAAGGGTTCCGTGCAATGATGGCCTGTGCGCACCGCAATACCATATGAATCGAGCATTTGCCCGATGTCGAAATGATGGATGCCCTCCACTATAAATGACAGCACGCTCACTTTTTCTTTTGCTGTTCCGATCAACCGGACTTTATCGAGGGCACTAATTTTTTTTGTTGCGTATTGCAGCAACTCATTCTCATGTTGTGCCATCGTTGGTTTCCCAATCTCCTGAATAAATTCTATAGCAGTCTTCAGAGCAATAATATCGGCTATGTTTGGAGTGCCGGCTTCGAATTTATAAGGTAAGTCGTTGTACGTAGTCTTTTCAAATGAAACATTCTTAATCATTTCACCGCCAGCCTGGTAGGGTGGCATTTTATTAAGTAGCTCTTTTTTCCCATACAAAAATCCAGAGCCCGTAGGACCATACATTTTATGCCCGGAAATGCAGTAGAAATCGCAATCCAAATCCTGAACATCAATAGCTAAATGAGCGGCAGCCTGCGCTCCATCCAGTAACACTTTAGCGCCAACCTGATGGGCTTTTTGAATAATTTCCTTTACAGGATTTATCGTGCCTAAACTATTAGAGGCATGATTGATGGCAACCATCTTTGTTTTCCCAGACAACAATTTCTCAAACGAATCAAGATCAATTTCCCCTGAATCGGTAATGGCAATAACTTTAAGAAGCGCTCCTTTCTCTTCGCAAACAATTTGCCACGGCACAATGTTGCTGTGGTGCTCCAATCCAGAAATAATAATTTCGTCTCCTTCTTTAATGAAGGCTTTTCCAAAGCTGTGTGCAACCAGGTTTACGCCTTCCGTTACACCTTTGGTGAATATTATTTCTTCGTTGGACTGAGCGTTAATAAATTTCTTTGCTGCTTCCCGTGTTTCCTCAAATGCTTTAGTGGCCCGCTCTGCCAAAGTGTGGATGCCTCTGTGAATGTTGGCATTGTTGATCGCGTAATAATCAACTAGGGCATCAATTACTTGCCTGGGCTTTTGTGAGGTAGCTGCGTTATCGAAATAGATAAGATTATGACCATTTACCTGTTGATGTAAAACAGGAAATTGTTCTCTTATTCTTTTAACATCGAACGATATGCCGGCTGCTATATTCACGATCAATAATTTTCTATTAAATTATTTTTCTTTTCAATATGGACTATGAAGCCTTTCCATAACAATGCTTTCAATTTCATGCTTCAATTTTGTGTCTTGACTTTTGTTGATCACTTCAGAAGCAAACGCAGTGAGCAACATAGTTCGTGCCTGCTCCAAAGAAATTCCCCGCGACTGCAAATAGAACAATGCTTCCTTATCCAGTTGACCGGTTGTGCAGCCGTGAGAGCACTTTACATCGTCTGCCCAAATTTCAAGTTGAGGCTTAGTATTGATAAAAGCAGTATCGGAAAGTAAAATATTTCTATTCGATTGAAACGCGTTTGTCTTTTGTGCGTCAGGGCGCACGAATATTTTTCCATTGAAAACACCTTTAGCGCTATCGCTGATAATTCCTTTGTACAACTCGTTGCTCACACAATTTGGCATTTGGTGATCAGCAACCGTGTGGTTATCAATCAGAGATTTTCCTGAAGGAAGATACAACCCGTAAAAGTTAGATTCGCAATGTTCTGCTTCGATAGAGAATATGGAATTATTGCGAACTACGCTGCCATCAAATGAAAATATAAATGAATTAACCGTGCTCTTTCCCAATTGCCTAACCGTTGAGTTGTAAACCTGGTAAACCCCGGCATCATTTTGCAACCGGTAATAGTTTAGGTGAGCATTGGTTTGCAATCTGTATTCGGAAACAATATTGGTAAACACAGGATTTATTCCGGAAGACTGAAAAGATTCGATAATTGTGCAAGAGGAATTTTCTTCCATATCCAAAACTATCCGGGTATTCAACATCACTTGCTCTGCTTGAGAATCGAGAATGTGATTGATGAATATTGTTTTTTCTACAGCTAAATGTGCCGGTATCCGAATATGAATTTCTTTTGCGCAAAACGAATAATTGAGGGCAGCAAAAGCGTCTTTATTATTTACTTGTGTTGAAGCTTCTTGCACAGAAACTTCAACTTCATCCAAAGCGAGCTCATTTATCAATAATTTACCATTGACGATCGTAATTGAAATACTTTCATCACTTGCGCCTGCTTCCGTTTTTGCTTCGGGAGATTGACCATACAGGGAAAGATCGAAATTGGCTTCCAGAAATTTACCAATAGGGGTGAAGCGGTATTCCTCAGCCTTGCTTGTCGGCAATCCTATCCTGCAAAATTCCAGGAAGGCTTTCATCTGCTCCAGGTTTCTTGGCACAGCATCGAAAGCCTCGCGAAGGGCGTTTACTGTTACACTATTTTGAACTTCAGTAATCATTGGGCAACGGCTTCTTCTTTAATCCAGTCATATCCTTTTTCCTCCAGTTCCAAAGCCAATTCCTTTGTTCCTGATTTTACTATTCTTCCCTGGTATAAAACATGAACAAAGTCGGGTATGATATGATCCAATAACCGTTGGTAGTGAGTAACTACAATTACAGCATTATCCTTCGAGCGCAATTTGTTTACGCCATTGGCAACAATCCTCAAGGCATCAATATCGAGCCCTGAATCTGTTTCATCCAGGATGGCCAGTTTAGGTTCCAACATGGCCATTTGAAAAATTTCATTTCGCTTTTTTTCACCCCCTGAGAAGCCCTCGTTTAGCGAGCGACTGAGCAATGACTGTTCTACTTCTACCAGCTTCATTTTCTCTTTCATCAAGCTAAGAAAAGCTACAGCATCCAGAGGTTCTTGTCCGCGGTGCTCACGTGCCTGGTTGATGGCAGTCTTCATGAAGTTGATGGTGCTCACGCCCGGAATTTCCACGGGGTACTGAAAAGCAAGAAATATTCCTTCACGGGCTCTTTCTTCAGGAGCAAGATCAAGCAGGTTGTGGCTAAGGTAATCAACACTACCACTTGTAACTTCAAAATCTTCGCGCCCTGCCAGCACGGAGGCTAGTGTGCTCTTGCCCGAACCATTCGGCCCCATAATAGCATGCACCTCACCGGCATTCACCTGTAAATCAATACCACGAAGAATTTCTTTATCCCCGACTTTGGCACATAAATCTTTAATATTCAACATCTCAGTTCTATTCAAAATTTAAAATTCAAAATTTAAAATTCAAGATTCAAGATTAGTCATGATTGTCTTAAATATTTCTCTCCTCGATATTCAGATGTCTTCAGATAATTGATGAACCCTGAAAGTTGTCGATTAACCTCTGTTGCCTTACTTGATAAGGCATCAAATGTTTCTGGAGTAATATGCTCTTTATCTAAAGCGCGATAGAGTTGTGCCCGCGTTTCTCCACAAGATCCTTTTGCAATGGATAGAAACTGAATAAATTCTTTATTTCCGCCACGCTCGAACCCTTCAGCAATGTTATCCATTACGCTTCCGGATGAGCGATTAATTTGATCTTTCAAGGAGTAGTCCTTTGCAAAATTTCCTTTACTACTAATCAAATGAATTGCTTTAGCAAACTCTCTTGCCTTCTGCCATACCTCTAAATCTTCAAATCGCTCTATTTTGCTCACAATCTTTATTCTTGAATCTTGAATCTTGAATTAATCACCCAACACTTCCTTCCAGTGTTATGGCTAAAAGTTTTTGCGCTTCCACCGCAAACTCCATGGGCAGTTGGTTCAGCACTTCTTTTGCATATCCATTTACGATTAGGGCCAGGGCAGCCTCTTCATCAATTCCCCGTTGTAAACAATAGAAAATCTGATCTTCACCAATTTTTGACGTAGTGGCTTCGTGCTCAACTTTCGATGAACTGTTTTCTACATCAATGTAGGGAAAAGTATGGGCGCCACATTTATCTCCCATTAGCAGTGAATCGCATTGCGAAAAATTTCTGGCGTTTGTGGCCCGCTTCATTATTTGCACTTGCCCACGATAACTGTTCTGCGAATGACCGGCAGAAATTCCTTTTGATACAATCCTCGACTTTGTATTTTTTCCGATATGAATCATTTTGGTTCCGGTGTCGGCTTGCTGATAATTATTCGTAACCGCTACCGAATAAAATTCTCCGGATGAATTATCACCTTTCAAAACGCACGAGGGGTATTTCCAGGTAATGGCCGATCCCGTTTCTACCTGCGTCCATGAAATTTTTGAATTATCACCAAAGCATAAGCCTCGCTTGGTAACAAAATTATAAATGCCTCCTTTACCGTTTTTATCTCCCGGGTACCAGTTTTGCACGGTCGAGTATTTCACTTGTGCATCTTTCATGGCATAAATTTCCACTACGGCAGCGTGCAATTGGTTCTCATCGCGCATGGGCGCTGTGCAGCCTTCCAGGTAGCTAACGTAACTGCCTTCATCGGCAACGATTAAAGTTCTTTCAAACTGACCTGTGTTGGCCGCGTTTATCCGGAAGTATGTAGAAAGTTCCATAGGACAACGAACGCCTTTTGGAATGTAACAGAAGGATCCATCCGTAAATACTGCAGAGTTAAGTGCAGCAAAGTAGTTATCGTTAACCGGAACAACAGAACCTAAATATTTTTTAATTAACTCCGGATGTTCTCTCACCGCTTCGCTAAACGAACAAAACACGATTCCCATTTCTGCTAAGGTGTCTTTAAATGTGGTGGCCACCGAAACGCTGTCAAGCACAGCATCTACGGCAATGCCAGTGAGGCGTTTCTGTTCCGTAAGACTTATGCCAAGACGCTCGAAAGTTTTTAAAAGCTCTGGGTCAACTTCCGATAAATTAGTTGGAGTGATCTTTTGCTTAGGGGCTGAATAATAAATAATATCCTGATAGTTGATTGTTGGGAATGAGACGTTGGCCCATTTAGGTTCGGCCAAAGTGAGCCACTTTTGGTAAGCCTTCAATCGCCACTCTAAGAGCCACTCCGGTTCGCTTTTTTTGGCGCTTATAAATCGAATAATTTCCTCACTAAGGCCTTTTGGGGCAGAGTCGGCTTCAATGTCCATAACCCAACCATGCTCGTACTCTTTGTTAGTAATCTCCTCCAAAACCGCATTTTCCTTGCTCATAACCCTATTTAGACTAATTAAAATATGCGTAAAACTACAACAAAATTGTGCTAAAATGGTTTGGACTTATTCCGATTTTAAATGGATTTAAACGGACGGCAGGCTTAAATTCCTGTCCAGACTCTCCTCCAGCGAAATCATAGTGTCGGTACGCTCGATACCTTCCACTTGCTGAATCTTATCATGCAACACTTCCTTCAGGTGGTTGGTGTCGCGGCAGTGAATCTTCACAAACATTGAATAGTTGCCTGTAGTGTAGTGTATATTGGTGATCTCCCAGATGTCCTTTAGCTTAGCCACTACCTGATCGTATAGCGCACTCTTTTCAAGGAATATGCCTATGAAAGCTGTAATATCGAAGCCAAGCCTGGCATAGTTCACCTTCAAAGTAGTCTTTTCGATTATACCTGCTTTTAACATTTTCCCAATGCGAACGTGAACAGTTCCTGAAGAGACAATAGCCTTTTTTGCCACTTCTCCGTAGGATTTTTTCGCATCCTTCATCAAAATTTCAAGGATTTTGAGATCCGTATTGTCAATTATTGAATTTTTAGCCATTGGAAGATACTTATTTTAGATATTGTTCAGCAAATACGTTATTTATTGAATATTATTCAATTTTTAGCTATATATATTGCATGAATGTATAGCAATACATCATATTTGTGAATAATATAATAACGCCAGTCGGGTGTTAAAGAATGTAGGGTGTTGAAATTGGCAGACAAGCCCTCCTGTCTCGGGGGTGGGGAGTAAAGGATAAACGCAGAATAA
>Ga0315912_10002669_pt1 | contig 18670 bp, 13 predicted proteins | sample VfabasoilMG_FD_204469 | JGI IMG/M metagenome (GOLD analysis project Ga0315912, IMG submission 204469) | Garden soil microbial communities collected in Santa Monica, California, United States - V. faba soil | ecosystem: Environmental > Terrestrial > Soil > Garden | place: USA: California...
TACAGCCGCTGGCGCGACGCATCCAGGATCACTGCCATGGGGCGGGCTTCCTTGCGCAGCTGCAGGACGCGCCGGCCCGGCTCCATTCCGCGCAGATCGATGAAATAGAGCGACGCGTCGAACTCGCCCGTGACGTAGGCACCACCGCCATCGCTGGTGAAGGCGATGTCGCGTGGCCGCTGGCCCACGGGGACGGACCGCACCGCCTGCAGCCGGGACGTGTCGATCATCGTGACCGCATGATCGGACTCGCTGGTCACCATGACCGTCTTGCCATCCGGCGACACGACCACGCCCTCCGGCTCGACGCCCACGGGAATGCTGGCGACGATGCTGCCGCTGGCGATGTCCACCACCGACGTGCGTCCCATGTCTTCGTTCGCCACGAACAGGCGCGTTTCATCGGCGCTGAGATCGAACTGCTCGGGGTCCGAGCCCGCGGCCAGCACGCGCAGCACCTGGTGAGTTGTCGTGTCGACGACGGCGATGCCATCGGCATTCATGTCGCGCTTGCGCTTCGCGCATTCCTCGTCAGGCACCGTGGGCGGGCACTTGGGCAAGCCGCTGACGGCGACGAACAGCCGCTTGCCCGCGCGATCAACTTTCATGCCGCGCGGGCGCTTGCCCACGTCGATGGTCGCGATGACCTCGGCGCGCCGGGTGTCGATCACCGAAACGCTGTTGCCGTCCTCGTTGGACACGTAGGCCCGGCCGGCCCAGGAGGCAGGCAGGCCGGCCAGCCACAGCAGCGCGAGCCAGCAGCCCAAGCGGCATCGTGGCAAATACCTAGTAGTGCAAGTCATGGAATTCATTGAGCAAGCTCCGTGCCAGCGCATTCGCCGCAGCGCACCAGCGGCGGTAGATAGAGGTCGCCGATGTGTAACTGCCCGGTGACACAGTGATACATTGCGGGCGGCGCAAGCCATCCATGGCGGTAGCAGGGGAGGCTACGATGGATTCCAACATCGTGCGACATGCGGCGCATGTGCTCGGGTTCGTGAATGGCCGGGGCCAAAGCCCCGCCGGGCAGGATGCCGAACTGAATCCCGCGATCGCGGGTTCATGGCGCCGCTGCGCGCTCGACTACTCCATCGATCCCGCGCGCCACTACGCACCCAGCGTCATCGACGCGTCGTCGCTGGTCCATCGACGCCAGCAATACGCGGACCTCGTGCAGATCGCCTCGGCCGAAATCGACTGGTTGTACGACTACGTCGCCAATTCGGGCTACGCACTGGTCCTGAGCGATGCCAGCGGCGTCATCCTCTACGAACGGACCGATGCCACGTTGACGAAGACCTTTCACGATGCGGGATTGATGTGCGGTGCGGACTGGAGCGAGCGCCGCGAGGGAACGAACGGCATCGGCACCTGCATCGCCGAGGACCAGCCGGTGACCGTCCACCTGGGCGAACACTTCCGCGCCTGTCACACCGGGCTCTCGTGTTGTGGCGCGCCCATTCGTGATTCGTCGGGCCGACTCATCGCCGTGCTCGACGCATCCACGCCACAGGTGCAGTCCGCGCGCGGCGGTGTGGCCCACACCATGGCCCTGGTCAATCTCTCCGCGCGCGTCATCGAGAAACACCTTTTCCTCCGCCACTTCCGGGACAGCACGGTCTTCCGCTTCCACGCGCGTCCCGAATTCGTGAACCTGCAGCATGACGGCGCCATCGTGCTCGCGCCGGATGCGCGCGTGCTGGCGGTCGACGAGACGGCCCTGCAGCTGTTGCAGGCGTCGAAGCGTGCCGACCTGATCGGACGCCCGATCGACGACATCTTCGACGTCAGTGCCGCGGAGCTGGTCGACCCGCCGCGTCGTGACAGCGGCGAACTCCGGCCGGTGCGCGACGTGGCGACGGGCCGGCGATTCTTCGCGAGCCTGGATCGCGACGCGAATCCGGCACGGGTGCCGGCCACGATCCGCGCATCGGGTCCGGACTCCCTGCCGTCCGCGCGCGTCATGCAGCTCGAACCCTCGGGCGGCCCGCGCGCCGCGCTGACGCTCGAGGAACTCGCCGGCGCGGATCCACAGATGCTGCGCAACGTGCGCAGCGCGCATCGCATTGCGAAGGCGCGCGTGGCCGTGATGATCCTGGGGCCCACGGGCTCCGGCAAGGAGGTGTTCGCCCGCGCGTTGCATGCCGCCAGCGATCGCGTGAACCAGCCCTTCGTGGCGCTCAATTGCGCTGCGATCCCCGAGTCGCTCATCGAGAGCGAATTGTTCGGCTACCGGCAGGGCGCGTTCACCGGCGCCCGCCGCGAGGGTATGCGCGGCAAGATCCTGCAATCCTCCGGCGGAACACTGTTCCTGGATGAAATCGGTGACATGCCGCTGTTGTTGCAGACACGACTGCTGCGCGTGCTCGAAGAGCAGGAGGTCGTGCCACTCGGCACCGAGACACCGGTGAAGGTCGACCTGCGCATCATCAGCGCCTCGCACCGCAACCTGCGCGATATGATCGGCCGCGCGGAATTCCGCGAAGACCTTTACTACCGGCTCAACGGCATCACGCTCGAACTGCCGTCGCTCGCGGCGCGTACCGACAAGGAGCGTTTGATCCGCGAATTCCTCGCGGCGGAAACCAGCGACGGACGGCCCGCGGCCATCGAGATGGCGGCCTTCCGGCAATTGCTCGCCTATCCCTGGCCGGGAAACATTCGGGAACTGCGTAATGTGATCCGCACGGCGCTCGCCATCTGCGATGGCGGCGTGGTGCGACTGTGGGATCTGCCCAGCGAATTGCGCGTGCTCGCAGGATCCACCGCGGGCGCTGGGCCCGCGTCGACGCAGCGCGATGACCTGTTGCGTTGCATGGCCGAATGCAAAGGGAACATGTCGCTCACCGCGAAGCGACTCGGTATCAGCCGCAACACGTTGTATCGCCGCTGCAAGCGTTTCGACATCGCGCTGGCTGGCACGCAATCTGCAACGCCGGAGGCGTGAGCGGCACGAAAGACAGCACGCTGCGACAGCCGATCTGCCTCGCCCCCGGCGTCCGGCTGGATGGCCGCGAGCAAGGTGACGCGACCTTCGTGCTGGTTTGCCCCGAGGGCAACGTGCAGTTGAACCGCATGGCCGCGACCATCCTGCGGCTGTGCGATGGCTCGCGCGATCGCGCGCAGATCGTGACCGAGATCCTGCGGGATTCCAGCAACCCGGCGCGCCCGGCGGAGATCGAGGAGTTCCTGGACGCGGCGGCGACGCGTCGCTGGATCGATGGCGGCTAGCACGCACAGGATGACGCCTCACGTCAATGGGCAACGCGGACTCTCGCCGCGGGTCGCGCGCAGCCTTAAGTTCGGCTAACTCCAATGTTCAAGCCCGCGAACATTCTGGTCGTGCTGACCGTGGCGGTGCTATCCACCGGCTGCAAAACCGTTCCGGTGGACCAGCGCGCCACCGTCCGTGCCGACGTCGTGAAAACGAGCGAAGAGATCAGGGCCTTGTTCGTGGCGGACGAGCCCGGCCTCGAGCAGGAACTTGCCGCCGCCGCGGGATATTTCACGGCGCGAATCTCGGGCGGCAAGGTGCTCGTCGGCGGTGCCAACGGCATCGGTGTGCTGGTCGACAATGCCACCCAGAGTCGCACCTTCATGAATGCATCGCGCGTCGACCTGGGCGTGGCCCTGGGCGCGGGAACGGAACGCATCCTCGTGGTGCTCGAAACGCGCGAAGCGCTGGAGGAGTTCCGCCGGGGAATCCGCAGGTTTGGTTTCGGCGCCAAGGCGGGTGTGGGAGAAGCCGGGGCCAAGGGGCATTCATTCTCCGAGCCGGGTTACAAATTCCTGGGGACTTCCGAGACCGGCGCCGGGGTCACCGCCACCGCCGGCATGCTGAGTTTTTCCGTGAACATCGATCTGACCGACTCCGCGGTCTCCGACGTGAGCATTCCGCAAACCCAATTCAATACGGCGGACAAACAGGGTGAGAACGCTCCCCGGGTGTGGAACTACAAGTTGCCATTCCTCGCGCAAAAGGTGATCGACACGGGTTACAACCTGCCGTTGCCGTATGGGGCAGGGCTCATCTACTCGGTCAACGAGCAGGAGCAAACGATCACCGGCCTTGAAGTCGGCATCAACGGTCGGGACAAGGCGCCTTTCGAATTCGTGAGCTTCGACAAGACGCTCACCACGACTGACAGCCTGAACGCAAAGATAGACGCCTGGTTGTTTCCGTTCCTGAATGTCTATGCCACCTATGGCCCGTTCAAGGGCGATGCGGCTCTCGACATCCTCATCGACGGCGACGGCATGCTCGAACACATGGGTATTTCCTGCACCGGGCTCATCCAGCCTGGTCTGTGCGACAGCCTGCAGGGACAGACCATCCTGCTGCCCATTCACACCACTCCGAGCGGGACCAACTGGGGCGTGGGCGGTGTGCTCGCCGGCGGCTGGAAGGGCTGGTTCGTCACCATCCCGTTCAATTGGTCGAGGGTCGACCTGGGCCCCACGTTCGCGGACGGTGGTCCCATCATCACGGTCACGCCGCGCGTCGGAAGAAACTTCGTGCTGGGAGACCTGGGCAACTTCGCGCTGTTCGCCGGCGGCAACTACCTCGAATCGAAACTGGAGATCTCCGGGACGTACCGGGTCCCGGTGGGCGGCGAAGAACTCACCTTCGACTACACCGTGCAGCAGAAGAACAAGGATGCGTGGAACCTGCTCTTCGGCTTCAACTGGGACCTCAACAAGCAGTTCTCGTGGAACATGGAGTACGACGGATTCATCGGTACCCGCGACGCGTTCATCGCGTCGGTCACCTGGAGGTTCTGAAATCCCGCCCGGCGGCTTTCCTTGAGCCCTGCGCCAGACTATCTTTCCGGTGATGAACCCAGTCCGATCGCGCCTTCTCGCCGCGGGTCTCGCGGCACTGCTGCCCGCCGCCGCGGCCCTCGCCACCAACCCGCTGATCACGGATCAGTTCACCGCCGATCCCACGGCACGCGAGTTCGAAGGCAGGATCTACGTCTACCCTTCGCACGACATCCCGGAACCGCCGGGCTACTCCGGGCGCAAGAACTGGTTCGTCATGGAGGACTATCACGTCTTCTCCTCGGACAACCTCACCGACTGGAAGGATCATGGCGTGATCGTCACGCGGTCCGACGTGGCATGGGCCGACCAGTCGCTCTACGCGATGTGGGCGCCGGATGCGGTGTTCAAGGATGGCAGGTACTACTTCTATTTCCCCGCCATCTCCAAGGCCGGCGAACGCCGCATCGGGGTGGCGATCGCGGATAAGCCCTATGGTCCTTTCAAGACCGAGCCCACGCCTATCGAAGGCGTGAAGGGAATCGATCCCGGCGTGCTGATCGACAAGGACGGCAGCGCCTATCTTTTCTATTCGACCGACAAGATTTTCGTCGCGAAGCTGAAGCCCAACATGCTGGAGATCGAGGGTGAGCCGCGGACCCTCGACGAACTGCCGAAAAAAGGCCTGCAGGAAGGGCCCTTCGTGTTCGAGCGCAAGGGTGTGTACTACCTCACCTATCCGCACGTGGCCAACAAGATCGAGCGGCTCGAGTACGCCACCAGCAGCTCGCCGATGGGACCGTACCAGTGGGGCGGCGTGATCATGGACGAGTCGGCGAGTGGCTGCTGGACCAACCACCATTCGCTGCTCGAATGGAAAGGGCAGTGGTATCTCTTCTACCACGACCAGGACATGTCACCGTCCTTCGACAAGCGCCGCTCGATCCGCGCCGACCAGCTCTTCTTCAATGACGACGGCACCATCCAGAAAGTCACGCCAACGCTGCGGGGTGTCGGCGTGGTACAGGCCGGCAGCGAGATCCAGATCGATCGCTACAGCGCGAAGAGTCCGGAAGGCATCGCGATCTCGTTTCTCGACGAGGCGAATACGCACGCCGGATGGAAGACCACGTTCAATGCCGCAGACTCCTGGGTGCGCTTCAACGCGGTGGATTTTGGCAAGCGCGCAGGCAAACGGATCGAAGTGCGCGTCAAGGCCTCCGGTGGCGGTGCGCTGGAGATCCGCCTGGACAAGCCGGATGGGCCGGTGGTCAGCCGAGTCTCAGTGACCAAGGGGGATGACTGGCAAGTGGTCCGCGCCGCGGCGAAGAAAATTCCGGCCGGTGTTCACGACCTGTTCGTGACTCGAGCGGGCGCGGAACCCGTCGAAGTGGACTGGATCAGTTTCCGTTGACGCCGAACAGGATTGTCTTGAATCGACGGACGGTCGCCGAGTCGGCATGAAGTTCGCCGCCCGAGTGGGTGCCGGACACGACAATCAGGTCGGGGTCGACGAAGAACGCGCAAGGGTCGACATTCGATTTCCGCACGAACGCGGCGAAGACTCCCTCCACGCTGATGGCCCGGTCCGTCGGCGCGCTCCAGCCATCCAGTTCCCGCAGAAACTCGATGGCCGCCGCGATGATTTTGGGATCCTCGATGCGGACCAACGGTGTGTTCGCGCCGTTCATGATCTCGATGAACGCCACTTCCTCGGGCGCCGGCAATTCCTTGAGCGCCACTTCCCTGGACACGGGTGTTGGCACCATGGCCCCGCATGCCACGAGGAACATCGCCACCGCAGCGAGACCCAGGATTCTTTTCATGAGTGCCGATCTATCGTCAAAGACGCGGCAGGTCAACTAGCTGCGTGATCCGGATTGCATATCGCGCCACCAGTGCGGACCCAGCAGCTCGGCATGCCGGGACTTGAATGAATCGAGCAGCTCGTCCGGGATCCCGAGGAATGGCAGCCACTGCTCCGGAAAGATGTCGTTGGGTCCGACGAAGAACCACGGCTCCGCGCTGAATTCATCTTCTTCGCAAGTCGGCTGCGGCAACTCGCGGAAATTGCATTCGCGCAGCGACGTCACTTCGTCGTAGTCGTAGAAGACCACCTTGCCCTGGCTGGTGACGCCGAAGTTCTTGAGCAGCAGGTCGCCGGGGAAGACGTCTATTCCGGCGAGCTCACGCAGCGCGTCGCCATAGTCGAGCAGCGCGCGTTCCGCATCGATGGACTCCGCGTCGCGCAGGAAGAGGTCGAGTGGTCGCAATCGTCGCTCGATGTAGCAGTGCCCGATGATGAGGTCATCGCCGTCGAGACGGCACACGCTGCCGCACTCATTGAGCAGTTCCTGCAGCAAGGCCGGCATGAACCGCGCCCCCGGCAGTCTCAGTTGTTTGTATTCCTGGGCATCGACCAGCCGGCCCACGCGATCGTGTTCGAAGACCCACTGGTATTTCTCCATGACCTCGCCGCGCGTGGTGTTCTTGGGCGGTCCGAAGCGATCGCGGATCACCTTGAACACCAGGTCGTGCGAGGGCAGCGTGAACACCACCATCACGAGGCCGCGCTGGCCCGGCGCGTGCACGAAGGTGTCGAAGGATTGCGCGAGATGGCGCCGCAGCGCGTAGTAGCGCTCGGTCTTGCCCTGCTTGGCGCGGCCCAGCACCGTGTACAACTCGTCCACGGGTTTGCCCGGCATGAAGGTGCGCAGCAGGGACACCGCGGCGCTGACCACTGGCAGGTCGACGTGAAAATACGAACGCGTGAAGCCGAACAGCGAACTGATGTCGCTGCGCGCCAGCAGCACCGACTCGATCTCCAGGCCTCCGGCCTTGTGCAGGAACACGATGACGAAGGGCGTGATGCTGCCATCGCCGATCATGCGGCCGACGACGCAGGCGGTGGGCCCACGGTAGAAAGGCGCATCGATGACTTCGACCAGCTGCGGCGCGGCGCTCTGCCGCCGGCTGTCGAAATGCGGCGTCAGTTCGCGGCAGATCTGTCGCGCAAAGGCTTCAACGTCCACGATCAGGCGCGCGAATGGCAGATCCGTCAGCAGCTCGTTCACCGCACGCTGCAAAGAATCGTCCACCGGGTGAACGCGGATCGGGACGCTGCCTGATGCCCGGCCCGATGCCGTGACCGTGAATTCGATCTGCTCGTCGACGCCCACCGTGGCGAATACATCGCGCGTGATCGAATTGAGGAAGGTCCGATGGAAATCGCTGTCGGGCGTGCTTGCGATCTGCTCATCGAAGCACCGCTTGATTTCGACCCACAACTCGCGATCGTGGATGCGCGTACCCAGTTCCCGGCGCAGGGCCTCGATCGCGCGGCTGACGTGCACTTCGTACAGCTCGATGCGTTGCACGGCATCCACGCGCGCGGCAGGCCAGTCCCGGACCAGGAAGTGGCGTGCCGCCCTGCGCGTGATGCGCGCGAACTCCGCGTTGTAGTCTTCGAAACGCTGTCGCAGTCCGGTGGCGAGTTCCACCGGACTCAACACATACTCAAGAAGCGCGGCTGACATGGAACTGCGCCTGTTCGGTGCTGCCCTGCATGGCGCCGGTCGAGAATTGTCCGGAAGTGATGGCGGTCTGCACCGCATCGAAGTAGCCGGTGCCGACGAATGCCTGGTGGCGCGTGGCGCGATAACCTTCCGCTTCGCTGGCGAACTCGCGCTGCTGCAGCCGCGAGTAGCCCAGCATGCCGTCGGTGCGATAGGCCGATGCCAGCTCGAACATCGAGTGGTTCAGCGCGTGCCATCCCGCCAGCGTGATGAACTGGAAGCGATAACCCAGCGCGGCCAGGCATTCGCGCCAGCCCTGCATCTCGGTGGCGCTGAGCTTCGATCCCCAATTGAAGGAGGGCGAGCAGTTGTACGCCAGCAGCTTGCCGGGATACCGCGCGTGGATGCCGCGCGCGAAGCGCCGCGCCTCTTCGATGTCGGGCCTGGCGGTCTCGCACCAGATGAGATCGGCATACGGCGCGTAGGCGAGGCCGCGGGCAATTGCCTGCTCGATGCCGTTCTTCACGTGGAAGAAACCTTCCGTGCTGCGCTTGCCGGTGAGGAAGGGCTGGTCGCGCGGATCATGATCGGAAGTCAGCAGGTTCGCGGCTTCCGCATCGGTGCGCGCGATCACCAGTGTCGGCACGCCCGAGACATCGGCCGCGAGGCGCGCCGCCACCAGCTTGTTGATGGCCTCGTCGGTGGGTACCAGCACCTTGCCGCCCATGTGTCCGCACTTCTTGGCGGATGAGAGCTGGTCCTCGAAATGCACGCCGGCGGCGCCGGCCTTGATCATGGCCTTGGTGAGTTCGAAGGCGTTGAGGTTGCCGCCGAAGCCGGCCTCGGCATCCGCGATGATGGGCGCGAGCCAGTCGATGAGGCTGCCACCCTCGAGCGCATGGACCTGGTCGGTGCGCAGCAGCGCGTTGTTGATGCGCTCGATCATCTTCGGCACCGAGTCGACGGGGTACAGGCTCTGGTCCGGGTACATCTCGCCGGCGCTATTGCCGTCGCCGGCCACCTGCCAGCCGGAGCAGTAGATAGCCTTGAGGCCGGATTGCACGGCCTGCACGGCCTGGTTGCCCGTGACGCATCCAAGCCCGCCCACCACCGGCTCTTCGTGCAGCAGCTTCCAGAACTTCTCGGCGCCCAGGCGCGCCAGCGAGTGCTCGATGTGCACGGTGCCGCGAAGTCGCGCGACATCCGCCGCGGAGTAGGGTCGCTGGATCCCGCGCCAGCGCGGGTTCGTGGCCCATTCGTTGTGAAGGCGATGCTGCTGCGCGACTCGATCGGACATGTTCGGCTCCGTAATTTTTCTGGCATTGGGCGGGAGTCGAAGAGTAGAGTGTTTGCAGGGAAGATTTTCACATCAGAAACTTCACAATGTGAATTTCACACGATGGGTGCACTCGTCCGACAAGGCCATTTCCTCGGCGCCAAGCTGCGTTCGCTGCGCAAACGCAATGGTTTGACGCTGGAGGAACTCTCGGCGCGCTGCGTGCAGATCGACGCGGCCGCCGCGCCGTCGGTTTCCTACCTCAGCATGATCGAGAACGGCCAACGCATGCCCTCGGGCGACATGCTCGCGCTGCTCGCGGGGATCTTCGACAAGTCTCCCGGCTGGTTCCTCGACCAGAACACGGAGATCGCGGCCGAGAGCAAGCCCGCCGCGCGCGGTGGGCTGGCCGCGATGCCGCTGGAGCCCGGCTTCCTGTTCTCCCACGACTTGTTGCGGGTCGCATTGCCGGAGTTGCTGAGCCAGACGGCCACCACCGGCAAGCAATTCGCGCAACTGTTGATTCGCGTGTGGCAGGAATCCCGCCACAACGATTTTCCCGACATCGAGCGCGCGGCCGAGCAGGTGGGCGACCGGCGCATGCCGCTGTCGGTGCAGGATCTGCAGGGCATCCTCAAGAAACTCGGCATGCAGGTGCGCTGGTTCGAGGACCAGGAAAAATCCGCGCGGGCCATGGTGCGTTCGCGCTTCGAAGCGCCGAACACGGTGTGGATCAACAAGCGCCTGAAGTCGCAGGAGCCCCGGCTCAAGTACGAACTCGCGTTCTTCGCCGGCCATCGCATCATGCACAACGGTGACGGGCTGGTTTCTGCGCACGAGGCCACCTGGAACGAAGTCGCCGAGGCAGCCGCCGGCGGCACCAGCATGGGAGCGCAGGACGTGCTCTACGCCTGGCGGGATTTCGAGTGCAGTTCCTTCGCCGCGGCGCTGATGTGTCCGCGCGCGCCATTTCGCCGCTTCCTGATCCGCGAGGCGCACTCGGTGGAGGCGGGCACGCGCCTCGGGGTGACATCGGCCGTCATGATGCGGCGCATGACCTCCGTGTCGCCGTATCGCCACTGGCACTTCTTCGACGCCTATCCACCCGGATTCCTGCGCGCGGTGTACCGCGCCAACGGCATACCGCTGCCCTGGGGCAACATGAGCGTGGTCCCCGATCCCTGCCCGCGCTGGGCGGTGTTCCAGATGCTGCGCAGTACCGGCGCCGGGTCCGCGAAAGCCACGCACAAGCCGCGATCGCAGATTTCCATCATGCCGGATGGCGAGCGCTCGCGACTGTATTGCTGCCACTCCATGCTCACGCGCGATGCCGCCGCCGTCACGCACGTGCTCTCGGTGGGCGTCGACCTTTCGCCGGCGCTGTCGGCACAGGGATACGACGACGCGGCGCTGGTCCAGGCGGTGGCGGAGGCCTGCCGCAAGGGCGGCGGCGACGCGGTGATTCCCGCGGAGACCCAGAAGGCGCTGCAGACGGTCTCGAAGGTGCTCAACATCGGCTGGATCGCGGATGCGCTGGCGCACGAAGCCACCACGATCTGCTCGCGCAGCAATCACTGTCCGCGACCGGCCCATTCATGCCATTGAACGGAACATCCATGACTGACTACGTCGAACGCGCCGGACTGCGCGTGGCCCAGGGATTGGCACTGCTCATCGAACAGGAACTGCTGCCCGCGCTGGGGCGGGATGTCGCGGGCTTCTGGCGTGAGCTCGCGGCGCTGCTCGATGACCTCGTGCCGGTAAACCAGGCGCTGCTCGCGCGACGTGACCAGCTGCAAATCGCCATCGACGAGTGGCATCGCGCCCGGCGCGGCCAGCGGTTCGACGTCGTGGCGCACGAAGCACACCTGCGGGCAACGGGTTATCTCGTGAACGAAGGTCCGGACTTCAATATCGGCACGCAGAACGTCGATGCGGAGATCTCGCGGCTCGCAGGTCCGCAGCTGGTGGTACCGCTCAGCAATGCACGTTACGCGCTCAATGCGGCCAATGCCCGCTGGGGCAGCCTCTACGACGCCTTCTACGGCACCGACGCCGTCGTGGAAACCGGCAAGCTGGCGCGGGGCCAGGGCTACAACGCCACTCGCGGGCGCGAAGTCATCGAACGCGTGCGCGCGGTGCTGGACCAGGCCGCGCCGCTCGCGACGGGCAGTCATCGCGAGGCCGTTGGCTATTCTGTTTCCGGCGGCGCGCTGCGAGTGGCGCTGAAGAATGGCAGCCACACCGCGCTGGCTGTCGCGGCACAGTTCAAGGGTTACATCGGTAGTGAGGCCGCGCCGAACACGCTCCTGCTCGAGCATCACGGCCTGCACATCGAAGTGCGCGTCGATCGTGCCCACGTGATCGGCCGTGATGATCCCGCCGGCATCTCGGACGTGCAGCTCGAGTCGGCGCTGACCACCATCATGGATCTCGAAGACTCCATCGCCGCGGTGGACAGCGAGGACAAGGTGGCCGTGTATCGCAACTGGCTCGGCTTGATGCGCGGTGATCTCACCGCGCGATTCGCCAAGGGCAGCGGCCACGTCGATCGCAAGCTCAACGCCGATCGCAGCTACCAGTCGCCGGGCGGAGGCAGCGTGCTGTTGCCGGGTCGCAGTCTCATGCTGGTTCGCAACGTGGGGCACTTGATGACCACCGATCTCATCCTGCACGCAGGCCGCGAAGCGCCTGAAGGTGTGCTCGACGCCGTGGTCACGTCATTGATCGCGCAGTTCGATCTCCAGGGCCTTGGCCAGTTCAGGAACAGCCGCGCGGGATCCGTCTACATCGTCAAGCCCAAGATGCACGGGCCGGAAGAAGTGGCCTTTGCGAACACCCTGTTCGACCGAGTCGAAGACCTGCTCGGGCTCGCGCGTCATACCGTGAAGATCGGCGTGATGGACGAAGAGCGACGCACCACGGTCAATCTCAAGGAATGCATTCGCGCGGTGAAGGATCGGATCATCTTCATCAACACCGGCTTTCTCGATCGCACCGGTGACGAGATCCACACCGCGATGCAGGCGGGCCCGATGCTGCGCAAGGGCGACATCCGCAATGCCACCTGGCTCAAGGCCTACGAAGATCGCAACGTCGACGTGGGCCTGGCCTGCGGTCTCGCCGGTCGCGCACAGATTGGCAAGGGCATGTGGGCCATGCCGGACCGGATGGCGGAAATGCTCGTCGCCAAGGTCGCGCATCCGAGGGCAGGGGCCAATACGGCATGGGTGCCGAGTCCCACCGCCGCGACGCTGCACGCCTTGCACTACCACGAGGTCGATGTGTCCGCGCGGCAGGCCGAACTTTCGACGCGGCCGCGCGCCGCGCTGCGCGACATCCTGACTCCGCCACTCGCGCTGCGCACCGACTGGAGCGAAGCCGAGAAGCGCCAGGAACTCGACAACAATGCGCAAGGTATTCTCGGCTACGTGGTGCGCTGGATCGACTTCGGAGTCGGCTGTTCGAAGGTGCCCGACATCCACGACGTGGGATTGATGGAAGACCGCGCCACGTTGCGCATCTCCAGCCAGCACATCGCCAACTGGCTGATGCATGCAGTGGTGACGCGGGACGAGGTGATGGCCGCGCTGCAACGCATGGCCGCGATCGTCGACGGACAGAACGCGACGGACCCGGCCTATCAACCCATGGCGCCCGGATTCGAGCGTTCGATTGCCTTCCAGGCGGCCTGCGACCTGGTGTTCAAGGGCGCCGAACAGCCGAATGGCTACACGGAACCGCTGCTGCATGGCTGGCGACGGCAGCGAAAGGCCCTGTAAATGCAAATGATGAGCGGCGTCGCGCGGACCGGAATCCGCCGATCGGGTGCCGTGTTGCTATCCGTGCCGCTTCAGCAGTTCGTTCATCCTGGCGAGTGAAGTCGCCGCGTCTGTCCGGCCAAAGGCGCAGGACTGGCACACACAGGCCAGCCCTCGCGCCTCCGCCGGAACCTTCTCCAGGATTTCGCCTGGAATGGGATTGCTGAAGCACCAGCACACTCCCTTGCCGGCCGCCACGCCACACTTGTTAGGCAGGGAGCACAGCGGGCAACGGCATGGATCAGGCGTGTTCATGGTCTCAGCGCGAAGCCTGCCTGATCGACTTCGCCGCCGCCACCATGTTGCCGAGCGCCAGTTCGACTTCTGGCCAGCCACGAGTCTTCAAACCGCAATCCGGATTCACCCACAACTGCTCGACGGGGATCACGCTGCCGGCTTTTTTCAGCAGCTGCGTGATTTCCTCCACCGAAGGCACGCGCGGCGAATGGATGTCGTATACGCCGGGTCCGATCTCGTTCGGGTAGCGGAAGTCCACGAAGGCGTTCAGCAATTCCATCTGCGAGCGTGAGGTCTCGATCGAGATCACGTCTGCGTCCATGGCGGCGATCGCGTCCATGATGTCGTTGAAGTCCGAGTAACACATGTGCGTGTGGATCTGCGTCTGGTCGGTGACCGAAGACGAGGAGATGCGGAAATCGTCCACCGCGTTGTCCAGGTACTGCTTCCAGTCCGCGCGCCGCAGCGGCAGCCCCTCACGCAGCGCGGCCTCATCGATCTGGATCATGCGGATGCCGGCGCGTTCGAGATCCGTCACTTCGGCGCGAATTGCAAGCGCTATCTGGCGCGAGGTCACCGAACGGGACTGATCATCACGCACGAACGACCACTGCAGGATGGTGATCGGTCCCGTGAGCATGCCCTTGACGATCTTGCTGGTCAGTCCTTGCGCATACTTTGCCCACTCCACGGTCATCGGGGCCGGACGCGACACGTCGCCGAAGATGATGGGTGGTTTCACGCAACGCGAACCATAGGACTGCACCCAGCCGTTCTGCGTGAATGCGAAGCCGTTCAGCTGCTCGCCAAAGTACTCGACCATGTCGTTGCGTTCGGGTTCGCCGTGCACCAGCACGTCGAGGCCGATCTTCTCCTGGCGCTCGATGGCGGTCCTGATCTCCGTGCGCATGGCCTGCTGGTAGTCGTCGAAATCGAGCGCGCCGCGCTTGAAGTCGGCGCGAGCCTTGCGGATATCCGCGGTCTGCGGAAAGGAGCCGATGGTCGTGGTGGGGAAGGTGGGTAGATTGAACAGCTTGCGCTGCAGTTCCCGTCGTTGTGCAAAGGACGAGCGGCGCAACTTCATGTCCGCGTCGATGGCCTTGAGCTTTCTCTGAACCGCCATGTCGTGGATACGCCCGGATTTCCGCCGTTCGACACGGGCCCGTTCGCTGGCCTCGATCGCCGGGAGAATGGTTTCCGCGCCCAGGTTCGTGCCGCGTGCCAGCACCGAGATTTCGTCGAGTTTCTGGGTCGCGAAGGCGAGCCAGCCGCGCAGGTCCGGGGCGAGGCGCTCTTCGGCGCGCAGATCGATGGGCGTGTGCAGCAGCGAGCAGCTCGGCGCGACGAACACCTGACTCGCGCCGAGTTTTTCGACCGCGCGGGCGATGCGCGCCATCGATGTGCGGAGGTCGTTCTTCCAGATGTTGCGGCCGTCGACGATCCCCAGCGACAACACGCGTGGTCCGATCTTGCCCAGTGTTTCTCCCAGCAGCTGGTCGGCATCGTTGGCACTGGTGTTCGCCTGGCCGGGACCGCGGCACAGGTCGATATGAACACCGGCGACGGGCAGGGAGAACGCGCGCTCCGCGTTGTCGCGCAGGCTGTCGAAGTAGATGGTCAGCAGGAGCTTGATGCCCGGGACTTCGCGCGCGATCCGCTGATACGCGGCCAGGCAAGCCTCGCGATACGCCGGCGTCAGGTCGAGCGCCAGCGACGGTTCATCGATCTGAACCCAGGTGGCGCCTTCCTTCGCCAGCCGTTGCAGTACCTCGATGTACACCGGCACCAGTTTCGGAATCAGTGTGCTGCGGCAGTAGTTGGCTCCTTCGCGCTTCTTGCCGATGCGGGCGTAAGTGAGCGGCCCCACCAGCACGGGGCGGGTTTCGATCCCCAGAGCCTTTGCTTCGCGGTACTCGTCGAAGATCTTGGTGGAGGACAGTTTGAACACAGGGTCGGCATCGAACTCGGGCACGAGATAGTGGTAGTTCGTGTCGAACCACTTGCTCATCTCCATGGCGGTGACGTCGCTGTCATTCGATTGACGGCCACGCGCCATCGCGAAGTAGGTGTCGAGATCCACGGTACCGCCCTGCCAGCCGTAGCGCTTCGGAATGCATCCGAGCAGACAGGAGAGATCGAGGATGTGGTCGTAGAACGAGAAATCATTCGATGGGATGTGGTCGATGCGCGCGTCCTTCTGCAGTTTCCAGTGGCGGGCGCGCAGTTGCGAACCGGTGGCGAGCAGCTGCTCTCGCGTGATCTGGTTCTTCCAGAACGCTTCGAGTGATTTCTTCAGCTCGCGCTGCAAGCCGATGCGGGGGAAGCCGAGGTTGGTGGCAAGTACGGACACGATCGATCTCCTGTCGCTTTTCGAGCGAACTCCATGACGCTCGCGGGAGATGCGCGCACGCCCACGCCAGGCGCCGGCTCGGCCGATGCCCTGATCGAAGACGTGGCTTTCCGCTCCCGCGAGCAGAATCGGGTTCGAGAGCGGAGACATCCGGAAGGCGGCGGAACGCCTGGAGAGTGCGACCGCAGCGATTCCGCCTGCCCCATCCCACGAGGGCCCGACAGCCGGTCGACGCGCCATCACGGCGCGCAGGTCAGGGCAGGTCTTCGGACTTACGGGCGTGCAGTTCGCTGCAATCTACTGGGCGCCGCTTCCCGGACTCTTGCGAGTCCAGTGCATTGGCGCTGTTCGTTCCCGATTACCGCTGCGGGGCAGTTCCGGATTTGGCTCGAGGTCGCACCGGATTCCCTTTTCAGCCCGCTGCGTTCAGCAGGCACCACTGGCACGCGGACGTTATTGGGGGCAATGCTGCTGTGTCAAGCAACCACATGGATTCTTCGCACCACGGGATCCGCCCACATTAGTCATTTTGAACTTATGCGAGGGGCGGGGAGACCCGACTGGAAATCAATTGATTCAGCCCGTGCCGCTCGAAGTTCGAATTGCACCAATCGATCGAAATTCCGACGTGCATCGGCTTCACCATCAGTCGAGCCCTGAGTTGCGGCTGGAGGAAAATGCGCGCCTGCACGCGCAACCTCACTCATTCATTGGAGGAATCCCCATGTCCACGCCTGCCAGGCAGATCGATCAGGGCGCATCCGCGGATATTTCGCGGGTGTTCGCTCTTCAGCAGGCTCACCAGTGGGAGGTGAAATCTTCCACCGCCGCGCAGCGCAAGGAAAAACTGAAGAAGCTGCAGGCGGCCGTGCAGGCGCACGCCGATGAAATCATCGCGGCGGTGAGGCAGGACACGCGCAAGCCCGAAGGCGAGGTCAAGGTGACCGAGGTCCTCGGCGTCGTCGGCAACATCCAGCGCAACATCGACAATCTCGACGAGTGGATGAAACCCGTCGACGTGGTTCCGTCGCAGAACCCGAACGACAAGGCGCGCATCGTCTCCGAGGCGCGCGGCGTGTGCCTCATCCTCGGGCCGTGGAATTTTCCGCTCGGGTTGACCTTCGGTCCGCTCGCGGCGGCGATTGCCGCCGGCAACTGCTGCATGGTCAAGCTCACCGACCTTTGCCCGGCGACCGCGAAGGTGGCGGGCAAGATCATCCGCCAGGCCTTCGATGAGAAGGAAGTCGCGCTGTTCGAGGGTGGGGTCGACGTGGCGACCGCGTTGCTGGAGCTGCCGTTCAACCACATCTTCTTCACCGGCAGCCCCCGCGTCGGAAAAATCGTGATGACCGCGGCGGCGAAGCACCTGACCAGCGTGACACTGGAGCTCGGCGGCAAGTCACCCGTCATCGTCGACGAAGGTGCGGACGTGAAGAAAGTCGCCGCGGATCTCGCGGCGGCCAAGCAATTCAACGGTGGCCAGGCCTGCATCAGCCCCGACTATGTCTTCGTCAGGGAATCGCAGAAGCAGGCGTTGATCGATGAGTTCCAGGCGCGCGTGAAGCAGAACCTCTACGGTGAAGACGGCAGCATCAAGAAGGAAAGCATTGCCCAGATCGTCAACGAACAGAACTTCATTCGCGTGAAGAAACTGGTCGACGATGCGATCGCCAAGGGAGCAAAGGTGGCGGCCGGCGGAAAGCTGGAGCAGTCGGATCGCACCGTCCATCCGACGCTGCTCACGGACGTGACGCCGGACATGCAGATTTTGCAGGACGAGATCTTCGCGCCCGTCGTGCCGCTGGTGACCTACAAGACCCTCGACGAGGTCATCGGCCACATCACGCGCGGCGGCAAGCCGCTGGCGCTGTACATCTACAGCAACAACCAGGGCAACATCGACAAGGTGCTCAGCCGCACTTCATCCGGCGGCGTGACCATCAATGGCTTCTTCTCGCATTATCTCGAGAACAAGCTGCCGTTCGGCGGCGTGAACCAGAGCGGCATGGGCAGCTACCACGGCGTGTTCGGATTCAAGGCGTTCTCGCATGAGCGCGCGGTCTACGTGCAGTCCGGGCAAATGTGACGCGGACGCGGCGTTGTCCCACATGAGCCGCGAACCGCCTTTTCGGGCCCCGTGCTGATCGATTGTAGTTAGCCCGGCCCGGGTTGTCGCCAATCGACGTCGCCCGGTTGGTCGATTTCGCCATTCGCCGTCGGCCGCCATCGGCCGTGGCGCGAACCATCCGCATTCTCCGGACTCGAACCGGCACACGATGAGGATTCTCCGTATGTGCGGCGAGTCGGCTCATCGACCTTCCAGGCAGTTCAGGAGAACGCATGAAAATTTCCAATCCCTTGATCGCGATGACCGCCGTCGCGCTGTTACCGCTGGCGGCGATGGCCGGCGACAAAGACAAGACCGCGCCCATGGGCACGCCCAATGCGCAGTTCGACAAGCTGGATACCAATCGTGACGGGCGAATTTCGCAGTCCGAAGCGTCCACCGATCCGCGGCTGGTGTTTTCGACCGTGGACCAGAACGGCGACGGATATCTCGACAACAGCGAGTACTTGCAGCGTGACATGTCGCACGAGCAGATTCCGAATACCGAAGATCCCACCGCGAACAAAGCCAAGCCCCGCCAGTAGCACCGGCGCTTCAATAAGCCCGCGCGGCCACCCGGTCGCGCGGGCTTTCTTCGTCGTC
>Ga0315912_10002670_pt1 | contig 18665 bp, 18 predicted proteins | sample VfabasoilMG_FD_204469 | JGI IMG/M metagenome (GOLD analysis project Ga0315912, IMG submission 204469) | Garden soil microbial communities collected in Santa Monica, California, United States - V. faba soil | ecosystem: Environmental > Terrestrial > Soil > Garden | place: USA: California...
ACCGCCCGAGGTCCGGCATAAGGTGATGAACGCGACACCCAATGGCTTCCAGGACGGCGACCGCTGCCGAGGAGTACGCGACCGATGGCGAGGTCGTCGCCGCGATCGATGCACTCACGACCGCTGACACCCTGCGCCTCTCCAAGGTGGCCGCCTTCCGCGCGCGCGGGCTCGCAGCATTCGGCCTCGGGACGAGCGCCGATGACCTCATGCAAGAGGCCATCACACGAACGCTCAACCGAACCCGCCGGTGGCGGAAGACGGTGAACTTGGTGACCCATCTGACCCAAACGATCCGCAGCATCGCCAACCACGCCCGCGACGAGTTGAAGGGCGGCACGGTCGCACCCGCAACGAGCGACGACGCCGACGGGAAGCTCGACGGCATCGTCGTGTGGTCCGTTGCACCCGACCCAGAGCGGGCCGCTGCGGCGGTCGAGCAGCTCGACAAGATCAGCGAGAGCTTCGAGTCCGACCCCGAGGTGGGGCTCATCCTAACTCGCCTGGCGAGAGGGATGACCGGCCCGGAGATTCAGGCAGACCTCGGCATCACGCAAACGCACTACGAAACCATCATGACGAGGCTTCGTCGCGGGGTAGACCGCCGCGAAGGATGGAGACCATGACGAGCCCTAACGATCCGAGGAAGCACTTGGCAGCGCTGATGGACGCGTGCGCCGAGAACGCCGAGTCGATGACCGACGAGGAGTTGCTGGAGGAGGCGGCTGCAACGGGAGTCGACGCGAGCGTAGAATCTAGCCGTATCCGCGGGGTCCTCTTCAGTGCACTGGTCAATGCCAAGAAAGCCCAGCTTGCCGATGCCGCGCGGGAATACCAGAAGGGCAACGCTGTCCTCACCCGCCGAGCGCCACGAATTCCATTCGCCGCGCCCGAGCGGCGCGCCTTTCTCATTCAGGAGCTCGAACGACGACCGCACGTGAAGGACGCCGTTACCGAGCTGAGGCACGGAGACGTGCCGTCGTTCTCGGATGCGGATGTTGAAAGCGTCTTGAAGCAGCTTGAAGCCCTGGGGCTCCTTGCCGACGGCAATTCCAAGCCTGAGTCCTAACGAAGGCCGGTCGAGCCGCGAAGCACGTCGGAGCCCCAACGCAACCCTGGCCCCGCCTAGACTAGCGGGAGCGACGAGCAGCCGGTGTCGGTGGATGGTCGCAGCTCGTCCTTTCGAGATGACGTGCTGCTCGCGATCGACGTTGTCGACGGGCGTGTAGCTGGACTAGCCAACCAGCGACGTTTTCATGCGCGAGGCCCTCGAGAAGGGTGACGTTACCCACGGCCGTGGCCAATGATGCCGGCGCCAATTCGAGGCGTCCGGCCAGTAGTGCGAGCGAGCGCCCGAGTTCATCGAACGCGGCCCCTCGCCTTGCAGCAAGCTTACCCAGTGCGCGGACTACAAGTGCCACCGCCCGAGGTCGCGTAGGCTTGGGCGTTGCTCTTCCGTTCCTCCACCGCGACTCGGGGACCGCTACCACGGAACCTTCAGCTGAAAGGCATTCGCTCCGCGCTCTATCGCTCGCTGAATTTCTCCCACTAGGTGACCTCGGTCGTCGAGCGCGGCAGCTTCCGCAATCGGTATCCTCCACTGAATTACAAACCCGGGCGCAAACGCAACGTTGGCTCGCCTCGTGTTCGTCGCGGTTCGATCAAATTCAGCACGATCATCTTCGTCAACGACGCCCATCTCAACGAGGGTTTGGAACGCCTGGGCGAACTCCGCTCGTCGCCACTGGCGGATTAGCGGAACGCGCGCTAGCCACCGCCGCCAGTATTCCTCCGTATCCAACTTGGTCTTCGGACGGAAGAACCCCGTCGTGATGTACATCAGGTGGAAGCTAGGCCTCCCGACCCACCGTTTCTCCGCCAGGAGCGAGGCTATCTCAGGCCACGCGATCTGGCTGAACATCAGGCGGGCCTGGTTGACTGTGTCGCCTGGATCGAACTCAAGCACGAGGTCCGGGGCGCTGCCTGCGCCGGCCGGGAACAATGCAATCTTCTTTGCACACTGACCGTCGGGGAGCTCGATGAAATACGACCAGCCGCGGTGATAGTCGACGTGCTTCGGGGCGAGCTGCTTCAGGATCGCCTCGCAGCGACGCCTAAGTCGTCCCGTGTCCTCCCCGCAGAGAGCGACCGTTGAGTAGGGCCTTAGGTGCGGGAAGTGCTCCTCGACATAGTCCAGGAAATCCTCCACTAACAAGCGCTCCGCACAGCCAAGGTGCGCGGCTCGAAGGAGCGCGCCCCAGGCCGCAACGATACCCTTCCATGTGACGCATGCGACGCGGTCGTCGTGGTCAGGGCCGTCGGGCAAATTCACGTCGAGCTGCTCTTCGCGAATGTTCGCATGATGTGGCTTGTTCTCGATCACGATGCCGAACGTGGCCCCATACACCACGAGGCCATCAAGAACCTGCCGGCGAGAGGACCGCGACGCCCTTCCCTCTCGGAAGTACTCTTCGTCGGTCTGGACGACCGACACGATGCGCTCGACGTCCTCGGGCACTGTTGCCGTCTGCGTCTCGACTTCCGGCTCCGGAAGTTGGTAAAGGCTTGGAACCCCATTTCCCTTGTTGTCGCGATGCGCGCGATCGACGAGGTCTAGCCACGCGGCGTGGGCCACCGGAACTCCGCGCAAGACGAGTAGGAACGCGCGAGTGAGCGCGTCTTCGTGGTGCGGCTCCTTCCGCGAGTACGGCTCGAAGAGGTTCATGTGGTCGCTCATCGGGTCGCCCTCTCCAGCGTGTAGGCTAGCTTCACCACCGGGGTCATGGAAATGCTACCAGATCTCATCGAAGTTCATGCCGATGTGGACGCGCTGGGCACTGCACCCGGGTTGCCTTCTGGCGGGAGCTCACGAAAGGCCTCAGCCAAGGTGACGAGCGTCGCGCGAACCGCGTGTTCGTGCCGCGCGAGCCGGACTTCCTCGTCCGGGTTGACGGGCGTGTCGAGCTTCTTCAGCTGCCCCTCCACATCGTGGACAAACACAGAGATGCGGTCAGTGACGTGACGCTCGAGCGACCGCCAAGAGGCGCGAATCTTCTCGCGGACCTGACTGAGGACGCCATCAAGAGCTGTGGTCAGGCAACCGCGGGCGCGCTCAACAACTCGGCTCACTTCCCGACTTCGCCTGCGCTCTCTGCCGAGAACGAGGCCGGCGAACCACCCCGCGGCCGCGAGCGCGACCCCCCACGGATTGCCCATGAGCAAGCCGAAGAAGCCGCCGGCGAACAAACCCGTCCACGCCTCCTCCAGCGAATCTGGCGCAACGTTGAGCATCGGAAACTGTGGCAAGAGGAATGACACGGATTCGGGAGCCCCCGTTGCGAGACGAGCCTGCTGCAAAGAGGTTTCGACGTCTCGACTTACAGACGACGCCAAGGTTTGAAATCGTGCGCTTGCGTCCAGCCAGACCTCGCGAAGCAGATTCGTAATCTGCGATTGGAGCTGGTGCTCGATCTGCTTCGCCTGCGGCAGTGCTTGCTGGGCGGGGATAGCTTCGAGCCCGGCCTTCAGACGCTCGAGGAGCGTCTCGCACGCGGCGGTGAGTTGGTGGGCAACGAGGTACTCATCGGCGATCATGCGCTTGCGGCACCGTGCGACGAGGTCTCGCTCAGTGTTTCGACATCTCTCAAGTGCCTCGCGCAGCCGGAACGCCTCAGCGCCGCTCATGCGGCGCGTGGCGAGAAGGGATGCGAAGTCGCTGCCGGCGATGCGAAGCTCCTTCACTGCCGCGGCGAGTCGATCAACTCCCGTCGAGTTCGTGCAGAGAAGGTGAGTCCAGATCGCGTCGTCGAGCGCCGCCAGCGGCGACGCTCCAACCCTGCCGGAGCGGTGCCAGTCCCAGCCGGCAGACGCACTGACGAAGAGAGGCGGCGCGGGAAGTGATTCCCAGACGGAGTACTTCCGCAGAACCCCTTCGACGTAGGACGCGACGGCCAACGTCTCATCGGCAGAAAGCGTGTCTGACTTGTTCATTACTAAGAACAGACGCTCCGCCATTCGGCGCAGGCGCTGCAAGTCGTCGAGCTGGTGACTGCTGAGCGAGAAGCCACCGTGCTTCGCTGGGGATACGTCAAGCACGTACAGGACAGCATGGGCAGCCTTCAGTGCGCTCTCCGTGACTGCGCGGATCTGTTCGCTTGGGTCGTGAAGACCAGGAGCGTCGGCATAGGCGACGCCGCGCTCGAGTCGCTCATTGACCAGTCGGACCACCACCATCTGGACGTGTTTGTGATTGTCGGGGTTCTGGTCCTGCGTCGCGTACTGTTCCAGAAAGGCCGTCGTCGGATCGCCACGGATACGTTCGTTGCCAGCAAGCAGAACCTCCGCCTCTTCTCGCGAGCCAGCCATGACCAGCAGAGAGACCGCCGTCGTTGGAAGGCGACCGACGGGGCTGACCTCTCTGCCGACAAGAGAGTTTAGGAGGGTGCTCTTTCCTGCACGAGCGGGACCCGTGAGCGCCACGATGTACGTGCTTGCGCGAACGGACGCCTCGAGCTGGGCTAGTCTATTCACCACGCTCTGGAACCCGGATTCACGGGCCTGCGCGGTAAGTGCCGACGCAATGGAGGAGAGCCTGCCCTGAAGCGCGAGATAGGCTCCGGGTGCCAGAATACGGCGCGCAGACTGACGGAAATTGATGACGAAGGCGGCGATACGCTTGAGCGCCGCTTCGTCCACAATTTGCTCAGACGACAGGCCTACCGTGACAGTGTCGTGGCCGATCCAAGCGGGGTCCCTGTCGTTGAGCTCGTCGAGCACGGCGTGGTCGATCCACCGCCAGAACAGCCGCCGGGTCGGAACGTGACACAACACCAGCAGGACCGGTTCCGTGCTCTCAAGCCAGTATCGGATCTGTTGAGGACGTACCCGAACAGGCGCCGCATGCCGCCCGTCGAGGTCATTCTCCGTCGCCTTGAGCTGAACGGCGAAGCGCTTGCCCGTTGCATCGAAATCGTCGCCTGACTCCTGAGCCCTAGTGATTTCGACAAGCGCGTCAATGCCGTAGTCGTGCTCGCTCCAGTCGGTGACGAGCCACGGCGACACGGAATCGACGAAGATCGAGCGAGACCTGCTTTCGAGGACCTTCTCGGCGGGGACGGTGGGAAGGGCCGCCTTGGCCCGCCTCGTTCGACGAGGCCTTGGTGTCGATCCGCCGGTTCGATCTGAACGCCCTGCCATGAATGGTCGTGGTCGACGTCAGGGCGTCAGGAAGGGTCGGGCACGTTCAGGAGCGCTCGCCAAGTTAGGCTGGATGGACAAGGAAGATCCAAGGCTCGACATCCTACACACGGGACCGGGCAGGATCTTCCCTTTCCGGCCCCGGGGGCGCTGGCGCCAGCATTTGACCGCGGCGACGGCCGCCGCAATGATCCCAATACCATGGACAGTCTCGACGATGACTTTCCGAAGCTTAGCCGACTGGTGACTTCCGTACTTGGCGTCGGATTGGAACAGCTCGCGGCACGGGCGCCGGCACAGGACTACGAGTACTTTGATTTGGAGCGGCTCTTGGCGGACGCCAAGGCTGGGCAGACGCATATCGACTCGGGGGACGTGCTTGCGGAATTCGCCCAACAGACCCGCGGATACGTCGCTACGCTCGACGCTTACGTTGGCCTCGGCGTCCTTAAGAACCCGCGTCAATTCGTGAGGAAGAAGCTCTCTGCACCAAACGGGCCTCGGGCGACTCCGCGCGGATCGGAGATGCTCGACACGCTTGTCGAGTGCTCCTGGGGGCTATGGCTTCACGATCGATACGGCAATCTGGAAGAAGAAAAACCTCTTCCTGACGGTCGGGGGAACTGCGACTTCTACGTCATCATCGAGACATCGCCGCTCTGGGTCGACTGCATCTCGATTGCGCCGGCATCGGACCGGGCCGATTTGAACGCGTACCTCTCGGGCGTTGTGCTCGAGAAGTGGCACAGCAAGTTCGAGGCCCGAGGTGCTGCGAACCTTCCGGCGGCGATTGCCGTGACCTCACTAAAGAAGCAGGAACACTTCGTGCACGCGCTGCATTTCAACCAGACGATCGGCAACGCGTGCGAGCCATCAGACGCCCTGTGGGCAGCGTGTCCGGGGCTGCAGGGTGCGTGGTTCGCGACTCCGCCATGGCACCCTAGGGCCCATCGGCCCGACATTTTCGCAACTTGGCTTCGACCTGGCCCAACCCCTACGCCAGGCTGTGTTTCTCACTCAGACCATGCCAAGACCGGGCTGAGCAGCGAGAGCTTGGGGGGTTGATCGTTCTACCCTGCCTCCACCAACTTCTGATTGAGCATCAAGGCATGTACACCGCCGGGAAACCGGACCCTCGGCGGGCCGACATTCCGACGTCCACCAGCTCAGCAGCCGACGGGGGCTCCTGCCGCAGGCACGTGGTGCGCCCCCGCACCACGACCCATGGTGCGGCGTGGTGCGGAACCCTAAGTATCGGATACCTGGTGCCGCCAAGTGCGGCCTCGCAGTCGTCGATTTCGACGAATCCCCGCACTTCGCGGCACATGGCGGCACGAGACCCCTTCCACCATGAATTTCTAATCCACTGGTCAGGGGTTCGAATCCCTTCGGGCGCGCTAAACATCTCGCGGGGTTACAAACAGCCACACCGCACCAAAGATCGGGGGCGCACCAAGATCCGCACCAAGAAAACACGGAGACAGTCGCTGTGTTCGTGCGCCAAAGCGGCGTCACGTGGTGTGTCCGATCGGGGATCCATGTGACGCGGGCGAACCGTTCGCGCCGACATCCTGGGTGCCGGGTTCGTCTGGGCGGGCGAGTATCCCTGTCCCGATCGGGCGTGCGAATCTAGACGGTCAGAGGTACGGGGGGCTGGAGCGTCCGCTTTGCCCAGCGAAGAAGAGGGCCATCATAGAGGCGCCAGTCGGCTGTGCTGGGATCAAACTCCATTGCCAGGACCCGCTCGGGGGGCCGGGCGGCGGCGCCGGCCATGCTCCCCACCAGCATGCCTAGAACAAGGCCGCCGAGTAGCCCTTCCTTTTTGTCGTTGGCCGTGGCCAGCGCTGTCCCGATGAGCCCACCGAGAACGGCCCCCGCAACGGCCGGATCACTAGGTGGCTGCTGTCCCCCGCCGTCAAGGCGACACCGAGCAACCCCGTGGTCCGGGAATACTTGAACGGCGACTCTATCCGGTCCCGCGCCAACGATGAAGCGTGGTGCGGGTCCTCCCTGTACGAGTCTAGCCTGCGCGACGAGGACACCATCGCGAAGCTCGTCGACATCGTCTACAAATGCGTCCAGAAATTGGTAGCGCCCCGCGTAGCGCCGCAGGACTTCAGCGATGTTCCGCAGGCTGGGCATGGCTAGATCGTACCCGCTTTCTGGGCGTCGTCCAAGGCACGGACAAGCTGGCTCAATCGACCAGGCCTTCCCTGCCAGCCTCTAACGATCTCGATGAACTCGTCCGCATAGAGGGACCAGAGCGCCGCAACCACCAATCCGACATCATTGACTCCGATCTCGTGGCCCGCTCGCCGAACGAGAGCGAGACCACGATCCAGGTCCTCCGACGTCAACGGGAGGCGTTCAATGGACGCCGCTGTTACGTCGCGAAGAACGCCGGACAACAGGTCGAGCAATCTGTCGTAGTCGCCGCGTAGTCGACGGCCGCAGCGAACCTTCAGCACCTCACTGAGATCCTCAGGCGTTTGAACGGGAGCGGAGCTCAGGGCGCGTTGTCGATTCGTCGCCTCCATCAGCTGGTTCACGGAATCACGGACGCTATTCAGCTGGGAGCGGAGCGTTTTCAGGAGCGCGGCCTGGACCTCCGTCGGGCGACCGTGCGGCGTCTTGTAGATGATGTCGTGCTCGAGCTCGTTCCAGATGTGATCACCAAGGGTGACGACCTGCACCTCGCAAGGTATCCACCTCAAGTTGCCGGCGCCCGGATCGGCGTCGACTTCCTCCGGGCGAAGCACCGCCACACGGTGACGAGCCTGATACCCCTCAGGATTGGAGTGGTCCCTGTGAAATCGTGATGGGGAAGCGACTACGAACATCTCCTGGACGATCTCACACGCTGCTTCGACGTCCCGAGGGCGGTACATCATCATCCGCACGCCGGCGAGGTCGAGGAGGGCGGGCGAGAATTCCCGTCGAAAGTCGGAGTACTCGTGCTTTTCCCGATCCCTGTCGAGCTTGTTGCGCAAGCTCTCAGGGTCCTTGCTTCGAAAGGTCGGCACGTGCGGCAGCGCCGCTGCCCACAGCCGAGCAGTCAAGCGCCGCGAAACCGTCGATGCAAGCTTCTCGAAGCGATCACGCTCCCGTGCATACCGCTCGACCAGAGCTGCGATCTCAAGATCCGTGAGCACCGACAAGGCACGCTAACATGAGCCCACGGTTACTCCAATTCGGCCAGCATCACGGACGTGGGGCCGGGAGCCGACTGGCTCGCCTGGCAGGAACGTCGACCTGCGCATCACGCTTGGCGTACCTCAAGGTAGCGGCCTTGTTGGATCCAGGCCTTCGAGGTCTGCCGATTCCCGGGATGCGGCACCGGCGCTGACGGCGCGTACGACTGCCCTCAGTTCGTCGGCGATGATTTGTGCGTGCCTTGCCGATCGAAAGCACGGATACCCCCAGACAGCCTTACCTGGACGGTTGCCCGCCAAGCAGACAATGAATTCGCGGGAGCCAGATTGGACGTAGGCCTCAGGCGAGAGCCCTTGCTCCACGGCGTCCCTGATCGCGTCGAGAGACGCGTTCGACGAACCTTCGAGCGCCAGGAGCGTGAGCAACCTGATTTTACCCAGCCAGTAGATGAAGTTGTCGTAGCCGTCCTCGTCGACAGGAAACTGGCCGTCTCGAAGTACCACGTCTTTGTCGTTTTGCTCGTTCATCTCCGGATCTACACCGGCGCAGATTCGTTTTGTCCGCGGGTCGGACGATCTTTTTGTCGCGGGCGGAGGCGAAGCTTTCCGGTCTCGAGATCGGCGAGAAGGTCCTTCAGTCGGCTGACTAGATGGCCATTCGCACTCATGGTGCAGCGACAAAGTCCGACGTGGTCAAGGGTCCTCACAAAAGTCCTATGCCACCGGGCTTCATCGTGTGCCGATTCACCTTGAACGCCTGGACCGCCGGACCGATCCTGTCCGATCGATGGCCGACGAGACCCCCCTTCGCGCTGCGCGCTCTCTTCCCACGGGAGCGAAGTTCTATCGCTGCGCCTTCCAGGTGAACCCTGCCCACTACTTAGGGACGTTTCGTGGGCAGGATCACGGACTAGATGAGCGCACCTACGTGCAGGCGCTCCTCGATCGTTGCGTCGACCTCGACGTGGGGGTGATCGCCGTCACCGATCACAACCATACCGGCTCGATCTCACTGTTCAGGGAGGAAGCAGCGACGCGGGGGATCACGGTGTTCCCGGGATTCGAGGTGGCCTCGAGCGAGGGCGTCCACGTGCTCTGCTTGTACGCTCCCGCGGCGCCGGACGGCGAGCTGCAGAGGTTCCTAGGGCAGCTCGACATCACCAGTCCTGAACCTTCGACGTCACTCAGCAAGAAGTCGTTTTCCGACCTGCTCGAATGCGTCCGAACCCAAGGTGGCCTGACGATCGCGGCGCATGTCACGCAGGACAAGGGGCTCCTCAACACGCTTCACGGTTCGGCGCGTATCAACGCCTGGCGCCACCCCAAGCTCCTTTGCGTGCAGATCCCCGGAGCAATCGACGATGCGCCCGAGGACAAGCGACCGATCCTCAAGAACCAGAACGCCGACTACAAGCGCGAGACCGGGCCTGACGCCACGTCCGCCCTGGCTATCGTGAATGCCGCGGACGTTGCGAAGCCCGAGGACCTCGATCTACCTGGTTCGACGTGCTGGGTGAAAATGACAGAGCCCTCGCTCGAGGGCCTTCGCCAGGCGTTCCTCGACCCGGTCTCTCGCATCCGACTGGCGAGTGACCCCGTACCAGAGGCACACGCTGAATTCGTTGCGATGGCGTGGGAAGGGGGGTTCCTCGACGGTCGAGGGATCTCGTTCAACGAGAACTTGAACGTCCTGATCGGCGGTCGAGGCACCGGCAAGTCGACCGTCATCGAGAGCCTCAGGTACGTCCTCGGACTCGATCCCCTAGGCAAGGACGCAAAGGTAGCTCACGACGGAATCGTCAAGCAAGTCCTGGCGAATGGGACTCGCATCTCGCTGCTCGTCCGCGTCCATCATCCTGCGCGGCGTGAATACGTCATCGAGCGAACCGTCCCGAATGCGCCGGTCGTGAAGGGCGACGCCGAACAGACCGTCCCCTACAAGCCGCTCGACGTCATTCCACGGGCGCAGGTATTCGGTCAGCACGAGATTTCCGAGCTGACGAAGGACGGCGAGAAGCTCACACGACTTCTCGACCGCTTCATCGCCGTTGACGACAGCGCGCAGCTCAACAAATCCGAGAAGCGTCGTGTCCTCGCGGAATCTCGTGACCGTGTCGTCAAGGCAACCTCGAACCTGGCCAAGCTCAACGAGAAGCTAAGCGCACTGCCACCACTGGAGGAAACGCTCAAGCGCTTTCAGGAGGCGGGCCTCGAGGAGAAGCTCAAGGACAAGGCGCTCCTCATCCGCGAAGAGCAGCTGCTGAAGCAGGTGGACGAAGTAATCAGCCAAGTCCGGCACCTCGCGTCGGGCCTGCGGGCTGGGCTTCCTCTCGACGTTAGTTTCCTGGATGGCGTTCAGGATGACCTGCCCAGCGCCGAACAGTTTCGCGGCTTCCGCACCCTTTTTGACGGTCTGCAGACCGCGACCGCACAGGCGGCGGCGGTGATCGAGGAGGCCATATCCTTGGGCAATGGTCAGCGGACGGCCTTTCAGGCGACCTGGGACGCTCGGCGGAGCGTCGTGGAGGCAACGTACGAGAAGACCCTCCGCGAGCTTCAAAAGTCGAAGGTGGACGGCGAGGAATTCGTCCGGCTCAAGAAACAAATCGAGCTGCTGCGTCCACTCCGGGAGCAGCGAACCGCACTCGAACAGCGTGTCGAGTCGGAGCGAGAAAGCCGGCGGGCGTGCCTGGTCGATTGGGATAACGCAAAGGCCGAGCAGTTTCGCGCCCTCGAGCGAGCCGCAAGAAAAGTCACCAAGCGTCTCGAGGGACGAGTCCGCGTGCGGGTCAGCTTCGCGGCAGTTCGCGATGAGCTCCTGACGCTTCTCAAGGAGCGGATCGGTGGACGGCTGTCAGAAGCGCTCGAAACCTTGCGAACGTACGAGCCCCTATCACTGAGTGAGCTAGCGACAACGGCCCGCGCAGGCAAGGACGCGCTCGCCGCCAAGTACGGCTTTCTGGCCGCACAGGCCGAGCGGCTAGCGCGCGCAGACGACGACATATGGATGGAGGTCGAGGAGCTCGATCTGCCGCCGACGACGACGATTGAGCTGAACACCGCTCCCGAAGGCACCGACGCCGTATGGCAAAAGCTGGCGGACCTCTCGACGGGCCAGAAGGCGACCGCCGTGCTCTTGCTGTTGCTCCTCGATTCCGATGCGCCGTTGGTCGTCGATCAGCCCGAAGACGACCTCGACAACAGGTTCATCACCGAAAGCATCGTGCCGAAAATGCGAGAGGAGAAGCGGCGCAGGCAGTTCGTGTTCGCGACGCACAATGCGAACATCCCCGTCTTGGGTGACGCGGAGCTCATCGTAGGCTTGTCCGCACAAAGCGGGCCCAGCCCGGCGGAGGGCACGCTCACGGCGAAGCACATGGGTGCCATCGACGCTCGTGGGGTGCGCGAACTCGTCGAAGAAGTCCTGGAGGGAGGGCGCCGAGCGTTCGAGTTACGACGGCTCAAGTACGGCTTCTAGGCGGCTTGGTCGGGATCACGTGGCTGGTCAACCGCAGCGAACCGGCAACCCGGCCACCCCCGCCGCTTCGAGCGGACACTTGAGGTACGTCTTGAACGTCCACCCAGCGTCCTCGATTCGACGTTCATACCCTGCCTTGGTGTCCCTGAGGACGCGCCGTTCCACCGGACAAGCGCCGACCACGCCCAAAACGGCGGACGTGACGATCATGACGTGCCACGCTCGCGGGACGCCATGTTCGTCGAACGCGAACGGGCCTGGGCTTGTGTAGACCGCAAGGTCCCCGCGGCAAACCCTGCAGGGTTCGCTGGCCTCGAGCCGCTCGAGTCCAAACCAGATCGCGTGCGCGTAGCTTCCTCCGGGGTCACCCTTCGGAAGGAGCACCGACTTCAGGTCGGTTTGAGGGAACACACGTCCGAAAACGATGCCGACGAACTGGCTGCAGCTCAGGCTTGATGGGGCGGCTTGCGGGTTCGCGACGAAGCCGGAGCCATTTTCGTAGCGGACACCAACTAGTTTTCGGCTCTCGTCGACCAGCCGCTGTCTGGCTTCCTTCTCGTCCATCGGCTCAGGGTTTACGTCGGGTGGGCACGACCTACCAACGGAAGTGTGCGCTTGAAGCTCTCCCGCCAAACTAGTTGAGGTCCTTCGGGTCCTGCACATGGGCGAAACTGTCGACGCCCTGGGGATTGGCAGCGTGACCGTCCTCTGCTGCGGGCGAGCTCCTCGCGCGGGTTGTTCCGTTCTCGGCGGAGATGTTGGCAAACTCCGGTATCGCATCCGCGAGCGGCACGAGCTCTCCTAGGTTCAGCTCGGCGTGCGTGCGGGCGAGCCGCCGGTATTTCGCGATCATTTGGCTCGACTTGTGACCGGTCCGATCCGCGATCCACGTCTCGGTCTTGCCGCTCGCAAGGTTCACGGTGACGAAGGTCGCGCGCAAGTCGTGCCCACGGAGGTGCTTGCGTTCCGAAGTGTTTGTGTACAGCTGAGCCCGCGCGACCCCCGCCTTCTTGAGGTCGCGGCGAAGGGCGCTCGCCAGGTTGTCTCCGGCGGGCCTGCGGCCTGACGGGTCGACGAACAGCAGCTCGCTCGGCATTGCGTCGGGTCGGTGAAGGGCGAGGTAGAGGCGCAGTGCTGCGAGCACGCCGGGCGAAAGGGCCCACGTTCTCTGCGGAAATCGGCCGATCGTGAACAGCGGGATCGGGGCATCGTGAACGCTCAAATCGGAGCATCGTGAACACCGAGATCAGCCATCGTGAACGCCCGTTTCGGGCGTCGTGAACGCTGAAATCGGCCATCGTGAACACGATGGGGAGTGGGGGGTGACGCTGGCGGGCCGGCTCTGCGACCAGGGGTCTCGAAGGAGACCCAAGGATGGCGACGGAGCGACTGCCGATGAGGAAGATTCGAGAGATTTTGCGACTACGGCGGCAGCAAGGGCTGTCGGTGCGAGAAGCGGCGCGAGCGCTCGGAGTGAGCGTGGGCGTGGTGTCGAAGACGGCGTCGCGGGCGGAGAAAGCGGGCGTGAGCTGGGAGGTGGCCGAAGGGCTGGACGACGCTGCGCTGGAGGAGCGGCTGTACGGACGGACGGCGGGGCCGAGCGATGATCGACCGCGACCGGATCCGGTGCATCTGCACACGGAGTTGCGGCGGCCCGGGGTAACGCTCGAGCTTTTGCATCTCGAGTACCTGGAGCAACACCCGACTGGTCTTCGGTACACGGCCTTCTGCGACGACTACCGAAAGTGGCTCGCGAGGACGAGCGTGACGATGAGGCAGCTGCACAGGGCGGGCGAGAAGTGCTTCGTGGATTTCTCGGGCGTGCAGCCGTCGTATTTGGATCCGAGCACGGGCGAGCGTGTGCAGGTGGAGCTCTTCGTGGCGGTGCTGGGTGCGTCGAACTTGACGTACGCAGAGGCGACGGCGAGCCAAAAGGTCGAGGATTTCGTGGGCGCGCACGTCCGGTGCCTCATCTACTTCGGCGGGGTGCCGACGATGTTTGTGCCGGACTGCCTGAAGTCGGCAGTGACGGTGGTGAGTCGGTACGAGCCGGGCATCCAGCGCACGTATGCGGAGTTTGCGCGTCACTACGGGACGGCAGTCGTGCCAGCGAGACCGTACAAGGCGCGTGACAAGGCAAAGGTGGAGGTCGGCGTGCAGATCGCGCAGCGATGGATCTTGGCGCGTCTGCGCAACGAGACTTTCTTCTCGCTCGAGGCCCTGAACGCTCGGGTGCGCGTGCTGCTCGAAGAGCTCAACGCTCGGCCGATGAAGAAGCTCGGTGGCGTCACCCGTCGCGAGCTATTTGCTCGAGTCGAACGCGGAGCGTTGCGAGCGCTGCCAAGCGACGCGTACGAGTGCGCCGAGTGGCTCGAGCGAACGGTGAACACCGACTATCACGTGGAGGTCGACAAGCACTGGTACTCGGTGCCGTACGAGCTCGTGCACGAGACGGTTTGGGCTCGATTTACGGCAACAACGGTCGAAGTCCTGCACAACAACGGCCGCGTGGCCTCGCATGTGCGGAGCCGCGTCGCGTACAAGCACACGACCGACCCGGCGCACATGCCCGAGGGACATCGTCGCCACGCGGCAGGCGCCGACGGCGTGCTCGCCTGGGCGGCAACGGTTGGGCCGATGGCGGTCGCGATGGTGCGGCGGCTGCTCGACGCAAACCCAGTCCGGGAACAGGGCTGGCGATCGGCCCGTGGGCTTCAACGCGTCGGCGAGAAGTACGGGCCCGTGCGAACGGAGCTCGCCTGTGAGCGCGCGCTGCGCTTCGGGGCGAGGTCGTACAAGCCGGTCGCAAACATCCTGGCGCTCGGCCGCGAGAGCGCCGGCGTGCTCGAGGACGAACCCGAAGAACGGCTCGCAATCATGCACGAAAACGTGCGTGGACCTGACTACTACCACTGAAGAAAGGAACCGAATGCTTCAAGAACCAACCATCGAAAAACTCCACGAGCTGCGCCTGGCTGTCATGGCCGAGGCTTGGCAACAGCAGCAAAAGGACGCGAAAGTCGGGGCACTGAGCTTCGACGAGCGCTTCACGCTGATCGTCGATGCCGAGCATCAAGCCCGCGACAACCGCCGCCTCACACGCCTGCTGAAGGACGCCCAGCTGCGGATCCCGCAGGCATGCGTCGAGGACGTCGCGACAGCGTCTGCTCGCGGTCTCGAGAAGGCGATGCTGCGCCAGCTCGCCTCCTGCAGCTGGGTCACCGAGCACCTGAACGTCCTGATCACCGGCGGAACCGGCGTCGGCAAAAGCTACTTGGCCTGCGCGCTTGGCCAGAGCGCGTGCCGTCGGGCGCTCCGCGTGACCTACCGCCGCGTGCCGCGCTTACTCGACGAGCTCGCGCTCGCCCGCGCCGAGGGCTCTCACGCACGGCTGCTCGGCAAGCTCGCCAAGTTTGACGTGCTCGTCCTCGACGACTGGGGCCTCGGTGCGCCGAAGGACTCGCAACGTCACGACCTGCTCGAGGTGATCGAGGACCGGTACGGCCGCGTCTCGACCGTCGTCACCAGCCAACTCCCCGTCGCCAAGTGGCACGAGTGGATCGGCGACCCGACCATGGCCGACGCTATTTTGGATCGCCTCGTGAACAACGCTTACAAGGTCGATCTGAAGGGACCATCCCGCCGGAAACCCGAGACTGAACCCTCCCACTGACCGCCGACCGCCTGCGTCGCTCCGCTCCGATCACGATGCCCGATACGAGTGATCACGATGCGCCGAAACGGCTGTCCACGATGGGCGAAATCCGCATTCTCGGTTCATCCGTCTTGTTCTTGTCGAGACTACAGGCACCGCGCTCGAAGTCGACATCGAGGATCTGAAGCTCGCGGGCCTCGGACGCACGCAAGCCTTCTCGGGCGAGGAACCCGTAGTACACGCGCGCCAGGAGAGACACCCGCGTGCATCGCATGAGTAGGGCGTCCTCGGTGGGATACAAATACGATCTGGCCTTCGCTGCCGAGCCCTGCGGAAGCCAGCCTCGAGGCAGCGGGTTCGCCGGCAACAACTTCAGGGGGTACGTCGCGATCGCCAACAACCGGTGGAGCGCCTGCGCAACCTGCCGCCTCGAGTCGCGGCTGAACCGTTCGAGCGACGGAAGCTTTCGCATCACCAGCTCGGATAGCTCAAGGCCCTGGCTCCCCACAAAATCCGAGATCGGTCGGTCTCCCACGTACGGCAGGACGTGCTTGCCGAGACGGATACGATCCGAATGCGCCGATCTCTTTTGCCGGACGTGATCGGGAAAGAGCTTTGCTAGCTCTCCCGTGGTCCAAAGTGCTGCAAGGTCCCTGAAGGACATGCCGGGGTGGACAGTGGGCATCGAGCCCGGAGAGAGGGAAGCGGAGAGCACATTGGTCTTCTGCTCCAATGCCTCGGCCCGCAGGAATGCATGGACGTACCGTCTGACTCGCGCTTCGCTCGAGATATCTCTCGGGATCCTGTGCTGAACCCACGTGCCCCGGCTCTTGAACTTCAGCACCCACTGCCGGTCGCGGACGAACGCCGTCCAGCCGTCGCCCTTGATCCGAGCGCCTTCGATCACCGGCGGCCTCGCTGCGCGCGCTTCCTGACGCTGGCGAGCGCTTGGACGACCAGATCCTCGTCCCCATCGTGGTCGCTCGACAGATGGGCAAGCACCCAGTCGTCGGCTTTTTGGACGGGGATTCGGAGCGCACGCCCGCTTCCCACGGTGGGGAGTCCGGCGTCGAGGAGTTCATCGAGCTTGCGGACCGAGTAGTGCAGTCGGGTGGCGTACTCGCTCTTCGCGACAAGGAGCGGTCCTGCGCCCGCTTCGTCTCGAACGGCACCTAGGATCCCTCCGAGCTGCTCGGCCAGTTCCGGCGAGCCCGCGGCGACACGAAGCAGCCCACGCAAGACTTCCAACAGCACCGCGTCGAGGACCGATGAAGTACCAACGTCGCGTCGCCGCCGGTCGAACAGCCCAAGTGTGGGAGGTAGCCCACGCAGGCGCGCGCGCTCCGCGGCGTGGGCCTTTGGCTCTCCCTGCTTCGAAAAGTCGCGTGCAGCGTCCACGTCGTCAGAACGGGTACGCGCTCGAGACCGTCTGGAAGAACCCCTACGAACGCTCGACTTGTCGCCCACGGAATGGACCTCGCCCTTTCGGGGCCGAGTATTCCGTCCGCGCCATAAGCAGGAGTGCTCCGGGCGAAAATCCGGGTCGCGCTAGGGGCCGATTTCTACGTCCTAGCCGAGCTTCGTCTCCAAGCTACGCCGGAGCTCCCTGAGCTGTCCAAGCAAAAGTGTGTGGTGCGTCCAGCTCGCGCTGCGTGAACTGTGTAACCGAGCTGTAACAATACGAGACTGCACATCTCTACGCGGTTGCGGCATGCCGTCGTGCTGCGCGCCTCGTCAAGGCGATGATGGCGCGCTCGATGCAATGGCGCTGCGCGGCATCAGTGAGGCCCAGGTAGGGGACCTCCCGAAGCGGTTGATCAGGGTCATGTGCCTCGACCTCAACGGCTATCGACAAGTATCGGGACAGCCCCGCCTCGGGAAGTTCATTGCCAGGCTGGTGGAACCTGTAACCGCCTTCGAGGTCCACGATGAACCAGTCCTCCGTAGCAAGAATAGGCGATCCAGAATCTCCACACGAGTAGCACTCGTCCGCATGCTCCCCGCCACCCCAAGATCGCTCGCAATTGAAGCACTCCCAACCGCGCACCCTTCGGCGAGTGAAGTGCTCCACGCGCAGGGCTTGGTCGTGCTCAACCCACGCCATGAGAAACCGCTTCTTGAGCGTGTAGACCTGCTCGACAATTGCTGACCGCCCCATGTAGGCCTCGTCTCCATCCCACACGACGACGCGATCGCGGCGGTGGTGCTTCGCGCGCCGATTTTGCGCGCGCATGCACTGGCGAGCGAGTAGGAGGACGGCGTCCTCATCCATCAGCTCGATGCTCGAAACTTGTCTCGCGGTCTGCAGCGACTCGGAATTTTCGACCAGTACCGAACCGATCGCTGACCGTTCGCCACGCCGCAAGCGGATCCCCTTCGCCCAGGGATGGCGCCTGGCCACCGTTCTGCGGGTATCGGCAAGCGCCGCCACGCCTTCCGCGCGCCGCGGCCAGGCGTACTCGATCATGAGGGCAACAAGAGCAGCGTAGCGGTACTGACGAACCTCCTCAGCCTGGAGATCCTTGGTGAGGTCTGACACGGGGCATCTTCATTCCTCCAGGTCGGTGATGTCTGGGATCCCTGCGCCGAAGGCCGGCTCGCAGGGATCTACACCGGCAGCCCCAGCCGCCTACGTTCGCCGGTGCGAAGAATGTTGGTCTAACCTCCGGCGAACGCTGCCTCGACCGCGGCGAGGATCTCACGCGTCTTTGTAATACCCAACGCGGCGATGGCATTCCGCAGTTGAATTTCGGCCGCTCCGGCTCCCGCAGCACGACGGCCCTTGCGACCGGGCTTGGGTCCTGGCTTGCCCTTCCTCGCGGGCGTCCCGGAGGGTTGTTTCGAGGTCGATCGAATGTTGTAGACGAGGGAGGGCGTGATCGAGATCCCTTTCTTTTTCGCAGCCGCGACGACCTCTGCGGCGGGTGTGTTGGCGGGCAGCGATCTCACAAACTCGCTCTTCTGGCCGAACTTGGCTTTGGTCTTGGTAGGCATCTCTAGTGTAAATCTTTCTGCTCGGCCCCCCACGGAGCACCCTGAATATCAGACCCCCCAACCCTTGCAAAGCCCTGCCGTCTTTAGGGTTGGAGTCGGAGGTACTGGCTCGACCCTTGGTTCGGCCTCGCATGCAAATATAGGGACGTCGTGCTCAACGACGCGTGCCCAAGCGACGCCTGAAGAACAT
>Ga0315912_10002672_pt1 | contig 18642 bp, 19 predicted proteins | sample VfabasoilMG_FD_204469 | JGI IMG/M metagenome (GOLD analysis project Ga0315912, IMG submission 204469) | Garden soil microbial communities collected in Santa Monica, California, United States - V. faba soil | ecosystem: Environmental > Terrestrial > Soil > Garden | place: USA: California...
TTTGCTTCTCGAATCACCCCAGCCTGCACCAACTCCCAAACCTTTATCGCTTCGTCTTTGGCATATTTCTGGAATCCATCAGAGGTTGCGTTGGGAAGTTCGTGTTCGAGCGCGAGGATCTTCATCCCTACTTTCCTTTTTGAAGGATGTATTCACTCACATCCACGTTGTATTTCACTTCTTCCAATGTAAAGACCGCCCAGGGGATTCCCTGATCGAGCCAGGTAGCGGTGCCAATGGCATCGAGTTTAGTTCCTTCGATCTTCTTTCCATCAACACTTCTTGTGATCCATAAGACCTTCTTTGCAGAAGACCCGCTGTCACGGTAGCGCATGGCTTCCATGCTGTCGAGCAGGTACGTGTCAGGGTTGAAACGCATGACGAAATTCTCTTCGATGTCTCCGTATGGGACGAACATCAAAGCAGTGTGGTCGTCCACAGCTTCCCATCTTACTCTTGGGTCTGTGATCCAAATCGAAGGGAACCAGGACGCCTCCGCCCACACCGCAAGGTTTGCGGCTTGACTTGTGGGTGGGTCGTTATCGAGAGCGCCAATCATCGGAAGTTCAAAGATACTATGCTCATTCACATAACTCTCGTTGACCTTCATGAACGGCATCCCAAACCACGTCGCTTCGATGTAGTGACGATAATCTTTTCCCGCGTTATGGACAAAGATAAACCGTGCAGGGAACTTTGCCCCGAACGGACTGATCTCGGCTCTTCCCTTGATTACAACTGTTTCTATTACAGGAACCTGATCGCCATAGACGGTTTTATAGAACCGCTCCACGGGCGCGGGGAGTCCTTTTGGCAATGGGACAGTTTTCAACGCTGGTGACTCTTCAGCATACGGCTCAAACGGCTTGGGCTTGATTTGCAAACCAAACCAACCAAGGAGAAGAATGATAGCGAGAACCCCAAAGATAATAAATATAGTTTTCATTTTGATTCCTTTGTTCCTTTTACTATGTCATTCTGAGTAGCCCGTAGGGCGACGAAGAATCTCTGATTAGCCGTGGGGACTTCAAGCTGAAACGAATATCCTTCGCTCAGGATGACATTATCGAAATCTTATACCGCCTCTGTAACATTACGAAAGAAGCGAATCGCCAACCCAACAGCGAACGCGCCCATCACCACCCATGAACCGATCATGCCAATATACACGCCAATGGGGAAAGTGATGCCCACCATTGCCTGAGAGATGGTCTGTGCGATGACAGTTACGCCGATGATCGTGCAAAGGATGAGCAACGGCGCGGCAAGAAGATATCCCAACGGTTTTCGCTTTAGAAGATGGATGCCTGTTATTACCGTAGCAGGTGTGATGACAGCCGAGTCAAATCCGTGGGTGAACATGGTTGTGTATGGACCCAGGTTCACAGGAGCCTGACCCGTCATGATCGGACCGATCAAATCACTGAGCCAGAGGAACAATGTTCCAAGTCCAGCCACGAACATGAAGATGGCAATGCCACGGTGTGGCATGTTCGTGGTTACTTTGCCTGCCAGGTATTGCGTATCGAATGTTGTCAGCATAATGATCGTGGCAAATAGACTCGCAGAGAACAACGCCATATAAACCAGAAATAGCGAGTTGAAGACCACCGAGAAGGTATACGTCACGCCGATATAAAGAAAGTACAAGAGCATACCGATCAGGAAGATACTCCCACGCAAAGAGCCGCGACGATAAGACAGATAACCGACCAGTAACAGCGGAATTCCCACGAACAGGGTGATGGCATCCGTGCCTTTGAAGAGGGCAGCAACAAATGTCGAATCATGGCGATAGATACCCTGTCCATAAATTTCGACAGTATCTCCATAGACCGTCCTAAAGGAAAACGCACCGTCCCTGCCTTGTGAGAACAATCCAACCCCAGCAGTGATGACCGCAAGAACTGCGATCAATGGGATGAGCCAGTTGAATACAGGATTTTGTTTCATTTATTCCTTACTCACCTTTTATAAAACGTCCCGAAGGTTTTATCGAAAAATCTTGTTGCACGAGATCAACCTTCGGGACGGTGATGGAATGTTCACTCAACCTGTGCAAGAGCAGTCAGGAGCAAAACCAACACACCACAAACCGCCATCGCGTTGACATATTGGCGAAAGCGGACAATTGCCTGTTCCGGGTTGTTTGAACTCATCATCGGACCGACGCGCAGGATGGCGTTGAACCAAAATCCTATGCCGATCATCGCAAAAACGAGAACATGTTTCAACATCATCACTACGCCCCAGAAATTGCCGAAATCCATGAAGCCCAGATAGCCTGAGTCGATCATCATGAGATATGTTCCAGTAATAGCGAAGACTAGCAGGGATGCGTACATCCACGGGCGGCTTCGTTTGGAGATTTCGCTGAGCGCGGAACCGTTCCTCGAAAGCGCAGGAATGTAGATGCATGCAAGCAGGATGAAATGTCCGATAAAAATAACAGTTGCAAGCGCGTGAAGCCAGACTGAGATAGAAATAATAAGTTGCGTCATGATCGTTTCCTTTTACCGTGAATCTTATCGCCCCACATAAAAAGACTCCCCCGTCGATGGGGGGGTCTTCACTATCCAGGTGGATAGGTCATTCGAATTAATTCCGAAAATCATCCAGAATCCGTTGTGCGGACAAACGACCTGAGATCATCGCTGTCGGCAACCCCGTACCGGGATGTGTGCTCGCGCCGGTAAAGTACAGGTTGTGATAACGCGGATGTTTGTTGCCCGGACGGAAATATCCCAGTTGTGTCAGGTTGTGGCAAAGTCCGTGTGTGGAGCCTTTCATCAGGTTATAGCGTTTTCGCCACGAGAGCGGCGTGAAGTTGATCTCGAACTTGATATGGGATTCGATGTCTGTGACCCCCAAAGATGCGAGCCGCCTGAAGACTTGCTGGCGCGCTTCGTCTCGGATCTGACCCCAATCCTGTTCGCCATTCTGAGACATATGCCCCACTGGGACAATCGCGATGAGCGTATCCTCTCCATGTGGAGACATGGCAGGGTCGAGCCGCGCCGGGGTGTGGATATAAAGACTGGGGTTGGCGGGCAGGCTCAGGTCACGAATGATGCGTTCAAAGTTTTCACGGTAATCATGCGCAAGGAAGAGCGTGTGCGGACCGAGTGTCTCGTATGTCTTATCCAATCCCCAGAAAAAACTGACGACCGAACACGAGAAACGTTTGCGAGACATCGACTCGGCGAATTTTTTATCGGGCAATAAATCGTTATAGACATATGGCAGGTCGGCATTGGCAAGGACGGCATCGGCTTCGAGTCGTTGACCGTCCTTGAGAATAATGCCGCGTGCATGTGTGGCGTTTACGTCGATTTTTTCGACAGCCGCATGGAAGATGAATTCAACGCCCGCATCGAGAGCCAGTTTCATCAGCGCTTCGACGATGCTGTACATGCCGCCGCGTGGATAATAGACGCCGTGCGCCAGTTCGGTATAAGGCATCATCGAGAACGTGGCGGGCGCTTCAAAGGGACTCAGCCCCATGTATACGTCCTGAAAGGTGAAGGCGGCTTTGAGGCGCGGGTCATCGAAGTATGCAGATACATTGCGATAGTGATTAGCAAACGGTTTCAGTTGATGGATGAGGGGAATATGTTCGAGCCTGAAAAACTCAGACGCTTTACGGAAATCACGGTTGACCAGTTTCTCGATGCCCAAATGATAGTGCCGCCCGCCTTCCTCCATGTAATGTTGAAAGTTCTGAAAACTTCCTCGTTCGAAGGCTTCGAGTTGTTCCTGCAAGGATTTCATATCAGATGTGAGCGCGAGTTGACTGCCATCGTCGAAAACGAGATGATAGGTCGGGTCGACGCGTAACAGGTCAAGTTGCTCGCGCATGGACGTACCCAGCGCGGCAAACTCGGCTTCGTACAAGAGAGGCATCACCAGCAGTGTGGGACCCGTATCGAAGTGATGTCCGTCGCGGCTGAAACGGTCACAACGCCCGCCGGGACGGGCGTTTTTCTCGACCACGGTCACCTTGAGTCCGTGTTGCGCAAGATGAGTCGCGGCGACGATCCCACCGACCCCTGCACCAATAACAAGTACCGATTTTGATTTCATTCTTTCCTCATTGACCTCGTACATAAGTGCGCTGGAGAGCGCACTACTACACAAAATCTAAATTTGTGTAGTGGACGTTGGAGAACATCCACTTTTGCAAGAGACCTAATAATGTTTTTGCACACGGGCAGTTCGTGGAGATAAGCCAGCCCCGCTCAAATGGATGACGGACGAAAGAGCATCCAGTCCCATTCGTAAGCCTGTCCCAAAACTTTTACGTTCATTGTATTGCGGGCGTAAAAGATAATTTTCCCGCTCGATCGTATCCAACAGCCATTCGAAGCGTGCGATGTAGGCGAAGCCCGCCAGCCTGCAACGCAGATTCCCGACCTGTCGAAAATATTCCTTCCCATACTTGAAATACGATCTTGCCAATTGCACTCTGCTCCGCACCCAGGCGCGATAAGCATGGTTTCCCACATCCTGCAGTGTGATCCGACTTGTATCCAATATCTCGTGCGGAACGTTGAAGTAACCGGCTTGAACATCATCATAGGTGTCGCGCAACATGTGCGTGATGTGCGCGGCGCTCACTGCCAGATAACGAGCATCATTCTGTGGTGAATAACCATTGTGACCGATGAAATAATGGAGCGCCTCCGTCACTGCAACTGCCAGCCAGCGCGTGTACTCGTTCAACTCGTTCTGCGAGATCACCCTGCCGCGCCGTTCGGCATCGAAAGTCATCACTGCCATCATGTTGCGGAGATAGGATTGCAACCCGCTGTTTTTTTCGGTATCGCGCTGAACCAGGTCGATCAACATCTGCTCTTGGGTGCTTGCATCAGGTATTGATTCCCTCTGATAACAACTCTCTAAAAGAGACTTTTGTCGTTGGATAAAAGCGCTTCGTTCCAGCGTTTCGTCTGCGTGGTTTGACTCAGTATCGAGAATATCATCCACCCAACGGAGGTAGGCATAGGCGCGGTACGCATCTGCAACACGGTCACGATCTGCCAGAAAACGGATTGTGTAATAGGTCTGTTTGCTGGCGGCTTTGGTGATGGTGGGAGCAAGTTGGAGTTTGGAGTTTATATTTTTCATCGTACCTACATACGCAGAAGTATGAGTCTTGTTTCTTTATTTTTTACGATCAAAGATAGTTGACAATCTTCACCGCAATGGTGTCAAATATTTCCTTCATTCCTATCATAAGGCTCACTAACAAAAAACTCCCCCGTCGCTGGGGGAGTTTTGGACTGGTCAGATGGATAGTATAGTCCGTTGAGCAGGGGGTAGACCTGTATCCCCTTACCCGTCTTTGGTTTGTAACAGGTCTTTGCCTTTGAAGTAATCGGAGACCGCCAGATCGAAGGGGCGTTTGCCCGCTTGGAGGGCGGTTTTTTCATATTGGGCGCGCACGGTTGGCTCTGCCATCGCCGCTTTGGCATAGGCAACCGCCTGCTTGAAGCGCTCACGGTGCGCCTTTTGCGCTTCGCTCCACTTCACGTTGGACATGTCGGGCATTTTGGAGGCAACTAAATTGCCGGTGGGTGAACGCCGGAAAACCGTATCGCCCAGCCTGCCGCGGATGTCTTTTATCAATGGGGAAAGGGTAACTTTTGCCATGTTTCGTTCCTTGCCTGTAACGACTACCTAAAGGGTGGTTAGGGGATGGGTTATGGCATCCTGTACTCATCCTGTACTATGGTTAGTGATGAAGGGAGTATAGCATAGGGTATATAAGCTGAAAAGAGAACCACCTCAACCCTGCTAAAAGGATTGAGGTGGAGTTTGTTTCGTATATCCAAGCGTGGTTATTATTCCACCAAATAACAGCGTTTGGATACCCTTATATTGGCTGAGTTATAAAGCATTCCACAATCCCCCCCGTTATTCCAGATTGCCGTGGTGATCTTGAAACTAAAGCCACAGCTTTCAGGATGGTTCTGATTGGTATAGACCCGGCATTGTTTACCCGGTTTGAGCACATAACTGGGGAAGATGAAATTCTGCCCTGGGTTGCCCGCATAGAGACGCCAGCCGCCCAAATTGATCGCTTTGGTACTCACATTCTTGATGACGGCGTATTCGTCACTTTCCACTCTTGGAACTGTGCCGTCAAAAAAGATGCTGGTTATTTTTATGGATGGCGTGGCGGCTGTAGCCTTCATTGCCTGTACAGGCGTGAAGGTGGAAATAAGCAATATCAGACTGAGAAACAGGCTTGTGATTTTTGATTTTTGTAAAACCATGTTTGTGTGATTCATGAAATACCTTTTGCATCCTTTTTATGGCAGGCTTTCACAGGCAAGACCATCACCATCTGAACCATCTAATTTGAATACATCGCCATAGCCCTGCTCTACACAATAGTTATAACAAGCTTGAGCGGCGGCATGTGAACTAAAATTCGCCTTGCAATCAAGGTCAGGACCTCCACAGCTACATACCGCATTCCCGCCGCCCGATGCAGATGTGGCGGGCACAACGACAACCAACGTGGGAGGCGCAGACCAAAGCCCAAGTTTGGATGCTGAGGCTTTTTGTTCTACCGCCTGAAAGGCAGGGATACAAGAGATATCCGGGGGAAAGGAGGCGGCGTTGGCAAACCCCTGCGAGACCAATTCATAATTGACAAATACATCCCCGACCAGAACGTAGCGCAACATTCGCCCGTATGGGTCGGTTTCAGAGACATCTTTGATCAATGTGACTGCTTTGCCGCCGACCAGCTCGATATTTTTAGCGGTTGATTCGGGTCCGTAGTATTCCACTTCGCTTGTGTTTTCTGGTGTGTCCACGCCCACATAGCGGATCGTGTAGGTCAACCCGTTTTCATCGAGAAGCACTTTGATCGTGTCCCCGTCCACCACCTGAACGACCCTGCCTGTTTGTGGAGGGTTCTGTGGAATGCAGGATGCTCCTACGGCGGCGGAGATGGGGGTGGGAGCCGGTGTATTTGTTTCTGTGGGGAGTGAGGTAGGTGCAGGTGTAAATGTGTGTGTGGCTGTGGACTCTGTGGTCGCTGTGAAGTTGGGAAAAGGTGTGAGTGTTTCGGTGTGTATATTACCTGCCGCGATGACGGTCTCGAAGGCGGAGGTGGAAATGGCGTTCATATCCAGTGTGGGCTGCGGTGGGGGGGTGCTTCCAAAGATATTTCCCATTACGGACAGCCCAAAACACCCTGCACACATGTAAATTACGATCCCTGGTATGGCGATCATCCAAAACGGGGGTTGAATTGGTTTTTTCTGGTTCGTCATGTCCCATTTCCTCCACATATAGGCACAGGCATACAACCTGTGCAACTTGTAGACAGGACGAGCGATTGCTTTAGACGTTACTGATTTTTATGGGTTTGTAATGAAACAAAATGCCCGCCATCAAGATGAGGGGGGCATCCTAACAACGGGCAGGCACATTGTACATCATCTTATCCAGATTCATGATAGAATGCCGTATGTCAGATATGAATTCTGACAAATCATAAATTGTTTCGGTAGTAAACCATAAAGTAAAACCATCTAATCTAATTCTAAATATAAACGACCCACGAAATAATTTTTTAGGCTACATACATATATAGGGCACAGAATTCTGCCGTTGAGCAATTATCAATCGCCCACTAACTAATCTTAAGCCACATCATCAACTGTATCGGGTTACATTTCATAAACCATTCAATTACATATAACTAAAAGGTTTTAAGCCGAAGCATAGAAAGGAGTCCTTTATGGACGTCATTACCATTTTCTTGCTTGGCTATTTCGTGGGCCAAATGGTGATCGTACTTGCTAATCACAAGTAGAATAGAAAAGCCAGTTCCAATACTAGAACTGGCTTTTTATCCGGAATGTCCTATATTACGGTAGTGTATAAACTTGACAAAATAAAGGAACGCGTCTACAATATTACTACCTAGACAAAGGTAGAAGGATTTTGAGACATGAATATTGTAGAAATTTTCGCCAAGTTTCCAACAGAAAAAGATTGCATTGATTATCTTGAACAGATCCGCTGGCACGGGACCCCTGTTTGCCCTTATTGTAACTCCCAAAAAGTTTCTACAGTCAAAGAAGAAAATCGCTATCACTGCAACAAATGCAACACTTCTTTTAGCGTCACAGTGGGGACCATCTTTCACGACACACGCCTCCCTCTTCAAAAATGGTTTTTGGCTCTTACTTTGATGCTAAACGCAAAAAAGGGAATGTCTGCCCGTCAATTGGCTAGGGATTTGGATGTCAATAAGAATACAGGTTGGTTCTTAGCAATGAGAATTCGCAAGGCTATGACTCAATCAAGTGAACGTGATTTACTCATGGGTGTAGTTGAAATGGATGAAACCTATGTTGGTGGAAAACCCCGCAAAGGTGATAAGAACAATAAGAATAACAAGCGCGGACGCGGAACCAAAAAGACCCCAGTTGTTGGTATGGTCCAGCGCGGTGGAAAAGTCAAAGCCGAAGTTGTAAAAGACAGAAAGTTAAACAACAAGACATTATCAAGCCTTGTCCGCAAGAATGTAGACACAAATAACTCAGTTCTTTTCACAGACGAATATACTGGCTACATCGGCATTTCTACATTCATGGAACACAAAACGGTGAATCACCAACAATGGTATGTGGATGGCGATGTTCACACAAACTCAATCGAAAGTTTTTGGGCTTTACTAAAGCGTGGAATTGTTGGTCAATACCACAAGGTTAGTGTAAACCACCTCAACAAATATATTGACGAGTTTTCATATCGTTTCAACAACCGTGAAAATGATGATTTATTCGCTCACACGATTGTAAGAGCAGTAAGAGGCTAAAATGGCAAAAAAAGCAAAGTTGGGACCGGGGGATGAGTTAGTAGCTGAGTATGTTGGAGAGATAAAAATAGGGGATATTGAGATAAAATGCGCGGTTTTGAGTAATGAAAAGCGCGTTTTTTTTCAAAGAGAGGTTGTTGGAGCGATTACAGGTAACAAGAAAGGGGGATTAGAACGCTATTTTGATGCCAAAAACCTTGAGTCATACGTTCCCGAAAAGTACAAAGGTGAAAGTTGGGACCAGGGGGTAATCAAGTTTCAATACAACGGAAATGAGGCACACGGGCTAGAAGCAACTGATCTTATAGATATTTGTAACATGTACATTGCGGCAAGAAATGATGGTGTTTTGCTTAAAAATCAAACACATCTTGCAAAACGATCAGATATTATCGTAAACGCCTTTGCTAAAACAGGTGTTATTGCGGTTATTGACGAGGCAACTGGTTATCAAACTTACAGAAAAAAGGATGCACTTCGTCTAATTGTTGAAGCCTATATTATTGAAGAGGCTAGAAAATGGATGAAGGAATTCCCTGATGAGTTTTTTGTGGAGTTGGACAGAATTTATAACAATCCAACAACCACTCCACAAAAGAGACCAAAATATTACGGTCATTTTATCAACAAGTATATTTATGAACCGATAGAAAGCGGGATTGTGCTTGAAGAATTGAATCGACTGAATCCTGCTGACAAAAAGGGAGCAAGACGAAAACGACTTCATCAATTTTTAAACGAGGATCTTGGCACGCGAGTACTGAGAAATCGTATCGGCAAAGTAACTGCGTTGCTCCAAATTAGCCCAAACAAACGCAAATTTGACTCAAACTTTTTCAGAATGGAAAGCAAGCAAATGTCTCTGTTTGATTGGGATGAGTTTGAGGAAGTAGATGCTTGATTTTTAGAACATTCGATCTTGTATGAATCGCTCGCGCGTGGTATTATGTCGCGCGATTGAGCCAGAGACAATTAAACGCAAAACCCCGTCGGTGAGGACAGGGCTTTGGCGGACGGCGGAAGCTTTTAGAGGTGTGTGCGCTCTTTTTTGCTACCTTCGCGTCAGTATAGCACGAGCCAGAATCCGCTGTCAAGTCAAATATTGGTATCACCCATCACGTTATGTGATGTTCATGGAATCTCTACTTATTCTAGCGAAAGGAGGAGCAGAGATTTCAAATCTTGGTGTACAGAAAGGAAACAGCGTACTATGGCAAAAGGAAAGTCACGAAGTAGTTATCGGAGTGCCGTTACTGGGCGATATGTCACCAAGACAACCGCCAAAAGGCATCCAAAGACTACGGTCAAAGAGTCTAACAAGACTCGGAAGTCTGGCAAGTAATTAGATTTCCAAACTCTGGAGGGGTGAGCAACCACCTCTCCAGAACATTGAAAATTGATAGCTTGATGGATTGGCTGACAGGTATCCAGAGGAGAACAGAATGAACTATACTGCCACTACTGGAACGACCTATAAAACGGGAGAGAAAGCACCCGTCACAGGCTCCTATCGGTTTGTCCGTCACACCGATTCAACCACTTGTTCGCCAACACAAAATGAACGTCACATTCCTCTCTCAAAAGGTGAGACGTTCCCTCCGTGTAAGAGTTGCAAGACCGGCGCGTATTGGACTTTGGAGTGAGACGCCAATAATTAGGCTCTCTCCAATTTAAGTTTATTTGGATGTCCTGTCGGCTAATCCACCAAGCTATCAATGTTAAAGTTCGGAATCCAAATTATATAACATTTTTTACAATTTATCAGAATGCAGTTTACGTGTATAACTATTTCTTCCCTCTCTCCAAATTTAACGCCAGCGGTCTCTCCAATATCTCTTTGTCTCCTAAAGCAGATTTATTTGCAGATAATTGTGCAAAACCCGGTTTCATGTCAAAGTTTCCCAGATGACATTGAGAACGGCATCCATATTATTCGAGACTTCATTGTTCCAAAACCGGATGACCTTGTAGCCTTTTGACTCAAGGAAGCGAGTTCTTTCGGCATCGTATTCTGTTTGTTCGAGGTGTTGACTGCCATCCAGTTCGATAATGAGTTTCCTGCGTGCGGCGCAGAAGTCTACGACGTAGTTCCCGATGGCATGTTGCGCTCGAAAGTGAACGCCTTTCATACGATGCGCACGCAAGCGTGCCCAGAGTTTTCTTTCGATGGGTGTTAGCTCGCGGCGCAATTCTTTGGCGTGCGCAAAGACTTCGGGGGTGGTGCGACGGTGTTTCATACCCCCTCCCAGCCTCCCCCAAAATCAAAGACCGATTTTGGGGGAGGAGCAATTTCAATTTGGGTGGTAACAAAGGTATTCATTCAAAATTTCTATTCCCCTTCCCCCATTCGTGCAGTTCGAATGGGGGAAGGACGGGTAGGGGGTCAAGATTTTCTTCTCTCCAAATTCAACGCCAGCAGTTTTTCGAGTATTTCTTCATCGGACAGTTGGATTTGTTCGATATATTTATTTCACTTCGAATGCCTCGGGCAGGCGATCTTCGCCATCATCTTTGTTTGTTACAACCAGTTCATATTTACCAAGTGTTTGCGATGGAAGGATTTTCAGTTTTCCTCGAATCCTGGTATCGCTTGAAGATATTTCTTCAAGTGATACTTCATCAGACCCGTGAACAAATTTGACTGCCTTTGGCATATCAAAGCCTTTGCCAAGGATTTCCACATCCATGGATTCGTTACCCTGAACCCCTTCAGTCGGATTAACACTGCGAATCACAGGGGATGATGTAGTTGTCGTCAAACCGCGGGCAACTGTCACGGAACGGGAACCGAAGTAAAAAGCTGCGATTGAAGTCACTAATGTACTGATGGCGGTGAGAATTTGTTCGGCAAACCGTTGACTGGCATCGTTTGCTGTAATTGGTGGAAGTCTGCGATCTACATCGTAGATTTTTTCATCATTCTCAGTTTGAACACGGATTGCAATGATTTCTTCGTTTGGTATTTGTGCAAGCTGTTCCTCAGAAATTCCTGCATATGTTGTAGTAATAGAGTTTACAAGCGGAAAACGCAACTGCCGATAGAGGAATATGGATGTAATCACAAACAACATAATGAGAAGTAAGGCGATTAGCGCCCTGATACTTCCTTCAGGCAAGCTCAAGGCTTGAGTACGATCAGATAGATCCAATGCGGAAAACGCAATTGCAAGAAAGGCGAGGGAAAACAGAAGTCCAATTGCACTGACCGAGACAAGAATAGGCAGGAGGATATCCGGATTGTCACGATGATCCTCAGGAATATAGTTGAGCCCATATCCTGCCCAGGACAAGCTTGCCAATATTGCAATTGCAAGTAGTCCAAAAACAATAGCAGACCAGGGAGCTTTTTTTAACGCTTTCATTTTTTCTCCTTTTCTGTTTCACAATATGAGCCGCCGATAGGCGGCGTGGCAGTCTCGATATTTCATGTAATTGCTCGTTTACAGGTTAGCTGGGATTGCCACGGGCACACTCGCCGTGTAAGGCTCGGCACCCTCGCAATGACACCTTTAATCTTTTGATCTTTGTAAATTCAACGCCAGCAACTTCTCCAAAATCTCCTCATCGGACAGATCACTCTTCCAGCCATAGGCGGCGAAGACGGCTTGATCGAGTCTCTTGTGAGCCAAATCCAGCCAGGTGGGACGGGCGTTATACAGGTTCGTGAGGGTTCGCTTTTTCTTTTCGGCTTCGTTGAGACCTTCGGCATTCAACCACCTATCTCTCTGCTCGACCAACTCTTTCGCGGCGGTGGCTATGGCTTGGACGCGTGGATCGGCAATCGGCTCTGCGCCCGGAGCCCACGGGAAGGGGAAGGTTTCAAAAGTAGATGTGGATGTATAACGAAAACCACTTTGGGCTTCTCGCAACTGGGTCCCTGTTGCTCTTGCCCATAATTCATGAATTCGAGAATGTAAGATGCCAAAGAAATAGTCATCGTCACGAGCAAATACAGTGGTTCCGTCATTTGCCAAAATTTCTTGTTGTAGCCATACAAAAAATCGATGCTTAGAAACTCTCGGTGTGGCAATATAACGAGATAAACCTTGCATAGCGGCACGTAACCCTGGGCGAGCTTCACCGTATTGCCACCATTTTTTTGCATAAGAAGCACGTCGATTCTGCGACCGAATTGGGTAGACTACCTTTTTGACATGCTCGAATGGCATCTCATAGCCTGCGGCTTCGGACATTTCCATCATAGCAAAGTCAATCGTCCATTTGCCTCGCGAGCCTTGGGCTAAATCGATCGCACTGGCAACTGGGCGTATCACATCACTGTTAGGTCTACTGTTAGGATTGCCAGTTGCTATTAGCATCTTTTGAGCTAATTCTGGCTCTATATCAAAAGGAGCGTTTGGGGAAGGTCCTTTGAAAGAGATATTTCCATTCTCAGGCAAATTCAATGCTAAAGTGAGATTAGTTGCAACTGTCAGATCGGGATTTATTTCGAGTACAGAGTGACCATCTAGCAACCGATCCTTTTCGCTCCCGTTATCGAAACCAATCATTGAGACATGGACGGTTGCCCCATCTAATATCCACTCTCGATCTGACTGTGCCCAGAATATATCTCCTGTTTCTTTAATTCTCTCTAAAACTTTTCGATTTGCGCCACCACGAATGGCTTGAGTCGCAAGTAATCCCACTCGTTTTACTCTTCCACTTTCAATCATTGCACGCGCTTTTTCAAACCAATAACACACCAGATCGCTGGCAGGTAGTCTATCACCATAAAGTGTAAATAGTGCCTCTACATATTCATTTCCAAGTTCGCTCCGCAATTTGCTTCCACCCAAAAACGGCGGGTTGCCGATAATGACATCTACGGAGGTCCATGCGGGTTCGACCCCCACCGCCCTAGCGGGCACCTCCCCCAAATCCGCACTACTCTTTTGTTGTGAAGACTCCTTGCCTGCGGATTTGGGGGAGGCAGGGAGGGGGTCGTATGCAAGGATTGCATCCATATGCATGATGTTCTGCGTTTGTTTGAGGATCGGTTCACTGGGGAAGCCATAGCCATTATCCCTCAGCCATTGAATGTAGCCGATCTGGATCGTCATCTGTGCCAGTTCGTGGGCGTACTCGTTAGTCTCGATGCCGTAGAGTTGGGCGGGTGTGACAGTGATATACGGTCTGCCCGCGCCCATTTCATCTGAGAAGCTCAAGACTTCGTTTTGCAAATCCAGCAGAAGGCGCAACGCCACGTATAAGAAGTTGCCGCTTCCACAGGCAGGGTCTAATACTTTTACTGCGGCGATCTTATCTGCAAAGGCAAGCAAGGTACTTTTTATTTTCTTTTGCAAGTCTTTTCGCTTCTTATCTTTCGCCTTGCTCTCTTCCTCTTTCATCCCTCTCACTTCATCCTTCACCTGCTCCCACTCACGCCTCAAAGGTGCCATCAACACCGGTTCGACGATCAACAAAATATCGTCTTCGCCCGTGTAATGTGCGCCGAGTTGCGAGCGTTTGCCCGGGTCAAGCCCGCGTTCAAAGAGTGTGCCGAAGATGGATGGTTTGATCGCTCCCCAATCCAGCCCGTCAATCGTGCCGATGATGTCCATGGCGTCGCTGTCCAATTGCAACACATGGTCATCGTCGAAGAGTCCGCCGTTGAAATGCAGGATCTTCTCGGCGCCAAAGAAGCCGCCGGTGTTCATGGCGCGGAATAACTGCTGTAATACCTCTGCAAACTGTTTAGAGTTTCGGCGAGTCTGGTCCAGCAATCTTGGGAAAAGTTTTTCGGGCAGTAAGCCGATATCTTCTGCAAACAGACAGAACAACAGACGGATTAGAAAATGCGCCACCTGTTGCGGCTCTTCGCCAAACTTGCGTAACACATTCGCCAGCGTCGAAAATTGCCGGGCGGCTTCCTGCGTTACGCTTTCAATCGTCTCTTGCGGTTTGAGTTGTTCGGGGTTGAAGAAGACCGTCTTGAGGGTTTTCAATCCGTCAGCGGTGAGAAGGTCATCGAGCGTCAGGACAATCGTCCGTGTGGGGAGATTCGTGTAATTCGTCCGAATGATGATGTTGTTGATGTCGGAAACAATTAAGAGAGGCGGATTCTGAAGCGCATCACGATAACGGAGGAGTTGCTCATACGCATTATCCAGGTTGGCATCTTTGGATTTATACTCCCACCCGAAAAACCCGAGCTTTGCCACATCTGCCCAGCCCTGTCCGCCGCTGGTCTTCGCCGCGCCCATTTCAAAGGCAAAGCGCTTACCCGATGGGTCTTGCTGTATGGGCGTTTCATGTCCCACCAGCGCGCACAGATCAATAAAGTGCTCCTGCACCGATTGGCGTTCACCTGCATCGGCACGCCTCCATTTGCTGACAAAATCCTGCGGTGTGAGTGGCATGTGAAGTATCCCTTGGGTTGATTGTACAAGAAAACAAGTTGCCTGTGGGTAACATTTTATTGCCAGTTGACAACTTTCTCTGAACCCCCAATCGGGCAAAGCTGACCTGCTACAAGTTCTCCATTTCCTTCCCAAAGAAGTAAAACTCGATGATCTCAGGCTCAACCCATGCCCACATATTGATGATCAGAATGGGTAAACCGATCACAGGAAAGAGCAACTCACCGATGGAGCCAACCTTATAATTTTCAGGGTGTAAAAAGAGCGAATCCGCAAACATGAACAGGGGGATAACAGCAAGGATGCCCAGCAGAATTCGGAAGATTTTCATCCGTTGACTATAGTTCAAGATGCCCCTGATAACCGTTCAGGAGCATTGCGAAAATGAAAAGGGCGGCTAACTTTAATGTTAAGGAAATGACCTTGTCAAATCGGAGTCATTTTGTCATAATGGCGACATTCCGCACGGGGAATTGCACGTCAAAGCAACACCCTTCGCAAGCCATCGTCATACATGTTTCGGGAACTCATTTCGTGCGCCACTGCAGGGCGTTGTGAGCCGTGAATTTCCCACGCATAGCGATAGCGATTCTCCCCTCGGAAGTATCTGTCCCCCTGGCGACCCATGTCTTATGGGCATCGCCCCATCAACCCAATTCTGTATAAGGAGAAAGCAAGTATGAAAGTCAAGTTAAACCCCGTTTTCGAGCAGGTGCGCGGTCAATTAGGCGAGCTGGTCTTCCGTGAATTGCGCGGCAAGACGGTTGCCTCCCGCAAGCCCACAGTCACCGGTGAACCGACGGTGGACCAGACCGCTCATCGCGAACGCTTCAAGCAGGCGGCTGTGTATGGCAAATCTGCATTGGCAGACCCCAATACCCGCACCCTCTATGAAGAAGCCGCAAAGGTCAGAAACATCCCTGTGTTCGCGCTCACCATTGCCGATTACTTCAACGCCCCCACCATCTACGATGTGGATCTGTCTGAATATAACGGACAGGATGAAGATGTCATCAAGATCAAGGCGGGCGATGATTTCGGTGTGGCGAAGGTCAATGTCCTCATCACCGACAATGCGACCAACGTTGTCCTGAACAGCGGCGACGCCGTGGAAACTGTGCCCGGCTCCGGCATCTGGCTCTATACCGCCATAGGCGCGGTACCTGCCAGCACCACGGTGCAGGTCAGCGTGGTTGCCACCGACCGTCCCGGCGGTACAGCCGTTCAGACAGTCACCAAGTCGCTATAAAACCTCGGTGCACAGCCTCATCAGTCACACCAGCGGGGCGAGGCTGTGTACCAAAAACAAGATACACCCTGAACCTAAAAGAGGCAGGGTGTATCCTGTATCCATATCATTGCGAGGCGGTTGATGCCGAAGCCCTCCTAGTGGTGGAAAAGCCTTTACTTACCGCCAGACCGGCTGACGCCGCCGACACCGCTGACTTGTTTGCTCACGCTTGGGTCACCGTAGTAATTGACCGAACCTGCGCCGGAGATGTTGGCATCGAGTTGATCGTCCACCCACAAGGTGGCGCTCCCCGCACCGCTCAGGTTCACATCGGCGGTCTGGTTGTGCAGGTCCTTGCCGTTGAAACTGCCAAAGCCGCTGATGTTGAGATTGAAATCATCCGCTTCGCCATTGGCAGAGATACTGCCCGCGCCGCTCAAATCCACCGAGAGGTTTTTGATGGCGACCTCGTTCAACTTCAAACTGCCCGCGCCGCTGACCGAAATATCCAACTCATCGGCTTTGATGCCGTTGAGCGTCAGTTCGCCTGCGCTTTCAAAATCCACATCTTTGAGGTTTGTAACGATGATCGTGATCTTGACAGGCTTTGTCGGTCGGACGTATTCCCCGTCCTTCGCTTTGTAGAAGATCTCAAGCGTATCTTCCCGCACCCGGGTCTGCAAGCCCGGCAGGAGATTATCCTCCGCTTCGACCTTGACCGAAGCCACTTTGCCCTGTGTCACGACGATCTGCGCAGGGTAATCCACTTCGATGGTATGGAAGTCGGTGACCTCACGCGTCGATGCGATCACCTTTCCTGAACCGGGTTTCCCCGGACCGACATGAAAATCGCCATCTATAAAAATCGTGCTCATGGATGGGTTATCCCAGCCGAGCGCTGGAGCGTACACCACTGCCAGCACCGCGCCGCCCACAATGACCACATCCAGCAGGACGGAGGTATATTTCCAATAGGAGCGCAGGATGAGACCGATACCTGCCGCGATGAGAACATAGGGCCAGATGTGGGTCAACGCCCACAGATTCGACGTCGGGAGATTGCCAGACTTGGTCATAAGCCAGATGGCGCCGACAGCGATCAACAATAAGGGACCGAATAAAGATCGAGGTTGAGACATAATTTCCTTCTTTCTTGATTTGATTTCTTGCATACGTATTTGTAGGGCGGGTTTTTAACCCGCTAAGTACTATTATCAGATGGGCGTCAGGACATTCCTAACCCACAGGTGGGATCGAGTCTGACGGTGAGTCATCCTTCTTCCCACCGACCAGCCCGGAACGGCTCAAGATCAAATAGCCGCCCAACAGAATGAGCAGGATCGGGAAGAGCAGACTGCCGAACGATGAGAAGATCATCTCGAAGAATGCGCCGAAGATGATGAACAGGATCAGCCCCACTTTGATCACGCGCCCACCGGATTGTTTCTGCCCCTCGTCGCCGCTGTACCAGCCCATGATGTAGATGCCGACACCTACGAACATGATGATCAGTGTCCAGAAGTAGGACATGGATTCCCAGTGGCGTGTGATGTTCTGGAACAATAACACCAACCCGATGCCGCCGACAATACTGCCGGGGATGGCAAGCGCCGCGGCTTGTTTTCCGCTTGCGAACATTGCCACGAAGAATAGAGCGCCAATAGCGATGATAACAAAGGGCCATAAGAAACCCCAATTTACCCCGCGAAAGACCTGACCTGCCAGAGCCAGAAAACCGAAGGCGATCATGACCGCGCCTCCGACCAGTGCGCCAACGTTGGAACGATTTGTTTGCATATTCATTCTCCTTTCAAACTTTTTTCTTACATAACTCTCGCGTTGAGCGGAGTGAGCGCAAGTTGCGAACGCAGACGAAGCGTAGTTTCCAGGCAATTCTACGTCTCATCTACGGGGATGCAACGAACTCATCCCCTCCGCTCGACGCGACATTATGTCAGGTTTAATTGTTATCGTGCAAAATACCTTTGGGGTCTAATGTTAGTTATCCTTACGTAAGAGCGGTGTTAACGTTGCAATCAACTCATCGGGTGAGGCGCCCTTATGGATAAAATCTGCCCCGGCTTCCTTTGCCGCGGCTTCATCGTCCGCGTTTACGCTGAGCAGGACGATCTTCAAGTGTGGATACGCCTTTTGAAGCAGTCGGCAGGTATCGGGTGCGGGGGAACCGTAGAGTCTCCAATCCA
>Ga0315912_10002673_pt1 | contig 18642 bp, 17 predicted proteins | sample VfabasoilMG_FD_204469 | JGI IMG/M metagenome (GOLD analysis project Ga0315912, IMG submission 204469) | Garden soil microbial communities collected in Santa Monica, California, United States - V. faba soil | ecosystem: Environmental > Terrestrial > Soil > Garden | place: USA: California...
TTATGAACAATTTGTAGAGACGCACCTTTCAGGGACTAAGGCGAATCTCCTACCAACCATTACAGCAATTCCATTGCCAAACCCTCATAACTAAAAAGTCGCGCCACGGAGAGGGATTACCGTGGCGCGACATTTATCGGATTCAGGCCGGGGAGGAGTTCCGGCCTGCTCGTCAAGAACTGCCTGAGGGAGAGTCTGACGGCCCCGATGTCTTTGATTTCACAACACAATCTGACAACACAACACATCCGGAGAGAATATTTCCGGAACACACAGCACGCAACTCAGTAGACCAGATGCCTTGGACTGCACTTGCAGGGATATTTCTGCCTGCCGGTAAATTTTTCCCACCTGCACCGTGCACTTTTTTCCTGTTTTGCCCTGTTTTCATCTGCTTCTACTTTGTTTGCGTGGTTCTTGCCAATACTTTATGCAATCGCAGTGCCAAACTGACTATCTATTGATAGTGCTGACCATGAGACTACTAGACCAGCGCGAGACTCGCCTTCGCACGCAGATCCCACCCCGAAAATGTCCCGGAACGCAGTTTTCCGAACGCTGCAGCCGCGATCATGGCCGCATTGTCTGTCGAGAGCGAAGGCCGAGGGAAGAACACCGGGCAGGATACCTGCCTTGCTGACGCCCGGAGGTCGGAATTACACGCCACACCTCCCGAAATAATTACCGAGGCGGCATTTATTTCCACCGAGGCCATCTCCACACGCCGGATCAACTCCCGCACGACCATCGCCTGAAACGAAGCCACCAGATCCAGGGTCGCTTGCGGTGTAACGGCAAGCCATTCCGCCACCGACGGTGCCGCATTCACCCGCAGCAATTCCCGCCGCTGCTCAATCTCGGTGGTCATGTCCCGCTGTTCCACCCAGCGCAACACCGCGGTCTTCAATCCGCTGAAACTGAAATCCAACGGGTTGCCCTTCATCTTCGCCGGAGTAAACCGAACCTCGGGCTTGCCAAACGGAGCCAGCTTGTCGATCATTGGCCCGCCTGGATATCCGAATCCCAACAGTTTGGCAACCTTGTCAAAAGCCTCCCCTGCCGCATCATCACGGGTTCGGCCCAACAGAGCATACTGAAAATTTTCACTCACCGAAAACAAATGGGTGTGCCCGCCGGATACCACCAAGGCCAAGGCTGGGAACTTTACCGGATCACCGTCCATGCGCGATTCCATCACTACCGCATGAATATGCCCCTCAATGTGATTCACGCCAATCAACGGAATCCCGCGCGAAAAGCTCAACGCTTTTGCATACGTAATCCCGACCAACAGCGACCCGATTAACCCCGGACCTTCGGTCACCGCAATCGCATCCAGTTCGTCCAACGTCACTCCAGCCTGCACAAGCGACTCGCGCACCACAGGCACAATCGCCCGCAAATGCTCACGCGAGGCCAGCTCAGGAACCACGCCGCCGTACTTTGCGTGCGTCCCCATTTGCGAGGCCACCACGCTTGAAAGAATTGCCGGACGGTCATCCACCACCGCCGCAGCCGTCTCATCACACGAAGATTCAATGCCAAGTATCCGCAAGCTGCTATTCTACGGCACAATGCGGGTCTCTGACTTCGACTATCATCTTCCCCCCGAATCCATTGCCCAATCCGCGCTCGCCGACCGGGCCGCCTCCCGCATGTTAGTGCTCCACAGAAAAGAACAACGTTGGGAAGATCGACATTTCCGCGACCTGCCCCAATACATCCAACCTGGCGATTGCCTGATCGTAAATAACACGAAGGTCTTCCCTGCCCGCCTTTATGGCCACCGCGCCGGACACACCGGCAAAGTGCAAGTCTTTCTGGTCCGGCCCACCGGAGATGATCCCAATGTCTGGAAAGTTCTGGTCCAACCTGGACGCAAACTACAACCCGGAGAACGAGTCATCATCGGACCAGGTCTCGAAGTTGAAATCCTAAGCCGAACTCCCAACGGAGAACGCATCGTTCGCTTCCACAGCGAAGGAGACCTCCACGAACAGCTCGAACGCTGGGGACACATCCCATTGCCGCCCTACATCCGTCGGCCAGATCAACCAGAAGACCGCACGCGCTACCAGACCGTATTCGCCCAGGACCGCGGCTCAGTTGCTGCTCCTACTGCAGGGCTGCACTTCACCGAAGACGTTATCGAAGCGTGCAAGATCGCCGGAGCTACGTTCGCCAACCTGACACTGCATGTAGGGCTAGGAACATTCCAGCCCCTAAATGTTTCCGAACTCGCAGACGTAAAACTTCACGCCGAGTATTTCCGAATCGAAGAACAACAAGCCACGCTGATGCGAAACGCAACGCGCAGGATCGCCGTGGGAACCACCTCCATGCGAACGCTGGAAACCGCCGCGTCCAGAGGAGGACTCACAGTGATGCAAGGAGACACCGACATCTTCATCAGCCCAGGATTCCAATTTCAGGCCGCAGATGCACTGCTCACGAATTTCCATCTGCCGCAATCCAGCCTACTGATACTTGTCGCCGCATTCGCTGGAAAAGACTTCATCCTCGACGCCTACAATCACGCCGTAGCGTCAGGATACCGCTTCTTCTCCTATGGCGACTGCATGCTGATTCTCTGAATCACTGCTTCCCAACGCCTTAAATTAGGGTCAAAGACCTCGGTACCAATTAAAGCCGGGCGATCTTGCGCGATTTTGCAAGGGTTTATGAGTTCTTGCCCCTTCCCCGGGGAACCGGGACTCAGAAGTGCGGCACCTAGTTCCACGCTTCTTCAACCTGGTAAGTTCATAATAAACAATGTGTTACCGCCTTAACTAATCGCGTAAACCATTTCCAGGCAGCAATGTTTTATGCCCAGCGAATTATCCCAATCTGGGCTTGGTGGCCAATCAGAAGATTGTAGGCGGTCGTTATAAAACAACAGGTTACGAGCGGCGTGTTCAGACCTAGCGTAGCTTGGGCCACGTTACTTCAATGACTTACGGGAAAGTAATTGGTGCCGAGGTCTTTGACCCTAACCGCCTTGACCCTAACCGCCTTACGCCGACTGCATACTGATTCTCTGAACAACCGCTTCCAGAGAATCCAGCCCGCCACGGAAGAAATGATCTTCCGCCTCCACCCAAATCAACTCACGCTCACCACTTGCCGTGTCATAAAAGGCCTGCATCTCCGGCACAGGACCATGCTCATCATGCGTGCTCTGAATAAACACCCGGCGATTCGCGCAGGCAGAATACATCTCGCGCTCCCCCGCACGAGTCGGAAATCCAACCACGACAATTTTCTCTGCGTCACTGCCGCAACCCAAGCGCATCGCAATGCGAGAACCAAAACTAAACCCGGCGATCAGCCAAGGCAAATTCGGATACCGTTCGCGCAAGACGGACAGCGCTGCGCGGGCGTCTTCCAACTCTCCGACGCCGCCGTCGAACTCACCCTCGCTCAGATTCACACCACGGAAGTTAAACCGCAGCACAACGGTTCCGGTAGCACGCAAACCACGGGCCAGACGATAGACAACCTTGTTGTGCATGGTGCCGCCAAACTTCGGATGCGGATGACAAACCAGAGCCGCACGCTTGGGCACACCATCTTCCGGCTCTTCTAAAAGCGCTTCCAGACGCCCCGCCGGACCATCCACGAACAACGATTCAATGAGCCGCAACCAACTCACTCCAACCGCGGTCGCGTTCCTTGATCCGCAACGTCAGCTTCGCGCGACCTTCCACATCCTTGGGGGCAACGTTGAACCGCACGCCTACCATCCGATCCTCGGTCGCCTTGGAAGCAATTTTCTCTCCTGTCCGCAATGCAGGATTGAACTTGCCGCCCAACTCCGGATAATTCTGAAACACGGCAGTGACATCACCATCGTGAATGAATTCTCCTTCAGCAAACTTCCCATCAGGCGACTCAATCTCCACTGTCATCAGCCGCACTTCAAATGGAAAATCCGCTGGATTGGTGACCCGGAAATCGATAGCCGCAAATGTGTTCCCGCCTTCCAACGGCTGGACACGCACACGTTGAATCTTTCCCTCCAGCACGAGATGCGAACCACGCGACCAATAGGCCCATGCAGCCACCGCGCCGGTCAGCAAAACCAGCCCCGCAACTACGCCAAGCGCCCGGTTCATAGATCAGGTATGGTGATATCGACGTTGGTAACGGGACCAACACTCGACAACGGCTTATCGAAGTCCTTCGCATTACCAAGCACAACGATCTGAAATTTCGACAAATCCAGATGCTGCTTCGCCACCCGCAGGACATCCGCTTTGGTGACCTTCTCAATCGCCGCGCGATGCCGTTGCATGAAGTCGCTCGGATAGCCGTAGTATTCATACGTCATCAAACGGCCCATGATCTTGTCAGTGGAATCGTTGTCGAACGCTTCGCCCTTGAGAATATACTCTTTCGCCTGAGCCAACTCATCGTCGGTAACTTCAGCGGACTTGATCCGCTCTAACTCCGCTTTTAACAACTCAAGAGCGCGCACGGTGGTCTGGCTCTTCGTACCAACATCAGCACTCCACGCCCCGGCATGGTCGAAGCCCGCACCGTACCCGGCGTTGGCCGAATAGGCGAGCCCTTCGCGGGTACGAATCGAATTCGTCAGCCGCGACCCAAAGCTGCCGCCAAGAATGTAAGTCATCACAGACATAGCCTGATAGTCAGGATCATTCGCCTTGCCGAGCAGGATCGACATCCCGATGGACGACTGATTCACATCGTCTTTATCAATGTAATAGACACCGGGTTTGCCAGCCTTGGCCAGATCAACAGCAGGAGCCACAGGCTTCGCCTTCCCGCCCTTGGCCCAACCAGCAAATGCCTTCTCGACTTTCGCCCGCATTTCAGGAGCGTTGAAATCTCCGGTGATACCGAGAATCACGTTCTCGGGTTGAAAGTACTGCGCGTGAAAAGCGAGCAGATCTTCCCGTGTAATCGCCTTGACCGTAGCCAGTTCGGCCAGCCGCGCATACGGGCTGTCTTTGCCATATAGCAGACGCGTCGACTCACGATCATGAATCCTTGAGGCGTCATCGTTGCGGCGCGAGATGCCTTCGTTAATTTGCAACTTTAACAGATCGATTTTTTCCTGAGGAAACGCGGGGTGTTGCAACAGATCGGCCAGAATCTCAAGGCCCTTGTCGGTATCCTGTTTCAACACAAACATGGAAGCACTGCTGGAATTCGTGCCTGCGCCAATTTCAACCGAAGCGGCCAACCGGTCCAATTCCTTATCCAGGGCATCTCCATTGCGCGTCGTGCTGCCGCCCTGACGCATGACAGCCAGCGTGATTTCGGCCAGACCAGCCTTGTCCATCGGTTCCCAACGCTCGCCCGTCCGGATGATGGCGGAAGCTCTCACCAACGGCAGTTCCTTGTCCTCCACCAAAAACAACGTCATCCCATTGGGAAGCACCACACGCGTCACCGGCGGGATCTTCACCGAATTCAACGGTGGAAACTTCAGTTCCTTATAACTCGCCGGAATCTTCGGGGCCGCCGTCTGGGCAACCAATACCGGCACCACCAGTAAGGAAATCAAAAAGCCATTACGTGTCATCATGTTCATTTCCTCGTCTTATCGAGCTGGTGGGCGTTGCTGTGGCTCCAACAACGCCACGGTGCGGTTCGAATCTATAAACGTAGCCTTAGCAACCCGTTGAATGTCATCCGCGGTGACCTTGGAGATTTGATCTAAATGCCGGAACAAATTACGCCAATCGCCGGTCAACGCCTGCCATTGCGCCATCTGTCCGGCCATACTCGGATTGCTCGACATCAGGCTCAGCAAACTCGCCCGCGCGCGGTTGCGAACTCCGTCCAACTCCTCCGCCGTAACCAACTCCGTTTTCAAGCGGTCAATCTCTGCCAGCATCTCTTTCTCAACCTCGGCGTTGGTTTTGCCAGGAGCCGTCACACCGTAAAAAACAAACACACCCGGATACTTTTGCCCCGGAAACCCAGTAAATCCGCCAGCTTCAACCGTGATCTGTTTCTTAGTAACCAAGCTGTCCCACAAACGCGAAGACCGCCCGGAACTCAGCAAGCTATTGATAGCCTCGTAAACCGCGTTGTCCTTATCAGTAATGGCGGGCTTGTGATAACCCATCACTGCAATCGGCAAGGATTGTGCCCGCAGCGTAACGCGACGCTCAGAGCCTTGCTTAGGTTCCACCGTCCGGATCGGCTCGGCCTTTTCCCTTTTCGGTAGCCGTCCAAAATAGAGCTGAGCAAGCTGCTTAATTTGGTTGGTGTCTACATCACCAACAATCCCGATCGTCATGTTACTAGCCGTATAATACTTGTCAAAAAACGCCTGAGCATCTTTGCGAGTCAGATTTTCCAGATCACTCATATGACCAACACCCGGTTCGCCGTAAGGATGTGCCCGATACGCAACACCGAGAAATTCATCCAGCAAGCGTCCAATCGGGGCACTCTCAATACGCATACGGCGTTCTTCGCGAACCACGCCCGCCTCCTTATAGAATTCGCGCAGCACCGGATTCAGGAAGCGGTCGGACTCAGTGTGAAACCACAGCTCAATAGCATTGGATGGCAGGCTGTAATAGTAGTCGGTCTTATCCATCCCAGTGGAAGCGTTCAGACCACGGCCCCCGGCACGCGAAACCATCTGCGCAAATTCATTCGGCACCACAAACTTGGCCGCGCCTGCTTCGGCAGCGTCCAAGTCCTTCTTGAGCCTGTCCAGTTCCGCCGCATTGCCGCCGCCGGACTTGGAACGTTCTTTCTGGAGCGCTAGAAACGCCTGATCCACACGATCCAGGGAATTCTTCTCCTCGGCATAGTTCGTCGTGCCAATAGTTGTCGTACCCTTGAACGCCATATGTTCAAACATATGCGCCAAGCCCGTAATCCCCTTGGACTCCTGAGCGGAGCCGGCATCCACCAACGTATAAACAGAGACAACAGGAGCCTGATGCCGTTCCAGGACAATGAATTTCAAGCCGTTGTCGAGGGTGAACTCGTTTACACGGCCCATAATCTGCTGTAGTGTGTCCTGAGCAAAGAGCCCGGGCGCGGTGACAAGAAACGCGACGTAGAGATGTAAACGCCATCGATGGAAAGCCATAAAGAGAAAAGACGCTCCTGTGACGATAAGGTTAGCACGCCAAACTAAAGACCATCATCGCTCAACCGATGAGTAATCCGTGGCCACACTCGCCCCACCCCGCACCGACCTCCGTGATAAAGCCTTAAAAAGCCTAAGCCTCCTACCGCCGTTCTCGCCGATCATGAACCGACTGGTTACAACATTGGGAAGTGAAGACGTCTCGTTCGTGGAAATCGCAGATCTAATTGAAAAGGACACCGTTCTAGCGGGCAATGTCCTGAGGACCGTCAACTCCGCCCTCTACGGCATGAAAGGTACCATTAACTCCGTCCGTCACGCCGTATCGCTGATGGGACTCGCCAAAATCCGCAACACCGCGATGAGCCTCTCGGTCTCACGCATGTGGAGCGGAACCAACCCGGCCAAGGGTTGGTCTGCCAAAACGTTCAACCGAAACGCCGTAGCCTGCGCCATCATGGCAGATCTGATCGCCGCCGAAAGTGAAGTGGAATATCCAGAGGGCGCATTCACCGCTGGCCTCCTAAAAAGCGTCGGCATGCTGCTGATCGCCATCGCGCTGCCCAATGAACATCTCAAGATCCGCCAGATCTACACAACCGAATCCAAGTCGCTCAGCGAAAGCGAACTGGAAGTGCTCGGCTTTGACCATGCTTCGCTGTCCGGTGAGGTGCTCCGGCTTTGGAATCTTCCCTTTCAAATTCAAGCTGCTGTCTCCACGCGAACCGAATCTCCTAGCGAGGACTCTGTCTTGCTAGGCGACCTCTTGTCCAAAGCATCCATCGTTGTGGATTACACCGGAAATCTCGTTCAAGACTGGATCCGCCCACCGGCCACCGAAGACCAAACCTCGCAAACACAACTGGCCCGCTTCGGCTACCCTGCCAAAGTCCAAACCGACTTCCAGTCAGAGTTTGACTCCCTTAGCAAGTTCTTCGTCTAGTCCATCGCATTCTTTAGTCAGCGATTCAAAGTGAAGGTCACGTCCACGTTGAACAGCACGTCGACGGGTTGACCATTGAGGTGTCCTGGTTGGTAGCGCCATTGCTTGACGGCATCGACTGCCGCACCTACCAGCAGTGGATGCCCGCTCAGAACTCGAATGGATTCCACGACTCCGGATTTTGAGATGACCGCTTCGAGTTTGACGGTTCCGGTTGCTCTTGTAGTAATTGCCAGAGACGGGTAGCTAGGTTTTACGGAGCTCACAAGTACAGGAGCCTTGACGTTGCCACCGACTGGTACCGGGGCAGTGGGTTGAACCGGAACGGCTACTGGCTTCGGGTCTGAACGCGGAGCAGGTGCGGGCGGCGCAATGAAGGAAGATCCGATCGGCCCGATGGACGTGGGATGTGGTCCGACGGGCAAGCCTATGATGACGGGAAAGCCATCGCCATCAGGCTCGATTACGCCAACAGATTTGCTGTTCGGACCAGGCAAAACAAACCTACGTACCGCAGGAGTTCCACCAGTCCCAGAATATAGGACGCCACCACCGCCAGCCCTCGATTTCAAAATCGGCTCCACCAACTCCACGGTATTCCGCGGCATGAGCGGCATCAACTGCAATGGTATCTTCGGCAATGGCTCAATGAAGAACAGCGGTATCAACAACGCCGTCCCCACCAGCCCCACCTGGATCGTGATAGAAAGGCCGACACTTATGGGCCTTGAGGTTCCACCGCTTTCTGCGAGTAGTGTTTGTTCAAACATCCTAATTCCCTCCTGGTCCTTTTGACACCGCATGCGTACGGATTGTTCCAACAGTGTTAACCTGAAAAATGCCTTCCAATTCCGACTCCCGCGCTGGGGAAAAATTTGACCGCCTGGTCGAAATCATGTCCAAGCTGCGTGGTCCCGAAGGTTGCCCCTGGGACCGGGAACAAACCTTCGCCAGCATCAAACCGTATTTGCTTGAAGAAGCGTATGAGGTGATGGACGCCATCGACTCGCAAGATTGGTCTGGATTGCAAGAGGAACTGGGCGACCTTTTGCTGCAGCCAGTTTTCTTTGCGCAGATGGCATCAGAAGACGGACGCTTCTCGATTGCCGACTCGCTTGACGCCATTAACGATAAACTGATCCGGCGGCACCCGCATATCTTCGGCGATGCCACCGCACACACTGCCGACGATGTGAAGACGCGCTGGGATCAGATCAAGTCCGAGGAAAAGGTCGAGCAAGGACGTACGCCCGTAGCGATGTTGGACTCGGTTTCGCGAGCGCAACCAGCGCTTGCCGAAGCACAGCAGATCAGCAGCAAAGTGGCGCGCGTCGGGTTTGACTGGCCGGGTGTTGCGCCAGTGTTCGATAAGCTCGATGAAGAACTCAAGGAACTGCGCGAAGCCACCACACAAGAGCATAAGGCGGAAGAACTCGGCGACCTTATGTTCGTTGTCGTCAACCTGGCGCGACACCTCAACATTGACGCCGAGCAAGCCCTGCGCGCCGCCAACGCGAAGTTCCGACGCCGCTTTGCCTACGTGGAGCAGAACACCAAGTTGAAGGAAGCCACTCTGGAGGAGATGGAAGCCAAGTGGCAAGAGGCCAAGCAACTGCCATGATCGAAATACGTACACTTCAAGAACACTCCGAAATGGTGGAAGCGGTTGCGCTCCAGAAAAAGATATGGGGCTTTGCCGAGGCAGATCTGCTCCCGGTGCGCATGTTCATCGTCGCCACCAAGATCGGTGGGCAGGTTTTCGGAGCCTTTGACGATGACCAGATGGTTGGTTTCTGCATCGCGATTCCAGGCCGTAAACCGGGTGGTGAATCCTACTTACACAGTCACATGTTAGGTGTGGATGAAGGTCATCGCGACCAGGGCGTTGGACGTATGCTCAAGTTGGCGCAGCGCGAGGAAGCGCTCGCTCGCGGAGTCACACTGATCGAGTGGACCTTTGATCCGCTTGAAATGAAGAACGCTTATTTCAATATCGAGAGGCTCGGCGCTGTCGTCCGGCGCTATGTTCGCAACCAGTACGGCTTCTCCACTTCACGCCTGCACTCCGGCCTTCCGACAGACCGCTGCATCGCGGAATGGCACATTGCCGAGGACCCCGCCGAGCACGAGATTGTGACTGAGATCGAAGTCCCCATAAACATTGTGACGCTACGCCGCGATGATCCGATGAAAGCGCGCGAGATTCAGAATCGCATAAGCGACCAGTTTCAGCATCACCTTCGCGACGGCCTTGCGGTCGTGGGCGTGCGGCGTAATGGCGACGGCGGCAGCTACTTATTGAGCAAATGGCAACCCGAATAGACAGCGTCGTACTGCGGCAAATCCGATTGCCGCTGGTACATTTTTTTGAAACCAGTTTTGGCCGCACTATCGAGCGGCAGATCATCCTTGTCGAGGTGCGCGCGGATGGCGTCTCCGGTTGGGGCGAGGTCACCGCCGGCGAACATCCCTTCTACAACGAAGAGTGGACGGACGCAGCATGGCTTGTGGTTCGCAACTACTGTGCTCCGCGGTTGCTGGGCCACAACGTGCCTCACTCCGCGATCCGTGGACACCACATGGCGCAAGGTGGAATAGAGGCTGCTGTATGGGATCTTCATGCTCGGCAGAACGGTCGACCTCTCTATGAAGAAATCGGCGGGGGCGCGCGCAAAGAGATCCCTTGCGGGGTCTCGATTGGGATTCAAGACACCGTTCCTGATCTGTTAAAAAAGATTGAGACGGAACTCGCCGCTGGCTACCAGCGCATTAAGATCAAAATCAAACCTGGATGGGATGTAGATGTGGTCCGGCAGGTTCGCGAGACCTTTCCATCTATCAAACTCATGGCCGATGCAAACTCCGCCTACACGCTGGCCGATACGGATCACCTGCGTCGGCTGGATGACTTTTACTTGATGATGATTGAACAACCGCTGGCTCATGACGACATCATCGATCACGCGCAGCTTCAGGCAAAACTGCATACTCCCATTTGCCTCGACGAGTGCATCCGCACCGCGCACCACGCCGAACAGGCGATCAGGATGCGGGCGTGTGGCATCATCAACATCAAACTGGGCCGCATGGGTGGCTTCGCCGAAGCCAAGCGTCTGCACGATGTTGCACAGGCGGCCAGCGTTCCCGTCTGGTGCGGAGGCATGCTGGAAAGCGGCATTGGCCGCGCTCATAATATTGCTCTCTCGACGCTGCCGAACTTTGTATTGCCCGGAGACGTTTCCGCAAGCAAGCGTTATTGGGCTCGCGACATCATCTCCCCTGCTGTAGAGATCACACCGAGAGGCACCATCGAAGTTCCCACAGGCATCGGCTTTGGCTATGAGTTGGATCACGATTTCATGGACGCGGTCACCCTTCGAAAAGAAGAAATCCGATGATCAAATACATCCTGATTTTTGTCTTTGCAGTCTCCGCCTACTCGCAGCAGCACTATGTCTTTTTTAGTCGAGAGCGGGAGCGAATCGCCGAATCCAACTTTCTTAGCGCCGCGCCCTTCGCTGGCGCTCAGCTTACCTACTCCTGGCGCGAACTGGAGCCGGAGAAGGACTCCTACAAGTTCGACTCCATCCGCCAGGATCTCGCCTTTCTGACAGCCAAGAACAAGCGGCTCTTCATTCAATTGCAGGATGTCTCCTTCGATGATTCCATCGTGAACCTGCCTGACTACCTGCTTCCCAACGGTGTTGTGAAGCAAGTGTCTGGAGGCTGGATCGCAAAACGTTGGGACGCTGCGGTGCAAGTCCGATTCCACAAGCTGCTTGCAGCCCTAGGCGCGGAATTTGATGGCAAGGTCGAAGGCATCAACCTTCCTGAAACATCCATTGACGACGCCAAGCTGCCAGACTTCACGTTTGGAAGTTATCGCGATGCCATCTTAGTGAACATGGCTGCGCTGAAGAAGGCCTTTCCGAAATCGGTGACGATTCAATACGCCAACTTCATGCCTGGCGAATGGCTGCCAGAAGAGAACCATGGTTACTTGCGCAGTGTTTACGAAGCGGCGCATAAACTCAAAGTCGGCGTCGGAGGCCCGGATCTATTGCCCTATCGCCCGGGCCAACTCAAACACGCATACCCTTTGATCCGCGAGTCAACCGGAATTGTACCCACAGCCATTGCTGTGCAAGACGGCAACTACGAGGCCCAAAATCCACAAACCCAAAAGCGGCCAAGCATCGCCGAATTGCACCAGTACTCCAAGGACAATCTGAAGGTCTCCTATGTTTTCTGGTGTACAGAAGAGCCGTTCTATTCCAAAGAACTTCTGCCCTACCTCAAACTCGCGGAGAACTCCCGTTGAGCCAGCGGCCTCCACGGCACCTTTATTTCCTGCTTGCGGCGATGGTGTTTTTCTGGTCCATCAACTTCATCGTCGCCAAACAAACCCTGCGCGAGTTCCCGCCGGTACTCGGTGCAGCGTTGCGATTCTCGTTTGCGGCACTGCTCGGTGTGCCGCTCCAATGGTATTTATCGCGCGATGAACCCAAGCAATCCTGGAGCAGGCGAGACCTTTTGTGGCTGGCCGCTCTCGGCGTTGGCGGCGTCTGCGGCAACCAATTGATTTGGATGATCGGGATTTCGAAAACCAGTGTTGCCCACGCTGCGGTAATGATCGGAATGTCTCCGCTCGCTGTGCTGCTTCTCGCAGCGTTCATCGGCCAGGAAAAACTCACCAGCAAGAAACTCATCGGTCTCTGCATCGCTGTGTTAGGCGTCGGCGTGGTGCAATCCGCCAGAGAGAGCCATACTGAAGCGACGCCGCTCGGGGATCTTCTTGTGGTCATTTCAACATTTCTATTTGCATTCTTTTCGGTCTATGGCAAGCGCGAAGGCAAGCGCTTCGGAGCGCTGTTGGTCAACGCCTCCGGCAACCTCGGCGCTGCATTGCTTTTGCTCCCACTGGTCGTCTGGTACTTAGCGCAAGGCGCGGCGACTCACGTCAGCGCGTCCGCTTGGTTGGGCCTCCTCTTCATGGCCGCCTTCCCTTCCCTACTCTGCTACGGTATCTTTTATTACGCACTCCGGTTCCTTCCAGCTTCAAAAGTCTCGGCGCTGGCCTACCTGCAGCCCGTCATCTCCACATCGTTCGCCGTCGGACTCCTGCGTGAACCCATGTCGAGCGCCTTCATCGCTGGCGGCATTCTTGTACTCGCTGGAGTATTAGTCGCGGAGCGCGCCTGATGCTGGGATTCGTACAGCTCCTCAAACAAAACCCCAACTACCGCAGTCTCTGGACCGGCCAGATCGTCAGCGAGATTGGCGACAATTTTAATACGATTGCCGTGCTCGGACTCGCCATGAGCACCGGTGGCGGAGGCGGCGTAGTCAGCAGCATCTTTGTCGCGCGAGGCATCGCCATTGTGAGCGCAGGACCCATTGCAGGTGTTCTACTCGACCGCATGGACCGCCGTCGCATGATGATCCTTAGCGACCTCGTCCGCAGCGTAGTCGCATTGGGATTTCTGTTTTGCCTGACCGACCACCGTCCGGTTCTCATCTCTGCGATGAGCTTCCTGCTCATGTTTGCCTCGCCCTTCTTCACAAGCGGCCGCGCTGCGATTCTGCCAACCATCGCGGACAAAGAAGAGCTCCACACCGCTAATTCCCTCACACAAACGACGCAGTGGGTTGCGCTCTCGGTGGGAACTATTCTCGGGGGAGCTGCCATCGCCAAGTTCGGATACCTGTGGGCCATTCTATTCAACGCGGCTTCGTTTCTCTTCTCGGCAATTTCTATTTCGCGGATGCACGTCCCTTCGGGGTTTCGCTCGCAGCAAGTGAAAGAGCACGCGTTGCGTCCGTGGCATGAGTACGCCGAGGGCCTTCGCTACATTCGCTCCAACCGCATGATCCTTGGCATTACGCTGCTCAGTATCGGCTGGGCTCTGGGAGGTGGTGCCGCGCAAGTGTTGTTCAGTCTCTTTGGAGAACTGGTCTTCCACCGCGGTGCCGAAGGCGTCGGACTCATCTGGGGTTTTGCTGGCATCGGCCTGCTGATTGGCGGAGCACTGGCCCATCGCTTCGGAGCCAACCTCAACTTCGATCGCTACAAATGGACCATCGCCATCGCCTTTCTAATCCACGGACTCAGCTATGTCGCCTTTGCCAACATGACAGCGTTCGTTCCCGCGCTACTGCTGATTGGCCTGTCGCGCGCCGCCGTCGCGGTGTCCAGTGTTCTCAATACGACGCAGTTACTCAGACAGGTAGATGATGCGTTTCGGGGCCGCGTATTTTCGACACTGGAATCGTTGACATGGGGAGTGATGATGATTTCGATGGCGGCGGCCGGTCTCGCTTCTTCCTATTACAACCCGCACCAGATCGGAACGATTGCAGGATTGCTGGGTGCCTCGGTCGCCGTCTTCTGGACTTGGGCGAACATCTCTGGCAAGCTCAAGGAACACCATGTCTGATCTCTCGGGGAAAGTGATTCTGGTAACAGGAGCCGCAAAACGAATAGGACGAGGCATCGCATTACGCCTCGGACAAGAAGGCGCGCGAGTAGCCGTGCATTACGGGGATTCAATCAAAGACGCACGCAAGACAGCCGCTGAATGCGGTGGCCAGATTTTCCAAGCCGACCTCACCTCAGTCGAAGCAATCAAGCAACTCTTCACAGATGTAGAAAACCACTATGGCCGATTGGATGGGCTCGTCTGCAATGCAGCCCGCTTCACGGCTTTCGATCCGCTGGCAATTACAGAAGCAGACTGGGATTTCATTCACGACGTCAACCTCAAGGCAACGTTTTTCTGCTGCCAACAAGGCGCGCTGTTGATGCAGAAGACAGGCGGAGGCCGCATCGTGAACATTAGCTCACTCGGTGGCATTGTGCCGTGGGCAGAGCACACCCATTACTGCGCATCGAAGGCAGGAGTGATCATGTTGACCAAGGCGCTGGCCAAAGCGCTAGCACCGAACATCAGTGTGAATTCTGTAGCCCCAGGGGTGATTCCATTCGAGGGAGACCCGGCGTCGAGGATTGAGCCGATGGTTCGTGCTACCCCGGCTAAGCGGGCTGGTACAGCAGAAGAAATTGCCGACGCGGTTGTCTTTTTCCTAAAATCCAGCGAATTCATTACCGGACAGGTGATGGCCGTGGATGGCGGTTTGAGCTTGCGTTAGTGAGGGGTGTTGGAGGAGTTGGAGCAGCGAACGTGAGCCAGAACACTACTTCGTCGTCTCGATCAACTCAATCTCTTTTTTCAAAAGATTATTCACAAGAGTGCTGAGTTCTAGCAGCCTGTGGTAATAGTCAGGTTGGTCGCGTTGCGAGCGCCACAGGGCCAGATGCGCGGCGCGGGGAGGCAAGCGATGCGGGCCATCGGAAACGAGCCGCAACAAAGCAGATGGCCCTGTGCCGCCGCAACCCCTTGGGCGGACACAGTTTGCCCGTTCCTCTTTCTATGCATCGTCATAATCTAAAGGTCTCCTCCCTTTACCGTTCTTCCACTCTCTTAGGCAGGCAAACTTGGCCCACGCGGCCGGCCTGACTATTACCACAGGCTGCTAGGCCGCCTTTAACAGCTTCCTCTGTCAAGAATGTTTGAACATCATTGTCGAGGTAAACCGGCACTCGAAATTCCGCGTTGGGCTGGAAAAACTTTCCTCTCTCGGCGTTCTTGAAACTGTATTGCTTTTTCATTATTCACTACCCGCGTATTCTCTCCGCTCGGCACGAGTTGCCTTGCGCGCCGACATGACTCGTGTCGCCTTCGGCTACACGGCAACCAACATCCCCCCTACTAAAATTATGCCAGCAGAAAAACCAACTAAACGTTTTCGCTTGAACCATGGTCTACAATTTAGAGGAACGCAATGTACCGCAACATCCCAATCTACCTGCTCTCCGCATCACTGGCGCTGGCCCAATCTCCGCCTCCGGCTTTCGAGGTAGCGTCGGTGAAATCCGCGATTCCTGGTGAAACGGGCGGACGCATTCAATTCCTCCCTGGTGGGACATTCCGCGGATCGAACGTGTCGTTAAACTATCTCATACAGCAGGTCTACGGAATGCGCGATTTCCAAATCGTAGGTGATCCCCGCTGGCTGGCAATCATCGCCGACGGCCACGACGCTCGCTACGAAATTCAGGCCAAGGGCAAGGGCATAGAAACCGAAGCGCAGATGAAGGAAATGGTAAAAACGCTCCTCGCCGAGCGATTTCAACTCAAACTTCACAAAGAAACACGCGACCTCCCCGTATACGCCCTGATCCCTGCAAAGTCAGGCATCAAACTCCAACCAACGAAGGAAACCAGAGGCGGCGGTGTCGCGATTATGCTCCGAGGTTGGATACAAGGGTCCTACGTCTCCATGTCAGAACTGGTCTTCTCTCTCAATAGACTTGCAGACCTCCCGGTCATCGATAAGACCAATTTCACCGAACGCTTCGATTTCAGACTCACATTCACACCCATCTCAGCGGCATCGGAAACAGCAGACACAGCATCCAACGGAGTCTGCCCCGAAAGCTTCGCAGAGTTCCAAGTCCGCCGAGGCATGCCCCTGCTGCCCGCCTCGTGTCCGTCTCTTTACACCGCAGTCCAGGAGCAACTCGGACTGAAATTGGATGAACAAAAGCATCCCATTGAAGTCCTTGTGATCAACCACATCGAGCGTCCGTCGGCGAATTGAGAGAAACGCCACTTCCTCCGCCGGAATAATTACCACCTGTCACGATCAAATTCCGACGTATCACCCGCAACCAATCCAGTTCCGTTCTCGTCCAATCTGCAATAATCACCATCAGACCGAAGGAGCAACATGAAGTTTTTTCTATTGTGGCTGCTCATCTGTGCAACCATCAACGCCCAATCCCTGGCCTCGCTGGAGGGCAAGGTTCTGAACAACATCACCGGCGACGGCCTCTCCAAAGTGACGATTCTGCTCGCCCAGGCAGCGGGGAATGTCGGCGGCCCGGCAATCGAGTACGTCACCGAAACCGGCACTGAAGGTAATTTTTCACTGGTGAACTTACCCCCCGGCCAGTACCGCATGTACGCAACCCGAAACGGTTTCGTGCGAACCGAGTACGGTGCCAGGGGACGCAATCGCCGAGGCGCGATTCTCATTCTAGCCGCCGAACAGAAAGTTCGAAACATCGAAGTGAAAATGCAGCCACAAGCGGTGATTTCCGGACGCGTCCTTGACTCCGATGGCGAACCCCTTTCCGGAGTTCAAATGACTGCATCCAGGTACCGCTACCAGTCAGGCCGCCGGGTCTTGGTCGGCTCGGGCAACGCCACCACCAACGACATGGGTGAGTACCGAATTTTCGGACTGGAACCAGCACGCTACTACATATCTGCAACTTACCGCCCTGCGATTTCCAGAAGTGCCAGGGACCACAGTGGTAATCCAAAACGCGACGAAATCTATCTCACCACGTATTTCCCCGGCACCACCGAACTGGAGCGCGCCAGTAGTGTGGAGGCGCGTTCCACATCAGCTACACTAGGCATCGACATCTACCTTTCAAGAACCCCGACCGTCACAGTTTCAGGCCAAATCATCAACCAAACCGGCCTTCAGGCACCTCAGGGAATATCGGCGATGCTGCTTGCCACAGGTAGCAGCGGAAATATAGTAGAGACAGGTGGCCCTCAAAACGCCCAGGGAAATTTTGAGTTTCGTAAAGTCTCACCTGGTTCCTACTACATCGTAGCTATGATGTCGGCAGGCGGAAAAACTTACTCAGGACGCACCAACGTGGACGTGGGAACCTCGAACGTGAACAACACCTCGGTAACCATCGGACTGGGATATGAACTCACTGGATCCATTAAATCCGATGGCGCGCAAACGGGCTACAAGGGAATGGGAATCACTCTTCGTCCCACCCAATTATCAAACACATTCATGGGAACCCCATCCGGCACCATTAACGATGATGGAACTTTCAAGCTCACCGTCATCGACCCAGGCACTTATCTTGTCTCGGTACAACCGCTAAAACCCGGGAGCTTCGTCAAATCTATAAAAACAGGAGAGCGGGATCTCCCCGACTTCATGCTCGACCTCTCCCGCACCCCATCCGCGCCCCTAACCATCAACCTGGCCGCCAACGCCCCGGAAATCTCCGGGTTGGTCACCAACGCCGAAGGCAAACCGGTGGTCGGAGCAACCGTTGTCCTGATTCCAGATCAGGAAAAACGTCGCAACTTCGCGCAATGGTATAAGTTCGCACCCACCGACCAATTAGGGCATTACAACATAAAAGGCATTGACCCCGGCAAATACAAACTTCTGGCCTGGGAAGATATCGACCAGGACGCATGGATGGACCCCGACTTGATCCGTCCCCTCGAAGACAAGGCCAAAACCATCACATTCAAGGAAGGTGCAAGAGAAGCCGTTAACCTCAACATCATTCCTCCGGAGTAAACTGCCATAGCTCCGATCCATTTCAAAGCATTCATTACAAACAACTTACAAGCCAACAACACCAACCCAAAAACATCAAAAAACCGCGTATGAAAAGTAGTCACAAACGAACGAAATATATTTTAAGCCACCCAACAACAACAAAACAAACAACTTATACATTTCATCAACTCTCGCTTCAAGTCTCGAATTCCCCCCGCCCGTG
>Ga0315912_10002674_pt1 | contig 18641 bp, 20 predicted proteins | sample VfabasoilMG_FD_204469 | JGI IMG/M metagenome (GOLD analysis project Ga0315912, IMG submission 204469) | Garden soil microbial communities collected in Santa Monica, California, United States - V. faba soil | ecosystem: Environmental > Terrestrial > Soil > Garden | place: USA: California...
TCGATGTACACGGGCATCGAAATCGCGAGCAGCCCGCTGCAGAACATCAACGACTACGGCCCCGCGGTGATCGCCAGTGACTTCGGCAACAACGCCGGCCTGCTGCTCGGTGCGGAGATCGCGGACTGGCAGGCGCGCAGCCTCGAGCTGTTGCATTGTGAAACCCGTATCGACGGCGCCGTCGTCGGCCAGGGCAATGCTGCCGCCGTGAGCGGCGGCCCGCTCGCGGCCCTGGCGTTCGCGCTGCGGTGTAACGCGCGCCGTGGCCGCCCGCTGCGTGCCGGTGACTTCGTCACCACCGGCGCGACCACCGGAGTCCACTCGATCGCCGCCGGCCAGACCGCCGAGGTGGTTTTCACCGGCATCGGCACCCTGCGATGTGTTGCGGTTCCGATGACACCGGTTTCATGAGATCGCTTGTTAGGGGACAAACCTGCACTGAAGCTGCGGCCTTTCGTACAATCCCCTACCCATGACACGCCCCCGGAAAAAGTCGAGCGGCAATCGCGCCACGCCCAGGGCACCCGCTCCGGTGAAGGCCGCGGGACCGAAGCCCGCCGGCATCAAGCCCGGTCGCAATGCGACGATCAACGACATCGCGCGGCTCGCAAGTGTCTCCAAGAAGACCGTGTCGCGCGTCATCAACCAGTCACCGCTGGTGCAGGAGGAAACGCGCGCGCGCATCCAGGCGGTCATCGACAAGTTCGGTTACGTACCCGACCCGCAGGCTCGCGGACTCGCATTCCGCAGGTCATTCCTGATCGGGCTCGTGTACGACAACCCGAACGCGCAATACATCGTGAACATGATGGAAGGGGTGCTCGACGCGGTGCGCAACACGGAGTACGAAGTCGTCGTTCATCCCTGCGACCGCAAGAAGCCGGACTACGTGGCCGGCGTGCGGCGCTTCGCGGAGCGCCAGAAACTGCGCGGCGCCATCCTGCTGCCGCCGATCTCGGAGAATGACGAGCTCACCAATGCGCTCACGGCGGCGGATTGCGCCTACGTGCGCATCACCTACACCGTGCTCGACGACGCCTCGCGCATCGTGATCTCCAACGACCGCCTCGCGGTGGCCGAGGTCGCCAACTACCTGGTCTCGCTCGGCCACAAACGCATCGGTTATATCGCGGGGCCACCGGGATTCCGCTCGGCCGTCGAGCGCCTCGCCGGCTTTCGCGAAGCGCTCATGGCGCGCGGCATCGCCTTGTCCGAAGAACTCATCGTCGAAGGCGGGTACACGTACGAATCCGGCGTCGCCGGCGGCGAAAAGCTGCTGGCGCTGAACCCCCGGCCCACGGCCATTTTCGCCAGCAACGACGAAATGGCCGCAGGCGTGTATCGCGTCGCGAACCGCCTGGGTCTGTCCATCCCCGGTGACCTGTCCATCGTCGGCTTCGACGACGGACCGCTGGCGTCGCGGCTGCTGCCGTCGCTCACCACGATCCGGCTGCCGATCCGCGAACTCGGCCGGCTCGCCGCCAACAAGATCCTGCATCCGGAAGCACCTGGCGGCGCCCACGCGCTGGTCACGCCGCTCGAACCGCATCTCGTCATTCGCGACTCCTGCCAGCCCCCCGCGCGTTGAAACGGGGACTTACTGGAATGTCCCCATCCCCTATGACACCGGTTTCCTAGCCGCCGGCCGACCCTGTAGAATCGCCCTCCCCGTTCACCCCGGACCGCCAGCCACATGAAGTTCGACTCTCGCCACGCCACCCATCCCACCGTCATCGATGCGGCGAACACCACGAAGCTGCGACAGCTGTTTCACGTGTCCGGAATCTTCGTGGCCGACGACGTCTCGCTCACCTTCAGCCACGTCGAGCGACTGATCGTCGGCGGCGTGATGCCCGTGTCGAAGAGTGTCGAAGTCAACGAGGTGCCGGATCTCAACAAGGGTCCGTTCCTGTCGCGGCGCGAGCTCGGCGTGATCAATGTCGGCGGATCCGGGAAAGTGACGGTCGATGGCAAGGCGTGGCCGCTCGCCTCGCGCGAAGGCCTGTACGTCCCGATGGGCACGCAGTCCCTGTCGTTTTCGTCGGACGCCGCGGCGACGCCGGCGAAGTTCTACCTGGCGAGCACGCCGGCCCACGCGCGCTTCGAGACGGTCAAGATCGACCTGGGACGCGCCAATCCGATGCCGGTGGGCGCTGCGGCCACCGCCAACGAACGCACTATCTACCAGTACATCAATCCGGACATCTGCAAGTCGGCGCAGCTGCTCATGGGCCTCACCTCGCTCAAGGAAGGCAGCGTCTGGAACACCATGCCCTGCCACCTGCACGAACGGCGCTCGGAGACGTATTTCTATTTCGATCTCAAGCCCGACGCTCGCGTGGTGCACATCATGGGCGAACCACACGAGACGCGGCACATCTTCGTCGCCAACGAAGAGGCGGTGATCGCGCCGCCGTGGTCGATCCATACCGGCTGCGGCACCTCCAACTACAGCTTCATCTGGGCGATGGGCGGCGAGAACCAGGAGTACAAGGACGTCGCCTGGGTGCCGATGAACGTCCTGCGATGAGCGGCGCGCCCGGGCCCTCGTTCGATCTTCGCGGCCGTGTCGCGGCCGTCACCGGTGCCAACACCGGTTTGGGACGCGCAATCGCCGAGGCGCTGGCCGCCGCGGGCGCGGACGTGGCCCTCGTCGGGCGCAGCGACCCCGCCGAAACGCTGGCCGCGATCTCGGCGATCGGCCGCCGCGCGGCGTGGATCAACGCGGACCTTGGAAACAGGCCGGATTACACCTCCATTGTCGCGCAGATCAGCGGCAAACTCGGCGGCCTGCACGTGCTGGTCAACAACGCCGGCATCATCCGGCGCGCCAACGCCATCGACTTCACCGAAGCGGACTGGGACGCGGTGCTCGACGTGAACCTGAAGTCGGTGTTCTTCCTCTCGCAGGCGGCAGCGCGCCACATGATCCCCAACGGCGGCGGCAAGATCATCAACATCGCGTCGATGCTGTCGTTCCAGGGCGGCATCCGCGTGCCCTCGTACACGGCCAGCAAGAGTGGCATCGCCGGGCTCACCCGGCTGCTGGCGAACGAATGGGCCAGCCAGGGAATCAACGTCAACGCAATCGCGCCCGGTTATTTCGCAACCAACAACACCGCGGCGCTGCAGGCTGATCCGAAGCGGAACGCGGAAATACTCGGCCGCATTCCGGCGGCACGCTGGGGAAACCCGCAGGATCTCGGCGGTGCGGCCGTGTTCCTGGCCTCGGCGGCGTCCAACTACGTGCACGGCGTCATCCTGCCGGTGGATGGCGGCTGGCTGGCACGCTGATTTTTTTTGCGTTCCCGGCGACGGAGATCGCCGGTTTGCGTCGTCCAAGATTGAACGGGCCGAACCGGGCATCGAGGACTCTGCTTGCGACTTTCCCTGGCGAGATTTCGTCAACTACGCGCGTGCGCGCGATCCATGCTGCGTGCGCTGCTGATTCTCACACTGCCGCTCGTCGCCGCACCCGCGGTACTGTCCGACTACGGCCTCGAGCGTTATAACGGCCGCGTGGTGATCGTGGATTTCTGGGCCTCCTGGTGCAAGCCGTGCCGTCAGTCCATGCCCTGGCTCGACGAGCTCAGCACGCGATATGCCGGACACGGTCTCGTCGTGGTCGGGATCAACGTGGACGCGGAGCGCGCCGATGCCGAGAAGTTCCTGCGCGATGTCCCGGTGACGTTCGAAGTGTTCTTCGATCCCGCCGGTTCGCTCGCGCAACGATTCAAGGTACCGGGCATGCCAGCGACATACATTTTCGACCGCGAGGGAGTGCTTGCCGAGAGCCACCTGGGTTTCAAGCAGGCCCAAAGGTCGACCTTCGAAGCACGGGTACGGGAGCTGCTCGCAAGCGCCGCGAATCATTGAACAGGAGGATCCAGAGGATGAAGAAAATATTCAGCGCCATCGCCGGTGCCATCGTCCTGGGCACCTCAGCCGGGTGCACGCACCTCGGCGTCCAGCCGTGGGAGCGAGAAGTGCTGGCGCGCGAAGACATGCAGCCGGATTCGAATGCGCTCGACACGGCGTTCGACGATCACATCTACTTCAGCAAGGAAGGAACCAGCGGCGGTCGCGGCTTCGGCGGCGGCGGCTGCGGTTGCAACTGATGGCCGAGAAAGACAAACGCATCAGCGCGGGGATTGCGGCGGCCACGTGCGGACTACTGGGCGCCGCGGCCCCATCGATGGCGCCGGCCCAGGAAAGCGCCCCCACCTGGGACATCGACTCCGCCGTCCTGTATTACGGTGAAAGCGATGAGCGCGTCCAGGATGCGAGCCTCGCGATCGACGCGCGCCGTGACTTCGGGGACGACCGCTCCCTCGACCTGGCGCTGCATCTCGACACGCTGACGGGCGCGTCACCGAGTGGTGCGGCCCTCGCCGACGTACCACAGACATTCACCAGCCCGTCGGGCCGTGCCACTTACACGACGCCCGCGGGCGAGGTGCCTCTCGACGACACTTTTCACGACACGCGCGTGGCCGTGGACGCGGGCTGGAGTCAACCCTTCGCCCGGCTCTACAAGTTCAACGTGGGCCTTTCCGGCTCCACCGAGTTCGACTACCAGCATTTTGGCGTGAATCTCGGCCTGAGCCGCGATTTCGACCGGCGCAATACCACGCTCTCGGCAGCGGTCGCGTACGCGCAGGACACCATCAAGCCGGTGGGTGGATTGCCGATTCCGCTCGCGACCATGCCCGATGCCGTCGACGAGGACGAGCAGGCGCCGAACCGCATGGGAAGCAGTGACAGCAAGAACGTGCTCGACATCCTTCTCGGCGTCACCCAGGTTCTCGGCCGGCATTCGTTGCTGCGCGTGAACTATTCGTACAGCGATTCCAGCGGGTATCTCACGGACCCGTACAAACTGCTGAGCGTGGTCGACCCGGTGACCGGCGAACTCGTCGCCCGCACTCCGACACCCGGTAGCGATGGACCACGCGGCATCTACCGCTTCGAGGGCCGCCCCGACTCACGTCGACGCCAGGGCTTGTACGCCGAGTTCCGCCAGGACTTCTCCGGCAAGGTGCTGCAGCTCGGGTATCGCTATTCCACCGACGACTGGGAAGTGGACTCGCATACCCTCGAGGCGCGCCTGCGGCTGCCGATCGGATCGTCCAACTACCTGGAGCCGCACCTGAGGTACTACCAGCAGACAGCGGCATCCTTTTACCGTTACAGCCTGGTCGACGGTGATCCCCTGCCGCAGTTCGCGACCGCCGATGCGCGGCTCGGTGAATTCGACGCCACCACAATCGGCCTGAAGTTCGGCCACAAGACGGTGGACGGCAACGAATGGAGCGCCCGGCTCGAGATGTACCGGCAGTCGGGAGTGTTGCCGACGGCGCAGCTGATCGGCTCGCAGCTCGACAACGCCCGGTTGCCGGATTTCGACGCCGTGATCCTGCAGGTGGGCTACAGGTTCAAGTATTGAACGTCGAGCGCAGCGGCGACTCGTGGCGGGCGCGATTCACCGCCATGGGCGGCCCTTGCGAAATCCTCGTCGACGGCGGCCCGGAGATTGAAGCGCGCGCGGCCTGTGAAGCCGCGGCCGGTGTCGCGGCGCGCATCGAAAAGAAGTTCAGCCGCTACCTGGACGACAGCGTGGTCGGTGTCATCAACCGGGATGCCGGCACACCCACGCCCGTGGATGACGAAACCGCTCGATTGCTCGATTTCGCAGCCGTGATGCATGGATTGTCGGGCGGCATGTTCGACATCACCTCGGGAGTGCTTCGCCGCGCGTGGACCTTCGACGGCAAGGCACGCGTTCCGCAGCAGGCGGAGATCGACGCTTTGCTGCCGCTGGTAGGCTGGCATCGCGTCCGATGGGAAGCGTCCGTGCTCACACTGCTGCCGCAAATGCAGATCGACTTCGGCGGAATCGGCAAGGAATACGCGGTCGACCAGGCTACCGACGCAGCGCGCAGATGCACCGCAGCGGCGGTGCTGGTGAATTTCGGCGGAGATCTTGCGATCACGGGGCCGCGTCGCGAGGGGAAGCCGTGGCGCGTCGGCATCGAAGCCGCACGCCCGGGATCACATGCGGCCGCGGCACTTACCGACCTGACGCGCGGTGCGCTCGCCACCAGCGGCGCGACGTACCGTTTCATCCAAGTGGATGGGATCCGGCTTCCGCACATCCTCGACCCGCGAAATGGGCGGCCGGTTCCCGACGCGCCCGGCTCGGTCACGGTGGCGGCGGAAACCTGCTCGCAGGCCGGGATGTTGAGCACGCTCGCAATGCTGAGCGGGGCAAATGCCGAGGAGTTCCTGCGCATCGAAGGTGTGCGGCACTGGATTCAGCGCAGTATTCGCTAAGATGCGCGCATGCGCATCGCATTTCTCGGTTTGGGCAGCATGGGCACCGGCATGGCGGCGCGGCTCGCGGCCGCCGGTCATGCACTTTCGGTATTCAATCGAACCGCCGCGCGGACCGAATCACTGGCCCGCGCCGGCGCGCGCGTCGGTGAATCGCCGCGCGCCGCCGCGGAGAACGCCGATGTGATCATCGGCATGACGGCCGACGACGACTCGTCACGCGCCATGTGGCTGGGGGAAAACGGCGCGCTGGCCGGTCGCAATGCGCCGGACGCGCTGGCGATCGAATGCTCGACGTTATCGCACGACTGGGTGCTCGAGCTCGCGGGACACGTGCGCGCGCGCGGCTTTCGCTACGTGGACGCGCCGGTCACCGGGCTGCCGGACGCGGCCGCGGCCGGCACGCTCACGTTGCTGGTAGGCGCGGAACCCGCGGACCTCGATGCCGCGCGCCCGGTGTTCGCGTCACTGGCGACACGGGTGCTGCATTTCGGCGGCGTGGGCCAGGGCACGGTGTACAAGCTCATGGTCAACCTGCTCGGAGCGGTGCAGATCGCCTCGGCCGCCGAGGGAATGGTGCTCGCCGAAGCCGCGGGCCTGGACCTCAGGCTGGTCGCGGATGCCGTCGCCAGCGGGCAGGCCGCGAGCCCGCAGGTGGTGCGCAACGTGCGCCGTTTCATTGCCGGGGATCACACCCAGAACGTGAATTTCACGCCGGCGCTGCGGCTCAAGGACATCGAGTACGCGCTGCGCCTGGCGCGGCGGCTGGGGGCATCGCACGCCCTCGGCGAAACCGCGGCGGCGCTGTACCGGAAATTGTGCGCGGCCGGTTACGCGCGCGACAACGAGAGCCGCATCATCGACGTGGTGCGTGCCGGGCCTTCGGGTGGTAGTTAGAGCGAGCAGACCGGCGCACCGGCCGTGGCCATCGGCTTGACCGTGTCCTGCGTGACGGTCGTCGCAGGCACGATACGCACCAGCATGCCCCAGGGCGTGCTGCGGTAGGTGCCGGGAGAAATGTCCGGACCGGCCACGTTGACGGATACCGCATCGTGCGGCTGCGGGCGCAGCACCCTCAGGCGGGCGCTGATGACCGAGCTGTCGCCGCCGGCGCTCTGCAACTGGAAGCAGATCTCGTCCTGGGCGTTCAGCGCGACGTGCCGCGGCTGATCGCCGAGCCGCACCTCGATACGCTGCCCCGGCGGGCCGTTGTAGCGGGCCGGGTCGATATCGAGGAAATAGGTGCTGCTGCTGGCTTCGATCTGTGCGAGTGCCACGCCGGCCATGGCCAGCACCGCCATCCCTGCTGTGAATTTGCGCATGCGCATATCGAGCATCAAATTCGTAAGAAGTTCCCTCAGGCGTCCGGCCTACATCCTGTCGGCGGATGCTGACACTTGCGCATCCATGTTAATGCGCATGCCTGTCGAGAATAGGCGCGATCCCGTTGCGCAGTTGTGAAGATTTGTAACAGTGTGTGTCACGCGCACAGATTGTTAGGCGCAGCTGCGCGGCGTGGCCCCGCTCATCCCCTCGAAGCACACTAGCGCTCGCTCCACCTCTCCGCAGTCGAACAGCAGGTTTCCCAACGCGAGCTGCGCGGGTTCGAGGCCGTTGCACAGTCGCAGGGCGTTGTGCCAGGCGACGCAGGCTGCAGCGCGGTCGCCGAGTCGCATGAGCGCGGCGCCGAGTTCGTGCCAGGCATCGGCATCGCGGGCACCAGGCGCCAGGCAATGCAGGCGGTGCCAGGTTCCGGCCCGCAACTCCTTGCGGCCGGGCGGCAGCCTAGCGATTCGCGACGGCATGCGGCGGCGTGACCGCGGCACGAATGAGCTGTTGCGCCTCACGAACACGGCCCTCTTCGGGCGTGAGCTCATTGGCCATTTCGTAGACGCGGTTGAGTGCCTCGGCCACTTCGGCCCCACCGGCCACTTCCACCGGCCTGCTGCCGGAGAGCACGCGCTGCCATTCGGCTCGAACCGCCGCCCAATAGCTGCGGGTGCGTTCAAAGTAGGCGCGCGCCGGGCCGAAGTCGAAGGTCGTGATGCGCCGGTACTCGTTCACGCCGAGCTCGCGGGCGACATAGGGATGCCCGGTGGCGTCGGCCCGGTCCCACTTGGTGTTGTCCTGCTCGTGCACCCAACCCCAGGGTGTGATGGCCTGCCGGTTCACCGCGAGCAGCACGTCGTAGTCCTTGCGTGTCGAGTACTCGCGACGCGGCAGCGGCCGCCAGGTCGGCGCGGACTGCCAGGAGGAATACTCGCCATCGTGCACCCAGCGGCCGAAACTCTCGTAGCGCGGCCCATCGTTGATTTCGTAGACCGCCTGCGTCCAGGTGCCGCGCACCTCATTCGTGGACAGGCGGCGTGCTTTCCAGACGCGGCCGCCGGCGAACTCGCGCAGGTCGCGATCCTCGTAGGTCCAGTCCTGGCGCCAGTGTTTGACCACGTGCTCGCCATCCTTGCTGACCAGGATGTGCTGCAGGACGATGCGGCGGCCCGTGTCCTCGGCCACCAGCACGGTTTCGAAACCGTCGGACTTGTCGTGTTTGAGTGGGTAGCCTTCGCGCAGGGCGACGGTCTCATCGAAGTTGAACTTCACTTCGTATTCGCCGGCCATCGCGAGGATGGCCTTGCGGTCGAGCTCGAACCTTGTGGCGTCGCGCGCCGATGCCGGCGCAACCTGCGAACCGACCACAAGGAGCAGCGTGGACAGCATTGCGGTTTTCATGATCAGAACTCCACTTTGAGACTGGCGGAGGCGGTGCGGCCGGGACGCGTGTAACGGTCCAGCGCCACGTCATTGGCGGGGCGGCCGCGCACGTCGGCCCAATCCCAATACTTCTCGTCCGTCAGGTTGTAGACGCCGGCGTTGAGGCGCAGGTGTTCACCGAAGCGATACTCGCCGTACAGATCGATCGTCGTGTGGCTGCCGGGAAGGAATGGATTGGTCGCCGGATCGACGCGGTCCTTCGCGTCCACCCAGGTCGCGGTGAGTGCGGCCTTCCACGGCGCATTCGGGCGCTGATAGTCGAAGCCGCTCACCAGGCGCAGGGGATCGATGGTGTCCAGCGGCAGGTCGGTGGCGCGATCCGTACCGCGCGCGAATCCGATTGCGGATTGCCAGGTCAGCCCTGCCAGGCTTTCGCTGGCGATGCTCAGAGGCAGTGTGAGCTTGGCTTCGGCGCCGTAGATGCGCACCTGGCCGAGGTTCTGCGACTGAAACACCAGCAGGCCTGTTTGCGGGTCGACGCCCACCGTCGCGAAGGACTGGATGAAATCCTCGTAGCGATTGTAGAAGGCGTTCACTTCGAACCTCAGGCCGTCGCGCGAATACTTCACGCCGCTTTCGAAGTTGTCGCTGCTCTCCGGTTTCAGGTCCGGATTCGGTATTGCCGTGTAGCCGAAGGCGAGATTCGTGAAGCCCACGTTGACGTCACTGTAGGGCGGAAACCGGAAGCCGGAGTTGTAGCTGGCGAACAGCGAGAGCGAGTCGCTGGCGAGGAATACCAGGCCAATCTTGGGCGAGACGTGGTCGTCGGAGATTTTCGTGGGCACGATGCCGGGGTTGTCCGCGGCGAAAATGGCGTCCGGATGCGGCGTCAGGTCGTAGCGGTCGAAGCGCGCGCCGGGCGTGACGATGAATCTGCCGAGGCGCATTTCGTCCTGCAGGTAGAGGCTGGCGGTGCGCGTATCGGAAACGGGGAAGTCGCGCACCGGAAAGGTGTCCGGTTGCACGACATTGGTGATGGTTCCGGTGGTGAGATTGGTCTCGCGGCCATCGCGCCGCTGGTCGGTATGCGTGTCGAGATACTCGACGCCCAACGTCACTCCATGCGTGCCCGTGCCCCACTGCCAGGACTTGCGCAACGTCACCTCGGCGCCAAGCAGGTCCTGGTCGAAATCGAAGCGCCGGTAACGCACGCGATTCGACGTGCCGGCCGCGGAACGCACCACGCGATCTTCCGTCGTGTACTGCGTGGTGCTGGAGTCCTGGTCGTAGATGCGCCAGGAACCGGAGTCCAGCCAGTTCCAGTCGAGCTCGGAGAATTCGTGCTCGAGCGAAACGCGGCGGCGTTCGAATTCATCGTCGCCGACCAGCGCCGTCACGTCGACCGTGGGTGACGTGGTGCGCCCGGTGAGCACGTCGGTGGCCAGGTCGTGGCGCACGTTTTCCAGCGTCAGCCGCAGGCGCTGCGTGTCGCTGGCATCGAACACGCCCTTGATGAGGACGTTGTCGCCGTAGCCGTCCTGCGGATTCGGCGCCGTGCGCGCCGGACCGACACCGTCGTTCTCGCCAAAGTTGTCGTACTCGGAGAACTCCTCGTGCGAATACATCGCCAGCGCCGAGAAACGCCCGGCGCTGAAGGCGGCCGTGCCGGTGCCGGTGTAGCCGCTCTGCGCATCGCCATAAGTCCCGCGCGCGCCGAAGTAGCTGTTGCGCCCCTCGCGGATCAGGTCCGCAGGATCCTTGGTGGTGAACGCCACCACGCCGCCGATGGCGTCCGAACCGTACAGCGAGGACGCGGAGCCGCGCACGATCTCCAGGCGCTTCAACAGGTCGATGTCGACGCCGTCACGCGACGCGTTGGAGTAGCTGCCGATGGAGAACGCATCCGGAATGCGCACATCGTCGATCTCGATGAGCACCCGATTGCCCTGGATGCCGCGAATGTTGAAATCCGAGAGCGCGAAGCGGTCCGGCCGGTTGCGCACCGAGACATTGGGCTCGTAACGGACCAGGTCCTTGATGCCGCCGTCCAGGCGGCGCTCGATATCGTCGTCCGTGACGACGCTGACCGTCGCCGGCACCTCGAGCAGCGGCGTGGCGTGTTTGGTCGCGCTCACCGTGATTTCGTCGAGAGCACGCTGCGGTTCGGCGGCGGCGGCGTGGAGGGACACCGCGCAACACGCGGCGAAAAGAATTCTTGCAGATGGCATGCCAACTCCTGGAAGCGCGCTGGGCGCGTGGGCTGGCTGCCTGGGATTGCCGCCGGGATGAGGGGTTGGCGACGCCTAGGTGGCTGACGGGGTGAATGAAACTAGTTAGTCGTGGATCACTTGGTGAGGATGAGTTTGCCGCTGCGCGTCACCTGCAGCAGGTAACGCTCCGCGGCGTGTTCGATCCAGATGCGGTGCGCGCCGCCGAGCAGGTCCTTGGTGGAAACGACGCGCTCCGCCTGCGTACGCGGCTGCGCGGCTTCCGCAGGCTTGGGTGACTCTTTTATATGCGTAGGAGGCATCCGGAGACCTTAATAAGAACGCTTCTCATTTGCGGCAAAGGATAAGACTACCCCGGCCTGCATTGCAAGCGGCTGCAATATCAATGGGTTACGTAAAGCGCGGGACTAGAAAGGCTTCACTACCACGAGGATGACGATGCCGATGAGCAGCAACGCCGGTGCCTCGTTGAACAGGCGGTACCAGCGTTCGCTGCGCTGGTTGCGATTCGCAGCGAACTCCTGCAGCAACGCGAAGCAGGCGCCGTGGTAGGCAATGAGCGCGAGCACCAGCACCAGTTTTACCTGCAGCCAGCGCATCACCAGGTAGTCAGGTGCGGCCGCGAGCATCGCGACGCCGAAGCCGATCGAGAGCACGGCGGCAATCGTCATGATGCCGAACAACTTGCGCTCCATGACCTTGAAGCGTGCGTTGCCGAGGTCGTCGTCAATCACCGCACCCTGCGCACCCTGTACCTGGGAGTGATAGACGAACAACCGCGGCAGGTACAGCAACGCCGCGAACCAGCTCACCACGCTCACCACGTGGAATGCCTTCAGCCAAAGCACGCGGAACGCTCCGGAAGATTGCCGCCGTCGCGCGCCGCACGCGCATCCAGCGCCACGCTGCGCAACGCGGCGACGTGATCGGGGCGCGCATTGAGTGCGGCGATGTAGCGATAGTTGGCGCCGCCAGCGGTCATGAACGCGACGCGGTTCTCCATGCCGATTTCTTCGAGGGTCTCGAGGCAATCGGCGGCGAAACCGGGGCAGATCACGGCGATGTCCTTGACGCCGCGCCGCGCCAGCGCGGCGACGGCCTCTATGGTGTACGGCTGCAACCAGCGAGCGCGCCCGAAGCGCGACTGGAAGGACACGCTCCACTCGTCGCGCGCGAGTCCCAGCTTCTGTGCGAGCAACGTGGCCGTCGCTTCGCAATGCGCACGGTAGGGATCGCCCAGCGCGACGAATCTCTCGGGAATACCATGGAACGACATCAGCAGGTGCCGTGCGGCGCCGAACTCGCGGCGATGGTCCTGCACGCTCGCGGCCAGCGCATCGATGTATTCCGGTGCGGCGTGGTAGTCGCCTATGAAGCGCAACGACGGCGCGTGCCGCAGGCGGCGCAGCGCGGCGGTGACCTGGTCGAATACCGCGCCGGTGGTCGCGCCGCAGTACTGCGGAAACAGCGGTATGACGACGATTTCGCCGACCCCCGCGGCGCGCAGCGAATCGATGGCCTGCGCGACGGTAGCGCCGCCGGTGTACAGCATCGCCAATGCCACCGGCATGTCGGCGGGCTTCAGCGCTTCCGCCAATCCGCGGCACAGTGCCTCACTCTGCACGGCGAGCGGCGATCCTTCCGGAGTCCAGATCGCGGCGTATTTCTTCGCGCTGGCGCGCGGGCGCACGCGCAGGATGATGCCGTGCAGGATCGGCCACCAAACGATCCGCGGAATCTCCACCACGCGCGGATCGCCGAGCAGCCCGGCGAGAAACGCGCGCACGTCGCGGGTCGCCAGCGACGCGGGAGTGCCCGAGTTCACCAGCAACACGCCTGTTTTCACCGCGCCTCCAGCCAGTCGCGCGGCTTCAGGTATTCCGCGAGACGCGCTTCGGGCGAACCCGGCTCGGCGCGATAGTCATAGCGCCACTCGGCGCGCGGCGGCAGCGACATCAGCAGCGATTCGGTACGCGCCTGCGATTGCAGGCCGAAACGCGTGCCGCGATCGAACGCCAGGTTGAATTCCACGTAGCGTCCGCGCCGCAGGCGCTGGAAATCCTGCTCGCGCGCGCCGAACGGCGTGTTGACGCGCTCCCGTACGATGCGCACGTAGCTGTCGATATACGCATCGCCGATGCGGCGGATCAGCGCGAAACAGTGATCGAAGCTGCCGCCGACTTCGGCGTTCACGTCGTTGACGTCGTCGGCGAACAACCCACCGATGCCGCGCGTCTCGCCGCGATGCGGCAGGTAGAAATACTTGTCGCAGGCTTCCTTGAGCACCGCGTAGACGCGCGGGCCGGCCGGGGCGCAGGCGGCATGCGCAGCCTGGTGCCAGGCGCGCGCGTCCTCGTCGAATGGATACACGGGCGTGAGGTCGAAACCGCCCCCGAACCACCACATCTCACCGCCGCGCGCGGTGAACAATCGTACGTTGGCATGCGAGGTCGGCGCATACGGATTCACCGGGTGGACCACGCAACTGGTGCCCATGGCGCGGAATGGCTGACCGGCAAGCTCGGTGTGCCGTTCACTGGCGGCCGCGGGCAATTTCGCGCCGGTGACGTCGCTGAACGCCACGCCGGCGCGGTCGAAGGTCGCGCCGTTTTCTATGAGCGACAGCCGGCCGCTGCCCGACAACACGTCGCCCGCCGGACGCTGCCATTGGTCGCGCCGCTGTGGCGCGCCCGCGTCCAGCGATTGCCACGCGTCACTCAGCCGCGTGTGCAGGCCGATGAAATACTCGCGCGCCGCCTCGATCTCGGCGGCGCCGATGGGCGTGACGCGTGACAACACGGCGCTCATCCCGCGCCCCCGCGGGTCTCCATGATCATGGCGCGCTCCGGAAGAGATAGCCGCGGCCGCGCAGCGTCACGATGTGCACCGGGTTCTCGGGATCCGGCTCGAACAGCTTGCGCAACCGCAGGATGAAATTGTCCACGGTGCGATCGGTGGGGAACTGGTCCATGCCCCAGACCTCTTCGAGCAGGTCGGTGCGGGTCAGTGCGCGGTTCTCGTTGGCCGAGAACACTTCCATGAGCCGCAGTTCCTTGTCGGACAGCGACACTTCGCCTTCGTTGGTGAGCGCCTGCCCGGTATCGAAGCGCACCCAGAAACTTGCGAAGGCCAGCCGCGGCGGCGCGCTCGGCGCACGACCGCTGGCGCGCCTCAACAATGCTCGCACGCGCGCCAGCAGCTCGTTCACGTCGAACGGCTTGGGTAGATAGTCATCGGCACCGGCATCGAGGCCGCGAACCTTGGAGGTGGTATCGGCGCGCGCGGTGAGCATGAGGATGGGGGCATTGATGCCCTGGTCGCGCGCGAAACGCGTGAGCGCGAAACCGTCGCCGCCCGGCATCATGACGTCGAGGATCGCAAGATCGAAGCCGCGTTGCGCCAGCAGCGCCTTGCCGTCGTCGAAATTCTCGGCGCTGACGATTTCATAGCCGGCGTGCCGCAGGTTGACGGCCACCAGCTCACGGACCAGCCTCTCATCTTCGACGATGGCGATGCGTTCAGCCATGCGCGGCACCTTCGCGACTCACCGGCAAGGCGGCCTGCGGCGCCAGCTGCAGCGTGACGCTGAACACCGCGCCTTTTCCCGGCCCCGGGCTGGAAGCGGTGATGTCACCACCCATGCGGCGCGCGAGCTGGCGCGCAATCGCCAGGCCGAGCCCGGCGCCATGCGTCACACCCTCGCCACTGCCGCGGTTGTGGATATCGAACAGTTTTTCCGCTGTCGCCGGCGCGAAACCACGCCCCTGGTCGCTGATGTCGAGCCGCCAGCGGCCGTCGTTCACGCCCGCCGCCAGCCTGACGCTGCCGCCGCCATACTTGTGTGCGTTGTCCAGCAGGTTTTCGAGGATCACGCGCAACCCGTCGCGATCGGCGAGCACCTGCACGGCGTCGATGAGCGCCACCTCCACGTTGCCGCCGCTCGCGGTGCGCGAGCGATGCGCCAGCAGGTCGGCGATGAAACGCGCGGCGTCGATGGGCTGAACTCCCTCACGCGGCTCGCGCGACATGGCGCGCTGGTAGGCGAGGATGGTTTCGGCGAGGTGCTCCAGCCGGTCGCACTCGAGTTGCCCGAGCTGGATGAGCTCCGCGCGTTGCGCATCCGGAATGCTGCCCATGGCAAGGCTCTGCAGCAGCCCTTTCACGCCCGCCACCGGCGTCTTGAATTCATGGCTGGTGAACTGCAGCAACTTCTCCATGTCTTCGCGCTGCTGCTTGCGCCGCTGCGCCAGCAGGAACAACACCACCAGGCTGCCCGACAGCAGCAATGCCAGCAGCGTGGACTCGCCCGCCAGCATCACGTTGCGCCGGTCGTGGTGGGCGGAGATTTCCCGCAGCTTTTCCGCGCGATGCTCCGCGCTGATGTCGATCTGCGCGGCCAGCACCTCGCGCTCCAGCAACTCGTTGTTGTGCATCTGGCCGCGCAACAGGATGGTCCACCACACCACCAGTGAAGCCGTGGTGAGCAGCGTGAAACCGAGCACCACCAGCTCGGCGCGCTCCGCGAACCATTGACGGAAGCCGTTGCGCATCAGGCCTTTTCGCTCGTAGCCAACACGTCCAGCAGTTTATCGACATCCGCGGTCGTGTGAGCCGCCGACAGGAAACACACCTCGTATGCCGAGGGGGGCAGGTACACGCCGTGCGCCAGCCAGCCGCGATAACGCCGGTGATACTCCTCGATGGCATGGCCGCTGATCGACGATGCCGCCACGGGCAATGCCGCGCGGGTATCGAAATACGGCCAGACGATGGGGCCGACGCGAGGCAACTGCGCCTGCGACGAGAGCGCATGGCGCGCGTACGCCGCATCGAGGTGTTTGCCGAGGGCGTCGAGATGGCGGTACACGCCGCCCTCTGCCAGCTCGGTCAGGGTGGCGACTCCCGCAGTCAGGCACACCGGATTTCCGGCCATGGTGCCCGCCTGGTAGACGGGTCCGAGCGGCGCGAGCTGGACCAGCAATTCCTTGCGGCCGAGCACCGCGGCCACCGGCATGCCGCCACCCACGATCTTGCCGAGCGTGGTCAGGTCGGGCTCGATGCCTAACAACTTGTCGTAGCCGTGAAAGCCGAAGCGGAAACCGGTGATGACCTCGTCGAAAATGAGCACCGCGCCATGCTGGCGGGTCAGGTCGCGCAGGCGTTGCAGCCACTCGCGCGACTGCTGCAGCAGGCCATTGTTGGCCGGAAGCGGCTCGATGATGGCCGCGGCGATCTCCTTGCCGGCTTCCTGGAAGGCGCGCTCCAGCGCCGCGACGTCGCCCAGCGGAATCACCAGCGTGTCGGCGGCCACCGAGGCAGGAACCCCCGCGCTGTCCGCGAGCCCCTGCGTGATCACGCCGCTGCCCGCCTTGACCATCAGGTGATCGACGTGGCCGTGATAACAGCCGTCGAACTTGAGCAGGCGCCGCCGGCCGTTGCTGGCGCGCGCGATGCGCACCGCGGTGGCCACGGCCTCGGTGCCGCTGACCACGAAGCGCACCATCTGCGCATACGGATACGCCGCGAGCACGCGTTCGGCGAGCTCGCCTTCGAGCCGATGCGCCGTGCCGAACGCGAGGCCATCGCGCACGGCGCGTTGCACGGCCTCGACCACCTTGGGATGCGCGTGCCCGAGGATCAGCGGACCCCAGGCCATGCACAGGTCGAGGTAGCGATTGCCGTCCTCGTCGACCGCGTGGGCGCCCTGCGCTTCCTTGAAGAACACCGGCGTGCCGCCCACCTTGCGGAAGGCGCGCACCGGGCTCGACACGCCCGCCGGGATCAGCGACTCAGCGCGCGAGAAGAGTTCGGCTGAGCGCGCGAGCGGCAGTTTCTGTGAGCTCGACGGGCTTGCAGCCGGCGACGGCTGCGCGGATGAAGGAGTCACGTTGCGAGTCCCCTGTTGAGGTTCCGGACGGTAGTTCGATGCTGCTCGCCGCCCAGCCCTGCTGGGTGGCGATACCAATATGCGCGCGATTGCCGATGACGTGGCAGCCGAAGGGCGTGGAGCAGCCGCCTTCGATGACACGCAGGAATTCACGCTCCCAAAGTGTCGCGTCCACGCAGGCCGGATCGGCAAGCCGGGCCACCTGGCCCTCGATTTCCCGATCGCCGATGCGGCACTGAGCGGCCAGTGCGCCCTGCCCCGGCGCCGGCACCCACCACTCGGGCGACAGCTCGATGACGGCGAAGGGCGTGAGATCGAGCTGCAGGCGCGTGAGGCCGGCGGCCGCGAGCACGATCGCATCGACCGTCTGCCCTTCCGACAGCTTGCGCACGCGCGTCGGCACGTTGCCGCGCAATGGCACCGACTGCGCGTGCGGCGCGTACCGGCCCAGCAAGGCGCCGCGCCGCAAGGATGACGCGCCCACGCGCGCCCCGGCGCGCAGCGGCAACAGGCCATCTTCACGCGGTTCATGGAATTCGCGGCGGATCAGCAGCCAGTCGGCGGGCGTGGCGCGCGGCAGGATGGTGCGATTCACCAGGCCCGCGGGCTCGGCCGTCGGCAGGTCCTTGAGCGAGTGCACCACGAGATCGATGCGCCGTTCGAGCAGCGCGATCTCGAGTTCCTTGGTGAAAAATCCCTTCTCCACGCTGCCGGCCAGGTACGGCGACTGGTCGACGTCGCCGCGCGTGGTGATCACGGTGATGTCCGACTGCCATTCGGCCGCCGGCTGGACACGCAGCGCGGCCAGCACGGTACGCGATTGCCACAGCGCGAGATCGCTGCCGCGACTGCCGATGCGTGCCTGGGTCATGGAGTTTCGCGCCTCGCCGCGGAGATGAACTGGTGCAGGACGGCATTGACCTCGGACGTGACCTTGCGTGCACGCTGCGGCGGCAGTCCCTCCAGCAGGCCGGGTAGTTTGTTCTGCAGGAAATCGGTGCGCATCGCGGTCATCGCCGCCAGTGTGTCGCTGGGCGGCGGCGCGAGCAATGTCTGGCAGATTTTTTCCGCGGTGGCGGAGCACTCGACGTCGAGCGAGGCGTATTCGGCCTCGGGGAGCACTGCGCCATGGCCGTCGAGCAGCTCGTCGAGCGGCGTGAGATGCCATCCCGGCGCAGCGACGACCTGCAGGGGACTGCCGAGATCGAAGACGCGGCGGCCGGAGCTCTCCGCACCCGACAACGAAGGCAGGGTCAGCCAGGCATGCGGGGCGCCGGAGGCGACGATCACCGTGTGTGCGCGCTGCACGGCGCTCTCGAAGGCGCGCATGCTGGCGCGGTTGAAACTCTCGACGGCGGTAAATCCCGCATCGGCCAGGGCCCGAAGCGTCGCGCGGCCGATCTCGCCCAGGCCAAATACCGCGACCGGGACGTCGCGGGGACCGTCCAGCATGCGCTGCACCACCAGCGCCTGCACGCCAC
>Ga0315912_10002675_pt1 | contig 18632 bp, 15 predicted proteins | sample VfabasoilMG_FD_204469 | JGI IMG/M metagenome (GOLD analysis project Ga0315912, IMG submission 204469) | Garden soil microbial communities collected in Santa Monica, California, United States - V. faba soil | ecosystem: Environmental > Terrestrial > Soil > Garden | place: USA: California...
AGACTCAGGCGCCGTCTTCCCCGATCGCCTTCATCGACAAGCGGATGCGGCCCTGCTTGTCGACCTCCAGCACCTTCACCTTCACCACGTCGCCTTCCTTGAGCTTGTCGGACACCTTCTCGACGCGCTCGTTGGAGATCTGCGACACGTGCACCAGGCCGTCGCGGCCGGGCAGGATGGTGACGAACGCGCCGAAGTCCATCAGTTTGGCGACCTTGCCCTCGTAGATGCGGCCCGGCTCGACGTCGGCGGTGATCATCTCGATGCGCGCCTTGGCCGCTTCGGCCGCCTCGCGGTTGACCGAGGCGATGATCACGGTGCCGTCGTCGTTGATGTCGATCGTGCAGCCGGTCTCCTCGGTGATCGAGCGGATGGTGGTGCCGCCCTTGCCGATCACTTCGCGGATCTTGTCCGGGTGGATCTTGATCGTGAGCAGGCGCGGTGCGTACTCGCTCATCTCGGTGCGGGCCGTGCTGAGCGCCTTCGCCATCTCGCCCAGGATGAACAATCGGCCGTCGCGCGCCTGCGCGAGCGCGACCTTCATGATCTCCTCGGTGATGCCGTCGATCTTGATGTCCATCTGCAGGGCGGTGATGCCCGTCGCGGAACCGGCCACCTTGAAGTCCATGTCGCCCAGGTGATCCTCGTCGCCGAGGATGTCGGACAGCACGGCGTACTGGTCGCCTTCCTTGATCAGGCCCATCGCGATGCCGGCCACCGGGGCCTTCATCGGGACGCCCGCGTCCATCAGGGCGAGCGAGGAACCGCAGACCGACGCCATCGAGGACGAGCCGTTCGACTCGGTGATCTCGGACACCACGCGCACGACGTACGGGAACGTCTCCATGGTGGGCATGACGGCCTGCACGCCGCGGCGCGCAAGCCGGCCGTGGCCGATCTCGCGGCGCTTGGGGGCCAGCATGTTGCTGATCTCGCCCACGCTGAACGGGGGGAAGTTGTAGTGGAACAGGAACGCGTCCTTGGACTCGCCGGCGACCGCGTCGATGATCTGCGCATCACGCCCGGTGCCGAGCGTGGTGGTGACCAGGGCCTGCGTCTCGCCGCGCGTGAACAGGGCGGAACCATGCGTGCGCGGAAGCACGCCCACGCGCACGCTGATCGCGCGCACGGTGCTCAGGTCGCGGCCGTCGATGCGGGTCTTGGTGGCGAGCACCTCGTTGCGCATCGTGCTGTATTCCAACTCGCCGAACTCCTTGGCGACCAGCGCGTCGGTCCAGCCGTTCGCCTCGTATTGCGGCTTCAGGGCCTCGATCGCCTCCTTCTTGAGCGCGGAGAGCGCATCGCGGCGCGCGGCCTTCTCGCGGATCGTGTAGGCCTGGCCGATGCGACCGCCGACCACGCCCTCGAGGGCGGCGATCAGCGACGTGTTCGCGGCCGGCGCTTCCCACTTCCACGGCTGCGCATTCGCCTCGCGGACGAACTCGGTGATCGCCTGGATCGCGGTCTGCATCTCGCGATGGCCGTACATGACGGCGCCGAGCATCACGTCCTCGGACAGCAGCTTCGCTTCGGATTCCACCATCAGCACCGCGTTCGCGGTACCGGCCACCACCAGTTCCAGTTCCGAGGTCTTGAGCTCGGTCGCGGAAGGCATGAGCAGGTACTGGCCGTTCGCGTAACCGACCTTCGCGGCGCCGATCGGGCCCTTGAAGGGGATGCCCGAGAGCATGAGCGCGGCCGAGGCGCCGATCATCGCGGGGATATCGGCGTCGACTTCGGGATTCAGGGACACCACCGTGGCCATCACCTGCACTTCGTGACGGAAGTGCTCGGGGAACAGCGGGCGGATCGGGCGGTCGATCAGGCGGGAGACCAGGATCTCCTTCTCGGTCGGGCGTCCTTCGCGCTTGAAGAAGCCGCCGGGGATGCGGCCGGCCGCGTAGAACTTCTCGACGTAGTGCACGGAGAGCGGGAAGAAGTCCTTGCCCTCGAGCGGCTTCGCGGAGCCGACCGCGGTGACCAGCACCACGGTCCCGCCGACGTGCACCAGCACCGAACCGCTGGCCTGGCGGGCGACTTCGCCCGTCTCCAGCACGACGTCATGCGCGCCGTACTTGAATGTTTTTGTTGTTTTCGCCACGAGTGGTTGTCCTTGGTTGGCGATCAGCGGCGCAGGCCGAGGCGGCCGACCAGGGTCTTGTAGCGATCGCCGTCCTTGGTCTTGAGGTACTGCAGCAGGCGGCGGCGGGTGTTGACCAGCTTCAGCAGGCCACGGCGCGAATGGTGGTCCTTCGCGTGGGAGCCGAAGTGGTGGCTGAGGTGCTCGATGCGTGCGGAGAGCAACGCGACCTGCACTTCAGGGGAACCGGTATCGGCCGGCCCGCGCTTGTATTCGTTGATGACGGCTTGGGTCTTTTCGGTGGAAAGCGACATGTCTTTGGTCCTGAAACGATGACGAGGCCGGAACATCGGCGTAGCCGGATGCTCCTCAGCCCCGCAGGATGGGAGATCGTTCGATGTAAGCCCCCTATTGTAGCGGGGTAAAACTTTGCAGGACAAGCGCTTGCTGACGCGCTTCAGGGTGCTGGAGCGCCGTTCCGGGCCCAGTTCACGATGAATGACACGGCGAAGCCGTCGATCGGGGGACGCCTCCGCTTCCCGGCACGGATCAGGGTCCGTCCAGCAGGAAGATCCGCCGGGGTTGGACCACGCCGGCAACGTCGCGATCCGCCAGCGCGAGCAATACCCCGTTCGAGCCCACCATCCGGCAGGGGCCCACCCAGTCCAGGCCCGGTCGCAGCGCGGCATGGCCATGGCGGGTCCTGGCCGATTCGGCGTCGTCGAGCGCCACGACCGGCATGGTCGCCAGGCCGGCGTCGATCGGCAGCAATGCCGGGTCGGGCGCGTCCGCGGTCGCGGCCTCGCGCAGGGCCGCCAGCTGCTCGAGTGTGAACATCGCGCTGCCCTGGAACGGAGCGACCCAGGATCGGCGCAAGGCGGCCAGGTGCGCGCCGCAGCCGATGGCCTCGCCCAGGTCCACGGCAAGCGAGCGGATGTAGGTGCCCGACCCGCATTCGATCTCGAGCACGCAGGACTCGGCGTCGAGCGATGCGAGGTCCAGGCGATGGATCTCCACGACGCGCTCGGGGGCTTCGACGGCTTCCCCGCGGCGTGCGCGCAGGTACAGCGGTCGGCCGGCGACCTTGATCGCCGAATGCGCGGGCGGCCGCTGCACGATTTGCCCGGTGAAGCGCGCGAGCAGCGCGGGCCAGTCCAGGTCGGCAAGCGTCGGTACCGGGCGACGATCCGAGACCTCCCCCTCGAGGTCGGCCGTCGTCGTGGTGGCGCCGAACGCGATCGTGGCGCGATAGGCCTTGCGGCCCTCGAGCAGGATGCCGGCGATCTTCGTGGCCTCGCCCAGGCAGATCGGCAGCATGCCGGTGGCGAGCGGATCGAGTGCACCGGTGTGGCCGGCGCGGTCGGCGCGGTACAGGCGCTTGACGCCCTGCAGGGCCGAGTTGGAGCTCTGCCGGTAGGGCTTGTCGAGCAGGATCAGCCCGTGCGGGCCGCCGCGTCCGCCGCGGCTCATGGCCGGGTCACAGGGCCGGGTCTTCCGGTTCCAGGCGACCGCTGAGCAAGCCCTCGATGCGCTCGCCGCGGTCGACCGAGTCGTCGTACTTGAAGCGGATCTCCGGCACCGAGCGCATGCGCAGCCGATGCGAAAGCTCGCGCCGGAAGTCGCGCGCGGCGTCGTTCAGTTCCTTCACCGTCGCGGTGGCCGTGTCGGGGTCGAGCGCGGTGACGAACACGTTCGCGTAGGCGAGGTCGCGCGTCACCTCGACGTCCGACACGGAAACCGACGGGATCAGGCGATCCCGCACGGCATCGTGCACGAGCGTGGCGACTTCGCGACGGAGCTCGGCGGCGACGCGGTCGGAGCGGAAGAATTCTCGGCGGGGCATGGGGCAATGCTCTTCCCCTCTCCCCCGTGGGGAAAGGGCAGGGTGAGGGGGTGGCGAAATCGTTTCGAGTGAACGATCGAAGCAACGAATGAGGGACTGGGGCTACCCCCTCACCCTAGCCCTCTCCCCACAGGGGAGAGGGGACCGGTCGGGGCGAGGATCGAGGGTTCGCGCTGTACGAGCCGATTGCCCCTCGATCTCGTTCCAGGGCTTACAGCGTGCGCTGAACCTCGATGCGCTCGAAGCACTCGATCTGGTCGCCCACGCGCACGTCGTTGTACTGCTTCACGCCGATGCCGCATTCCATGTTGCTGCGCACGTCCTCGACCGCTTCCTTGAAGCGGCGCAGGGATTCGAGCTCGCCCTGGAACACGACCACGTTGTCGCGCAGCACGCGGATGGGCTTGTTGCGCTTGACCGTGCCCTCGATGACCATGCAGCCCGCGATGGCGCCGAACTTGGACGAGCGGAACACGTCGCGCACCTGCGCGATGCCGATGATCTCCTCGCGGATCTCGGTGCCGAGCAGGCCGGACGCGGCCTGTTTCACCTGGTCGATCACGTCGTAGATGATCGAGAAGTAGCGCAGGTCCAGGCCCGCGCCCTCCACGATGCGGCGGGCGCTGGCGTCCGCGCGCACGTTGAAGCCGATCACCAGCGCGCGCGAGGCCTGCGCAAGGGTCGCGTCGGATTCGGTCAGCCCGCCCACGCCCGAGGAGATCACGTTGACCTTCACCGCATCGGTGGAGATCTTCGTGAGCGCATCGCGCAGGGCTTCCGCGGATCCCTGCACGTCGGCCTTGACGACCACGTTCAGCACGCGCTGGCTGTCGCCCTGCGCGGCCATCTGGCTCATCAGGTCCTCGATCTTCATCGGGGCCTGTTTCACCAGGCGCGTCTCGCGACGCTTGGCCTCGCGCTGCTGCGCCACGTCCTTGGCCAGGCGCTCGTCCTCGACCGCGACGAAGTCGTCGCCGGCATCGGGCACGCCCGAGAGGCCGAGCACCACGACCGGTATCGACGGACCCGCGTCGGCAACCTGTTCGCCGGATTCGTTGAACATCGCGCGCACGCGGCCGTACTGCGTGCCGCACACGAGGTAGTCGCCCTTGTGCAGGGTGCCCTGCTGGACCAGCACGGTCGCGATCGGACCGCGGCCCTTGTCGAGCGCGGATTCGACCACCACGCCCGAGGCCAGGCCCTTGCGCACGGCCTTGAGTTCCATCACCTCGGCCTGCACCAGGATCGCGTCGAGCAGCTTGTCCACGCCCTGCCCGGTCTTGGCCGAAAGCGGCACGACCTGGGTCTCGCCGCCGAATTCCTCGGGCACGACCTCGTGCTGCACCAGGCCCTGCATGACGCGGTCGGGCACGGCATCGGGCTTGTCGATCTTGTTCATCGCCACGATCAGCGGCACGTTCGCGGCGCGCGCGTGCTGGATCGCCTCGATCGTCTGCGGCATCACGCCGTCGTCGGCCGCGACCACCAGCACGACGATGTCGGTGAGCCGGGCGCCGCGGGCGCGCATCGCGGTGAACGCGGCGTGGCCCGGGGTGTCGAGGAAGCTGATCATCCCGTTCGGCGTCTTCACGTGGTACGCGCCGATGTGCTGGGTGATGCCGCCGGCCTCGCCCGCCGCCACTTTGGTGCGCCGGATGTAGTCGAGCAGCGAGGTCTTGCCGTGGTCGACGTGGCCCATGATGGTCACGATCGGCGCGCGCGTTTCCTGCTCGCCGGTCGCGGCACCGGCTTGCGCCACGAGCACGTTCTCGACGTCGACGCCGCCGCCCTTGACCGCGACGTGGCCCATTTCCTCGACCACGAGCACGGCGGTGTCGTGGTCGACGACCTGGTTGATGGTCGCCATCACGCCCATCTTGAACAGCGCCTTGACCACCTCGGCGCCCTTCACCGCCATCTTCTGCGCGAGGTCGGCTACGGTGATGCTCTCGCCGATCGACACTTCGCGCACGACCGGCGCGGTGGGCTTGGAGAACCCGTGCGGGCCGCCCGACTTGTTGCCCATGGGCTCGGGCGCGCGCGACTTCGGCTTGCGCTTGACGCGACGGGCGCTGACGCCCTCGGCCAGGTGCAGTTCGCCGTGCATGTAGCGGCTGAGCGAGGGATCGACGTCGACCACCTCCTCCTCCGGCATGCGGTGCGTGCCGTGCACGCCCTTGTGGCGGTGCGGACCCTCGCGCTCGGGGACCTTGCGCGCGGGCACGTTGGCGCGCGGCTTCTCGTCTTCCTTGCGGCGCGGCGAGGCCTCGCTCAGGCGCTTGGCTTCCTCCTCGGCGACGCGCGCGGCCTCGGCCTCGGCGCGCTTGCGCTCCTCGTCGGCCTTGCGACCCTCTTCCTCGAGCCGGCGCTTCTCGTCGGCCTCGCGCAGCGCGGCCTCCTCGGCGGCGCGGCGGGACTCGGATTCGCCGAGCAGGCGGATGGCCTCCTCGCGCTCCTTGTCCGGACCCTGCGAGCCGTCGTCCATCAGCTCGCGCTTGACGTAGGTGCGCCGCTGGCGCACCTCCACCGTCACCGTGCGACCGGTGCGCTGGTTGCCGACCTGGATCTCCTCGGTGGTCTTGCGCTTGAGCGTGATCTTGCGCGGACCCTCGTCGACCGCCGCGGTCGTTTCGGCCTTTCCATGCGTTCGACGCAGGAAGCCCAGCAGCTTCATCTTCTCGGTGCTGGTCACGACCTGTTCGGCCGATTTCTGCCCGATGCCGGCCTCGAGCATCTGCTCGACCAGCTTGTCGACCGGCATGGCGAGTACGGTCGCCAGCTGCTTAACGGTTACGGTTACCTCGGACATCGTCGCTCCTCGATGACTGCCACGGACTGGACTGGAGACCCGGCCTGGTTCAAGCCGCGCCCTCTTCCAGTTTCGCCAGCATCGGTGCACGGGCCGCCATGATCAGCGCCCCGGCACGTTCCTCGTCCATTCCCTCGATATCCAGCATCTCGTCGGTCGCGAGATCGGCCAGGTCGTCGGCCGTGCGCACGCCGCGCTGGGCCAGTTCATAGGCCGTGGCCTCGTCCATGCCCGGCAACGCGAGCAGGTCGTCGTCGGGCTTGTGCTCGTCGATCTGCTCCTCCGCCGCGATCATCTGGGTGAGCAGCGAATCGCGCGCACGCGCGCGCAGCTCCTCCACGATGTCCTCGTCGAATTCCTCGACCGACAGCAGCTCCGCCGCCGGCACGTAGGCGATCTCCTCGATCGAGGAGAAGCCTTCCTGCACCAGGATCGAGGCGATTTCCTGGTCGACCTCGAGCTTGTCGATGAACAGCTGGCGCGCGGCCTCCTGCTCGGACTCGCTCTTCTGCTGGATGTCGGCCTGCGTCATCACGTTCAACTGCCAGCCGGTGAGCTTGCTGGCGAGGCGCACGTTCTGGCCGCCGCGGCCGATGGCCTTGGACAGTTCGGTCTCCGCGACCGCCACGTCCATGCTGTGCTTCTCCTCGTCGACGATGATCGAGTCGACCTGGGCGGGCGCCATGGCGTTGATCACGAACTGGGCGGGATTGTCGTTCCACAGCACGATGTCCACGCGCTCGCCGTTGAGCTCGTTGCTCACCGCCTGCACGCGCGAACCGCGCATGCCGATGCAGGCGCCGATCGGATCGGTGCGGTGGTCGTGCGCCTGCACCGCGATCTTGGCGCGGTCGCCCGGATCGCGCGCGCACGCCTTGATCTCGACCAGGCCCTGGCCGACCTCGGGCACCTCGATGCGGAACAGCTCCATCATGAACTCGGGCGCGGTGCGCGAGACGAACAGCTGCGGGCCGCGGATCTCCGAGCGCACTTCATGGAGATAGCCGCGCAGGCGGTCGCCGGCACGCACGTTCTCGCGCGGGATCGACTTCTCGCGCGGCACGAAGGCCTCGGCGTTGCCGCCGAGGTCCAGGTAGATGTTGCCGCGCTCGATGCGCTTGACGATGCCGTTGACCAGCTCGCCGATGCGGTCCTTGTAGGCGTCCACGACCTGCGCGCGCTCGGCCTCGCGCACCCGCTGCACGATGACCTGCTTCGCGGCCTGGGCGGCGATGCGCCCGAACTCGGCGTTCTCCACCGGCTCCTCGAGGAACTCGCCGACCTGCGCGTCCGCCTTCACGTCCACCGCGTCCATCATGCGGATCTGGCGGTCGGGGGATTCCATCACCACGTCGTCGGGCACCACTTCCCAGCGCCGGAACGTGAGGTAGTCGCCGGTCACGGCGTCGATGACGACGCGGATGGCGACGTCCTCGGTATAGCGCTTCTTCGCGGCCGAGGCGAGTGCGGCCTCGAGCGCCTCGAAGATCACGGCGCGGTCGACGCCCTTCTCGTTGGCGACCGCATCGACTACCAGCAGCATGTCCTTGTTCATCGCTTGCTCCGGGGAACGTCGCGCGTTCCCGATCCAGCCTTGCCTGATGGCCCGCGGGCGCCCGCCTTGCCGGCACCCTGCTTCGTTCCGCCCTTCGTACCACCCTTCGGCGTGCCGCCGAAGAGGGCATCCATGTCCGGCTTGAGCCGCGCGCGCTGCACGTTGCCGTGCGCCACGCGCTGCTCGCCGCCGTCGATCCCGAGCACGATCTGCTCGCCTTCCACCGCCACGACGCGGCCCTGCAGCCGCCGCCTGCCGCCCACCGGCACGCGCAGGTCGATGCGCACCTGCTCGCCCGTGAAGCGCGCGAACTGCGCCGGGGTGAACAGCGGACGCTCCACGCCCGGCGACGACACCTCCAGCGTGTAGCGGCTCGCGATCGGATCGTGCAGGTCCAGCAGCGCCGACAGCTCGCGGCTCGCGGCCTCGCAATCCTCCAGCCCGATCGCGCGGCCCTCGACATCGAGGTACACGCGCACCAGCCCCGATCCGCGCGACAACGCCAACTCCACGCCGAGCAGCTCCAATCCCAGCGCGGATATCGCGGGGCGCAACAGCTCAGCCAGTTCCTGCTCGTGCATCCTCACGGGCTCCGCAATTTTCCGCCGGCACAAACAAAAAATGGGCCATAGGCCCATTCCTTGTTCCTGCGTCCGTCACGCCCTCGGCGTGACCTGGCGGCGGATCCGTTCCGAACAAAAAAGGCCCCGGTGGGGCCTCTTCCAAGAAACGATGGTAGCGGGGGTAGGATTTGAACCTACGACCTTCGGGTTATGAGCCCGACGAGCTGCCAGACTGCTCCACCCCGCAACAGGCGGCGCGAAGTGTATCCGCGCCCGTGCCACGAATCAACCACGGCGAGCGCCTGTTCGGCATCCGTTCATTCGCACGCGCCGGGGCAGCGCGATCCCGCGCGGAGCGGCCACGGCGCGTCGTGCTCAGATCCGCAGGCGCTCGAATACGCGCTCGGGCAGCGCACGCAGCACGCGCATGATCCAGGCCCAGAACCAGGGCGTGTAGAGCACGCGCCGCCCGCCGACGACCGCCGCGAAGATATCGCGCGCGACGCGGTCGGGCGTGGCCCACAGCGGTCCCTTGCCCGCGATGTGCGCGGTCATCGGCGTATCGATGAAGCCCGGCTTCACGGTGAGCACGCGCACGCCCAGCGGCGCCAGGCGCTGGCGCAGGCCGCTCGCGTACGCGGCCACGGCGGCCTTCGCCGCGCCGTAGGTGGCATTGCCGGCACGGCCGCGATCGCCGGCGACCGAGCCGATCACCGCGAGCGTGCCGTGCCGCGCGCGTTCCATCGCGAGCGCGATGCGTGCCATCGCGACCAGGGTCGCCTCGCCGTTCACGCGCAGCGCCTCGCGCATGCGCGCGGGGTCGTGCGCGCATGCGGGTTCGTCGGGAAGGCTGCCGTGCGCGACCAGGCACAGGTCGAAGGGGGGATCCGCGGCGAGCGCGTGGTCGAGCTCCGCGACCAGTCGCGCCTCGTCGAGCACGTCGAGCACGACCACGGCGACGGCGCGGGCGCCGCGCACGCGCAGGTCCTCCGCGCTCCGGCGCAGCTGCGCCTCGTCGCGCGCGACCAGCGTGAGTTGCGCGCCGTCCGCCGCGAGGCGACGGCACAGCGCCTCGGCCACGGCCGAGTTCGCGCCCAGCACGAGCGCACGTTCAATCCGTCGTGACACGTTGCCAGAACTCCGATTGGATGGCCGGGTCGCGGTAGCGTTCGAACGCGCGCCAGGCCGGGAACGAATGGCGGAACATGGCCGCCGACATGCGCGCGTCCTTGGCAGGATAAAGCGCACCGCCGGCGTCGAGCACGACGCGGTCGAGCGCGTCGAGCAGCGCGAGCGTGCGGGCGCCGTGGAACGGGAAGTCGATCGCCACGGTCACGCCGGGCCGGGGGAACGACAGCATGCCAAGCGACGCGTGGTCCGCGCCCATCGCCTTCACCACCGCGAGCATGGAACCCGCGCGCGCCTGAGCGACGTGCTCGACGATGCGACGCGCCTGTCCGGCATCGGGGACCACGCACTGGTGCTGGAGGAACCCGCGCCGGCCGTACATCCGGTTCCAGTTCGCGATGCCGTCGAGCGGGAACAGGAACGGGTCGAGCCCGCTGCGCACCTCTCGCGTGCCGGGTGCGGCGCGGTGCCAGCGCCAGCCGTTGTAGGCACGCACCAGCGCGGCCTGCACGAGCGAGAACGGAGGCGTGAACGGGATCCCGATCCCGGACGCGCGCGCCGGCGGTGCAGCCCCCGCCGCATGGCGTCCGGAGGACAGGATTCCGCGCCCCAGCCGTGCCCCCCGCGCGAGGCAATCGATCCAGGCCACGACGTACTCGTAGCGGGATTCCGCCTCGCGCATGGCGTCCCACAGCGCATCGAGCCGCTCGAAACGGAACTCCTCGCCCTCGATCAACGGCCCGGCCAGCGGCATGAGCTGGAGCTCGACTTCACTCACCAGTCCCGTGAGGCCGAGGCCGCCGACGGTGGCCTGGAACCATTCGGTCCCGTGCGCCGGCCCACACGCGATTCGCGCACCGTCCGAACGCAGCAGCACGAGCTCGCGCACGTGGCAGCCGAACGAGCCGCGCACGTGGTGGTTCTTGCCGTGCACGTCGTTCGCCACCGCGCCGCCGAGCGTGACCTGGCGGGTGCCGGGTACGACGGGCAGCATCCAGCCGCGGGGCACCACGAGGTCGAGCACGTCGGCGAGCGTGACGCCAGCCTCCGCGCGCAGGATGCCGCGCTCGCGGTCGAACGCGATGAAGCGGTCCAGGCGCGTGGTGCGCAGCACCTGGCCGCCGCCGTTGAGGCAGACGTCGCCATAGCTGCTGCCGCAGCCGACCGCGAGCCAGCCGCCCTGCCCCGCCTCCGGCAGGTCCAGGGAACGCGGGAGCGTGGCGACGCGTTGCGGGGTACCGGGGTATCCGCCGAACGAGCGGAACCCGCCCATCTCAGACCGCCGCGACCAGCACGAGCACCGCGAGCGCGACCAGCACGAAGCTGCCGCGGTCGCGCACGGCGAACGCGAGCGGGTCGTCGGGGATGCGGCCGCGGTGCGCGAGCAGCCACATCCTGAGCACCCACAGCAGCACGATCGGGCAGACCAGCCCGACGCGGTTCGCGGCGCCGTACAGGGCGCGCACGGCGTCGCTCTGCGTGTACAGCGCGAGCACCAGCACGGCCTGGAAGCCCGAGGCGATGCCCGCCGCCAGCAGCAGGCCGAGGTCGTCGACGCCATAGGCGCGTCCGAAGGAGGCGCTGCGACCCTCGCCCTGCGCGATCCGCAACTCGGCGTAGCGCTTGAGCAGCGCCAGGCTCAGGAAGATGAAGCCCGAGAACACCATCAGCCAGAACGAGACCTCGACCGCGGTGGCCGCGCCGCCGGCGAGCAGGCGCAGCGAATACAGCGCGGCGAGCACGACCACGTCGATCAGCACCGCGCGCTTGAGCGCCACCGAGTAGCCGACCGCGACCAGCGCGTAGAGCGCGAGCCAGGCGGCGAACATCGGCGGCAGGGCGATCGCGCAGATGCCCGCGGCGGCGAGCACCGCCGCGACCGCGAGCGCGAGCGCGTGCCGCACCGCCACCGCGCCCGACGCCAGCGGACGATGGCGCTTCTGCGGGTGTTCGCGATCGGCGGTGACGTCGAGCAGGTCGTTCAACACGTAGGCCGCGGAGGCGACCAGCGAGAAGCCGACGAAGGCGAGCGCCGCGGCGCGCCAGGCCGCCGCGTCCTGGAGACGGTGCGCGGCGAGCAGCGGCACGAACAGCAGGCCGTTCTTGAGCCACTGCTGGGGACGCAGCAACCGTAGCCAGGGTGGAGTCACCAATGCGCCGCCTCGGACCGATCGGACCAGCCAACAACCCCGCCATGCCGACGAAAAGACGGCAGGCGCAGGATGCGATGGATCGGAAGCTTAGCCGATCGGCCGGCGCCGACCGGGACGGTCAACCGCCGCCCAGCACCACCAGGCACCAGCGCATCAGCGGCGCGGAGTAGACGCCCAGGGCCAGCAGCGCGATGCCGTTCAGGGACAGCACGACGCGGAACGGAAGGTCGGCGGGCAGCACGAGCACGTCGGATCGTACCGGCCGGTCGAAGTACACGACCTTGATCACGCGCAGGTAGTAGTACGCCCCGATCACCGCGAACGCGCCGCCGACGATCGCGAGCCACAGGTACCCCGCACCCACCGCCGCGGTCAGCACCGTGAGCTTGGCGAAGAAGCCGATCAGCACCGGCACGCCCGCGAGCGAGGCCATCACGAGCAGCACCAGGAACGCGTACCAGGGATTGAGCTGGTTCAGGCCCGCGAAATCGTCGATCTCCTCGGCCTCGAAGCCCGCGCGCGAGAGCAGCACGATCAGCCCGAACGCGACCACGGTGGTGAGCGCGTAGGTGATCGAATAGAACATCGCCGCGCCGTAGCCCTGCGTGCCGCCCGCGATCAGGCCGAGGAACAGGAACCCCACGTGCGAGACGGTGGAATAGGCGAGCATGCGCTTGAGGTTCGTCTGCGCGATGGCCACGATGTTGCCGATCGCGAGCGAGGCCACGGCCAGCACGGCGAGCACGTCCCGCCATTCCTGGGCCAGGCCCGGATAGGCGCCGTCGAACAGGCGGTACGCCATGCCGAACGCCGCGATCTTCGGGGCGCTGGCGATGAACAGGGTGACGCCCGTGGGCGAGCCCTGGTAGACGTCGGGCACCCACATGTGGAACGGCGCGGCGCCGAACTTGAACGCCACGCCCACGATCACGAACAGCAGGCCGAACTGGAACCAGGCCGGTTCGAACCCGCCGGCGATGCGGCGCTGGATCTCCATGAGGTCGAGCGACTGCGCGCCGCCGTAGGTGAGCGACATGCCGTACAACAGCACGCCCGAGGCGAGCGCGCCGAGCACGAAATACTTCATCGCCGCCTCGCTCGAGATCGGCGAGTCGCGGTCGATCGCGACCAGCGCGTAGGACGAGAGCGCCATCAGCTCGAGCCCGAGGTAGATCATCACCAAGTTCGAGGCCGAGACCAGCAGCATCATGCCGAGCAGGGCGAACAGGCAGAGCGCGTAGAACTCGCCGCTCCACAGGTTGCGCGCCGCGAGGTAGGGGCGCGCGTACAGGAACGAGAGCGCGGTGGTGAGGTACAGGAACAGCTTGAGCACGTCGCCCAGGCCGTCCCGAACCACCATGCCGCCGGCGGCGGGGATCGCGTTCGCGTACGTCGCCGCGCCGGGCATGCGCAGGGTCAGCACGCCGCAGCCGATCAGCACCGCGATCGCGACGAAATGGGTGACGCCGCGCCGCTCCTGCGGGATGAACTGGTCGACCAGCAACAGCACGCAGATCGAGCCGAGCAGGAAGATCTCGGGCGCCAGCAGGAACAGGTCTTGGGTGGTGAACATGGGCGCGGGGGAACCTCTGAACAATTCCGGTGTAGCGACGTTTCGTCGTAGCCCCCTGAGTCAGGGGGCCGATGATTCCAGGCTCTGCCTGGAATCGTCGGGGGGTCGGAAGCAGGAATCTGGGTTGGAAGGGCGAGGACTGGGTCTGATACCGATCATTCCCTATAGCTTGCTGGTGACGATCTGGTTGGCGATCCTGAGGATGGACTGGTCCATCAGGTCGGTCAGCGGTTGCGGCCACACGCCCACCGCAAGCACCGCGAGCGCGAACGCCCCCAGCACCAGCGCCTCGCGTCCGCCCACGTCCTTGAGTTGCGCCACGTTCGCGTTGCCCACCTCGCCGAACACCACGCGCTTGACCAGCCACAGGGTGTAGGCCGCGCCGATGACCAGGGTGAGCCCGGCGCCGGCGGCGAACCAGGGATTGGCCTGGAAGCTCGCCAGGATCACCATGAACTCCCCGACGAAGCCGCTGGTCCCGGGCAGGCCCGAGTTCGCCATCGCGAACAGCACGACGAACGCAGCGAACCAGGGCATGGTGTTCACCACGCCGCCGTAGTCCTTCACCATGCGGCTGTGCATGCGGTCGTACAGCACGCCGACGCAGGAGAACAGCGCGCCCGACACGAAGCCGTGCGAGATCATCTGCACCATCGCGCCCGACAGCCCCAGGCGCGCCGCCTCCACGTTGCCTTGCTCGCGCGTGAGCGCGAGCGAGATGAACACGCCGAGCGTCACGAAGCCCATGTGCGAGATGGAGGAGTACGCGATCAGCTTCTTCATGTCCTCCTGCACCAGGGCCACGAAGCCGATGTAGATCACCGCGACCAGCGACAGCCCGATCACCAGCCAGTCGAACTCCTGGCAGGCGTCGGGCACGATGGGCAACGAGAACCGCAGGAATCCGTAGCCGCCGATCTTCAGCATGATGGCGGCCAGGATCACCGAACCGCCGGTGGGCGCCTCCACGTGCGCATCGGGCAGCCAGGTGTGCACCGGCCACATCGGCACCTTGACCGCGAAGGCGAGCAGGAAGGCGAAGAACAGCCACATCTGCTCGGTCGCGTCCAGCCGCAGCGCGGCGAGCACGGCCATGTCGAACGTGCCGGCCTTGAGGTACAGGTAGATCAGGCCGACCAGCATGAAGATCGAGCCCAGGAACGTGTACAGGAAGAACTTGATCGTCGCGTACACGCGGTTCGGGCCGCCCCAGACGCCGATGATGATGAACATCGGGATCAGCATGGCCTCGAAGAACACGTAGAACAGCAGCGCATCCATCGCCACGAACACGCCGATCATCAGGCCCTCGAGGACCAGGAACGCGGCCACGTACTGGCTTACGCGCTCCTCGATGGCGTCCCAGGCGCCGAGCAGCACCAGCACGGTGGTGAAGCTGGTGAGCACGATCAGCGCGACCGAGATGCCGTCCACGCCCAGGTGGTAGCTGCTGCCCAGCGCCGGGATCCACGGGTGCTTCTCGACCATCTGCATCGCTTGCGAGGCGATGTCGTAGCCGAGCACCAGCGGCACGCTGAGCGCGAAGGTGGCGAGCGCGGTGATGAGCGCGATCATGCGCGCCTGCGCCGGACGCGAGTTGCCGGCGGCGAGCGCGAGCGCCGCCCCGACCATGGGCAGCCACACGAGGATACTGAGCAGGGGCCAGTTCGGTTGCATGGTCGGTCAGGTCACCAGTGCCAGAGGAACGCGCCGGCGAGCGCGATCAGGCCGAGGATGAGGGCGAAGGCGTAGTCGTACAGGAATCCCGACTGGATCCGGCGCAGGATGGTTGAGAAGCGGTCGACCACCGCCGCGCTGCCGTTCACGATGCCGTTGTCGATCACCGCCACGTCGCCGCCCTTCCACAGGCCGCGTCCGAGCAGCAGGGAGCCGCGCGCGAACACCAGCTGGTAGAGCTCGTCGAATCCGTACTTGCGCTCGAGCACCGTGGCGAGCGGGCGCAGGCCCGCCTTGATCCGGTCCGCGAGGCCGGGATTGAACAGGTAGAGGTAGGTGGCAAGCGCGAAGCCCGCGAGCGCGAGGAAGAACGGCGGCTGGGTGAAGCCGTGCAGCGCGAACGCGACCGGCCCGTGGAACTCGTGGCCGAGGATGCGGAGCGGGTCGTGCGCCTCGCGCACGAACAGGGCATCGCCGAAGAAGCCGCCGAACAGCATCGGCTGCACGGTCAGGAAGCCGATCAGCAGGGACGGGATGGCGAGCAGCACGAGCGGCACGGTCACCACCCACGGCGTTTCGTGCGGCGCGTGCGCGAGGTGTCCCGGCACGTGTTCGGCATGGTCGTCGTGGCCGTCGCCGTGCGCCTCGTCGTGGTGTTCCTCCACCACGTAGCGCGGCGTGCCGTGGAACGTCAGGTACAGCAGCCGGAAGCTGTAGAGCGCGGTGACGAACACCCCGAGCAGCACCGCGTAGTAGCCGTACTGCTGCACCCAGCCGCCGTGCTTCGCCGCTTCGCCCGCGGCTTCGATGATGAAGTCCTTGGAATAGAAGCCCGAACTGAACGGCAGCCCGGTCAGCGCGAGCGTGCCCGCCCACGCGGTCCAGAACGTGATCGGCATGGCCTTGCGCAGGCCGCCCATGTGGCGCATGTCCTGCTCGTGGTGCATGGCGATGATCACCGAACCCGCACCGAGGAACAGCAGGGCCTTGAAGAAGGCGTGCGTCATCAGGTGGAAGATCGCGACCGAGTACGCGGACACGCCCAGCGCCACGGTCATGTAGCCCAGCTGCGACAGCGTCGAGTACGCGACCACGCGCTTGATGTCGTTCTGCACCAGGCCGATCAGCCCGGTGAAGAACGCGGTCGTGGCGCCGGTGAACAGCACGAACTCGAGCGCGATCGGGGAGAGCTCGAACAGCGGCGACATGCGCGCGACCATGAAGATGCCCGCGGTGACCATGGTGGCGGCATGGATCAGCGCGGAAATCGGCGTCGGGCCTTCCATGGAATCGGGCAGCCACACGTGCAGCGGCACCTGGGCGGACTTGCCCATGGCGCCCACGAACAGGCCCAGGCAGATGAAGGTGGCGACCGACCACTCGTGCCCGGCGATCAGCTCGATCGTCTTGCCCTCGAGCGTGCCGCTGTTCGCGAAGGCGGTGGCATAGTCCAGAGTGCCCAGGTACATGAGCACGCCGGCGATGCCGAGCAGGAACCCGAAGTCGCCCACGCGGTTGACCAGGAACGCCTTGAGGTTCGCGAAGATCGCGCTCGGGCGCTTGAACCAGAACCCGATCAACAGGTACGAGACGAGGCCCACCGCTTCCCAGCCGAAGAACAGCTGCAGGAAGTTGTTGCTCATCACCAGCATGAGCATGGAGAAGGTGAACAGCGCGATGTAGCTGAAGAAGCGCTGGTAGCCCGGGTCCTCGGCCATGTAGCCGATGGTGTAGACATGCACCATGAGCGAGACGAAGGTCACCACCACCATCATCACCGCGCTCAGCCGGTCGACCAGGAAGCCGACATGCGCCTCGAAGCCGCCCACCTTCATCCAGGTGTAGATGTTCTGGTTGAAGCTCGGCGCGCCGTCGAGCACCAGCTGCTTGAGCACGTAGACCGAGAGCACGCACGAGGTCGCCACGCCCAGGATGGTGACCCAGTGCGCACCGGCCCGGCCCACCTGCCGGCCGAACAGGCCCGCGACGATCGCGCCGGCGAGCGGGGCGAGCGCGATGGCGAGCAGGAGGTTGAGGTCGAGCACCGGGTCAGCCCTTGAGCGTGTCGAGTTCGGCGACGTTGATCGTGCGCCGGTTGCGGAACAGCACCACCAGGATCGCCAGGCCGATCGCCGACTCGGCCGCCGCGACGGTGAGGATGAAGAACACGAACACCTGGCCCGCGACGTCCCCGAGGTAGTGCGAGAACGCGATGAAGTTCATGTTCACCGCGAGCAGCATCAGCTCGATCGCCATCAGCAGGATGATCACGTTCTTGCGGTTGATGAAGATGCCCGCGACGCTGATGCAGAACAGCACCGCGCCGAGCGCGAGCACGTGCGAGAGGGGGATCACTTCTGGCCCTCCGCGCCGGTCGGCGCCATCTTCACGATGCGCATGCGGTCCTGCTTGCGCACCAGCACCTGGCGCGCGGGATCCTGCCGGCGCGAGCCGGGCCGGTGGCGCAGCGTGAGGGTGACGGCCGCCACGATCGCCACGGTCAGGATCACCGCGGCGACCTCGAACGGCAGGCTGTAGTTCGTGAACAGTTCGCGTCCCAGCCACTCGGTGTTCGAGATGCCGTGCGCGGTCGCCGGATCGGGCGGTGCATGCACGGCGGTGAGGTCGCGCACGCGCAGCATGGCGAACATCTCCACCAGCATGACCAGCGCCACGATCACGCCCACGGGCAGGTAGCGCGCGTAGCCCTCGCGCAGGCGCTCCACGTCCACGTCGAGCATCATCACCACGAACAGGAACAGCACCATCACCGCGCCCACGTACACCAGCACGAGGGCGATGCCGAGGAACTCCGCCTTCATCAGCAGCCAGATGCAGGCGCTGGTGAAGAACGCGAGCACCAGCGCGAGCGCGGCGTGCACGGGGTTGCGCAGCGTGATCACCGCGCCGGCGGAGAGCACCAGGACGGCGGCGAAGGCGTAGAACAGGGCGAGTTCGATGCTCATGGGGTGGCCTCAGCGGTAGCGCGCGTCTTGCGTGCGCGCCGCGGCGATCTCGCCTTCGTAGCGGTCGCCGATCGCGAGCAGCTGGGCCTTGTCCACCAGGCTCTCCGAGCGCCGTTCGAAATGGTATTCGTGCAGGTGCGTCTCCACGATCGAGTCCACCGGGCAGGATTCCTCGCAGAAGCCGCAATAGATGCACTTGAACAGGTCGATGTCGTAGCGCGTCGTGCGCCGGCTGCCGTCCGCGCGCGGCGCCGAATCGATGGTGATGGCGAGCGCGGGGCTCAC
>Ga0315912_10002676_pt1 | contig 18628 bp, 17 predicted proteins | sample VfabasoilMG_FD_204469 | JGI IMG/M metagenome (GOLD analysis project Ga0315912, IMG submission 204469) | Garden soil microbial communities collected in Santa Monica, California, United States - V. faba soil | ecosystem: Environmental > Terrestrial > Soil > Garden | place: USA: California...
ACGGCTGGTGGTGACGCCTCACGGGTGGTGCACCGCGTCAGCTCACCACCGCAACGCTCACCACCTGCGAAGCATAACCACCTCAGCGCTCACGCCCGCAAAGCTCAGCCGTAATTCCTCCCCACCCATCCGCCATGCACCGGGTGGTGCGAGCAGATGAACTCGAGGAAGGCCGGTCGGCCTTTCGCGTTTTCGTCGAACGCGCGCTTCAGCGCCGGGATGATCGCCGCGGGCTCGCTCACGTCCTCGGCGTGGTAGCCGACGGCGCGCGCCATCGACGCCATGCACGCGTTGCCGTGATCCGACACCTTCCACGTATAGGGGTCGTGGCCTTTGCCCCAGAATCCGGGCCCATACCCTGAATAGCCGCCGTTGTTGATGTGCAGCGTGGTGATGCCGACCTGGTAGCGCGCGGCCGCTTCGAAGCTCCCCATCATGTAGCACACGCCGGCATCGCCCGTGATGTTCACGCACTGCCGGTCGGGATACGCCAGCTTGGCCGCAAACGCGCCCGCGAAGCTGAATCCCAGGGTCGAGACGTTGCCCCAGCCCAGGTGGCCGCGCGGGATCTGCGCCTCGTACACCGTGCTCGTCTGGTCACGCGTGTTGCCTGAATCCGCCGTCACGAACGACGCCTTGGGGTCGAGCACCTTCATCAGATCGCCGATCACGCGGTAGGGATTGATTGGCTTGTCGTTCGCTTCCATGAACGGCCGGAACTTGTCCTGGAACGTCTTTTTCGCGCCGCGGATCTCCTCCACCACCGCCCCGTTCCTCTTCGGGCCGCCGGCCTTCGAAAGCTCGGCGATCAGCGCCTGCAGGGTGAGCTTGGCGTCGCCGATCACGGCGTGCCGCGTCTCGTAGCTGCGATTGATGTCGAGCGTGTCCACTGTGCACTGTACGATCGTCTTCTTCTCCGGGTCGGGAACGGCGTGGCTGAAGCGGTTGGGGAAGAGGCTGGAACCGATGGAGAAGAGCAGATCGCACTTCTCGAGAAAGTGCGCCGCGTGCGAGCCGCGCACGCCGACCGACAGCGGATGGTTCTCGGGGAACGCGCCCTTCGCCTTCAGCGTCGTCAGTACCGGCGCCTGCGCGAGCTCGGCGAACTGGAGGAGCTCCGCGGTGGCGCCGGCGTAGTAAACGCCCTCCCCGACGTGGAGCAGCGGGGCCTTCGCCGCGAGCAGCGCTTTCACCGCCGCCTTGACGTCGTCGGGATCCGGACCGGAGCGCCACCCTTTCACCGGGACGTACGGATGTTTCACCTCGTCGTACTCACCCAGGTCCTTCGGCACGAGGAGCAGCACCGGGCCGGGCCGGCCCGAGCGCAGGTGCGTGAACGCGCGGCGCATGTAATCCGGCACCAGGTCCGCGCGATCGATCTTGCCCACCCACTTCGTGACCGGCCGCAGCGCCTCGGCGATATCGAAGTGCGTGTGGCGGCTCGCGCCCTGGCTCACGCCTTCCGCGATCACCAGCACGGGCGACGAATCTTCCCAGGCCTGCGCGATTGCCCCGTAGGCCATCTGGATGCCGGCTGCGTTGAGGCTCGCCATGGCGGTGCACACGCCGATGTGCTCGCCGCACGTCACCCGCGAATAGGCGTCGGCAACCGCGACCCCGAAGCGCTCCTCGCCCATCATGTAAATGGGTACGCCTTCTTCGCCGCAGGCGTTGTTGATGTGGCTGGTGGGATAACAGCTCACCCAGGGCACGCCCTCGGCCCTGAGTATCCGCGCCACGCCGTTCGCCGCCTTGATCTTCATGTTGCTCCTCCCTGGAAAGTGGAAATGCAATCTATTCCAACCGCCGACCCGAGGCAAGCGCTTTGCCGCAACGGGGAGGCGATGGCCGGACCGGACGTTGACGGCGGGGAAAAATTCACCACGGCCGCGGAAATTCAAGCAGAATAGCAGGCGGAAAACTGGTGAAGGAGGGAAAGTCTTGAGCACCCAGCAGCACGCGAAGGTTCGTTTCGTCGCCGGCACCGTGTCCCCGATCGGACCCGACCGCCACCCCAATCCCCAGCCCGAGCCGTTGCTGCCGCCGGACATACGCCGCATCTCGACATCGATCGAGATCACCGATTACACGCTGGAGGGCGTGAACGAGGCGATCGCTCAGCGCTACTGGGGCTGCGTCGATGAACTGATGAAGCAGGGGGCGCAAAGCATCACGCTCTCCGGATTTCCCATCTCGTCCCAGCTGGGCCGCCCGCGCGTGCTGAAGCTGATCGAGGAGACGGCGCGCAAGACCGGCGTCACCGCCGACGGCCAGGGCGAGGCGGTGATCGACGCGCTGCGCCATTTCGGCGCGAACCGCATTGCCATCGCGAGCCGCTGGTCGGAGCAGCTCAACCAGGCTCTCATCGCGTACCTCACGCACGCCGGCTTCGAAGTATTGACCGTCACCAGCGCCGGCCAGTGGGCAAAGCAGGCGTTCTCGATGAGCATCGAGGAGGGCGTGAAGCTCGCGTTCCAGCTGGCGCGCGAAGCCATGCGGCGGGCACCCAAGGCGGAGGCCCTGCTCCTGCCGGGCGGCGCGTGGCGCAGCCTCGCCGCGGTGCCGATACTGGAAGAAGACTTTGGCGTGCCGGTGGTGACCAATCCGATTGCCCAGGTGTGGCGATTGATCGCCGCGGGCATCGCGCCACCCGTCGCCGGCTGGGGGCGTCTTCTCGCCGCGCAGAAGTAGCATGTCGCCGTCTGAATCCCGCCCGGGGAGCGAACCATGACCCTGACCGCCGCTGCACGCGCACAAGCATCGTTTCCCCTCGAAGTTGCGACGCCGGCTGAACTCGGATTCCATGTCCCGGCGCTCGACCGGCTGCGGCGCGCGATCGAACGGCACATCGCCGAGGGGCGCTACCCCGGCGCGCAGATCGCGCTGGCGCGGCATGGCAAGCTAGCCCTGTTCGAGAGTTTCGGACACGCCACCCTGGCGCCCAAGACGCCGGCACGCGACGATACGCTGTGGCTGCTGTTCTCGAACACGAAGGTGCTCACGGCGGCCGGCATCTGGCTGCTGGTCGAGGAAGGCACGATGCGCTTCACCGACCGCGTCGCGACCTACCTGCCGGAGTTCGCGCAGCACGGCAAGGGCGACATCACCCTCGTGCAGTTGCTGAGCCATCGCGCCGGCTTTCCCACCCAGGATGTGCCTGAGGCCGCCTGGAGCGACCATGCCTTGATGCGGAAATCCGTGTGCGGCTTCACGCTGGAATGGACGCCCGGCTCGCGCCTGCAATACCATCAGCGCGCCGCGCACTGGACCGCCGCGACGCTGATCGAAGCCGTCGCCGGAATCGATTACCGCGACTTCCTGCGCCAGCGCCTGATCGAGCCGCTGGGGCTCGCGCACGAGCTGTTCGTCGGTCTGCCGGATGCGGAGCACGGCCGTGCCGTGACCATGTACGAACCGGCCGCGGACGGCACGCAGGCGCCGATCGCGAGCCAGAACGCCGCGGCCTTCCGCCGCGCCGGCGTGCCGAGCAGCGGCGGCTTTGCCACCGCTCGTGCCCTGGCCGCGTTCTACCAGATGCTGGCGCTGCAGGGGCGTCTCGCCGGCGCGCGCCTGTTCTCGCCGCGGCTTGTCCAGTACGTCACGCGCAACGTCACCGGCGACATGCTGGACTCCTACATGGGCATGCCCATGCATCGCGGCCTGGGCCCGCACGTGCGCGGCCACACCGATACCATCCGCGGCCTCGGCAGCCTCGCCTCACCGAGCACGTTCGGCCACGGCGGCGTGGGTTCGTCGTACTGCTGGGCCGACCCGGAATCGGGCGCATCCTTCGCCTACATCACCAACAGCCGGATCCCCGACCCCTGGCACAGCGAGCGCATGGACGTGATCAGCAACCTCGCGCACAGCGCGATCGATTAACGGCAAAAGAGGGAACATGACTGCTACGCAACCCGGCGGGGCCCAACAGGCCGTCCCCAACTCCTCGGGCACCGCGCCGCCCAAACTGAAGGCGCCCGCCGGCTCGGCGGACTGCCACATCCACGTTTACGACCCGCGCTTTCCGCCTCCGGTCACCCGGCCGTCGAATGGCACGGCGCAGGATTACCGGCTGCTGCAGAAGCGCATCGGCGTGACGCGCGTGGTTATCGTGACCCCGCGCTGCTACGTGACCGACAACCGCTGCACGGTCGATGCCATCCGTCAACTGGGAATCGATCATGCGCGCGGCGTCGGCGTGCTGCGCCCGACGGTCACCGATGCGGAATTGAAGCAGCTCAATGACGACGGCATTCGTGGCATCCGGTTCACCGTCGCCAATCCGGAAACCGCCGCGGTTTCGATCGACATGATCGAGCCGCTGGCAAAACGCATCGCCGCCCTCGGCTGGCACGTGCAGCTCAACATGGAGCCCGAGCAGATCGCGGAAAATGCGGCGATGCTGCAGCGGTTGCCCGCGACGATCGTGTTCGATCACATGGGCAAGCTCACGTTCCCGGGCGGCATGACGCACCCGGCCTACGGCGTCATCCGCGGACTGGTCGACAAGGGGCGGGCGTGGGTCAAGCTCTCCGGCGCGTATCTCGACACCAGCCAGGGGCCTCCGGGCTACGCCGATGGCACGGCGCTGGCGCAATCCTATGTCGCCGCGGCGCCGCAGCGCCTGGTATGGGGCAGCGACTGGCCGCACCCGAGCGCGAAACAGTTGCCGGACGACGCGGCGCTCTTCGACCTGCTCTCGCAATGGGCGCCCGACGAGGCGACGCGCAACCGCATCCTGGTCTCGAATCCGGAAGCGCTCTACGGATTTCCGGCGCGCGCCAGCGCATGATCCGCGGCGGCGGGGCCGAATCGGGGAATCTCAGGTATTCAGCGGCGGCATGCCGCGCTTGAAAACAAACCGGCTCAGAACGGGCCAGATGACGATGACGATCACGACCGCCATGATCGTGCCGGCGATGGGGCGCGTGAAAAAGATGGTGAGGTCCGCCTGCGACATCTTCAGGGATTGGCGCAGGGAGACCTCCATGAATCCGCCCAGCACCAGCCCCAGGACGAGAGGCGCCAGCGGGTAGCTCAGCTTGCCCGCCAGGTATCCGACCACGCCGAAAGCCACCATCAGCCACAGATCCAGGACGCTGTAATTCACGCTGTAGACACCCACCAGGCAGAAGATGGCGATGAGGGGGGCGAGGACCCGGTACGGCACCCTCAAGACCGCCACGAAGGCGGGCACGAATGCGATATTCAGCACGAGCAGCATGACGTTACCGATGTACATGGAGGCGATGAGCCCCCATACGAAGTCCGGATTCTTGCTGAACAGCAGCGGCCCCGGCTGCAGGCTGAAAAGGGTGAGAACCCCGAGCATCACGGCAGTAGTGCCCGAGCCCGGAATGCCGAGCGTAAGCAATGGGATCATGGCTCCGCCAGTGGAAGCGTTGTTGGCCGCCTCCGGACCGGCAACGCCTTCAATCATGCCGGTGCCGAACCGCTCGGGCGTTTTCGAAACGTGTTTCTCCACGGCATAGGACAGGAAGGTGGCGATGGTTGCTCCCGCGCCGGGCAGCACCCCGATCAAGAATCCGATGAGGCTGCCGCGCACGATCGGCATCGTGCTGTCTTTCAAATCCTTGCGGGTGATGATCATGTCCCGGAGCGCGGTCTTCATGATCTGAATCTCGACCGGCGCCTCGATCATTCCCATGACGGCACCCAGCCCAAACATGCCGACGGCGATGGGCAGGAAACCGATCCCGTCCATCAACTCGAGATTGCCGAAGGTGTAGCGCTGGGTGCCGTCGATCGGGTCCAATCCGATCATGGCCATCGCGAGTCCGATGAATCCCATGGCATAGCCTTTCGCTTTCGACTTTCCCGTCAGGCCGCTGATCGCCGAGAGTCCCAGCAGCATCAAGGCGAAGTACTCCGGCGGGCCGAAGTTGAGGGCGTATTCGGCGATCGGAGGCGCGAGCAGCGTCAGCATGACGACGCTGAAGGTGCCGGCGACGAACGACCCGACCGCTGCGATGGTGAGCGCCGGCCCGGCCCGCCCGTTGCGGGCCATGGCGTTTCCATCCAGGCAGGTCATGATCGAGGAGGACTCCCCCGGAACGTTCATCAATACCGAGGTGATGGTGCCGCCATACATGCAGCCGTAGTAAACGCCGCACATCAGGATCATGGCCGCCGTCGGATCCATCCCGAAGGCGAGCGGGATCAGGATGGAGAGGCCCGCAACGGGCCCGATTCCCGGCAGGGCGCCAATGAGTGTTCCGACCACGACACCGACGGTCACGACCACCAGATTGATGGGCGAGAACGCGATGGAGAACCCCATGCCCAGGTTGCTGACAAAATCCATTCAAGTCTCCGGCTGCCGCCCGATTCCGGCCGACGTGTTTCGGGGCCGCAACGCCTGCCTCGCCGCTGCCCTGAAGCGTCATTTCAGGGCGCGGATGTCAGGTATCGAGCCTCATTCCAGAAAAGATAGAACACCCTTCGGCAGCGGCACCTGAAGCCACACTGCGAATACGACATACAGGCCGATTGCCGACACGAGCGGCACCGAGGCGAGCATCCGCCACGATCGCACGCCCAGGCCGAAAATCACGACCGCCATGAAGAGCGTAGTGGTCAGCAGGAATCCGAGCCTGTCCAGCACCACCAGCGCGACCGCCAACCCGCCGAGCATGAGGCCGACCCGCGCCCATCCCGCTGCGTTCGGCCACGGTATTGCTTCCTGCGGAGCGAGACGGGCGCGGATGCCTTGCGCGGTCAGCACGAGGCCGAAGCCGATGAGTGCCAAAGCGATCCATCGTGGAAGAAATCCTGGCCCGGGAACGCCGTCCAGCAAATACGGAAATTTCATGGACTCGAGCAGCATCGCGGCCCCGATCGCCAGCACCACGGCGCCCGCGAAAGTTTCAGCCTTGTTCATCGTCGTCCCGAATTCGCGCGGGGCGGGGGAAGCCGCGCGGATGATTCCCCTGCCGCCCCGCTGTTTCTAGAGCTTGCCCATCGATTTCAGGACTTCCGTGAGCTGCGCCCGTTCTTCCGCGAGGTACTTCGCGTAGTCGGCCCCGCCCAGAAACTTCACCGTCATCATGTTCTTGCCGGCGTATTCCGCCCAGCCCTTCGACTGGGTGATCTTCCGCATCAACTCGACGAGAAACTGTTCCTCATGCTTCGCAATCCCGGCAGGCGCCACGATCCCGCGCCCCGAGCGGGAGACGACGTTGTAGCCCACCTCCTTCATCGTCGGCACGTCCTTCAGGCCGGCCACGCGGTCGTCGGAGAAAACGGCGAGGGGCACGAGTTTCCCGGCTTCCACATAACCGGCAAGCTCGTTGGGATTGCCGAGCGCGACGTCCACATGGCCGCCGAGTATGGCGGCGTTCACCTCGCCGCCGCTCTTGAACGGGATATAGTTGAGCTTGATCTTGGCGGCGTTGGAAATCATCACGGCAAGATTGGCGTCCGAACCCGAGGAACCGGTCCCTCCGACTTTCACCGACCCCGGATTCTTCCTTGAGGCTTCGATCACTTCCTTCATGGTCTTGAAGCCGGATTGCGGGGACGCCGCCATCAGCTGCGTGTCCAGGAGCATCAGCGCAATGGGGGTGAAATCCTCCGGCGTGACCTGCATCTGTTTCTGCACGAATCCATAGCTGAACGAGGCCGTGGCCGTGGCGATGTTGTGCGCGTTGCCCTTCCGGGTGGCCAGATAGGTCCAGCCGACCTGCCCGGAGGCGCCCGGCTTGTAGGTAATCGTAAGCGGCTGCGCCATCAGCTTTTCATCGGTGATGACCTTCTTGATGACCTCGCCGGTAATGCCGCTACCGCCGCCCGGAGCGTAGGGAACGATGAGCTCGACGGGCCGGGTCGGGTACCGCCGCTCCTGTGCGGTTGCCGGTGGCGCAGTCACCGATATCGCGGCGGCCGCAAGGCTGAGAACTACTGCCAATCCCGAATGCTTATTCATGCGCAAACCTCCTCTTTTCTGATGAATCGCTACGGTGGTTTTCATTTCTGGGGATTCGGACATCCGAATGCGGCCGCCGGGTATCCCGAATTCCAGGCGGCATGCGTGCCTGCGGCCGTTGAGTATCTGCGGTGGCGAAGTCGCATTCTATTCGCCCTGTGGCGGCAGATAAAGCACCTTCTTTCCGGCAGCCGGCCGGCAGTTCGGGGGAAAAGGCTTGTCTGCCTCGTGCGATTGGATTAAATTTCGGCCGGACCAGACAAGAGACCCCGTTCCGGACCTGTTCATAATGTGGTCGTCGCGCGGGAACGAGGAGACTGGCATGTGCTTCGGTTCCATGGCGCGCGGACCAAGACCGTCCGCGTACCGGCTCCCGGATTCATCTTTGCCCGTTATCCGCATCCGGAGGATGTCATGAGCAAATTCGTGCAGTGCGCCGCCGTTGCATTCGCGTTGTCGTTCGCCAACGGGGGCGCGCATGCGCAGCAGAAGTATCCGACCAAGCCGATCCGGCTGCTGACGCCGTTCGCGCCCGGCGGCGGTTCGGACATACTGGCGCGCGCCCTCAGCCCCTCGGTGTCCGAGGCGTTCGGACAGACGGTGGTCGTGGACAACCGACCCGGCGGCGGCGGCACGCTGGGCGCCGGGATAACAGTGCGCGCCGATCCCGACGGTTACACGCTGATCCTCGTCTCCGGAAGCTACGGCGCCAACGCGGCGCTCCACGACCTGCCGTACGATTCGGTCAACGACATCACGCCGATCATCCTGATCGGCACCACCGGACTGCTGGTGTCGGTGCATCCCACGCTGCCGATCAAGACCGTCAAGGACATCATCGCGTATTCCAAGGCGAGTCCCGGCAAGCTCAACTTCGGGTCGGCCGGCGTCGGCGGTCTCGGACATCTTTCCCAGGAGCTGTTCCGGCTGTACACCAAGGTGAATATCACCCACGTGCCGTACAAGGGCAGCGGCCCGGTCATGACCGCGCTGTTGAGCGGCGAGGTGCATTCATGCTTCAGCAGCATGGTGCCGAGCATCCCGCACGTTAAGGCAGGACGGCTGCGCGCCATCGCCGTGACGACCCCCAAGCGCTCGCGCGCGCTGCCGGAAGTGCCCACCATCGGCGAAACGGTGCCCGGGTACGACGTGACGCACTGGTATGGCATCTGGGGACCCAAAAACCTGCCGCGGGACATCGTGATGCGGTGGAACCAGGAAGTCGCAAAGACGCTGAGAACCGAAGCCATGCAGAAAAGCCTGGCCTCGGACGGGCTCGAGCCCGCCGGCGGTCCGCCGGAGGAATATTACAACCGCATCAAGAGCGACGTGGAAAAATGGAAGAAAGTGGTGAAGGAGGCGAAGATCGTCATCGCGAAGTGACCCGCGCCCGCTGACCCTGTCATTGTGAAGAGCCGCGGGCCGGGTGCCGTGACGCTACGCGGTATCCGTGAACCGGCTTGCCATGTCATACGCCTGATCGACCAGCCGCATCGCGCGATGGCAGTCCTCGATTCCAGCGGCGGGCGGCTCGCCGCGTTGCCAGCGCGCGAGCGCGTCGCGCAGCGCAATCACCGGCAGCGGCTCGGCTGCATGCCCCGAGAATTCCTGCTCGTCGGCAGCCGTCGTGCAGCGCAGTGAGCCTTCCCGCAGCGTGAGCAGCGCGTCGCGCCCGGCGAGCTTCCATTCCGCGTCCGCACCCTTGCCCGGGAAAGTGTTGCCGACTTCGACGGTGCCCAGCACGCCGCTTGCCGTGCGCAGGTGCACGGTCGCATAATCCTCCACGGCAGCACCCAGCGCGCGCGAACTGGTCTGCGCGCCGGTAACCTGCGCGGTCTCCCCGGTGATGAATAGAAACGCGTCGATACCGTGCAGCCCGATGTTGCGCAGGCACCCGCCTCCGGCGACCGCCGGATCGAGCATCCACGGCGCGCCCCAGGCGACGTAACGCGCCGAGCTCGGACGGTTCGACCGGAAATAGAAATGAGACACCGGGCCGAGCGCGCCCTCAGCCAGCATGCGCCGCGCGTGCGCGACGAACGGCTGGAAGCGCTGGAACAGCGGCACCGCGGCGAACACGCCCGTTGCCTTCGCCTTGTCCGCGACGCCGCCCACTTCCTGCGCATCGAGGCCCACGGGCTTCTCGATCAGGAACGGATGGCCGGCGTCGAGCAGGTAATGCGCGATCCCGGCCATCTCGCTGTGGCGCCCGAGCACGACCACGAAATCCGGCCGGGTCTCTGCAAGCATGGCCCTGAAGTCAGTGAAGGTCGGCGGCCCGCCCAGCTGTCCGGCGCGTTGCGCGGCCAGTGCCGCGTCGGGATCCTGAACGCCAACGAGGCGCACCTCCGGCATGCCCGCGAGCGCCTTGAGATAGGCGGCGTCGTAGAGCGAGTGCCAGTGGCCGACCCCGATCGCGGCAATCCGGACGGCCATGACGGTGGACGCCGTCCCCGTCACTCGGCGCGAATATTCGCGAACTGGATCACCTTGGCGTATTTCGGGATCTCGCGCTTGAGAAGCGCTCCCAGCTCTTCAGGCGGACTGGCGACGGGATCCAGCGCCTCGCGCGGCAGAAATGCCCTCACTTCCGGGGTATCGAGTGCTTTGCGAATCTCGGTGTTGAGCCGGTCGATGACCGGCTTGGGCGTGCCTTTGGGGAAAAACATCGCGTACCAGTTGTCGGACTCGAAACCGGGGTAGTAGGTATTCATCGTCGGCAGATCCGGCAGGGCGGACGAGCGCTTGGGCGTCGTAACCGCAAGCGCTCTCGCCTTGCCGCTCTTGAGGTGCGGCATGATCGAGGGCGCGGTGGCGAAGATATAATCGATCTCCCCCGAGATCAGCGCGATCGTCGCCGGCCCGCCCCCGCGGTAAGTGAGCACGGTGGACTTGATGCCGACAGCCTGGTTGAACATCTCGGCCGTAAGGTGCGCCGTGCTGCCCGCGGAGTTGCCACCCGCGTTCATGCTCGTGGGCGCGCGCTTGGCGAGCGCCACCAGCTCCTTCACCGACTTTGCCGGCACGCTCGGATGCAACGACAGCACCAGCGGCGTGGAGGAGATCCAGCTCACCGGCGCGAGGTCGGTGTGCACGTCGAACTTGATGCGCTTCGCGAGCAGCGTGACGATCACCGACAGGCTGCCCGACGTGAACAGGATCGTGCTGCCGTCAGGCGGGGACTCCACCACAAGCTGGGTCGCGATCAGGCCGCTCGCGCCGGTGCGGTTGTCGATGATGAAGTTCTGCCCCATGCTCTTCTGGAACGCGACCGACAGCAGCCGGGCCTGGATGTCCGTCCCCCCGCCCGGCGGGAACGGCACCAGGATCCGCACCGGCTTGTCGGGCCACTGCTGGGCGACGCCCTGCAGCGGACACGCGATCCCGATCACGGCGAGGGCCGCCAGCGAACATGCCATCTTGCTCATGCAAACCTCCTCGATTCGATAGACGGTCTGGTTGTTCTCCACACGCTCCGGACAGGGCCAGGACGAGGACCTGTCGCAAAATTCTACTCCCGGGTGTCGCAAACGGCCATCGTGATCGGGCACGATCACAGGTGAGTTCGGCGGCATATCCTCTACAATGCTTCGTGGCGAGTCAAATGCGAACGGGAGAGCACATGACAGAGCGCGTCGCGGACGCATCCGGAAACGCGGCTGTTTCGACGCCGGGGATCGACCGCGCCAGGAGCTACGGCCGACCGCGCCCCACCAGCCTGCCGTACCTCGATCTCAACATGTATCGCAGGAATACGGACGTATTGGCGCGTCTGGACGGCATCGGCCACGTGCTCAGGCTGCAGATGATGGCGATCGGCGAGCGCCGATTCCTGTTTACCAATCAGGGGGACGTAATCGACGTCACCGAGCCGCTATACCCGCGATTTTTCAGCATGAAAGCCTTTCCCAGGGGACATCTGCAGCTCGCTTACAATCGGAAGCTCGAAAAATGGATACTCATCGTCTGCGCGCGTGTCCCCGGCACGAACCCTACGCCGCGTAATCCCCTCGGCAAGTACGGCGATCCCGCGTTGGTCGAGCGCTGTCTCAAGCATCCCGGTCTGCGGGGTATCAGAATCTACGACGCCACCGATCCCGCCAGGATCACGCTGCTGTCGGAATGGAGCTGCGATCGGGGCGATCCGAAGCGCGAACTGCAAGGTGGCGGCGGCGGCGCGGATGCGTACTACGACGGCGGGCAGTACGTCTATCTTCAGGCGAGCCCGGACGAAACCTTTACCAATCTGGAAAGCCCCTGGCGGCACTACACCTACGGCCTTCAAATCCTCGATATTTCCGATCCGGCGCGGCCGAAGTTCGTTGCCGACTGGTGGGTGCCAGGCCAGCGCATGGGCGAAGAGGATGAGGCAAGACAGTGGCCGGAATACGGCGACCGCCAGTCGACCAGCCACCTGCTGGGATCGCTGGCCATGTCGAAACGCGTCGAGGACGGTGGGCGCTACGCTTACAGTTGCTGGGGCACGCTAGGCCTGTTCGTGCACGATCTGTCCGATATCCGCCATCCGCGTCTGGTCGGCCGGTTCAATCCGCGCACGAAACCCGGCGGGATTCCGTTTCATAGCGTCGATGTCCTGAATCTGAATCGCGGTTTTGTGGTGACGACCCCCGAGCCGCTGTTTCCCGACGGGGCGGAGCCCTATCATCCATCCTATGTCATCGATGTGCGCGATCCGGCCCACCCAAGGGAGATTTCCAGGCTGCCGGTTCCGGTGCCGCCGCCGGATGCGCCGTTCCGTGATTTTCTGGACCGGCGTGGCCGCTTCGGGCCCCACAATCCGCCGTACATCAAGTCTCCCGGAAGATCCGACCCCAATTTCACCGCCTACGCATTCTTCAATGCAGGCATGCAGATGTTCGACCTCACCGATCCCGCGCATCCCACGATCACCGGCTATTTCGTGCCGCCGCAAGCGGGACGCTATGAGGATCCCGACAGCCACTGTCGCGACGTGGACACGATCTTCGTAGAGTGGGACCGCAGGTTGATCTGGGTGTGCTCGCTCACCGGCATGTATCTCATCCGTTCGCCGGTGCTGGGCCAACCCGCGCTCAAACCGATGCCGGTGGCTGAATGGACTCAGCCCGGCCTGAATTGATGCACGGAATGCGGAGGGTGATGCTGCGACCGGAAGCAAATGTGCTTTGACTGGCCGCCGGGGACGATTGCGTTGAACGTTTCAAGGGAGCGACGATAAATGGGAGCAGGGACGCGTTTACTGGGCGTGGTACTGGGATTGGCGTTCGCGCCCGCGGCGGTCGCCCAGGGCTGGGTTCCACAACGCAACGTCGAATTCATCGTCCCGGGAGGCGCAGGCGGCAACCTCGATGCCGTGGCACGATCGGTGGAACGGCTGTGGCAGGAACTCAAGCTCGTGCCGGTCAGCAGCGCGGTCGTCAATCGCCCGGGAGGTCAGCAGGCGGTCGCTTACGGTTACATCAATCAACGAGCGGGCGATCCACACATACTCGGCCTTGCCACGCCCGTTCTGCTTACCAGCCACCTCACCGGCATGCTTCCGCTCAACTATACCGACCTCACGCCGATCGCATTTCTCCTGACCGACAATTACATCTTCTCGGTTCCGGTGGATTCGCCGATCAAGACGGGCAAGGACTTCGTGGAGGCGCTCAAGAAGCGCCCCGACTCCCTTTCCATTGCCGTGGGTTCTCTCACCCATCGCATCGCCATCGGGCTGGTATTGCACTCGGCCAATGTGGACATCAAGCCGGTCAAGATCGTGGCCCTCACCAGCGGCACGCAGGCCACGTCGGTAGCCGGGGGGCACGTCGACATGGTGGTGACCGGTCTCGTTCAAACGCTGCCGCATCTCGAGAGCGGCAAGTTGCGGGCGATTGCGGTTAGCTCGCCGAAGCGGATGGGAGGCGCGCTGGCCTCTACGCCGACGTGGGAGGAGCTGGGCTACAAGCGCGGGACGTACCAGACCTGGCGGGGCGTGGTTGCGGCCAAGGGCATCACGTCCGCGCAGATTGCCTATTGGGAAGGCGTCCTGCGTCAGGTGACGGAGAGCGAAGAGTTCCGCAAGCTTGCCGAAAGGAACCAGTGGGACGTGGCTTTCAAGGGATCGGCGGAGATGGCCAAGCTCATCGCGGCCGAGTACGCAGACACCAGGAGCGTCATGACCTACCTGGGGCTCATCAAATAAATTCGTCTAGCGTGCCGTCAGGCGCATCGGCTACGGCTTGGGCGGGCGGGACTCAGGGTAGACGTCCGGCCCGTAGTGTTCCCGGATGCGCGCGAGAAAATCACCCGTGGGCGGAGCGTAGGCGAAGCGCTTGCTGGTGAAGCGGCCGGTAAGGGCGCTCAACTTGACCGCCATCTCGCCCATCTTGACCAGCTCGAAGATGCCGTTCACGATGGGTGAGCGGCCGAGTTCGAAGAGGCCGGCCTCGATGACGAAGACGCCGACCTCGCCGCCCGCCGGGATGATGACTTCGGCGCCGTTCGCCACCAGTTTCGCGGCGGCGGATGTGAAACGCGCGATGACATCCGCGCGCCGCGCGTCGTCGCGGAACGCCTTTCTGAGATCGAGCGGTGAAGTTTGCATCACCTCGATCCCGGAGCATTTCTGCCGCAGCCCATAGCGTTCGACATTCTCCATGAGCCGTGGAATCCACTTTTCGGCGATCGCCACCAGCCCGAAGTTCGCGCCCATGATCGATGCGATGTGGAGGCTCGTTTCCGACAGGCCCAGCACCGGGATGTTGACCATCTCGCGCGCTTCGCGCATGCCCGCATCGGTGATGTTCCCGATCAGGAACGCGTCGTAGCCTTCCTTCTCGGCCTGGAGCGCGTTGTAGATGACTTCCCTGGTGTCGTGGTATTCGAGGAAGCGGAAGTGCGCGCCGATGCCGGCGGCTTCCCTCAGACCTTGCACGTGCACCGTGGTGCCCGGTTCGGCGGCAAGGCTGATGACCTTCCGGAGATCGGCCCCGTAGTCGAGCGTTTCCGCCTGCCGCGCGAGGCTCTGATACCAGAGTTTCATTGCTGTGATTTTCCGGGACCCGTCAGTCGACCTTGACGCCGGCGGCCTTGATGATTTTCGCGTTGAGGTCCGATTCACGGCGAAGCAGGGCAGCGAACGCCTTCGGGCTGCTCGCCACGGGCTCCGCGCCGAGCGCTTCAATGCGGGACCGGGATTCGGGCGCGTTCACGGTCTTCACCATGACCTCGCTCAACCGGGCGACGATGCGCGGCGGCGTCCCGGCGGGGGCGAGCAGCCCCAGCCAGCTACCGCTTGTGTAGTCCGGCACGCCCGCTTCACTCATCGTCGGGACACCGGGCAGCAGCGGCGAGCGCTTACCACTGGCCACGGCCAGCGGTTGCAGGCGCCCGGCCTTGATGTGCGCGAGGATCGGCGGGATCGAGTTCATCGTCACGCTGACGCGCCCACCGAGGAGATCGGTCACCGCCTGCGGCGCCCCCTTGTACGGCACATGGGTGAAGTTGACGCCCGTCACGCTCTTGAACTGCTCCATCGCCAGGTGATTGGCGGTGCCATTGCCGGCCGACGAGTAGTTGAGCTTGCCGGGCTCCGAGCGTGCCAGCGTGATCAATTCCTTTACCGACTTGACGGGAACCGAGGGGTGGACGAGCAGAAGAAAGGGGCCCGTCGAGACCAGGCCGATCGGCGCAAAGTCCTTGTGCGTGTCGTAGGGCACGTTCTTCGAGACATGCGGGACGATCGTGAGCGCGCCGGGGCTGCTGAGGAAGAGGGTGTAGCCGTCGGGCGCCGCCCGCGCCACGAGTTCGGCGGCGATACGCCCGCCCGCGCCGCCGCGGTTGTCGATGACGAGCGGCTGGCCGAGCAGTTCGGCCATGCCGGGGGTCACGGTGCGCGCGAGCACGTCCGGCGTGCCGCCGGCGGGCACGGGAATCAACACCCGGATCGGCTTGTCGGGATAGGCCTGCGCCGCCGCAAGTGGCGCCAGGGCCACGAGCGTGAGACCGGCCATGACGCTGCACATGAATTTCACGGTTGCCTTCTCCTCGAACGCGTTTCTTCTGTCCGGCCGCACCCGTCAGCGCGGCCTCAGCCGGCGCGCTGGATACCGGCGCGCTGTATGACCTTCAGCCATTTCGCGAACTGCTCCGCGTTGAGCTTGCCGAGTTCGCCCGGCGTCGAAGTCTGCAGTTCGATGCCTTCGTTGGCGAGCCGCTGCTTCACGTCCGCTGCCGGCAGCCTCTGCACGATCTCCTGATTGAGCTTTTGCACCACATCCGCAGGCGTGCCTGCCGGCGCGACCACCGAGTAGAACTGCTGCAGCTCGAAGCCGCGCAGGCCCGACTCGTCGATCGTCGGAATGTCGGGCGCGAGCGCGGTGCGCTTCAGGCTGGTGACGCCGAGCCCCCGCACGCGCTTGTCGCGCACCGGCGGCAGCGCGGTGAGGAAATTGCTGATCATGACGAATGTTTCTCCCTGCAGCAGCGACAGCATCGCCGGCGCGCCGCCTTTGTAGGGAACATGGATCAATCTGACCTGCGCCATCGCCTGGAAGAGCTCGGTGCCGAGATGCGCGGGGCCGCCCTGGCCGGTCGTGGCGTAGGCGATGCTGCCCGGGCTCGCCTTCGCCAGACTGATGAGGTCGCGCACGTTCCTCACCGGCAGCGACGGATGCGTAACCAGCATGTAGGCGGTGGTGCCGGCGAGCGTGATCGGCGCGAAATCCTTGACCGGATCGTACTTCCGGTCGGCGTCGAGGGCGGGGCCGGTGATCAGCGTGGCCGCGCTCCCGAGCAGCAGCATGTAACCGTCCTTCGGCGCGCGCGCGACCAACTCCGCCGCGATGCGTCCGCCCGCGCCGCCCCGGTTGTCGACGATGATCTGCTGGCCGAGCGCGGGGCTCACCTTCTCCGCGATGAGCCGGGCAACCGTGTCGGTGCCGCCGCCCGGCACGTTCGGGACGATCAGCCGGATCGGTTTGGACGGGTAGGACTGGGCGCTCGCCTGCGGCGGCGCGGCGCCTGGCGTCAGAACGGCCGTCAGCAGCGCGACGCCGAAACCGGGGGTCTTGTTCATGTTGAAAGCGCTCATTGTTCAGTATTTGACGGACGACCCAGCAGCCTCATGATCTCCGCTGCGACGTGGCGTGCCTTCTCGAAGCTTTCCTCATCCGACTCGCGTGCCGGGGCGTCCTGCTGGTACACGAGCGTCGTGGGATCTTTCGCGCCGAGGCTCTGGCACTGTGCCGCCGCGAGCCTTGCGAAGGGCTCATGCACCAGCACCACCGCCGGTATACCCTGTTTCCAAGCCTGGAACGCGTCGCGCACGGCGGCGCCGGTGCAGGATCCTCAGGCGCCGACGCCGATAACCAGGTAATCGACCGACCGCGCGAGCCCGTCGAATTGTGACTGGGCTATCGGCATCCAGGTGTTGCTCTTGTATGCGCGCTGCACGGACGAGGGCTTGCACAGCGTTTCCAGCGCGTGTTCGAGACGCGGCCAGAAGTGCTTGGTTGCCGGATACTGATTCCAGATAAATCCCACGCGGCGGCCCACCGGCGTGTCCAGCGAGCGGCGCTTTGCCTGGACTTCGACTCTGGGATATCCGACAGGACTCACGAGTTCGATCATATGGGCTCCATTCTCAAGCAGGAAATCGGATCTTCTTCGTCAGCAGAGGTTCGCCGGCCGAGCTCCGGCTGGACACCGACACGCACTGGCCCATCTGGGGCGCTTCGCCTCCGCCCACCACGACGTGAATCTCCTCGGGCGCGATCGGCGCGACGACGATTCCGCGCGCCGTCGGCGCCCTCGTGTCGGGATCGGGGCAGGGCACCGCATCGCCCTGTTTGCTGTCATTCTGCCAGTCGTAAGAATACTTGAAGGCCCGTTCCGCAATCGCCTCCCTGAGTTTCCCGCGGGTAAACCCGGCGCGGGCAAACGCCTGCGCAAGCGACGGATTGATGACGTAGACAAAGCCGCGCTTCCCGCCGCTGGTGGTGATGCCGAGGCGCCCGATGCCGCGGGCGAGCAGCGTGATGCACTCGTTCAGGCCGACGGTGTTGATGGGAACCGCGAGCTGCGAATGCTCGCCGGCTTTCATGACGGTGACGGCGCTGTCCGCGGCAGCGATCCCCCGATCGACATGCATCGGCTCCCATGGCGACAGCTCCTGTTCCTCGCCGATGCAGTAGCTCCACGACGCCGGGTGTCCCATGGTTCCCTTGATCAGCTTTCCCGGCTGCGCGCGTCCGATATTCCACAGGATCAACCGGATCGCCCTGCCGATGGCCGCATTGGCGCGCCCGCCGTTGGGACCGAAGATCCACTCGCGCGTGTGAAACTTGAGCGCGCCGACAGCCGGGCCCGTGACGATGGTCAGGATCGACGCCGAGCCGGTGGACTGGGTCGTCGTGATCGGCATGGCGGGATCGGTGAGGCACTCCACCGCGGCCAGCACGACCGGCACGTGTTCCGGGCGGCACCCCGCCATCGCGCAATTCGCGGCGACGTTTTCGAGCGTGGCCACGCCGTCGCCCGGGAAGATGGTGCCCAGCACCTCGTCCCTCGCGCGTCCCACGTGGGCGACGATGTTCTCCACCGCCTCGCGCGTGGGCGGAAATACCGGCAGGCCGTCGCTCCATCCCTGTTCAAAGACGAACTCGGCGAAGCGCTCGATCGATTCGATCCGGTGGGTCT
>Ga0315912_10002677_pt1 | contig 18628 bp, 13 predicted proteins | sample VfabasoilMG_FD_204469 | JGI IMG/M metagenome (GOLD analysis project Ga0315912, IMG submission 204469) | Garden soil microbial communities collected in Santa Monica, California, United States - V. faba soil | ecosystem: Environmental > Terrestrial > Soil > Garden | place: USA: California...
ATGAATGCCTTCATCTCGCGACTCCTCGACTTGGGATCGGCCCGACGGCGCCGGGCGCGCGGCGCATTCTAGCGGCTGGCCGCCAAGGCGCCTGCCGGCAGTCCGGCGACGCCGTGCGACAGCCGCGGTCCGGGTAGGTATCATCACCGCCCGCGCCGGAGGCTCGGGACCTCGGGCGCCCGGCCTGCGGGCCGCGCCGGACGCCGGGGGGCGCGATGCTCGCCGGCCGCTTCCACTGCCTGCTGAGCCTGCGGAGGAGCCTCCATGCCAGCCCACCAGTCCCATGGCCTCGGCCGTGCTGCCCTCATCCTGGCCCTGGCGGGCCTGTTCGCGCCCTGCGCCGACGCCTTCGACAAGGTGCTGCTGAAGGACGGGCGCCTCATCGTGGGCAAGCTGCTCGAGTCACCCGACGCGGGCTTCGTGCGCCTGCAGCTGGCCGGCGTCGAGGTCCCCATCCGCAGCGACCTGGTGGACAAGACTTTCGTCGAGGACCTGGAGGACTACGTCCCCAAGAACAAGCAGGAGGAGGACTACCTGGCGAAGGGCTGGGTGATCTTCGAGGGGCGCTGGATGAGCCGCACACGACGCGAGACCGAGCTCAAGAAGCGCCGCGACGCGGAGGACGCCGAGATCGAGCAGGCGCGGCGCGAGCAGAAGTGGTCCAACGCCAAGGTGCTGGAGAGCCCGCACTTCATCGTCAAGTCGAACTGTCCCCAGGCTGTGATGGACGACTACGCGTCACGGCTCGAGAACTACTACAAGAACTTCCTCGAGGCCTGGGACATCAAGATCCCGCCCAGCCGCGCGCGGGAGAAGCAGAAGTTCTTCCTCTACAGGAACCTCGAGGACTTCCAGAAGATCACCCAGATGGGCGGCGGTGTCCGCGGCTTCTTCTCGCCAACGCTAGGGGAACTGCACCTCTACCACGACACGATCGAGACGGACTACACCATCTCCGTGCTCTACCACGAGGGGAACCACCTCCTCACGCACCTGATCGAGCCCTCGTTCCGCTATCCCACCTGGATGAACGAGGGCATGGCGGAGTACTACGGCAGCGCCGTGCTGGACGAGAAGGGTGAGTTCGTGGTGGGCGGCCTGCAGTACGGCCGCATCGCCAGCATGCGCACCGACGAGGCCAACGGCCGGGTCATCCCGCTCGAGGAGATCCTGCTGGCCGAGCAGTCGGCGTACAAGTCCCGCCAGTACGCCTACGGCTGGTCGTTCGTGCACTTCCTGATGCAGCACCCGCGCTACAGCGGCATCTTCCGCAAGTTCTTCGCCACCCTGCCGCAGAACAAGGACATCGGGACGGAGGTGCACTCCGGCGGCGTCATCCAGGGCGGCAAGGAATACAACATCGTCGTGGGCATACCCGACCTCGCGCTCGTGCTCGAGGATCTGCAGAAGCGGCTCGGCAAGTCGCTCGCCGAGCTGGAGAGCGAGTGGAAGGAGTACACGGCGCAGGCCTACGGCGAACTCTCGGCCAACGCCTACTACCGCGCCGCACAGCTCGCCCGCTTCAGCGGCGATCTCACCGAGGACGCCCTGGAGGCCGCGTTCACCTACTACCAGAAGGCGGTCGCGATGCAGATCCAGGTGCCCAGCTGCTACCGCGAGTACGCCGAGTTCCTGCGGCACGGCGGCGACGAGGAGCTGTCGGTCATGGATCCCGACCTGCCGCTGGCATGGACCATGATCCAGAAGGCCATCGAGATGGACCCGGTCGAGCCGCTGAACTACACCGAGGCCGCCGGCATCCTGCTGCCGGACAGTCCGGTGCAGGACCTCGACCGCGCGCAGGCGATGGTCGAGACCGCGCGCGCCCTCGGGCCTTCGCGCCTCGACATCCGCTTGCTCGCCGACGAACTCGTGGCGCTCATCGAGCCCGCCCGCGAGAAGCGCCACGCGGCCGCCGAGGAGGCCGAGCGCATGGCCGAGCTGGATCAGCGCGTGTGGGTGGTGCAGCCGTTCTTCGTGACGGGACAGGAGGAACCCGCCAAGCTGGAAGCGCTCAGCACGGACGACCTGCGTGAACTCATCGCTGCCGGCGTGGTGGACGGCGAGGACTGGGTCTTCCAGACCTTCCGGTTCGCCGACCCCGACACCGGCGAGCTGGCCGAGCCCAAGGAGCCCTGGGACAAGGCGTGGACCGCCTTGAAGGACGTGCCGGAGTTCGCTCCGGACCTGGAGGCGGCGCGCGCGGCAACCGGCAAGTGAGGCCGCGCGACCGCGCGCGTCGGAGCTTGTTCGAGGCAGTCGCCCTCGATACCTTCGCCGCATGCGCCCTCTCACCGGCTCCTGGAAGCTGCTCGCAGCCTGCCTGCTCCTCGCGGCCGGATGCGCGACGCCCCCGTCCTCGCACTTCGTGCGTCTCTGGCCGCTGGGCCGCAGCGGCGAACCGATCGTCGGGCTGAGCACGGAGGACGGCATCCTGGTGCTGGCCGTCCCCCACTACGACGTGGGTGACGTGTTCAGCATGCAGTTCCCCTACGGCAACTCGGGCCTGTTCGACTACGGGACCCTCGACCACCTCAACGACGACCTGGCCGTCATCCGCCCGATCTATGCGCGCCTGCTCGAGGGCCGCCTCGCGACCGAACCACTGCGGCCGCACGAGACGCTCTACCTGGCGCTGCGCGACGAACAGGACCAGCAGGTGATGACGATCGTGGACCTGTGGAAGGACGGCCGCTACGGCGACTACATCGTGCTGCCGGGCGAGGACGAGCCGCAGGCGCGCGCGCGGGATCTGGCGGGCAGCGGGCTCTACGTACAGCGCGACGGCCGCTGGCAGATCATCGGCATGATGGCCGGCATCACGGCCCGGCTCGACGAGGACGCGGCGCAGGACGCCGGCATGGGATTCATCGGGCTGGTGGAGCTGGTGCGCGTGCTGCCCGACCGGATCGACTACTTCGAGCGCGACATCAAGCCGCTGCGACCGGACTTCGAGTTCGGTGTCCCGCTCCAGCCCGGCGACATCGAGCTGCCGGCGCCACCCGACGCGGACGCACCAGGCACCGGGACCCCGTCGGGCGGGACGTGAACCCACGCCCCGCGTCTGGCGCGTTGCCCTGGTGGCAGCGCCTCACCGCCGCCCTCGTCGGCGGCGCCGTCTTCGTGGATGCCGCGCGCCGCACGCACGGGCCGACCGGGCTCTCCACCTTCGGCCGGCCCCCCGAGTTGAGCACGCTGTGGGCCACGCTCGCCCTGGTCACGGCGGTCGTCCTGGCGGCGAGCGCCGACCGGCTCACGCTCGCCCGCCGGCTCGCGCTGCTGCTGCTCTGCTGCTGCCTGTTCGGCGGACAGGCCGTGCCGTGCGCCCCCGAGTTCCAGCTCGCGCTGCTGGGGCTGACCCTGGTGGCCGCCGCGCCGGCCCTGATCTTCGGCTGGCGGCAGGCCGCCACGCTCGCCGCCCTGGGCTGCGCGCTGCCGGGCGCACTCGCGTCCAGCTACCCGCAGGCGTCGCTCGACTGGCTCTGTGCGGTGTTGCCGCCGGCGGGCCTGGTGTTCGTGCTGCCCGCCCTGTTCGCGGCCGGCCATGCCCGGCGCGCCGCGCTCATGCTGGTGTCGGCCTGCGGCCTGCTCGCCTGCGCGTCACTGCTCACCTACCACACGCTGGCCGAGGGCCTCGATCTCGATCTCACCAGCCTCCTGTCCACGCGCCTGCGCCCGCTCGGCATGCACCCCAACCTGGCCGTGCCGCAGCTCGCCACGGCCCTGGTGCTGGGTTGCGCCCTGCTCTGGGACCGCACCGAACGGCGCCGACCATGGGTGGCCGTGGCGCTGCTACCGCTCCTGCTCGCGCTCGTCGCCGTGCAGTCCAAGACGGGGCTGATCGTGGCCGCCGCGGGCCTGCTGCTGCTCGCCCTCAAGCGCCTACCCGAGGCGCTGGCCCGCCGCGCACACCTCGCCGCCTGTGTGCTCGTCGCGGCAGCGCTGCTCTTTCCGGTGCTGGGCTCGGGCCGCGAACGCATCACGGCCGACACGCCGACCATGACGAGCAAGGCGGTGAGCTTCCGCAGTGCCATGTGGGAACTCGGACGACGCACGCTGCTCGCGGCGCCCTGGTGCGGCTTCGGCCCAGGCAACAGCCAGGCCCAGACGCGCTTCGCCGAAGCCTCGCGCTACGACGGCCTGCCGCAGGACGACCACTTGCACAACGTCGTGCTGGCGGTGGGTGTCGGTCTCGGCTGGCCCGGACTGCTCGGCCTGGCCGCGCTCCTCGTGAGCAGCTTCCGCGCCGGTGGCCGCAGGCGGCTGGTGGGCGACGCGGCGTCGGCCGCGCTGCTCGCCACCTGGGCCGCCAACAGCATCGACATGGGCGGCGCCGTGAACTCGCTCTACCCGTCGCTCGTGCTCGTGCTGCTCGGCCTGCACACGGCCGCCGAGACGGCGCCGCATCGGCTCGACCTGCAGCTGGACCCGGGCCGGCGCGTTGCGCTGCTGATCGGTCTGCTCTGCCTCGTGGCCGGCCTCACCGGCGCCGGCGGGCGCCTGCTCGTCGAGCGGCTGGAGGCCGTGCTGCCGCCCGCTGACGCCGACGGCCTCCTCTCGGCGGAGATCGCCCTGCACGAACCCGCCCTGCGTGCCGAGCTGGACAACGCGCGGCGCCTGCGGCCGCTCGATCCCCACGTCGAGCTGCTCGGCGCGCGCCTCGCCGCCAACCTGGGTGCGCGGGACGAACAGCTGCGCTGCCTCACGTCGGCCCGCCGGCTGGACCCCGAGTCTCCGGACCTGATGTATCGCGAGGCCCTGCTGCTCTCGCGCAGCGAACCGGCCTCGCCGAGGGTGCGCGAACTCCTCGAGGAGGCCGTGCGCATGGACCCGCTCGGGCCGGACGCCTGGCGCGTGCTCGTCGACCTCGCGGTCGTGCTGGGTGGCCACGGCGAAGCCGAGCCAGCCCTGGCCGCGCTGGTACAGGCACTGCTCCTCAATCCCGAAGCGATCCGCCACGTGAGCTACCGGAGCGCCGACGACTCGCTCCTGCTCGGCTGGCCGGGCGTGCCCGGGAGCGTGGTGCCGATGGCGCGCGTGTTCCTCGAGCTGACGCGCGAGCGCGCCGCGCGCGGCGCGTCTGATCCGGCCACCGAGTTGCGCCTGCGGCTGCGCGAGGTCGAGGTGCTCATGGCGCTCGGCGCCTGGGAGCGGGCCGATGCGGCCTGCGAACGCCTGCTCGCCGGCTCCCCCGTCTACCTCCACCTGCGCCTGGCGCTCTCGGCCGCGGAACGCGGGGAGCATGCCGAGGCGCTGGCGCACTTCGTCGCGATCCCAGGCGAGTTCACGTTCCAGATCAAGGTGAGCGAACTCGTGGCGCGCGCCGAGTCCGAGCCGCTCGACGAGGCGGCCTTCCTGGCGCTGTCGGAGGAACTCGACGAGCGCATGCCCGACGTGAGCTTCGAGGGCCCGACGCTGGTCAGGCTGCTCGGGGCGCGCCGCCGCTTCGCCGAGCGTCGTCTCCAACCCGAGGCGGCGCTGGCCCTGGCCGACGCGATCGCCTTCGCGTCGCGCTGATCGCTCGCAGCGCGCCGCGCACGACCCTGCGTTCCGCCGGCCCGGCGCCGCTCAGGTTCCCGCGAGCGCTCGTCGGACCTCCGGCTGCCACCTGAGCGACAGCCCGCAGCGCAACGAGCGCTCGAGCCACGGGCGGGCCGCCGCCATGTCGCCCCGGTCGTACGCCAGCAGGCCGGCCAGCGCCAGCGCCAGGGGATCGTCGGGTGCGAGCGCCAGGGCTTCCTGGACCAGCGCCTCCGCCTGGCGCGGGTACCCCGCACCGCGCAGCAGCTGGGCACCGGCCAGCTCGGTGCTGGGAGCCAGGACGCGCGGCAAGCCGAGCGGTCCGGACAGGCGCGGCGTGCGTGGCAGCGGGGGCAGGCCGCCACCGGCCAGCGTCTGCTCGAGGCCGTGCGCGGCGAGCCAGGCTTCCGGCACCGCGCCCTCCCGCACGAAGACCGCCTCGCTGCGCCCGAGGCAGACGAGCTGCCAGTCATCGCGCCGCAGCAGCCGGGGTGCGAGCGGCGCCTCCATCGGGATGAGCGCCACGTCCAGCCGATGGCGGTCGCAGAGCCTGTCGAAGGCCGACGGGTCGTTCAGCGAGACGGCGTCCATCACCTCGATCAGCCACTCGGTCGGATAGCCGTGCGTGTTGCCGTTGGTGGAGGCTGCCTGCTCCGGCCAGCGCCGCCCGGTGAACGTGCTTCCGTAGCGGAACGCGGTGAACACGCCCGCCTGCGGCAGCTCCCGCGCGATGAAGTCGATGCCGTCGTCGGCGTAGCTGGTCCCGGACATCCCGAGGCCCCATTGCCGATCGAGGCCGTCGTGCACCGAGGTGAAGTCGGTCAGCTCGCCCAGCGCGATGACGAGCACCAGGCCTGCGGGCAGCAGTTCGCCGGCCGGTGCATCGCCGGCGAGCCAGCTCGCGGCCCTCGAGCCGGGGCGCAGGCGGCGCACCTGGCTGCTCGCTGCCGCCGCGGTGAGCGGCGCCATGCCCACCGCGAACACCGCCATGCTGCGCCGCAGGCCGCGGCTCATGGCGCCGAACATGACGAGCAGCACGAGGGCCGGGAGCAGCAGCCTGACGAGTCGCTCTCCCGCGAGGTCGGCAGGCAGGACCGCTCGCGCCGGCCCGGCGACGGCCCGGGCGCGCGTCGGGCGGCGCCACGCACCCACGGCCAGGCCACCGAGTGCGAGCACGGCGCCGCCACCGAGCACGAAGAACGCCAGCCGGTCGTAGGGTTGCCGCGGGTCGTCGGCGAAGGTGGGCCAGAACTCGTCGATGGTCGAGGTGTAGAAGGCCTCGTGCCGCGCGAGGTCCTGGAGGATGGCGAAGGGGTGCAGCACGCCTGCCAGCCCGGCGGGGTTCAGCAACGAGGCCGCGAGCATGAGCAGGGCGGCGAGGAAGAAGCGCAGGGCGGTCGGGCGCCCCGCCGCTCCGCGCAGCGCGTGTCCCGCTGCCACGGCCCCCACGCAGAGCACGCCGAGCAGGAAGTAGCCGTGCACGTTGACCCACACCACGGCCAGGGGCAGGAGCAGTCGCAGGCTGCGGCGGCCATCCGGCCTCAGCACCAGCACGACGCGCAGCACGACCGCCTGGAGCAGCAGGCTCGCGAGGTCCGGCCGGAACATGAAGCGGCTGCGCGCGGCGACCAGGGCCAGGGAGAGGACCAGCAGGGACATGGCCGGCGAGGCCCCGAGCCGGCGCGCCGTGCTCCACAGGCACAGGAAGAGCGCGAGCAGCAGCGCGAGGCGCACGACGTACACGCCGAGCGGTCCGGCGCCGTCGAAGACCAGGTGCGTGAGCACCTGGAAGGCCCACTTGTCGTGCACGGACGGATACCCGGTGTGGATCGGCGAGAGCACGTTGGTCTCGGGCACGTGACCGTGCTCGAGGATCCACTCCCCCGTCCGCGCATGCAGCCACACGTCGAAGTTGTGCTCGCGGAAGGTGCCGGCTGCGAGCACGAGCAGCACGAGGAGCGTGCAGGCCCGGACACCGGCGCCTGGAGCAGGGCTCACGACGGCGGTGGCGGTGGCGTCCTGCTCATCCATGGAGCGGATTATGGGACGCCGGCCCCGGGCGAGCGAGCCGGCACGCCGGCAGCGGCGCGTCAGTCGTCCGCGACACTCACGCGCAGGTCATAGCGGCCATAGCGATTGAGCCGGTTGCGTGACCGCACGACGAAGCGGTAGCTGCCCGACTGTGGTACCAGGACGTCGGCCAGGAGCGCGTTGCGCCGGTAGCCTCCGTCGTCATCCTGGCGGAGCAGCCGTCCGGCGGGAGTGAAGAGCGCCAACGAGGGATCCACCTGGGTGCCGGCATCGAGCACGCCCTGCGGGTAGCGCGTCTCGATCGTCACGCGCGAGCCGGCCTGCAGGTCGACCACGAACCAGTCGCGGTCGCCGTTGCCCGGTCCGAGCGCGCCCGGGGGAGCGGCGTAGAGCGTGTGCTCCGGAGTCCAGGTGCCCCAGGTCTCCGGCGCGACGGACCGCGCCAGCGCCGGGCTGCCGTCGGGCTCGGCGGCGTCCGCCCAGAAGCTGAGCTTGCGCGCCTCGAAGACGTCGCGCAGGCGCTCGTACTCAGGGTCGTCGTAGCCGGAGACCCAGGCATCCCAGACGTGATCCACGTTGACGCGCCGTGCGCGCTTGAGTGGCCCGGTGAACAGTTCCCACCAGGTGGCCGTCGGGGTCTGGCCGGCGATGGAGACGCCAGACGTCATGAGGTCGTCGTCCAGCAACACGGAGCCGCCGTCACCGGCCGTCCCCGCGTCGAGCAGGTCGAACAGCACGCACGCCACCGCCACCTCGTCGCCCGCTCCCGTGGCGGAGAACTGGTACGGCGAGGCGCTCTCCAGCTCCATGCAGAGCTGCTCGCCCCCGCTCTGCTGCGCCCCATCGGCATCGAGGTAGACGGCCGGCTGGCCGAGTCGCTCGAGCACGACGCCGGCGAAGGCCGTGGCCCAGCCCTCGCCGTACGCGAGGCGCAGGTCCTGATCGGAGTCGCCGAAGTAGTGCATGCCGCCGGGGCTGTCGCTGTCGCTGTACAGGCCCTGCACGAGGTGCCCGATCTCGTGCAGCACGACCGCGTCGTCGTAACCGTCGCTCGTGGCGATCCAGGCGCGACGGCGCATGCTGAACGAGCCCGTCAGGTTGGGCCACACGAGCGTCAGCGTGCCGGCGCGCCGCGTCATCTGCACTTCGGGCCCGGTGACGTACTCGAAGGCCGCCATGGCCAGGTCGAAGAGGTTGAAGGGGTTGCCCTCGCGACCCGACACCACCGTCTTGAGGACGGTCGTCGTGCCGACGTCGAGTTGCAGGTGCGTGGGATGGTTCGCGAAGACCGGACTGAAGGCGGCGTAGCGATCGTGGAATGCGTTCTCGACGCGGACGACGGGGAAGCTCGACTGGCCCTTCGCGCGCATCCGGCTCGCCGCGTCGACGCGCACGACGACGTCGAGCACCACGGACGGGCTGGAGCACTCGACGCTGAACTCGCCCTCATCGTCCGTCGCCCCTCGTCCGAGCACGCGCTGGCTGTCGGCCGCGAGCACGGTCACGTCGGCGTGACGGATCGGTCGCAGCGGGTCGTCGCCCGTCCAGCCGCCCAGTTGCCAGGCCTTGTCCTCGTACTCGAAGCGACCGCTCACCGCGAAATCGCCCGCGTGGAGCACCGGTGCGGCGAGCCACAGGGCCAGGAACGGCAATCGGAGGAGTTCTCGCATGGCTCAGCGTCCTTCCCGGTGGAGCGTCGGAAGCAGCGCCGCCGACAGGCTCGCGCCCGTGTCCGGGTCACGCCACGGCCGCGACGGCTGTTGCACCGGCAGTTCGTCGGCCAGGGGCAGGGTGGCGACCACGGTCGTGCCGGGGCCCGCAACGCCCGCCAGGCGTCCCTCGAGGCGCAGCGCCGGTGCCACCGATCCGGAGGCCGGCAAGGGCAGCACCAGCGCCTGCAGACCCGCGCTGGCCAGCACGCCTCCCGACGGCGCCCGGGCCGCCCCCGGGCCGTCGCCCACCAAGCTCCAGCTCAGGCCCTGCAGCGGAACGAGCGGCTCGATCGTGACGAGCAGCGAACCCTCGCCCGGCCGAGCCCCCGAGCGCGGATGGCATTCCAGCCGCAACGGAGCCTGCGGCTTGCAGTCGCGCCGGAGCGGCCAGGCGGAGGCCGCTCGCGCCGCGACCGACTCGCTGCGACCGCTGCGCAGCGCCGGCAGTCGCGCCCGGACGCCGGAGCCCGAGCGGGCCGGCCAGCCCGCCAGGGCGAGCAGCAGCAGTCCGCAGGCTGCGATGACGCAGAGGCGCCGATCCATGGGTCACTCCGATGCCGGAACATGCTCAAACATCTACATGCGTGCATCGGAATGGAGCCATGCGCCCCTGTAGGGCAGTTCTCGCGTGGCTTCCCGGGCAGGAAAGCAGCCGCCCGGGGCCCCCGGCGGGCCGCGGGCCGGTCAGGCCCCGGGCACGATCGCGACGTAGTTGGTCTGCGAGGTCTGGTAGCTGCCCGCAGCGCCCGGGTCGTTCGGCACGAGCACCTGCACGTAGAACGCGAGGCCGCAGAAGATCGGGTCCGTGAACGGGATGGGCAGGTCGACCGTGCCCGAGCCCGGCACGCCGGCCAGGAAGGTCTTGTTGAGCGCAGGGTAGAGCGTGCCGCCGTCGAAGGGCGCCGAGATGAGGCTGAAGCCCGCGAAGATCCAGGCCTGTCCGAAGGGCAGGGCCTGCGACAGTCGCAGCTTGAAGTCAGTCCCCGGGACGACCGGCAGTCCCAGCGGGGTGAGCACCGGCACGCCGGCCAGGCCCGCCTTGCCGACTCCGCCCACGCTGACCGAGGCGGGAGCGCCGCACGGGCTGCCGCCCGGCTCCACGGTGATCGGCAGCACGGCGGCCGTCGTCGTGGCGCCGAGGTTGTCGCTCACCACCAGCGCCACCTCGCACAGTGTGCTGGTGGCCACGTCGGGCGGCACGAAGGTCACGGCGGCGCCGCTGCCGAGGATGCTGCCGCCGTTGAGGGGCGTCCAGCTGTAGCTGAGCGTCTGGCCTGCATCCACGTCGCTCGCGCTCACCGAGAGCGCGCTCGTCTGGACGTCGGTCAGCGTGGAGGGCGCGGCCACGGGCCCGCTCAGGATCGTCGGCAGGTGGTTCTCGAACTCGTAGGTCGCCCGCACGTCGTAGCGACCGTAGCGCCGGAAATTGCTCTGCGTGCGCACGCGCCACTTCCACGTGCCGGTCGAGGGCACGACGAAGCCGGCGATGCGGGCATTGCGCCCGGTGCCGCCGCTCTCCGCCTCGGCGTGCTTGGTGCCGAGCGCATCCCACAGATCGAGGTAGGTGTCGCACTGCGTGTCCGCGTCGGCGGCCCCGGCCGGGTAGCGCGTCTCGATCGCGATGCGCGAACCCTTCACGATCGAGGCCGACCACCAGTCGAAGTCGCCGCTGCCGGGCACCGGCGGGCTGGCGTTGGACGTGTACAGCGTGTGCTCGCTGCTCCAGGACGGTCCGATCGACGTGGGATGGGGCGTGTCGATGGTGTCGTTGGGCTCGTCCACATCCTCGAAGAAGTGCATCCGGTGGTCGCTGAAGAGGGCCTGCATCCCGGCGTGCAGGCCGCCGGCTCCGTGCAGCGCGAACCAGCCGTCCCAGGCGTCGTTGATGCTCAGGTTCGCGGCCGCCGCGACCGGCCCCTCGAGCGTGTCCCACCAGGCGCGGTGCCGGCCGATCCCGTTGATCAGCGTTCCGCTGACGAAGTCGTCGTCGTCCACGCCGCCGGCCTGGTCCGGCGACGTCTCGTCGTCCAGGATGTCGAACAGCGTGCAGGCGACGGCCACCTCGTCGGCGGCACCGAAGGCGTCACCCGAGTAGGGCGTGGTCTCCTCGAGACGCAGGCGGAGTTGCACCCCGCCGCTCTGCGAGGACCCGCTGCCGTCGAAGTACAGGCCGGCCTTGTTCAGCTCCGTGACCATCACGCAGGCGCCGAAGAAGGTGGCGTAGCCCTCGCCGAAGGAGAGTCGCGGATCCTGGTCGGAATCGCCGAAGACGTGCGTGCCGCCCGGGTTGTCGCTCTCCGAGTACAGGTTCTGGACGACGTGCCCGAGCTCGTGCAGGTTCACGGCGTCGTCGTATCCGTCGTCCTGGTCCAGCGTGAGGCTGGACCCGCTGGCGAACGAGCCGCCGGTGCCGGGCCAGTTCATGCGGATGGTGCCCACGGTGGTCTCGGCCACCAGCGGGCCGAGGATGTAGTCGAAGCCGGTCACACCCATGTCGAGGATGTTGAACGGATTGCCCTCGGCTCCGCCCGAGAGGGTCTTGAGCACGGTCGTGGTGCCCACGTCCAGGTCGAGCGCCGTGTCGTGCGCGGGGAACGCCGGGCTGAAGGCCGTGTACTCGGTGCCGCCGGTGGTCGTGACGCGCACGCGCTGGAACACGGGATCCAGGTTCGTGTCGGCGTCCACGCGCACGCGCACCTGGGTCACGCCCACGCTCGAGGCCTCGATGGAGAACTCGCCGTTCTCGTCGGTGGTGCCGGATCCCAGCACGACGACGGCGGTGTCGTCGAGCACCGTGACATCGGCGCGCCGGATGGGGCGCGCCCCGTCCGCACCGGACCAGCCGGAGTAGCTCCAGCCCTTGTCCTCGTACTCGAAGCGGCCCGTGACGGTGAAGGTCTGGGCCCCTGCCGTGCCAGCGAGCACGGTCGACAGCAGTCCTGCAGCGATCATGCGCATCATGGCGTCACCGTCCCTTCCGATGCGCGGTGGGCAGGGCGATGAAGTGCTCGAGCGCGCCCGAGTCGGCGTCGCGCGAGACGACGTCCAGCCCGGGCGGGGGCGCCTGCCCCCAGCTCAGGTGACGCACGACCTCGAAGGGTTCCTCGAAGGCCGCGCCGAGTTCGTCGTGTCCGAGCATGACCCCGCGCGCGACGAGCGTGACACGCCGGTAGGCCAGGTCATCGGGGACGCTCAGGCTGAGAGCCTCCCGCGTCTCGACCGCACGCGCCGTGGCCGCCGGGCCGGTGCGCACGCCCGAGAGCAGCGTGACATCGTCGGGCAGCAGCAGTTCCCAGCGCAGGTCGAGCAGGTCGGCCCGCGGCAGCACGCGCAGGTCGAGGTCGACGCGCGCGCCGAGACGGATGCGCTCGGTGAGTTCGAGTTCGACCGGACCCTGCGGCTTGCAGCTGCGGTCCTCGATGGCCGGCCCCCGTCGGGCGGGTCCGGGGGATTCACTGGCGGAGGGCGCGTCGGTCAGCGGCCACAGCAGGCAGGCAGCCGCTGCGAACGCACCGAGCGTGGGGAGGCACGCGCGGAGCATCGGATGTCCTCTGGAACTGAGGGAGGCGGGAGAGAGGGACTGCGACCGGGCTTCGGGAGACCGGGCTTTCGGGCGCAGGCACCCGCGGAGTCGGGTCGGGTCCTGCGAGGTGGGCAGTCTAGCGCACCTGGCGGGCGCCGACACGGCCAGGACTCGTCCGGCTTCATCCGGACTGCGGCCCGCCCCCCCCGCCTGGACTATCATGCGCCGCTCATGAGAGTGGACCTGGACAAGTACCGCGAGGCCGGCCGCATCAACGCCGAGGCCCGCCGACGCGCCCTCGCCGCGATCGCCCCCGGGGTGCGCTACGTGGACATCCTCGATGCGGCCGAGGAGTTCATCCGCTCCCAGGGCGCCGACCTGGCCTTCCCGGCCCAGGTCTCGGTCAACGAGGTCGCAGCCCACGACTGCTGCAACCTGGGCGATACGCGCGTCTTCGCCGAGGGAGACGTGATCAAGATCGACTTCGGCGTGCACGTGGACGGCTGCATCGCCGACGGTGCCTCGACCATCGAGCTCGGACAGCGGCACATGACCCTGCTCGAGGCCTCGCGCCAGGCGCTCGAAGCCGCCATCGCCATCGTCCGCCCCGGCTGCCGCATCCGCGAGATCGGGGCCGCGATCCAGTCGGCCATGCGCGCGCTCGGCCTGCAGCCCGTGAGCAACCTCACCGGCCACGGCATCGGCCCGTACACCATCCACTGCAGCCCGGCCATCCCCAACGTGCCCGACGGCACGTCCGGCGTGCTCAAGGAGGGCATGATGATCTGCATCGAGCCCTTCGCCTCGACCGGCGCCGGGCTCGTCGCGGAGCGCGGGCGCGCCGAGGTGTTCGGCTCGCGACGCAAGCTGAAGCCGCCGGCGCACGTGGACAGCGGCGTGGTGGACCAGATCGTGGCACGGCGCGGACTGCCCTTCTCGCGGCGCGAACTCGCCAAGGCCCATGGCCCCGACGTCGCCGAGCGCGGCCTGCGCGACCTGATGCGCGTCGGCGCCGTCTTCCCCTACCCGCCGCTCGTGGAACGCGACGACGCCCGCGTGGCGCAGTTCGAGCACACCATGTACGTCGGCGAACACGGCGCCGAGGTCATGACGCGCTGACGTCAGCCGTCGTCGGCTGCCTCCGGCCGGGTTGCCGTGTCCGCATCCTGCCGCTGACGGCCCGACGCCCGGGCGCGGCCCCGATCGCGCAGGAACTGCAGGCCGCGGCGCGGACCCGGCCCGTAGTCGTGCTCCCCCGGGCCGTGCTCCCAGTGCAGCTCGTGCCCCCGTCCGAGCGCCTGCTGCTCCCGCATCTGGCCGACGAACAGGGCGAGCGCCTGCCGATCGAGCGAGCGGTCCTCGTGGCCGCTCCAGAGGTAGACGGGGACGGACGCCAGCGCCGGGACCGGATCGTCCACCAGGCCGATGACCGTGGGACCCGCCGCCGCCGGCCGCGACGCGGCGTCATGCTCGGGCTCCCCTGCCCCGCCGATGAGCGATCCACTCGGCGGTGCGCCCGGCACCCCGTCCCAGAGCGGCTCCGGCGTCCCTGACCACAGCGCGACGGCGGCGAAGCGCTGGGGGTGCCGCGCGGCGAGGCGCACGGCCGAGGTGGCGCCCGCTCCGTGGCCGGCCAGCATGATGCGCGCCGGGTCGGCGCGCCGCGCAGCGACCTCCTGCTCGACGAGCGCCAGCACCTGTTCCTCGCCGCGGCGCGTGCTCCAGGGTGTCGCCGGGTCGGTGCCCGGTTCCCCCGACGACAACAACTCGTCGGGGGCGAGCGGGGCGAGCAGGCGCAGCCCGAGCCGCCGCGCCTCGTCATCCAGCGCCTGCAGGGCGCGCTGCGCCAGGTCCTCCGGTGCACGCGCCCGGTAGCTGCCCCCGTGCAGCACGACGACGAGCGCGCGCGACGTCGAGCGACCGCCCTCGAGCGCCAGCGGACGAGAGGCGTCGTCGTGCACGCTCGGCTCGGCGGCGCGGACGAGGACCGCGAACGAGCAACTCAGTGCGAAGCCGAGGGCGAGCCGGAGCGCGTGGTGCATGCCCGCCCGACGGAGCGGAGCCGGCGACGTGACAGGGGAAGGGCCGCTACCCCACCGGCCCGCAGCCTTGTTCCCCGGCGTCCGGCTGGGGTACAAGAACCCGCTGCGTCGGCGCGCCTCCTCCAGCGCGCCTCCCTTGCGATTCGACGCGCACGCGAAGTCGGGGTGTGGCTCAGTTTGGTAGAGCGCTTGTCTGGGGGACAAGAGGTCGCTGGTTCAAATCCAGTCACCCCGACCACTTCGCCTTGCCGGGGCGCCGCGGACACCGCGGCCCGGCCGTGCGCGGCTGCCGTGCGGGCCTGCCGTCCGGGGCCGGCTCAGCGGCTCGGGCGGCTCCAGCGCTGCGCGAGCGCCCGCCATTCGCCCTGGAACGCCACGCGGTCGACCACCTGCCGCAGGAGCAGCCAGCTGGCGATCGACCACAGCCCCAGGAGCGCCAGGCTGGCCAGCGGCGGCAGCTGCGTCGTCTCCAGCAGCAGCACGCCCCCCAGCGGGCACAGCACGCCCCAGCCCAGCAGGCTGCGGCAGCCGCCGGCCAGGCCCGGCGGCAGCGTCTCCGGCAGCAGCGGGCGGGCCGCAGCCAGGGACGCCCCCGCCGCGGCCACCCGCGCGACGAGCACGCCCGCGCTCATGGCGAGCACCCCGAACGGCAGGCCCGACAGCACGGCCGGCAGCAGCAACCCCAGGCGCCACCAGCCCAGGCGCTCCACGCGCGCCGCATCGCCGCGCGCCTTCAGCGCGGTGGTCGCCACGATGTCCACGCAGCGCGCCCCGCTCGCCAGGGCGAGCAAGGCCAGCAGGTCCGCGATGCCCGCCCAGGCCGGGTCGAAGATGAGCGCCGTGAGCGGCTCAGCGGCCAGCGCGAGCACGGCGTGGGCCGGCACGAGGTACAGCAGGCCGACTCGGAGCGACTCGGCGTAGGCCGGCCCGAGCGCGTCGTGGCGCTGCCGGTGCGCGAGGAAGGGGAAGAGGCTGCGCTCGGCCAGGCTGGTGGTGTAGTTGAGCAGCATCTGCGCGACGTTGCTGGCCTGGCTGTACAGCCCCATGGCGAACTGCCCCAGCAGGAAGCCGACACCGAGACCATCGCCCAGGTCACCCGAGACCATGAGCACGTCGGCCTTGCAGAAGCGGCGCCCCTTGGCCGTGAGCGCCGGATAGCCGTCACCCGTGCTGGCCGTGGGGCGCGAGGTGCGCGTGGCAGCTGACGCCATCAGCGCCGCGACCAAGGCGTTGGCGTAGAGCCCCCCGAGGACGCTCCACGCTCCGGCGCCGAGCAGCCCCATGCCGAGCGTCACGGCGGCCAGCGCCAGGGCCGCGACCACGTCGATCCGGAACAGGGCACCGTAGGCCTGTTCGCGCACGAGCAGCGCCGTGGGCAAGGTGGCCAGGTTGGCCACGAACACCATCGGCGCCAGGGCCGCGATGAGCAGCGCGGTGCCGGCGTCGGCCGGCGCCAACCAGGCGTAGACCGCGGCACCCGCAGCCATGAGCAGGCCCACCACCGCGCCGCTGCGCACGTGCAGCGCGCGCAGGCGATGCCATGACCCGGCGTCGAGCTGCGTGGCCTGCACCACCGACTCGCTCAGGCCCAGGAGCGCGATGTGCGACAGGAAGTAGGCGACCTGGCCGGCCAGGGCTGCGGGCCCGTAGACCTCCGGGGTCATCAGCCACGTGAGGCCGGCCTTGGTGCCGAACCGCACGAGCTGTACGGCCGGCGAGGCGAGCAGCGCGAAACGCAGGCCGCGTTGCGATCCGGACGGAGGTCTTGTCACCGGGGCGAGCGCTCCGTGGGAGCCACGGTCCGCGAGCGTATGCCACGCCGTTGCGCGCGGCAAAGGCCGGTGGCCTCCCCGGTGCGGGAGTCCCGCACCCCGATCACGTGCCTCCCGGGGAGTGGGCCGGCCTCGGGCGCGGCGTCTCCCGGCGGAAGGTGAGGCTCAGGCCGTCAGGTGGCTGGCGCCGCTTCGGGCTGCGGCTCGGCCGCTGCCGGTTCGTCCTCGCGGAAGTTCTCGCCGTACTCGGCGCTCTTCGGCACGCCGTCGTCGTCGGCGATGTCGATGGTCGCCAGGCCGAGCAGGAAATCGAGCACCTCGCCCAGGTTCACGTACAGGCCCGCGTTGGCGAGCGGCACGACGATCTCCGCGCCGACGCGCCAACGCTCCAGCAGGGGCGGCGAGTCGTGGTCGAGCGCCGCGATGTTGATCGGCAGCACCATGTTGTAGTGGTCGGTGCCGTCCTGGCCGGGCTCACCCCACGAGCGCAGCGTGCCGTCGCGGCCCGCCAGGATGAAGTGCAGGAACTCCTGGTCGTACGCCACGTGCGCGCGACGACCGTACCACTCGCGCGTCTCGGTCATGCGGCCGTAGCCGATGCCCACGCCGACGTAGTTCGTGGCCTCGACCTTGACACCGACGCCCACGCCGTAGCCGTACTTGAGGTCGATCACGTCGCTCATGTCGAGCATGCGGTGCTTGATGTAGCCGCAACCCGTGCTGACGAGCGCCAGGGCGAGGACCAGGAAGGGGGTCAGACGGCTGAGACGCTTCATGCTTCGTATCCCGGAAGACGGCCGACGTCGCTCCGATCGCGGCGATCGGGGCCGGGCATCGCTGCCCTGGAGACCCCCGATGTCGACCGACACGGGGGGCGACCTGAAGGGCTGGCCCCCTGCCACGCCGGCCGCGCGGTCCGGGTCGCAGGCGGCCGGCCCGGGCCCCCCCTCTCGCCCCCACCCGCCGCCGTGCTCGCCGGATCGCCCTCGCGCGCCCCGCGGGCAATGGCTTCAGCCGCGCGCGTCGAGCAGGGCCTTCAGCTGCCGGATGGTGGCCGGCCCGTGCCCTGCATAGTGGTTGTTGGCAAAGGCGTAGACCGTCTCGACACGCGGCGTGAGCCGGGCCAGCAGGTCGGCCCAGCGCTCGAGCGCTGCCGTGCGGTCCACGACCACCTGGTCGAAGGCCTCGGTGCGGGCCTCCACGGCCTCGCGATCCCCGATGAGACGTGCATAGAGGAAGTCGGTCGTCACCAGGTCGAGCCGCTCGGCGAGGTCCGCCGGGTGTGGCATGTAGCTCATCTCGACCAGCACGAAGGCCGTGCGGTGGCCGGCGAGCAGGGTGAGCAGGGCGGCATCCACCCAGCCCTTGTTCCGCAGCTCGACGGCGTAGCGGAAGCCGCCGGGCAGCTGCCCCAGATAGGCGTCCAGGCGCTCCAGGAACGGACCGCGATCCGCGAAGGCCGTGCGGTTGAAGTAGGGGAACTGCAGCACCAGCGGTCCGCAACGGTCACCGAGCCGTTGCATGGCGCCCAGGAAGCGCTCGGTGTCGGCCTGCACGAAGGACGGCACCAGCAGTCGGCTCGCGTCCGGCTGCTTGCCCTGGCCGGCATGCACGATGGAGCGCGGGAACTTGGCCGCGAGCTTGAAGCCGTCCGGCGTGCGGCGCTTCCAGGCGTCCGCCATGCGCGCATCGGGGACGCGGTAGTAGGTGACATCCGCCTCGACGGTCGGGAACTGCGTGGCGTAGTGCTCGAGGAAGTCCGCCGGCGCCGTGCCGTCCGGATAGAAGGGGCCCACCCAGCCGGGGGTCGACCAGCTCGAGGTGCCGTGCAGGAGCGTGCCCACGCGAGCCCAGCCTAACCGCCGGGGCGCGAGTCGTGGCCACGCCGCGCGGACAGGCCACGAGACGCGCTCCATTTCTGGCTCAAGAGCCCGTGAGAGCCAGACGAAGGGAGGGTCTGCCCGGCTGGAGGCCGCAGCTGCACTCCGTCGGCAGGGCTGGTGGCACGGCTGATGAGGACGCGCTCAT